>Ga0307958_1000952_pt1 | contig 14288 bp, 7 predicted proteins | sample OrgLakmetagen492_FD_201826 | JGI IMG/M metagenome (GOLD analysis project Ga0307958, IMG submission 201826) | Saline water microbial communities from Organic Lake, Antarctica - #492 | ecosystem: Environmental > Aquatic > Non-marine Saline and Alkaline > Saline | place: Antarctica: Organic Lake... | reverse complement strand
CTCTAGCGAAAAGGGCTTTGAGCCGGTCCGCCCATGAAGTGCGTGTCATAAGTGACCCTCTTTTTAGCCAAAAACATCAATCCACCCCCAGCGCCTTAAACACTGCATCAACCGGATCTGCATAAAAACTCGTCTGGAACTTGGTAAACAGCGTTCCAGGTACCGTCGGAATATCCGCTGCACTGGTAAATGGCAGTGCCACGCGTTTGCCACCACCATCAAACGCTACCTGCAAGCACTCAGCCAAACTCTGTACCGCGTTTACGCTACCACCCAAGCTCATGTCCCCCAACACAACAGATTGGGACTGAGCGGGTCGTCCCATAATGCCAGAGGCGAAGGCAACCAAGCCGGGAACGGACAGTGACTGGATGGGGCCACCGTTTTGCAGATCCACCACGTGGAGATGGAAATCGTGCTCCATCACCTTGGTTGCGCCGGAGATGCGTGAAATGTTGGCCTTAAAGTAATCGAAGGCCATTTTGACCTGTTCCTTTGCTGCTGGCTGGGTGACCTGGCCAGACGTAGCCAATTTGCCGCTTCCCTTGGTGACCTGAAGCTCAATACGGTACAAGGTTGGTACGCCCTTGGCGCTGATGCCGATAGTATGTACTACCCCAGGTTTGGATGGCCCTTCTGGAATCAATTTACCACCGCCCTGCTCTTTTACAGTAACGAAGTGCTCTTCCAAGTTCTCATTGTCGATGTAGCTGAAGTGCACGTCGTAGAATTCCATACCCCCGATTTTCTTCAACTGCTCCTTCACCCGGCGGCGTACCTCAAGTGCATATTCCAGGCACTGGCGAACGGCCTCTTTATCGAATTCTCCGTGAGGATACAGCAGCTTCAGCAGACCTGAGACGGTCTTGCGTACGGCAATCACATCTCGCTGATTGAGGTTACTGCCGAGCTTAAAGTACTTGTCCAAAGAATCTGCAAAGCTGCGTTTGCGCATCTCACGGTAAAATTCAGCCAGGTAGTCGACTATCAGGCCGTAGCGGTTGGTAAAGAACTCCGGCCGCATCTTGGGAATCTCCCAGCCCGGGATGTAGGCGTGGAAGCGATCAAAGAAGGCAGAATCGATCATATCGGCTGGGAACGGGGCCAGCAGATGACTGGTTTTCACTAGCGACTCGACGGACTGATTGATATTGCCCACAAACACCATGGACGCGTTGGCTTCCATCTGCTCGCGGCCACGAGCGAAGGAGCCGGAGGCCATGTAGTCCTTCATGATCTGGACGCCATCCTTCTCCTTGAAGTTGATGCCTGCCACCTCATCGAAGGCTACGAGATCCCACATTCCGACCAGACCGATCTTACGGCTGCTCATATTGTAGAAGAGGTTGGCTACAGTCGTTTGCCCGCCCGACACCAGAATGCTGTTGGGGGAACACTCCTTGTATATATGACTCTTGCCGGTGCCCCTGGGCCCCAGCTCACAAACGTTGTAGTTATTCTCAACAAACGGAATCATCCGCGCCAACAGATGCCATTGCACAGTTTCATTCAGCTCGGCGGGTTCCATGCCGATGGAACGAATCAGCGTTTCCCGCCACTGGTCTACCGTCAACGCGGCCCGCCCAGCGAACAGTTCGGCCATATTCATATTGGGCATCTGAATGGGCTTGAGAGTGCTCACCCCAAACGGGGAGCCCTTCTGACCCTCTTCGTGGTAATAGCTCAGCGTCGCGATTACCCAGATCCCCCCGACAAGCAGCTTCTCGTTCTCCTTCACAATGCCGGCACCAATCTCGGCATCCTTGATACCCAAGTTTGAAAACGCCGCTTCGTAACAATCTTTTTTCTCGTTCAAGCGCACGGTTACTCGATCGATTACCTTAAAGCTGCCCCGCTCCCGAACCAGAGATTTCACCTTCTCAGCTTCATCCGGGCGAACGTAATTTTCGGATAGAACGGTTTTCACACTGCGCAGACCGGTCTCTATCACTTCCGGATCATCCGAGGCACAGTACATACCCAATAGGTACTCCAGCACATACACTGGAACGTTCGCACCTTCCTTGATCTGCTTGGTCAGATCCTTGCGCACCACTCGGCCCGCAAAATGCTCGTTGAGTAACTGATCTAGGTCCATATCTGCCTGCGCGGCCAAATCATTCATGTGTTTCTGCTCTGGTTATTCGTGCATGGGGTAACGGGCGTCAGAATTTCCGCTGCCTCAAAAAAAGTCGTCAGTAAACGCCAAGTCAATCACGACCCGATAGCGCTCGATTTCGGTGTTCAGGTCTTTATCCTTCAATACAAGGAAGTAGTCCCGCTTGCGATCAAAGTCCTTACCGGACAGGGACAATCGCACCTGTTTTACCCGTTCCGTCATGGAATCCGAGGCGCTATCGAAGGTCACTACCTCTTCGCTCGAAACTTTCTCGTCACCTTCATAGATGGCAACAGCGATCGTCACCGGCATCACCTGGTCGCGCACCGGCTCGGTCTGCATCAGATCAAAACGCTGGATGTTGTTCACCATCTTCAGCGCTGGCTTCGGCGAGATCACCTCGACCTTTCGCTTGGAACGGCTCTCGGCCTTCTCGCCTCGTAGCTGCTTCACCGTCAACACCGGCACGACAATTTCCTGAGGCATTGCACCACCGTGCACAAAGCGGGCTCCACCTACAAAATGGAAACGGTTAGCCCCTTTAGGCACCCAGAACCGCGTATCCGAGATAGTGCCAGCCGTGTCCTTGGTAGAGCCGCACCAAGCATCTTTCGCATCTGGCAAATCGTGCCCAATAACGTAACGCTTTTTGCTCTTCAACGCATTGCTTGGCTTATCCACAAGCGCGGTGCGATCTGCCGCTTCCAGCTTGCTGTGTTGAAACAAAAACCCGTGGTCTGCCGTTACCAAAACCGTGCTGGTATTGAAGTGCATCATGATCTTGCGGGTCAGCTCCGTCAGCTCTTCAATGGCATGCTCTACGGCATTGAAGGTTTCGGATTCGGTGGAGGCGCTATCCCCACGGGCGTCGACAACGTTGTGGTATACATACACTAACTGCTGATCTTTTAAGGCTTCACGGCCCTCTTCCCGGTTCCAGGCTTTCACGGTTTCCGCCTGCACCGCCATGCCGTTGTAGCCGACCAGAACCCGGTTTCGGTTATCGCTGCCCTTGGTGGATTTACCGTCGACAAACACGTCATCGCTGACCCCTTCGCGGTATTCAAGAGTCTGGTGGGGCAGCAAAGAAGCCATACCCAGAGTGGTATAACTGGGCAAGACACCTAACTGACTGGACAGTTTCGCTTCGCTGTAACGCTTCATATTGATTCGATTTTGCAGCTCAACCGCCGCTTCATAGCGGAAAGCGTCACTAATGATCACTACCAGGCGTTTGTTACGGGCTACGTCCAGCTTGGGCTTCACGTGGGTATCGTAGAATCGCTGCTGACTGGGTATGCCACGAATCGCCCAGTGCTCAAGCAGGCTCTCGCCCTCAACCAGATCACCCCAGTTGCGAGCCATTTGGTCGAGATACCAGTAGGCATAACATTGCTCTACCGCCTCATCGAGTGCCTTGAGGATCTCTACATGGGCCATGCGAGAAGCCGAGCAGTAGTGGCGATACTCTGTATCGAATTGGTATAGGTCTGCCTCATAGGCCTTATACAGGGCCTCCACACTCGTAAAGTTGAAGCCATCCGGGTGCGCTTGGCGCAGGGCAAACAGATCAATAGCGGCAGACAGAGCCGAATAGATGGTTCGGAACTTCCGGCGCACATCATCATCTTTATGGCGTGAGGCCCAATAACCATCCAGGCGGTCAGAGATTACCCGAGCAAACAGGCTCAGATCAGCTGGCCGTGCCTCCGGAATCGCTTGCACCAAGTCGACAATTATCCGGTACTCTGCTTCCCGGAAAGTAGCCACACTGGCAAGAGTTTCAATGGAATAATCCTCAATGCGGAACTTGATATTGAGGGCCAGTGAAACCCAGTCTGCAACAACGTCGTAAGCTGGATAGTAACGGGAACTGTCGCGCCAGCGAGACAGTAAAGCCCGTGATGTCGCCTTAGCGTTAGCCGAGGAAAGGGCTACAGATCGGGCCCAGTCCGGCACGTCGGAAATACTCTCGCAAAAGCCTGTGGCCAGTAGCCGAATCAGGAAATGTCCGAAGTTAAACGGCTTATCTCCCTGCAATTCTTCCTCCGAAGCAGGATAGCCCACCTCTTCCTGAAGGGCCCGAACCAGCGGTGGCACCAAGCCATACCTGTCCAATTCGATGATGGACTCCGGCACCTGCTCCAGACCGCCATCGGCCTTCGCCAGTTCGTCACCCAGAGTGAACAAGATATTGGCGATGTCCGGTGACTCGGCGCGGGTAACGACCGCAATCATCGCAAGATCCAGAGCACCTTCATCAAAATCCGGCTGGATAAACCGCTTGAGGGAAGCCAATCGGGCCTTACTGAGAAACTTCTCCCGCCGAGCCAGGTGCGCCCGCAGACTCTGCTGCTGAAGCCCTAGCTCATTGAAAATAATGGAGATGCGATCGGCATAAAAGGTACGCGAGTAAAGCTTCATGTCCAGGAGCCAGTCGTCCTCGGACTCTGGCTCAGCGTGAGGGAAATACAGCAGATATCTGCCATTCGAGTCTTCCAGCTCGAGCGTCAGCTTCACACCCAGAGTGGACTCGCCCGTCATGTCCATCACCCGAACGTTTGGCAGCTCCAGATTCGCGAGTTCATCACCAAAGCTTTGCTCAGGGTCGTACCAGAAAACTAGGCGGTGCTCTTCGGAGAAAAAAGCCTGGTGAAGCCCTTGCGTGAGCTGTTTTGAATCCATGTACCGCGCCTTATCAAAGCCTGGGTTTATTGATTTAATATGAAGGAATCATGGAACGAGCGTTCCAGAGGTCGTCAGCGATTGTCCCACAGGACTTCCCGCTCAATCGCATTGCCCACACATCCACTATTTCCTCCCCTACCAGCGCGAGGCCATTTCTGCCGACCATGCACCCACCAACACCAAAGGCATCAATGTTCCCATCAGCAACGCCAAGCCGGGATACAATCTGTTCAGCCTTTTCCATACCCGTCGGGTCCATAGAGTGGTAAAGCTGTCCTGGTGTACGAGGGATGTCGCCGAGCCTGGCGCTAATCAACCCTGCAAGATTTATCATGAGCAAATATTTTTCGGACTCATCGACCGTATAGCGAGCACGCCAACTGGCAATCTCTGACTTGTATAAGTCGAAAAGCTCCAGCAGCGACAGATGCCGCTCCAGCCAGCTCACTATTGTGCTGGTGCGCTGGTGCTCCCAATCAGGTAACTCTAACTGTTCTCCTGCACACCAAGCAGGAATGCCCACGTTGGTAAGGTACGTCACCAGAACTTGTCGACCATCTCCAAAAGGCGCTTCGTAATTAGCATGAGGCTTTCCTTCCGCCCAGCATCGATGGGCAGCGACCTGAAACCCGGCATAGCCCGGCCCATGGCCACCGCTGAAGCCATAGACTTCGAGCCCGTGGAGTCGGTGGTACTTTTCGACCAGCAAGTAAATCGCCTTGCTGATTTTTCTTGCGTTGCTCACTGAAACCTCTTTAATTGGGACGCCTCTTTTCTGCAATAGGGCGAATCTTTTAGCCAATTCGGGCATCAACGCTGTGCGCCAATGATTTGGATCTACAAAGCCAGATGACATCCCGCCTTTCGAAAACTCAGCCACATGAAAGGCCTCTCTTTCGTCAAGAGAGTGGCAAGTGAGTTCTTCAAACAACAAGACTAAATCTAATTCCAGTTCAGATACTGAGCAGGATCCATCCCGTTCTAAAAAAACCTTGTTCAACTCATCCCAAAGGAATGGGTCACCCCTCAATGACCATCCCGATTCAGGTGGATTCTTAAACAATGTGGCTGTGATCTCACTGTTTTCCATTATCAGCCATCATTCGTTCATCCAGCTTCACCAACCCCTTCACTAATACACGCCCAACAAAGCGACTAGGTTTTGAGGAAAGGACCTTATAGCTCATTTCAGCTGCACCAGCGGTCTTGTGGCATTGAACCTCGGACCACGTCAAAACTCCATGGTGAACAAGTCTGAGGCAAAGGGTTTCAAAAATGCCAGATTTCCCTCATATTGGTGCTGCATATCAACAATCCTCACACGTCACCTTCACCGTGTCTCTCTTGCCAGTCTTTCGAAATTTCATCCCAGTTCACTGGCCGTTCGACGGCTTGATGTGACCCATCCTCAAGTTCCTCAGATCCCGACCAAACATTCCAAAAATCCGGATCGGCAGAACTAGGTCGCTCAGATTCTGCCAATGCATTCATTTGCACAAGCACAGGCAGTTCAGAAGCCCAGCCCATCAGAATCGCATGTCGTGACGGTAGCGATGGCAAGTCTCTCAGAAGGCCTCGAAGGTTGTCCGGTACCAGTCGTTGAACCAGCTCTTGATCCCTGTCGTTGCTGATACGGTGGAGCAGGAAACTATTGCATTGAGATAATACGGTCGGTGACAATTCACTGGGGCGTTGAGATGAAAGCACCAACCCCAATCCAAACTTCCGGCCTTCTCTGGCGATCTTCTCAAAGACTTGGCAACAAATGGTGGCTGAACTCTGATTCTCAGCATCCGCGTTGTAGCGCTTGATGAAAGTGTGGGCCTCCTCCATCACCAATGCTGTCGGTAGGACCTTTCCGTGATTATTCTTTCGATATCTTTGTAATGCCTCCAGTGTCATCCTTGCGATTACTGCGGTAACAAGATGTACAACCTCGACTGGAAGCAATGAAAGGTCAATTACCGTCACTGAGCCATTAGAAGCCTCATTCGCACCAATGTAGTCTTCAAGCCAGCCAGCAAGAGTGATGCCTTCAACATTCCCCGATACGGATTTCATGCGACTATCCCCTAGGAGAGTCCTCACTCTCATGAGCATCGTTTCGACATAGTCAGAAACGCCCATCAACTCCGCATTCGCCTCAATACTGCGTAGAAACTCATTTCCAGAAAACTCTCTTGGAATATCAGCATCTATAGGCAGGATGTCTTGATCACTTCCTCCAAAAGCAGTGTGTGCACGACTAGTCAAATCAAAGAGTTCATCAACTTCTCGTTTATAGAAATCTATGGTTGCATATTTGGCAGCGCGAGCGTCCCACAGTTCTGAAATCTTGTCACTCAACTCTGAGATCGCCGTAATTTCATTCTCACTAAATTCGGAGTGTGGCTTTAGCGCTTCCTGCCAACGCTGTATTTTTTCAAAGAATTTTTGGTTCTTTGGAAATGTTCCCCACGGATTTCCAGCTTTCCTCTCTATGTCCAGTATCTTGACTAACGTGCGCAAGTAGCGTCGCATCTCATGACTAGGAGTCAGAACATCATCGACTGATCCATCTCGCGCAGATCTGAGCGCTTGAACCAGCGTAGGCCGCTGAGCACCGGGACTAGCCTGTGTAAACGCGCTCCACTCGGCGCTGTTCCAAAACCACATCGGTACCTTCAATGCCTGAATCCCGTGCTCTTCATCGCCCTCTACAGAAAAAACACGAACGTTGCTGAGATCCTTGAAGGTTTTTGAGTACTCACCATTCGGGTCGAGAACAATGAACCTTGCATTCGGATCACCGCCACCTCGGGCCTTTCTTGCAGCTTGGAGGGACCACCTGATGAGCCCTGCTACGGAGCATGACTTACCGCTGCCAGTATTTCCCAGAACGGCCAGGTGCCTACCAAACAAACGATCAGGATCGACGCAAACCGAGGCGTTTGCGGCCAATGGGCTCACTCCGATTTTCACATGCTTGTTTGTTCCTGACTCAACAATCGATCTGAGTTGATGTTGGGTTGGAAGCAGGACTGGGCTGCCGACTGAAGGGTAGGACTCGACACCACGGCGAAATGAAAACTTGTCTTCGTCATCCTGAAGTAACGAACCAAGCGGATTCAGACTCATTTTCCGGAGCGGGTACGGAAGGTCGATCAAACCGAAGTCCTGCATACCCCGACGTTTAGGGAATTGAGACCTTTCGACTGTGATCCACTCAACTTGCGCAACGAGATAGCCTTCATCGCTTGGTATTAAAACGTACCCATTAATTCTTGGGAAAGGCCTTGGCGTGCCAGTGTTGAGAGCAACATTGTCCGGAGCCTCGATATCGAGCAAGACTTTGATCTCGTCAGGAGCAACAAAATCGATAGTTCCGATTCTGAGAGAGTCCGCATAGGCCATTGGGCTCGCACTCATGGTTGATCACCCCCGGAATCACCACCTTCTTCAGCATGCTCTGGTGGTTGTTGCTCAGAACTGAAACGTTGACGCAACAACTCTGACATTCTGGATGTCGTTTTATCGATTGCCGCTTTTGGTAGAAAATATTTTGTGAGCTTCTGGATGTCGGCTAGGCCGGGACCAACCATCAGGCTAATCTGTGATGATCGCCCGAGATCGTCATAGGTCTTGGTGATGCGGCCCAAGTTGTCGTCACGGGAAATGATGACAAGATGCGTTGACGGGATGGAGAGCATATCGCGAATTACGCGATTGATATGCTCGTCACCGAAGCTATAGCCGTAAGTCACCAGCGTGCTATTTGGCCGACAGATTGCCGCAGCAAAATCACGAAACAACTCAACGTATGGATAGTCAGCCGTTTCTCTATCTTTCGCCGAGTTGGGATATATCATCAATTTGTTCGCATCTACACCGTGCAAACCGGGTGCAGCCAGATATGGATCTATTTCTTCAGCACCAAACGGTAACCCGATACGTCGTATATCCTGCCCGGCTTGAATCCAATCTACGGAGCCATGGAGCTTTGTGAAACGTGCAACACCCTCCAGATATCTTGGTTCACCACGAATTCCAGGCGGGTTGTAGTGCATGTCCAGATCCAGCCGAGAGGACCGAAATACGGGCATCAGGTTTCCAAGAAATCTGTCCAGCAAATGGAGACCAGCAACTTCTGCCCCCGCCTCTATCAGCCGATCGTAGTTGGTCGTAAAAATATTCAACCGATCACGAACGCCTGTGCGACTGGCAAAGCTCATCAAGAAAGTTATAAGCGTATTCCAAGCCTCCTGTTTTTCACTCTCTCCAGCCTCGGCAATATTCCGCTCGCTTTGAAGGATTGATAGCCCGAAATCACGAATTATTGTTTCGAGGTCAGTGCGTAAGGCTTCAGCATCGGTAGTCTTCCCGAGAATTTCCAAGCCTCGGAGAAGTTCATTCGCTACACGTAGCTGGTCTTCGATATTCGCTTGATCTCGCCCAGACCTTTCAGCAGACTCCTGCGCAGCTTTTTTTATCTCTTTGTCGGAAAAAGTAAAATCAACTTCACCCATGCCCGCAGCCGGTTCCTCTGCGGCTATAAAATGAACTGCGTGGGTCAAGCCAGAGCCGGACAGTAGAGAAAGGTGCTCCGTTTGAAACAACGATGTCAGCCAGGGTTCTATGCGGGATCGAAGCTCCTTGTAACCAAAGTCCTTGGAGTTCAGCCAGGACGTTTCGGAATAGGCTTCACACTGAAACGTTCCGACACTGGAATCACCTTCAAACTCGATAGGAGATGCATCATCCCTGACTTTTAGTATGTGTTTTTCAGTACTCATTCCATGGTTCTCCTTATATTCGAAGAAATTCCCCCGCTACTGAAATTTACTGTGGGCTTTCTCCCGTCACCGCCTTAACCTCAGCCAACAAATCCCCAAACTTCCCATAATTCGCTTTCACCCCGTCATCTAGATTCAATTTGATGCGCTGGTCGGCGTAATGGCGAAGTTTTTCGTCGAACTCGGCAAGTTCACCCTGTTGCTTATGCAAGGAGGCGACTTCTTTTTCCAAGCGCTTAGTTTCAGCGGCTGAGGTGCTGGCTTCTATATCTTGATCCAGCTTTTCAGCATATGCGTTGAGCTTGGCGCTGAGGGGAATGACGTATTCGGTGCGCATCCGTGCCAGCGTGCCTTCATTGCAGCGGTGCAGGTAGACCAGGCACTCAAAGGCCTTATGTTTTCCGGAGCTGAACAGCCAATAGATGGGGCGCTTTCTGTAGGTACGCAGATGGTCCTTGAAGAACTGGGTACTCAAATAGCGGCGAACGGTGTCGAGGGCGGATTCGCCACGCTTGGGTTTGATGGCGTGGAGGCAAAGGCTTTCGGCTATGAAATCGAGGTTCTGCTTTAGATGCTCGTCGCCCCAAACCACGCGAACGAACTCTTGGACTTGGTTTGTAGCATCATCTGAAAACCACTCCTGGTTCGTCAGCGGGAGGATAGCATCGTCGTCTGGAGCGAAACTAGGAGCAGGTATGCGACTGTAGAAATCCAGAATCGTGTCGGTCTGGCGAGCAAGGATCAAGCCTGGCTCATCCAGCGAATAGCGCCCCATAATACACCCGATAATATAAGACACCAGCTCCTCAATTGTGTCGCATTGTGCGAGAGTTTCCAGCTCTTTCTCAGATCGGTAAGCGCCATATCGGTAAATTGGATTGCAAGTTAAACTGATTTCTTCCAGCGCGACGTTAGGTTCTAGCTCATCTTGCAGGCCGTAAGCTTGAATAAATATTTTATTGTTTTCTTCTTCCAGCTGCCGCATTTCTAGCACCATATCCTGCCATTGGGTGCAGAGTTGGCGATAGGCTTCTTTTATTTCAAGTGTTCGGAATTTATTACTCAGCAATGGTAGGTTACTGAAATCCCATGACGTTTCAAAAGAATCCCAATCTAGGGATGAAAGCGTAACTGCTCGAGAAGCTATAATGCCAGACAACTCTTTTGAATTACCATACGAAATAGGAACCTTCCCGAGTGGCCCTTCATGGAAGTCTAGAGTGGGACTGAATATAGAAAGAGCTTGCTCTATTACCTTCGAATTAGTTAGTGCTAACAAAGGCATCATGTCAGATGACCTTTCTGGGAAACACATTGACCCTTTAGTTTCAAAGATGAACCCTTCTGGGGCATACCTCATTGAGAAAACAGGGGCAATACTTGACCAAGTCAGCCCAGCCTCAAAATAACGACTAGCGTTTTTAATAATACGAGTGGCTGATCCGTATAGCTCCCCGGCAAATTCATAGAGTTCTTCACCATCATTCTCCCAATTCACAACGAAATCGTTGTTTCCGTACCATCGGCGATAAGATCCTCCCTTGGTACAAGGAAACCATTTTCCTCCCGATCGCTTCGACTCTTCCCTACCACTACATTTCAAGATTAATTTATCTTGAGAAACCTCATGCCAGAGTCTCAAAAACCGGTTGTTATCACTTGTTTGCAAACCTGCGCAAGGTGAAGCGATATCAGATAACCTTTCGGCTGATGCGAAAAGCTCTAAAAACCTAGGGCTGAGCCAATAAGCTATTGGACCGCCAGGTATTTGTATAAAATCTGCTGCTGAAGCCCGATAGAAGTATTGACCAAAGTCCTTGGTTTTTTCCTCTTTCATACCTTTTTCCTCTCAGATACCTTGCCCTTGCGTGCGCCTATTCCAATAAATCCTTTCATAGCCGGACTTGAACGTTGGCGAGGGTGCAATGGAGGTTCCTGTATTAATGGAAGCGGCTCCACGGAACCATGAATTATCAGTTGCGATCGACAGAAATAGGTCACGAGAGGGCCTGCGTCGCATCCAACAACATTTTTTTCTTTTTCGCTTCCGACCTCGCGTCAACGAGCCGGATGTATGCACCGGAATAGTTTTTATAGGCCGCGTTTTCAATTACAAAGGCTGTGGTGGACACCACCTCGCCGCTAATGCTGTCAAAGGCGCGAGGCCCCATGTGAGCCATAGTGATGATAGTGGCATTTTGCAGCAGCCATTCCCGGAGCTTTTCGTAGCTCGAAAGAAACATCCAAGATTGCATGTTGATCTGGGCGTTGTAGCCATTTTGCTTAAGCAGCGAAAATGCACGCTCCATGAAAATCGCGTATAAGTCTGACTTGCTATTGGGGTATGTAACCTTTGCATAGTTTTTTAGGGGCGGGTTCATGCCTTTACGTCCCATATACGGCGGATTGGCAATCACCGCATCATAGCGATTTGCGAGAATAACCGCTTGCCGAACACAAGGCAGTACGGTTTCTGCTGCTGGCTTCTGCATTACGTCACCTTTCCGGGCTAGTCGCTCCAGCTCTTTAACCAGCGTTATTAGAGGTGCTGAGTCTTTTTCAGGCACTTCGATCAAGGAACCGAAAGTTTTCGCTTCTTCAAACCGTTCCAAAGTACGACGCAATAACTGATAGCGCTCGTCGGCATCGGCGTCACTTAGTTCGGCTTGTTCATTCCTAAACAGGCTCTGCGAACTACCCTGCTGCCAATCACCACTCAAGTTCAAATCCTGCCAAAGTTGGCGCAAGTTCAGGTGGGCGGTTTCCTTGAGGGATAGCACGTTGAGGGTGACTTCGCCTTCGGCAATCCGGTTGAACAGCCTACGGTCGTCTTCCCTTGCCAGCATCATCAGAGCGAAACCGGCCAACTGCCCTGCCCGGTCGTCGATGTCCAGGCCGAACAGGTTGTGTTTGAGAATCTGCTGCGGGATATCCCGGCTACGGTAGCCGCGCTCTTCGTAGATGGCTTTGAGGACTTTGTAGGCTTCCACCAGTATGTGGCCAGAGCCGCAGGCCGGATCGAGTACTTTGATGCTTTCCGGGTCTATAGCGTCTGGCACGGTTTCGGCCAGTTGGGCCTGTACTTCCGGAGGCTGCTCGCCAGGTTCGATGAAGTACGGCATCTGGTTTCGCAGGGGGCTGTCCGGGTAGGTTTGCAGCCACTGGCGGCCTACGGAGTTCTGCACGAGGTACTGCACAATCCAGTTGGGGGTGAACAGCTGGGTAGCCGCCGGGATGTCTTCACTTTTAACGACCTTGCCGATGACCTGATCTTTCTTTTCGGAAATATAGAACTGGTAAAGCCAACCGATGACTTCTACATCTTGCCAGTCGTCTTCCGGGATGGCGCTGACGAGTTCCCGGATCAGAGAGTCCGTTTTGGTGAGGTTGTCGGGCAACAGCAGTTCCGTAGCGTCGTCTACGGCTTCAAACAGGAACGGCATGGCCTCGTGCAGGGCGTGGCATTGAGCCAGCAGGAGTTCCCGGTACAGTTCTTCGTCTTTGTTGCCGTCCAGCTTTAACTCCGCGACTTGTTGTGGGTCCAGCCCTGGCAGGCTGATGTCCAGGCAGTCGTCGAGGATCTGGGAGGTACCGGGCTCGCCGTTTGCGGTGCTAAGTACCCGGCGGCCATGCTCCAGAAAATCGTGGACTTCCATGTAGCGGATGGCGCACAGGCGGTTAAACCAGCTGTAGGCAGCTTGCTCCATGGCCTGAGCAAAGCCCATGTGCTGCACCATGCGCTCCAGTGCCTTGCGGGCCGGTGCGATGGCTTTTGGAAAGGCTTTTTCGCCAATTAGAGCGATATCCCCACGTTGCTCCATGGGTTCGGTGCCTATGGCGGTAATACCATAGCGGGCCGCCTGTTTGGAGACCGCAGCGATAAAATTGTTACGGGCTTTGGGGGCGTATCTTTTGATGTTGGCAGTGTTCATAGATCCATCTCTGTGATTATTTCAGCCGTACCCGCTTGCCCGCCGCAATAGCGGTTTGCAGTTCGTCTTTCAAGGCGCGGACGAAGTCGTCCACGTCTTCCTGCTTTTCCAGGTAGATGCCACTAGCCAGTTTGCCGAAGACTTTGGTGGCGCTCACCTCGATGACTGGTTTTGGTGCAGTTACAGGTGCAGGTTTGGGTGCGGTATCCTGTGATGGCTTGTCGGTGTCGGACTCTTCCGCTTCTTGCGCATCTCTCTGGATTTTTGCCTGTTTTTCGGCCTCTGCCTGGATAGCCCGCTCCAGCTCAAACAGACTATCTTCCAGTTTTTCCTGCGCGGTCTGGGTTTGCAGCATGAAGATGTGGGCGATGCCGGTTTCTTCAGCCAGATCTTCTTTAACCAGCTGCAAGGGTCGCAGCAGACGGTTGCTAAGATCTGGCGTCGAGAAGCCGCTTTTAGCGATTTCAGCCTGGAGCTGCTGAATCTTCTCGTCTACACGTTCAATCGCGTGGCTGCGTTTCTCGTCCAAAATTCGCGTGTTTACCGCCTCCACCGTCTCAACCAGGCTGGTGATTTTGTGAAGCAAGTTGTAAGGGGCGTCCGCCTCGTATATCTGCTTCAATTCGGCCAACGCCTTGCGAGCTGGTTCGTCTTTTTCCAGCGCCTGACGGTTCTTCTCAAAATGGTTAAGCGCCGTTTGTAGCTGCTGCCAACTATGGAGCTGCTTGGTGAAGAACTCGTGGATGTCCCGGTAATCCTCTTCAAGATCCAGGTAAT
>Ga0307958_1000940_pt1 | contig 14407 bp, 15 predicted proteins | sample OrgLakmetagen492_FD_201826 | JGI IMG/M metagenome (GOLD analysis project Ga0307958, IMG submission 201826) | Saline water microbial communities from Organic Lake, Antarctica - #492 | ecosystem: Environmental > Aquatic > Non-marine Saline and Alkaline > Saline | place: Antarctica: Organic Lake... | reverse complement strand
CGTCCCGCACATTTCTCAGCAGGATATAGATGATATGTCGAAGTCGCTAAGCCCTCACCAGCTCGATGCCCGCCGGTATGGCAAGCCGAGCCTGGGCGCTGGCGCGATCTATCCGATCCCGGAAGAAGACTTCTTGTGTGAGCCCTTCCAAGTGCCCGCCTGGTACCACCGATTGTACGGGCTGGACGTTGGCTGGAAAAAAACGGCAGCAATCTGGCTCGCTCACGACCGCGACACCGATATCGTTTATGCGTACTCCGAGCACTATCGGGGCCAGGCCGAGCCGACAGTCCATGCAAAGGGCATCCGGCTTCGCGGCGACTGGATCCCGGGCGTTATCGACTACGCGGGCACGAATCAAAGCGACGGAAAGCGTGTTATGCGCTTGTACGAAGACGAGGGTCTGATCCTTCACAAGGCAAACAAAGCGGTTGAAGCCGGTTTGCTGGCTGTTCAAGACCGTCTCTCGACGGGGCGATTAAAGATCTTCAGCACGTTACAGCACACCCTGGGCGAGATTCGCTTGTACCGGCGCGACGAAAAAGGCCGGATTGTGAAAGAGAACGATCACTTAATGGACGCTCTACGCTACGCCGTTATGAAAATTGAGCTGGCAATGACACGACCCGTTAAACGCACCATGGTCGCGAACCAGCCCGGCGACACCACGGCAGGATACTGATATGAAGAATGAGCCTATGGCGCCTGAGCAGATTGAGGAAATGACCGAGGAAGAACTGCAGGATCAGCAGACCCGGCGTGAAGAAGACCTGAACATGCTGGGCAGTAAGCTAAACCGACTTGCGCAAGAGCAGGTGGCTGCACGGTCAATGATCGAAACGCGCTGGCTTGACGATCTGCGACAGTATCACGGCGAGTACGCTGCAGACGAAATCACCAGGATGATTAAGAAGCAGTCTTCCCAGGTGTTCGTCAACATCACCCGGAACAAGACCCGGGCAGGCATTGCGCGCATGAGCGATATGCTCTTGCCGAATGACGATACCAACTTCGGGGTAAGCAGCACACCGATCCCGGCTATGTCTGCAACCAATTCAGACCCGATGCAGGCGGATATGCAGCAGGGCATGCCGCCAGGTATGCCGCAAGGCCAGGCCATGGCACCGGATCCGGACCAGGAGCAGGCGGATCCCCAGGATCCCCAAGATCCCCAAGATCCCCAAGATCTGGCAAAAGAGCGAGCCGGCGATGCTGCGCGGGCTATGCAGCAGCAGATCGAGGATGATTTTGCCGAGGCAGGCTATAACGCCCACACCCGGGACGTGATCGAGGACGCTTGCAAGCTGGGCACTGGCATCCTCAAGGGGCCAACCGTCGTCAATCGCACTCGTCGCGCCTGGATCACTGATCCGCAGACGGGACAGAGCACGATGGAGGTGAAGCAGGAGCTCCGTGCAGGCCTTGAGCGTGTCGATCCGTGGGATATCTTCCCGGATATGTCGGCACGAAACGCAAAGGAAGCCGAATTCTGGTTCGAGCGCCAGCTGATGAACCGCAAGCAGCTGCGAGATCTTGCCGACTTGCCCGGAGTCATGCTGAACCAACTCCGTTTGGCGCTGCAAAGCAACGAACAGGGACAGATTGCTAAAGACCGACGCGCCGAGCTGCGAGCGATTACCGGCGTGGACACGGTTACCAACGATAAAAAGTTTGAGCTGTGGGAATACTGGGGGCCGCTGGACAAGGACGAGCTGATCGCCTGTGGCTGCGAAGATATCGACGAGGATCCGCTGGTCGAATACACGGGCTGCGTTTTGATGGTCAACGGCTACGTTATCAAAGCCGCGATGAACCCGCTTGAGACAGACGATCTGCCTTACAGCATCTTCAACTGGGAGCAGGACGATAGCAGCATCTTCGGTTTCGGCATTCCGTATCTGATGCGCCAGCCTCAGAAGGTCGTCAACGCTTCTTGGCGGATGATGATGGACAACGCCGGTATGTCAGCGGGCCCCCAGGTCGTTATGAAAAAGCGCGGGATCGAGCCGGAGGACGGCGAATGGTCGCTAAAGCCCAACAAGCTGTGGCTCGATACGGGCGATGAACCCGTAGGCTCTGCGTTCCAGGTGTACCAGATCAACAACAACCAGGCCGATCTGTTCGCCATCTTTGAGTCTGCCCAGCAGCTGGCCGACACAGAAACCAATTTGCCGATCCTGCTCCAGGGCGAGGGCATGGGCAGCGGTGCCGGGGCAAAGACCTTCGGCGGCATGCAGATGCTGATGAACAACTCAAACATCGTGCTCCGATCGGCAACGAAGAACTTCGACGACGGCGTGACGACTACCATCGTTAAGCGCTTCTACGACTACCACATGATGTACACCGATCGCCCGGAGATTAAGGGCGACTTCGATATTGTAGCCAAAGGCACCTCAGTCCTGATTGCCCGGGAGGAGCAGCAGGAAAAGCTGATGATGCTGTCCCAGGTAGCGGCGCAGAACCCTGTGTTTTCAAAGCTGACGAAGTGGAACGGCCTGTATCGCGAGATCCTGAGAACGCTGCAGGTGCCCGTCGACAGCGTGGCGTACACCGACGAGGAGCTTGAACAGAAAGCCGAGAGCGAGCAGGAAGGGCCACCGCCGGAAGTGCAGATCAAGATGAAGGAGCTGCAGCTGCGCGAGAAAGAGCTGGAGCTGAAATCACAGCAGCAGCAGTTTGAACAGCAGTACAAAGCTGCCGAATTGCAGACCCGGCAAGAAAAGGACCGCATGGAGCTCGCCTATAAAGAAGGCATCACCATGGCAGAGCTGGAGGCCAAGGTCGGCATGCACTCCGAGAAACTGGAGGCTGAAATGCAAAAAGTGGCGGCAGAGCTTTCGACAAAGCGGGACGCGGAAGCCGCCAGGCTAGCAGACAGTCAAAACGAGCGCTCAGCGCGCCGTGAAAACATGGCACAAGGTTTCGATTCTTATGGATAAAATTGAACTGCACTCCGACACCTGGCGAGCAACCAGCGAATGGCTTCAGCGCAGACGGGAAAATGCCATCATTTCGCTAATCAACGGCACCCGCACTGACGACAAGCTACGCGGAAAGATTGAGCTCATTGACGATCTGATCGCTTTTGCAAAGAACCAGGACGAGATCCGGATAAACCCGGAGATCGAGAACCTGGGATCTGGCGACTACTGACCTGAATAACCCTCAGAGGAAGAGCGCTATTTGCTACGCCAGTTTCTGAGTGAGAAAGAAGCTATCAGCCGGGGCTAATCCCCCGACCTGCCCACCAGGGCACAACCCAGCCGTTCGGGAGAACCGCTAAATGACGAACCAGCCGCTTAACAAGCCGCAGGATGATGAAGCCATCACCAGCGATCAAGACGACAGCGAGTTTGAGGATGCTTTCAAAGAGTTCTCAGGAAAATCCGCAGGCGTGGAAGATCGCGACGAGTACCACATCGACAGAGAGCAGATCCGCAAAGACCAGGAAGGCGATCTGGAAAGCGGCACAGAGCCTGGCGATCGTGATACGGACGACATTTCCGAGAAGCTGAAAACCCTGGAGGCCGAAAACGAGAAGCTACGGCACTCCGATGCTTCCCAGCGCGGGCGCCTTGGCGCCTATCAGCGCCGGATCAATGAGCTTGAGAGTGCAACGCAACAGATCCAGTCGGACAAACCGACGGACAATAACACCGGAAAGCCTCAGATCGAGGACCAGCAGCGCCAGGAACTGGCGGAATCCATGGATATGCAGGACTGGGAGGAGTTCAAAGAGGACTTTCCGGATATGGCGCGAGCCTTTGAGTCTCGTCTGAAAGCGGACGATGCCAGGCAAGCGCAGATGAAGCAGGAGCTCGATGAATTGCGAGCGTCTGTGCAGCCCATACAGCAGCAGGCCCATGAACAACAACTTCAGTCAGAGTATGCCCGTCTCGAAGACCGGCATGAAGACTGGCGAGAAGTGGTAAATGCGCCCGAGTTTGATAAATGGCTGCAGTCTCAAAACCAGTCAATCCGTGCCCTTGCAGATTCAACCAGCGCCGACGATGCGTCCGCGTTGTTAGATTTCTACAAAAACGTGCGGCCACCTGGTGAAGGAGACAATCGTGCGAAAGAGCACGAAAAACGCCAGAACCGTCTAGCCAACGCGCAAACGGTCAGCCGACGAGGAACGGCGACCCGGGGCGCAGCGCCTGACGATTTTGAGGCGGCCTTTGATTATTACGCCGAGAAAAAATCCCGGCGACGCTAATACCACCTTTTGCTAAACCTTCGATTGGAGTAACACCATGCCTATTACCTCTTACGGTGACATCAGCCAGCGTACTGCTGGCTGGGCCGCAAACGAAATGCTAGATCACGCAGAGCCGATCCTAGTTCTGTCCAAGTTCGGTCAGTCTAAGCCGCTGCCCAAGAACAAAGCCGACACGGTAAAGTTCCGCCGTCCGGTACCGTTCGCGAACATCACTGTCCCGCTTTCTGAGGGCGTCACGCCGACCAGTCAGCAGATGGCTTACGAAGACGTGACCGTTCAGATCAAGCAGTGGGGCGCCTGGACCGAGATCTCGGACTACGTGAACGACATGTCCGAGGATCCTGTCCTGGCCGATGCGTCCATGCTGTGCGGCGAGCAAGCGGCAGAGACAGTGGAGTATCAGACCTGGGGCGCGATCCGTGCCGGTACCAACGTGTTTTACGCCAACGGCACAACCCGGACAGGCGTAGACAGCGTTTACACCCTGGCCAAGCAGCGCGCTGTTACCCGCTCGCTCAAGGCTAACCGGGCCAAGAAAGTGACCAGCATGGTCGCCAGCACCACCAACTACGGCACCGAGCAAGTGGACGCTGCGTTCATTGGCTTCGCGCACACGGACCTGGAAGCGGACATTCGCGATATGCCCAACTTCACGCCGTGCGAGAAGTACGGAAGCATGAAAGCGCTGCCGTACGAGATCGGCAAGGTTGAGGACGTGCGCTATATCCTCTCCCCTGTGCTAGATAGCTTCGCGGATGCAGGCGGCACAGCGTCCACCAATGGCGTGGTATCCACCACCGGTACCAGTGCAGACGTTTATCCCATCGTGATTGTGGGTAAAGAGTCTTACGGCCTGATCCCGCTCAAAGGTGCGGGCGCTATGACTCCGAAAGTGTTGAACCCTGACACCCCGCGTGGCGGCGATCCGCTGGGCCAGCGTGGCTCTGTGGGCTGGAAAGCCTACTACGTGTGCAAGGTTCTCAACGAGGGCTGGATGGCGCGGGCAGAAGTCGCAGCCTCCGCGCTGTAATCGGGCTGGAAACGCAGCCTTAAACCGGAAGCCCTGGCCTAGCGCCGGGGCTTTTTTATAAGCAACACTGAAAGGTACCGCTATGAGCGAAATCAACACCGATGCAATGGATCGTGATGAACTGGAGGCGACCGCTGCAGACCTGGGCGTAACCTTTGCATCCAACATTGGCGATGCGAATTTGCGCAAGAAGATCAACCAGGCACTGGGCCAAACGGCACCAGAGATGGAATCCGGGCCCGCAGAGCAACCATTCGACGTGCCCAATCCCGAGAAAGAAAAGCAATTTGAAATCCGGATTGCCAAGCACGAACAGGACAAGCAACCCGTCCAGGGCGGCGTGAACGGCAAGAGCTTTGTGATCGAGCGCGGCAAGTCCGTTATTGTGGCGGCATCCGTTGTTGAGGCGCTAAACAACGCGGTTCAGTGGCATTTCGATCCCGAAACGCTAGAGCGCACCGACGTTCAGGGCTATCCATTCCAGATCATCCGCGAGGTCTAAGCTATGACCTTTCTGGAGCTCTGCCAGCGGTTGCGTCAGGAGGTAGGAGCCACCGGCTCAGGACCAAACAACACAGCAGGTCAGTCGGGCGAGTACGCTCGCCTGGTGAGCTGGATACGCACAGCCTGGCAAGAGATCCAGAATGACCGTCGTTGGGCGTTTGACTGGGCGAAAGGCGAGGTTGAGTTGAGCGCGGACTTCGCGATCTACGCGTTGCCCGCCGATTTTGACGTGTGGGAAGCCGATACGCTGCGATTTTCCGGGGCGCCGATTGATGTGGTGCCCTGGGGTCAGTTGCGGCAAGTGGGCGGGGATACCTTCACCTGTGTCGCCATAGCGCCAGACAGCACGCTGCACCTGAATGCACTACCGAGCATCGACGGCCCCTTGACGTTCGAGTATTGGCGCACCCCGCAAGAGCTTACCAGCGGCACCGATAGTCCGCGTATGCCCGCGCGATTTCACATGCTCATCGTTTACCGGGCGATGATTCAGTATGCCCTCTACGAAAATGCTCAAGAGGTACTGAGGCAAGCGGGTAACAACGAACGAAGTATCTTTAATCGCCTTATGGTTTCGCAGCTTCCAGTGGTAAGCATGGAGGGGCCTCTGGCATGAACGAGACTAAATACATTGCGCTGGGGGGAGGCATCGACTTAATCACACCGCCGCGGCAGCTGGGTGCTGGTAAATGCTTCTACGGTGTGAACTATGAGTGCCCGGTAACAGGCGGCTATCGCAGGATCGAGGGCTACGACAAGCTGGGCGATACCCTGCCAGGATCTGGCCCGGTATTGGGCGTGGTCACGTTCCAGAGTCAGCATTACGGGATCCGAGGTAATGGCACTGACGCGACACTGTATCGCCTCGATGCGGGCGAATGGGTCAGTGTGGGTACCCTGCCTTCCGGGCGCTACGAGTTTGCCGAGGGCAACTTTCTGGCGACCGAATCCGGGCAGGCCCTGTACATGGTCGGCGGCGGCAAGCCCTACGAGCTGAAGGGCGGCGTCTTGACAGAGATTACCGAAGCCGCCGCTGGCGCAAAATACATCGCAGTCCATAACAACTACCTGTGGCTGGGCTTTTCACAAGGCAGTGTCCAGTATTCTGAGGTGGGCGATCCGCTGGGCTGGGATGGCGCAGCCGGTGCGGGCGAAATTGGCACACAGCAGAAGTTGACAGGATTGCTACCCGGTACGGGTGGCGTACTGCACGTTGCTTGTCGGGACAGCATGCAGGCAATCTATGGCTCCAGCCCTCAGAACTTTGAGCGCCGAATCACGGTGCCTAATTCCAGCGTGAAAGCGTATTCGCTTCAGAGCATGCTTCAGCCCTACTTTGTGGCCGAGCGAGGGATCTCAAACCTGGAGGCAACCCAGCAGTTTGGCGATTTTCGCCAGCTGCAAGCGGGCGCCTCTACCGAGCCACTGTTCACTAAAGACGGATGGGCCAGCCGAATCCAGTGCAGCGGGCTCAGCAAGAGTCGGGCGCAATACCGCGTGTTCATTGACGACGGATCGGGCGTCTATCTAAGCCCCACCGGCACGACCACCGTGAAATTCCCGGACAAGCCCCAGGTTATGCACAGCGGCGAGAAAGCAAGCGGCGAGGAGGTGACGATTTTTGGCGATGATGCGGGCAACGTCTACCGCCTGGGCAACGAAGCGGAGAGTTTCAACGGCGAGCCCATCACCGCCTTTCTGACCCTGGCGTACAACGACCTGAGAAGCCCAGCGGTTCGCAAGCGATTCCGGCGAGTGATATGGGATATCCGCTCTGGCTCCACAGCCAGCGTGACCTTTAAGCCAGATTTTGATTATGGCGGCAGCGCAAGCGCCGAAGCCCTCAGACAGCGCCTGAACTTCCTACTGTCCGGGGGATTGTGGGACGTGGCCAAGTGGGACGACTTCGTTTGGTCCTCGCCAATCATGGGCGAAGAACCGGCAGACGCCACCGGCACAGGTAACTCGATCAACTTTGCGATTCACAGTAACACGGTCAGCGCGCCACACGAGATGCTGGGCTACCAACTGATCTACTCACAACGGAGATTGCGCCGTGCCTAATCAGTATTATGACAACGACCTGGAGGCGCAGCGCTTCCAGCCGGGAACCACCGTGTCGGCAGATGCCGTTGATTCAAAACTGGACGAGATCGCTTCTGGATTTGAGGCTGTCGAGGTTGATACTAACCGGTCTTTGAAGTTCCCAGCCGAGCCAGGCACTAGCCAGGAACTTACCGCTACGGCTCTGGAGAGACGACGCAAGGTTTTGGGCTTTGACGAGAACGGGGATCTGATCGTAACCGCCGGTTTTAACTACCGTGGCAACTGGGCAGCGACCACAACCTATTTCACCAATGACGTGCTGCGAGATCCGGCGACTAAAAACCTTTACGTGGTGGTCAATAAGTTCACCAGTGGTGCAGCGATTGACCTGGAAAACCTGGCGTTAGCGATCAACGTGGAAGACGTGGAGGCCGCTAAGACCCAGGCGCAGACCGCTGCGACCACCGCGACCACAAAGGCGGGGGAGGCATCAGCCAGCGCGCTAAGCGCCAGTGACGATGCAGACGCAACCGCAGCGGATCGAGTGGCGACGGGCCAGGACCGTACAGCGACGGCAGCGGATCGGGTAGTAACAGGCCAGGATCGCTCCGCCGCGTCCATTTCCGAAGCCAGCGCCCTGGTCAGTAAGAACAAGGCGCAGAAGTGGGCCGAGGAAGCAACGGATACGCCCGTCGAGTCCGGGAAGTTTTCGGCCAAACACTGGGCCGAGCAGGCTGAAAATGTTGTTTTGGGTGGCACTTTTAACGACAGCAGCACCAACAGCACTCAAGGCTGGACCAGCCAGAAGATCCAGAACACGATCAACAGCGCCACCACAACAGCCACTAGCAAGACCCTGACCGACGGGGAGCGCTGCTTTGTGACCGCAGCAACTCAGACAATCACACTGCCAGCCAGCCCGACTGCGAGCATGAGCGTGAGCATTGGGGTGCAGGCTTTTGAAGATACCGTGATCGCTCGCAACGGTTCTAACATCATGGGACTGGCTGAAAATATGGTCATCGACAAAGAGAACACAGTGGTAACGCTGCTGTATGTGAATGCTACTGAAGGATGGAGAATTTTATGAGTAATTTAAGTGATTTTACTGGCGGTGGCGGCGGTAGCAGCGTCCAACTTGGGGAAGTTGTTACTTTTGCTGCAAACAAAGGGGGTACGTTTATAGACCCAGAATCTGGTTTTGAGTTTATGGCTGAAGGCTTGGTTTTACGGAACGATGGCAACTACGATCCTTTATTTAACAGCTTCACGAATCTTTTTGCTTTTCAAAGTAAAGAAACTCTGTTTTCTTTTGATGTGTATAGTAGTAGAGATAATTATAGGATTAGACTTTCGTACAATGACTCAGGGGAATGCGCAGTTTTTACTTTTTCATTTTATGACGGAATCGAATATCGCATAGGTTATAGGTTGTTTAACCTTATAGACGGTACCGAAAGTAATAATTTGAATTTAAGCGGTATTGATGGGGGATCAGATTTTCAAAGATTTACTTGGGTAGAAAGTGCACAAATATTTGTGTGTTATGCACTGGATGGTTCCAGCAATATAAAACTCTACCGATACACACTAACCACAAATGGTGTTTTTTCGTCCGAGATTATTTATCAAGACAGCGGAGAAACTGCTGGGAGTTTAGGTGGTGATGGTACTATAGGAAATTACTCAGCTTTTAAAGTACAAACTGGCACCCGAGAATACATTTACGTGATAAGAGAAAGTGACGGTACCGTTATTTTTAATCACCCAATGGATGGCAACCACAGTTATTTAGCGGAAGTAAATGGTGATATATACGTTAGTTTTGAAAACAACTATGATAATTATGAAGTTGTTAAATCTACAAATGGTGGTGATAGTTTTACCACTATAGAGACAAATAATTACACTAGAATGATTAGTATAGAGGGTGAGTTTATAGAAATAGGCGGAAATTACATTAGAGTTGATAATACTGCCTACAAGGTAAATGATCTTAATGACGCAACAAACCAAACGGCTCTTGGTTTTTCCGGCACCCCTTTCAGGGGTAGCTCAGTATTAATGGTTATTAACTCTAATAATACAACGGTGAACGCAACATCGGACGGTGTAACGTGGATTACGTATGAAACACCAATGATTATTGCCTTACCTTATGAGTCACATGGCAATTTTTTTATACCTACTGTTGATGGTATATTTAGTTCACCGGATGGTTTGTCACTAGGCTTCCCTTTTTACAAATCACGTATTGTTACGCACTCAACTGACGACCTGAAAATAAGAGCTGTTTCTGATAACCAATTAAATATTTTTACTTCAAGTCAAACGGATTTTGAACTGGGTTATTTTGGCGATAATAATGGCGACTATATATCAGTAGAAATTACCAAGTACCTATTTGATGGATTTGCAATTCAAAATCCTTCACCTCATTTTGCTAACTACGTAAGGATTAAATAGTGAGTATCACCAGTCAAAGAAACACCACAAAGATTAATCAAACAAAGCCAACCAAAATCTCACGCGTAGCTTTGAAGCTACGCATGACAGCCACGGAGCGTAAAACCATCCGTGCCGCTGCTGAAACCAATGCCGACGTGTACGACTTCATGGATCTGCTGTCTGACTCAACGTACATCGACCTGACCAGGCCCGAGACAGTACAAGGTATCCAAACACTTGAAGCCGTAGAGCTACTGGGTGAAGGACGAGCTGACGAGATCCTGACTACACCAGTGACAGAAGGCGAGAAGTACAATGGTTAAAGTCCACTTCTGCCGATCCCGCAATATCGGCGGCCTGTTCATCCAGCTGGTCACGTTCTCGCGCTGGAATCACGTCGCGGTCGAAATCAGCGGCGTGGTATTTGATGCAACGCTTGCGCATGGTGTGGCGTCCTGGTCCTTCAAGAACTTCCGTTCCCACTACAGCACGATTGAGACGATTGAGCTGCAAACGATTGAGCAGGGCAAGGCTCTTGAGTTCTTGAAAGATCAGATCGGCAAGCCCTACGACTGGACGGCGCTGCTGGCTTTGCCGTTCCGATCCGGCTGGCAGAAGTCTTCGCGATGGTTTTGCAGCGAACTGTTTGCCGCCATGCTCACGGCAGGCATGAACCGCAGTCTTGAGCGAGCCCTACCGGCGCATCGAGTCACCCCAAGAGACGCTTACATCTTTACGCGCATCGTTCAGAGCGTGTCAGGTTGAGCAATATCTGATAATCCAGAAATCCAAACAAGCGCTCTCCAGCGCTTTTTTTATGTGCAAAGGCAGAGCGGAGACGACTCATGGCGGGAAATAGCTTTTACGACGGTAGCCGGAAAATCAACATGCCCGATTACAGCGGAATAGGCAAAGTCAATATTGGTTGGGGCGGAATTGATTGGGGCGGAATAGATCTGACACCTGGGCTGCTCAATAGTGGCAGAATCAAGCCCAAGCCCGCGCCCAAGCCCGCGCCCACGACCAAACCCGCGCCCAAGTCCAAGCCCAAGCCCCCGCCCGATAACCTCGGCCTAAATAATGACAATTCCCCGGCTGCGCCTTTTGATGTTACAAAAACTAACCCGCGAGGCGTGAAGGCAACGGCAAGAGGGTACAGCGCGTCAACCTATGATCCGGAGGGTTACACTGCCAAAACCTACACAGCGGACAACTACGACGCAGTGACGGGCGAGGCCGCAAGCTATAACGCCGACACTCGGGAGGTGAAAGACAACGCCACCGTGCGCGGCCAGCTGATGCAGCTGCTTGACGATAACGGCAAGTACATGCGCAACGCCCGAACACGATCCAACGAGGCAGCTAACTCTCGCGGGCTTCTGAACAGCTCAATGGCGATAGGGGCCGGGGAGCGAGCGGCGATCGAAAGCGCTATGCCGATTGCAACCCAGGACGCGAACACTTACGACACCCGCGCCCGAACCAACATGGACGCGGTGAATACCGAGCGCCGTTTCAACGCAGGCAATGAGCAGCAGATGGGCCTGGCGAACATGAACGCGCAGAACACGTCGCGCCAGTTCAACACCAACGCCAATAACCAGGCGGGCCAGTTTAACGCCAACGCACAGAATCGGGCCGGTGAGTTCACCGCAAATGCACAAAATCGAGCGGGTGAGTTCAATGCCAGCGCTGAAAACCAGGCGGGCGAATTCGGCGCGAACGCCGATAACCGTGCTTCCGAGTTCAACGCCCAGCAAGAAAACAACATGGTGCAGCGCCAGTGGGAGCAAAAGACCGCTGAAAAGCACGATGCAACCATGGCCAACCTGAACGCAGAACTGGAAAGCGGCATTATTGACCAGAAGACGTTTGCCAACTTGCGCGGGCAGTTCCTGGATTCGGTCAGCAATATTACGAACGAGGCCAATATCAACATTTCCGAGATCCAGACCGGGGCATTTCCAGCTGACGCCAAGTCAAAAATGATTGACCAGCAGATGGACATTCGGGACGCCGATATGGTGGCGATGGAAAAGCTATTCCAGGCGCAGCCAATGTGGAGCAACAACTGGTCTAGCCTGGGCAGCGGTGAAAAAGACGTTCTTTCTGGACAGATCGACAAGCGCAACGAGGCTGAAAAAGCAGCAGCTGAAAAAGCGAAGGCAGAGGCCGAGGGGTAAGGTATGGAATGGCTAATTGAGACAGGAGAGGCAGCGGCAGATTACGCCTCCGACGCTTTTACAGGCGTTGGCGAGTATTTGCAGGATAACGAGTGGGCCGCAAACGCGCTGCAAGGTGCGGCGGCAGGCGGTGCCGCGTACCTGGTGCAAAAGGATCAGCAGAAGCATGAACGGCGACAGGCCGACAAGAAATGGGATCGTGAAACGTCATTGCTTCAGGCGCCCAATATCAACATGGAAAAATACCGTTGGGACGACATGGTAAATGGTGGTCTGACAGACAGAGGGCTGCTGTCCAAGGCAAACAGGTAAGGAGGGGTAGTTATGGGGCGATCATCAGGAGGTCCGGGCGGCGGCGGCGATCCCGGCAATTCAGGGGGAGGCAGCGGCAACAGCGGATCTGGTGGCGGAGGACGCGGAGGACGCGGCGGCAACTCAGGCGGAAACTCAGGCAACAACTCAGGCGGATCTGCACCGGGGGGCATGAATCCCGGCGGCGGGCTTAACGGCAACTCAGGCAGTGGTGGTCGTCCCGGTCAGGGTGACGGCGGAGCAGGAAGCAATGCTGGCGGCGGCGGAAGCCAGGGCGGCGGCAAGGGCGGCGGCAATGGCAGCAGCAATAACGACGGCTCCCAAACGCCCGGATCGCCAAAAAGCGAGGGTCGTCGCAGCCCGCACGCACCCGGCACTACACCGTCATCCCGAGCCCGCAACGCCATGGATCGCCATGCTCGTGAGGCGGCGGACAGGGATGCGCCAGGGCTGATAAGCCGAGCCATGGACACCTTCAAGTCAATGATCGGCCTGGGTGAGGAGGAAGGCGTTACCACGGCAAAGCGTCTTGGTCAGCTGAAAAGCCTGAACCCCACACTCACCGATAAAGAGCTGGCAGGCATGGTCCTGGGTGACACCGAGGCCAGTCTGGAAGGCGCCATTAACGCCGAAGCGGAAACCAGCGTATTGGGCCAGATTGCCTCAACCGCTTCGACCGTTTTGGGCGGATTGCCTGGCATGGCCGCAGGCATAGGCATGACAGCGGCAGACAAGGCGCACAGCGCCTCAACCACCATCGGCGACGTAAACGCCAAGTCCGGCATGACGATGGATGACGGTTTCGGCACGTCGATGGGCACCCAGGCCGTCGGGGCTGTGGCGGATGGCGTGGTGGGGCACATTGGCAAGGGATTGCTGGGTCCGATTGGCGCGAAGGCTGGGAAACTTGGCGCAGCGGTAACCGGCAATGTGGCCTCAAGAGTTGGCGAGGCAGCAGCGGATGCCGCCATGAGGGGCGAGCGGGCCCCTTCGACCAGCATTGATTCCAGAGCGCCCGGTATCGCCTCGTCGGGCGGCGGCTCATCCAGGGCATCAAGAGCCCGCGACGCGATGGGCAGAAATGTTTCTAAAGCAGCGCCAAGCTCAGGGCCCACAGCGTCAGGTTTTGAGGTTGCCGAGATTGATATAAATCGCTACTCCAACGGCCTGGTAGGCTAACGGATAACCAGAGGTATCGCCATGCAAGGACTACTCAACCGAGGCAAAGCCCCACAGCAGGCTGGCCCGCAACAGCAACCACAACAGCAACCGCAGCAGCCACGGCAACCGCAGCAACCGCAGCAACCGCAGCAACCGCAGCAGCCACGGCAGGCACAAGAGCAGCCGCCACAAGGCGAACCGGAAACCGTCGCCAGTCAGGAGGCTTACGACGTAGCCACTGGGCAAATGCTCCAGTTCATCTACGACAAAGAAAAAGGATTCGCAGCGCTGGAGCGGTACACACAGGCGAGCGGGAACGTAGGCGAGGCAATGGGTCGTTTGCTGGGTCGTTTGCTGGTGATGACAGTTCAAAGCGCGGTAATGTCCGGCAAGCGCATTGCGCCAGATCTGGTCTTCCAGGGCGGCATTGAGGCAGCCAGGGCATTGTCAGAGGTCGCGCAGAAAAACGGCATGCTCGATAAGTCGCAGGAGAAGGCCGTG
>Ga0307958_1000922_pt1 | contig 14576 bp, 5 predicted proteins | sample OrgLakmetagen492_FD_201826 | JGI IMG/M metagenome (GOLD analysis project Ga0307958, IMG submission 201826) | Saline water microbial communities from Organic Lake, Antarctica - #492 | ecosystem: Environmental > Aquatic > Non-marine Saline and Alkaline > Saline | place: Antarctica: Organic Lake... | reverse complement strand
TCCACACCCAGGTAATTCATCAACATATCTAGCGCTGGTTTATCGTCGATGGTATAAACAATACTTCCTTCGCTTTTAGTAACTGTTTTTGTAGTGCCAATTGCATTCCAGCCACAAGTAGCGATACCTCTCACATCTATTTTATCTTCATCAATAAGGAGTGCTACAATTGCACAGTCATTACTTTTTCCGTTGGTAAAAACAAATGTTGATTCAAGTGCCAAATCATCCGCAGCCTTTCCTCCAAATATGGTTACTTCCTCGTCTGCCGACGAAAGAGTTTTTCCAAAGCCTTTTATGATACCTTCAACAATTGGTTCGCCATCCAATGATACGCCACTGTTTGCTAAAATAAACGCTGGGTTTGCAAAGGTTTCTTTTCCGGTGACACCTAATTTGTTTGCGTCTTCAAAGACGGTCTCCGGGCTTGTTTCATGAAATTCAATTTTAAAATAAGCTGGATTCATGTCGAGCAACAATATGACAATGCTGCCTTCTTCCATTTCGCCATCAATAAATTCACCGGCAGTGGTGGCACCAAATATCTGTATACCTTTTTCGTCAAGTAAATGCGATACAGCTTCTCTATCCTGTTTAACAGATATGAAAACAATGGCTAAGGTTGGCTCGAAACCGTCTGCTGTACTTTCTGCGAGTGCAGCCTGAATTTCTTCTGTTGATTTTGCTTTAATTGATTTTGCTTTCATTTCTTCAAAATTTGTGATTAAAATTATTTCTCTTTTAAAGCCACCCAGCAGCATGCGCCTGAATGGAAGTTTTGTTGGCTGTTTTTGGCTCTTCCATATTCCCCGTAGGTAAAAAAGCCTGCCATGGGACTGTTCCATAGCTCGGCCAAACCTTCATTTTCCATGGTTACCAGGGGTCCGAGCGCAGGTTCTCTACCTGCACAGGAAAATACCAGCAATGCGTCTGCATCATTACCAAAAGCATTTTTCACTTCCCTTGCCTCAAGGATGATTTTATCGACAATGTCAAAATCCGGGGGAACGGAAAACCAAAAGGCTTCACCTTCCTTCATCTCTACGTCCATGACCAAGGCATTCTCTTCATGATCAATGTGCATGGGTGTTTTAATGAAGATATCATCCTCGTTTTCGCGCTCCACTATAAATGGGAAGTTGAATGATAGCTCATTAAGAAGGTTAATATCACGGTCTCCGCCTTTACCCAGGTATTTCAGGTACATATCCACTGCCGGCTTATCATCTATGGAATACAGTAACTTACCTTTACTTTTGGTTACTTTTCTGGAAATACCCAATCGCTTCCATCCTATCATCGCCATGCCAGATAAGGCTACTTTTTCCGAATCCAAAACAAGGGCGATGATGCCGTGATTCGTTTCTTTATTATTAGTAAAGACAGCCGTCCCGGTCAAATTCATATCATCTCCTGCCATTCCGCCAAAAAATGTCCGTTCCCTTCCGATTGATTCTGCCAGGGAGTGTACCAGAGTGATTCCATCAAATAATTCACCGGACGCATCTACTCCCGTGCTGCAAACGATCAAGGCGGGTTGGGTAAATTTCCCAAGTGCAGCCGCTGCCAATTTTTTGGATACTTCATGAATGCTGCGCTCTCCTATTTCTTCAAACAAAATCGAGTATGCATCCCGGGATAAATCCATCAAAAGGATGACTATTTCCCCAAAACTTTGGTGTCCCTTGACAAACTCACCGCAGGAAGTAGCCCCGAAAACGTCGATGTCGCGCTGTGCAAGGATTTCACTGACTGCTTTCCTATCCTGTTTAACAGACATAAAAACAATGGCAAGGGTAGAAACAAAGCCATCTTGCATACTTGTTTCTAAAGCGTTTTGGATTTCCTGTGGCGATTGGCCGTGAATGGATTTTGATATCATTTTTAAGGCGTTAAATGGATTTTGAAAATGGTTTGTCCGGGTTGAGATTGAATGTCCAATTGACCTCCATGGGCTTTGATAATATCGTTGGTAATACTCAGTCCCAATCCCGTTCCATCGGTACCTTTTTTGGTGGTGAAAAAAGGCTGCAAGATTTTGTCTTTGATTTCTTCCGGAATGCCGGAGCCGTTGTCTTCCACTTCAATGTGTATACTTTTCGAATCCAGTTTTGTGCGCACAGAGAGCTTCGGTGGTAACGTATCTACAGTTTCCCGCATGGCATCGAAGGCATTGTTGCACAGGTTCAATACCACCCGGCTAAAATCTTCACCAATCATCGGAACGGTTTTGATCTTGGGGTCGAGTTGCAGGTCAATCTCTGCATTGATGGGGTTTTTGCCTGCTCGCATACCGTGAAAAGCCAGGTTGACGTACTCCTTAACCAATGCATTCAGGTTGGTGGGTTCCATTTTGCCGCTGCCGCCGCGGCTGTGTTGGAGCATTGATTTTACGATACCATCCGCCCGTGTTCCGTGTTCGTGGACTTTTGTCAGATTGCCTTTTACATCGTTTAGAATGGCGGTGATTTCTTCAAGGCTTTCATTGTCGGGAGACGAGGAATGCCTCGTCTTTACAAGTTCCAGCTCTTCAAGTGCCTCGTCGATCAGCTCCACAGAGACTTCTGAGAAATTATTGACGAAGTTGAGCGGGTTTTTGATCTCATGGGCAATGCCAGCGGTCAATTCTCCTAAACTTGCCATCTTCTCAGATTGAATGAGTTGTGATTGAGCAGCCTTTAGTTCCTTGAGTGCTTTTTCTGCTTTGGCTCTTGCCCCTTTAATGATCTTTAAATTTTCTGTGGCTTGTTGAGCTTGTAGCTCCGCTTTTTTCAAGTCGAGAAATCGAATATAAGCCTGCTCAAAGACCATACTCACCCTTTTCATAATGTCAATATTCTCTTTGGGTGGTAATTTGCCCACAAAACTGGGAATACAGATCCCAGAATTCTTTTTTAGAGCTATGGACATAGCATAACCAGGAGCCTCCATTACGGCTGTTTTGAATGCAGCAGGAAGATTTTTGTAATCTGTAAATTCAAAACCCATTTCGGCCCAAGAATTCTTTTCTTCTACAGTATATACTTTTTCAAAATAATCTTTGTTTTGTTCTTTGGCATCGAAGAAATCCGACAGAATTGGGTGCTCAAAGTAAGGAACAGAGATGGGAACGACCTCTTCAGGCAACTGAATCCATTGAGTCAAATCTCTGGAATCTTCCTGAAATACAAAGATGCTCACCGAGCCAAAATCCATATCGACATCAAGTCTTTGCAACTGTTCAAATAATACACTGACTACATCCCCTAGGTCATCTGTCTTGTGCATTGCTAAGGAACTTGATCGTATTTTTTCTAGGGCCGCTTCAATTTGCGCTTCCCTTGTCTGTGCTTCCGCTTTTTTAAGATCAAGGAAACGGGTGTAGGTCTGTTCGAAAACCAGAGCAAAACGTTTGAATATAGTATGTGCTTCAGGTACCGGCTCTAATGTAATAAACAACAAATAACCATACTTAAAAAAGGCAGCATGGTCTATTTGCCGCGCAGGAAAGGAACCCCCATTATCTTTGAACTGCTTGAGACCCTCACCTGTAACCGGCAATGACATGAGGTAATCATAATGAGCGGCACATGCTTCACCTGCAAACTCTTCAATATATAAAGATTCACCCCTTTGGCCAGCATCATAATAGCGGAGGAACACATTTTCTCTAGGTGTTTTATAAGATGGTAATGTTCCTTCCTCAGAGCTAAACCACTCTGTGGACTCTTTTTCATCATAGATATTAAATGCACAGCCTCTCGTTTTAATACCCAGTTCCCTTATTTGTCTATCTAATAAAGAAGAAATTTCTGATAACTCATCGCTATGCTGCATTGAAATAGTTCTTGCTCTTACTCTTTCAAGTGCTATTTCAATTTCAAGCTCCCGATTTTTCACCATCAAGTCAGCCGTTTTTTCTTCAACTAATTTTTCAAGGGCTTCATTTTTAAGTTTCAGCTCATCCTTGTGCCATGTATCTCCTTCTATTGGTACGGCAACTGAACCATGCCAATGAGTAACTTTCCATAAATCTGCCGAAAAACCAAAAACAGTACTTAGCCTAACAGAGAGTTTATTTTTCACCCCTTCCATATGCATGGTGATTAAAGCCTCATCTACATAAATAGCAGTATTTTCATTAATTCGCTTTCTAAGAACTGGCTCTAAATCCCATTTTAGATCTAAGCCTACGCCTTGTTCTCGTTGCTTGTTGACTAGCTGTTTAAGACCCCCAATAGAAAGTATTTTCTCATCCAAGGTGGTGCCGTAACCCATCACATCATCTTTCACAATCTCTTTTATGCGTTCCAATGGAAAATCATTTAGCATTAGATCCATCCAATTTTTATAGACTTTAGCGAGCAAAACATCTTTTTTTATAGTCATTGGTGCTATCGTTTTATTGTTTAGTAGGTAGTTCGATTGAAAAAGTGCTGCCTTCTCCTTCTTCGGTCTCCACCAATAATTCCCCTCCATGCCCTTTCTTAACAATATCATAACTCATGCTTAGTCCCAAACCTGTGCCTTGTCCTGTGGGTTTGGTGGTGAAAAAGGGTTGAAAGATCTTATCTACTATTTCCTTCGGCATTCCATTACCATTGTCTTTTACCATTATTTGAAGGGTATCATCTTCCTTTTTAGTGATGATGGATACCGTTGGCACATAAACTTGGGTTGAGTTCGCTTTCGCACCTCGACTGCGCTCAGCATGAACTCCAGCGGACTTCTTCTCATTCACGGCATAAAAAGCATTAGTTATCAAGTTCAAAATAACGCGTCCCAAATCTTGTGGAATCACATTTACCAAACCTAAGTTTTCATCAAAATCTGTTTTCATTGTGGCGTTGAAACTTTTATCCTTTGCCCGCAACCCATGGTAGGCCAGTCGCAGGTATTCATCGCATAAAGTGTTAATGTCCGTGGGCTCTTTCTTTCCGCTACTTGTTCGGCTATGTTGTAACATTCCTTTTACGATTCCTTCGGCGCGCTTTCCGTGGTGGTTTATTTTTTCGAGGTTTTGTTTGAAATCCGCAGAAATCGCCAAGGCTTCTTCTATATTTCCTTTTAGCAATTCTTCGTTCATTTCGGCCAAAAGCTCATTACTGACCTCAGAAAAATTATTAACAAAGTTCAATGGGTTCTGAATTTCGTGGGCGATGCCGGCTGTCAATTCTCCGAGCGAGGCCATCTTTTCAGAGTGGATGAGCTGTACTTGTGTTGATTTCAGTTCGGTAAAAGCCTTTTCAATTTCCTTGGCATGCTGCAGTTCGCTTTGTATTCCTTTTTGCCTCTCCTTGAAAAGTACCCGTTTTCGTTGAAACTTGTCCAAATAAAACAGCCCAGTGAAAAACAACAAAATATAGAACAGGTACGCATACCAAGTGCGGTACCAGGGCGGCATGATAGAAAACCCATATTTTAACGGTTCGCTCCAGGACCCACTTCCATTTTTGGCTTTTACCAAAAAAGTATAATTGCCTTCGCGGATGTTGCCGAAAGTGGCAGTGGTGTTTTCCGTTATAGGGTTCCAGTATTCGTCATATCCTTCTAACATATAGCGATAGCGCACCAATTGCGGCCGCGTGGTCTGAACCCCTACAAAATTGAAACCGATGTCGTTTTTGGAATAGGGAAGTTCTAAATTTTCGGGAATGGCATAAAATGGTTGAACCCCGTCGAAATGCACATTGCGGTATGAATGTACCATGCTGTCCAGCACTTTAGCAGGCAGTTTTCTTTTGAAGGTAAGCATTTCATCGGTAATATAGGAAGGGGTATTGTTATTGTTTTCTGATGAAATGGTATCTTTTTTCCGTGCCCATTCTAGGCTGCGCCAGCTTATGGACTCGTTGTTTATTTTGATGTTTTGAAGGATAACCTTCGGCGATTCGGTATTTCTAAGGACGCTTCCATAATCAAAACGCAGCAGTTTATCGCCAGTGCCGGCCCAGATTATGCTATTTCCTTCCTCGTGCATGCTATGGTTATTGCTAATGTCTTTTATTGGGTATCCGGTATCTTCATTATAATTTTCTATGCCATACTTTGCTATTTTTCCCTTTTCTGAAGAAATGCCGCCTTTTAAAACCGTAAAACCCACATTGGTTCCAATAATAATGTTTTTGTTGAAGTCTTCCAAAATTTGATATACCACATCGTTCGCCAAGCCTTGTGCAGTGCTAAAATTTTCAAAAATGGGTTCGAATTGATCGGCATTGGGCAAATTGAGTTTTTCAAGCCGTTCTTTTTTTATTATGGAAATACCACCTCCCCAACTGCCTATTATTATGTTTCCGTTTTGGTCCTCAATTACCGATGAAAGTTTATTGTCCGGCAGACCTTGGTCTTTGGTAAAATTCATAAAATTTTCACCATCGTACCGGCTCAGGCCGCCACGAGTGGCAATCCAGATATTTCCTTGGCTATCTTCGCAAAACCCCCAAATCGTTTTGTGCACGAGACCTTGTTCCGTATTCAAATTCTGGAACGACTTACCGTCAAATATGCTTATGCCATCGCTATAGGTGCCAATCCAAAGACGGTTTTTTTTATCGCAATAAAGGGTGGTGATTTCCGTGTCCGGCAAACCATTGCTTTCCGTATAATTTACGAGAGTCTTCCCTTCAAATTTGCTTAACCCTGAGTAACTCCCAAAATACAGATTGCCTTCATGATCTTTTGTCGCAGCAAATTGGGTATCGCTTAAAAGTCCTTGTTCAGAATTATAATTTATATAGCTACCACTGTAGGGCGTGCCATCATTTTCAATGTATTTTACGATGCCGGCGTTGGAAGGGGCAAACCACATATTGCCGTCGTAATCTTGGGTTGTGGCATAAACAGCATTACCCGGAAGACCCTGTTTGTTCGTGAATTCCAAAACGGCTGGTCCATCGTACCTGTTGAGCCCACCACCGTATGTGCCAAACCAAAGGCTGCCAGCAGCGTCTTCGGTAATGCTATTTACGCGATTGAAGGCAAGCCCCTGTTCCTTTGTGAAATTTATAAAGTTGCCTGTTTTTTTGTTGTATGTGGAAACACCGCCCTTTGTGCCAATCCAAACCGTGCCTTGACTATCCACGGTAATGCACATAATGGAATTGTTTACCAAGCTATCAGCTTCGGTTAGGGGCTCGAATGTTTTTTCAGTGACATTAGAACTAGCCGGCCTGAATCTGCAAAGGGCAACGTTTGTGCCTATCCAAATTGTTCCCTCGGTATCTTCGGCAATGGTCATTGCCACGTTGTTTTTTAGATTGAATTTATCTGAAACATTTATCAGTTCGTCATTGGCATCGGAAGATGTTTTCCAAACCCCTTCGCTACCTGCGAACCACAACTGGTTGTGGCTGTCTTCCATAATGTCGTTCACTTGGCCCTTTAAAAGTTCCATTTTTTTGAAAGGCTTTTGCCCCACAGTTGTATCATTTGGATTGTAGCTACAAACCCCTCTTTGCGATGCGAACCAAAGAGTGCCTTTGTTGTCTTCAATTATTTTTAAAACGTCATTGTCCGTCAGGCCTTGTTCTGTGGTAAAATTTTTGAATGATTTGCCATTGTATTTGCTTACCCCACCATAACCTCCAAACCAAATATTCCCTTGGCTATCCTCAGTTATAGTGTTGATGAGGTTGTGGATAAGCCCGTGAGCTGAGGTGAAATTGGTAAACGACTTCCCGTTGTACATGCTAACCCCGTTGCCTGATGTTCCAAACCAAAGATTACCCACACTGTCTTTGTAGCCACAAAGTATACTGCTCATCGCCAAGCCTTGTTGGGTATTGAAGTTTTGCATTTCCACATAAAAACCAGATGAAGTTTTCACAGGTGCAGGTCTTTGGGACAACAAAATGACTTCGGCTGCCTTGGTATCGGAAAGTTTATTGACAATCGGTTTTCCAGCAGGAACGACAACGGGAGGGACAATGGTGTCGTGGTTTTCAAAGATGCTTTGTTCTCTTTTGGCATGGTTTGAATTACACGAAAAGACGAACATTACCGTAAGGCTGAAATAAATAATCCGAAATATGGTAATGTTAGTTTTCATCTTTATTGTACTATATCGTTCTTTTCGTTTTTGGACATTTTTTTAATTTGCTGGCAGTTGAATTATAAATTCAGTGCCTTCGCCTTCTTTGGTTTTTACGGTTAATTGGCCTCCGTGAGCTTTAGTAATAATATCATAACTCATACTTAAGCCCAAACCCGTTCCCTGTCCCGTTGGTTTCGTGGTAAAAAAAGGTTGAAATATTTTGTCCAAAACTTTCTGCGGAATGCCGTTAGCGTTGTCTGTTACAGAAATTTTAACTTTGTTGTTCATTTTTCTTGTTGAAACCGAAACTGTTGGTTGGTATAAAAGGTCTTCATCGACCACCGACTTTTTCTCGTTTACAGCATAAAAGGCATTGGTAATCAAATTCAAGATAACCCTTCCAATATCTTGCGGTACCACGTTGAGCAGACCCACGGATTCATCAAAATCGGTTACCAGTTCCGCATTAAAACTTTTATCCTTGGCACGAAGCCCGTGATAGGCCAGACGCAAATATTCATCTGCCAGCTTATTGATATCTGTAGGTTCTTTTATAGCGGTGCTTTTACGGCTGTGCTGGAGCATTCCTTTTACAATGGCGTCTGCTCGTTTACCGTGGTGGTTAATTTTCTGCTGGTTGTCTTTGACATCTTCAGAAATGGTTAAAACCTCCTCATAATCCCCTTTTTTTAATTCGGCTTGTAGTTCTTCAATAAGTTCTATGTTTATTTCAGAAAAATTATTGACAAAGTTCAATGGGTTTTGAATTTCATGGGCGATGCCGGCAGTGAGTTCCCCCAGACTTGCCATTTTTTCGGACTGGATAAGCTGGTTTTGGGTAGCCTTAAGGTCAAAAAGAGATTCTTCGAGCGCAACGTTCAGTTTTCTTTTTTCCTTAAACCTCTTAAAAAACACAAAAGCAAACCCAAAGACTATCAGTAGGCCGCCAATGCTGATGTTGCGTATAAGTTTTTGTTGCTTTATTTGGGATTGCTGTATGGTTATTTCCTTATCTTGACTGGCTTTCTGAAGTGCGCGCTTGTTTTCATAGACCAGTTGTTGGGTAAGTCTTGTAATTTTATCAGCTTTCTCGGTGGCGTTGACAGAATCGTTCATTTGATTGTATTTCAACTGGTTTTGATAGGCACTTTTGTAATCATCATTAGTAATATAGGTTTCCGTTAATGTTTTGTAAATGAATCGCCTCGTTTTATAGTCATTCGAAAGAACGATATTGTCCGCCATTTGCAGTGAATTTAAAGCTTCTCTAATATTTCCAGTGTTATTATTCGCGTTTCCGATGAGCATTAGAGTTTTAGCTTGATAGTTCTGAGAATTGTTCTTTTTGGCGACTTCCAGTGCCAGATTGTAATTTGCTATGGCATTTTTATAGTCCTTCAATTCCAGGTAGATATCGCCAGCTTCAACATAGGCATCTATAATGAATCTGCTATCGCCAAACTGAAGGTTGTACGGAATACCTTCTTTTACAGTCGCTAACGCCTCGTTAAATTTGCCTTGTCTTTTGTAAATCGTGGCAACATAATTATGCGAGATGCCTATGGCGTTGGCGTCTTTAAGTTTTTTGCGCATCTCGAGCGCTTTCTTGTGTTGTATCAATGCGGCATCCAGCTTGCCTGCAAACATATCGGTTACCCCCATATCACTATATGTCCTTGCAATCCCGACGGAATCTTTTGTCATTTCAAATAATTTCAATGCTTTTATCTGTTCTTGCAAAGCCTCGGGATAATTTTTTGCCAGCATATAATTAAAGCTGTTTCCAAGTAGCGCATCGGTAATTAACAGGGTGTCCTTAATTTCTTCGGCAACTTTCAATGATTTTATCGAATATTCCAAAGCATCGCCATACATGCCCAAGTAGCGTTTTTCAAGGCTGATACTATACAACGTAGTCGCTTCTAATTCTTTATTTTTTGTTTCCTTGAATAATTTCAGGCTTTTGGTAAAGTAGTCTATGGCTTCAATTTGATTGCTCTTGAAACCATAGGCCTGTGCGATGGAAAAATAGGCCATTGCGATTCCAGATTTGTCTCCTATTTTCTTCCATAGACCTAAGGCAACCTTTAAGGTGTCCAATGCCTTTGTGGCATTTTTAAAAGCAAGTGCCGAACCGAAATTTTCTATGGCTTTTGCTCGTATCGTTTTATATTTTAAAGTGAAATCTCGATTGTCCGTTTTAGTGAGGATATTGGTCGTAAGGTCAATGGCGTTGGAGGCGTATTTTTTAGAGCTATCAATTTCAGTAAGCAAACGATATGTGGTAGAAAGTTGGGTTGCAAGGCGTGCTCGGGATGTATCTGAAGTTGCCCGATTAAGCTGTGCCTTTAAAGCATTGGCTTTCTTTTCAGTTGCATCCACTTGCTGCTGTGCCATTAAGCTGCTCGCAAAAAGGCTGCAAAAAGTTAGTGCCAAAAGCATCTGCTTTTTTGTTTGTATGTGTGGTTTCTTAAACATTATTTTTTGTTGGTAAATTAATGCTGAATTCGCTTCCTTCGCCTTCTTTTGTAATTACGGTCAATTCTCCACCATGCCCTTTAACAATGTCATAGCTTAAAGATAAGCCCAATCCCGTTCCCTGCCCCGTGGGTTTTGTGGTGAAAAAGGGCTGGAATATTTTGTCCAATACTTGTTTCGGAATTCCGTTCCCATTATCTTTTACTGAAATGCTTAAAGTATTTTTCTTCTTTTTTGTTAAAACAGAAACCGTGGGTTTATAGTTTTGATCTTCTGAAATATTTTTCCTTTCCGATACGGCATAAAACGCATTGGTAATTAGGTTCAAAACAACTCTTCCCATATCCTGCGGAATAACATTTACAAGCCCGATGTTTTCGTCAAAATTGGTCTCCAAAGTTGCGTTGAAATTTTTGTCTCTGGCGCGTAGACCGTGATAGGCAAGGCGTAAATATTCGTCTGCCAGTGAATTGACGTTTATGGGTTCTTTGTCTGCTGTACTTTTTCGGCTGTGCTGCAGCATTCCTTTTACAATGCCGTCTGCGCGTTTGCCGTGGTGGGTTATTTTTTCGAGGTTTTGTTTTATGTCGTTTAAGATTTCCTGTGCTGCGTCGTAATCTCCGGTAGCCATTTCTTCTTCCATTTCTTACAAAAGTTCGTTGCTCACTTCACTGAAATTATTGACGAAGTTCAACGGGTTCTGAATTTCGTGGGCAATGCCTGCAGTCAGTTCACCAAGCGAAGCCATTTTTTCAGATTGTATCAGCTGTTGTTGTGTGGCTGTTAAATCGGTCAGTGCAGCCTGTAGTTTTTGATAGGCTTCAGCATTTTGCATGGCCACACCTATGTTTGCCGCAATTGTATTTAACAGTCTGAGATCGCTGTCTGTAAATCTGTTTTCTTGTTCGGTACTTTGAACACTGATGACACCAATTGATTTCCCCCCTGAGATTATAGGAACACCTAAATAGGACTCCACCATTTTACCTCTTTTTTCAGCTTTTATTTTATCAAACACTTCTTCTAAGTCATGATTGATTAAAAGTGGTTCTTTGCTGAGAATGATTTTTTCGGTAATACCATTTCCAAAAGGTTTGGATTTGGCTTGATCGCCATAATAATATGGGAAATGCAACATATTGGTTTTAGTGTCGTGTATGGCTAAGTATACAATATCTGCTTTAAAGGTTTCACGCATTTGCTCACCTACAAGGTTCATAAGGGCATCAAATTCCAGCTGCGATACCAAGGCACGACTGATATTATTAACCGTTTGCATTTCCGTAGCACGTTGCTCGGTTTCGGCCAACAGACGTGTGGTTTCATTAAAGAGGCGTGCATTTTCTAAGGCGACGCTCATGCTGTTGGTCAATGTGTTCAATAAGCGCACATCAGATTCTGTAAAGGCATTTTCTTCCAACACATTTTGTAAACTTACAGAGCCGATTACATTGCCTCCAAGTAACATGGGCACAAAAATGGCGGATTTTGGTGCCAATCCTTTACTAACGCCTCCTAGGGTATCTCCATATTCTTTAGCAGTTTCAATATAATTGTCATTGATAAGTAGCGATTCTTTTGTTTTTATGAGATGTTTGTTTGCCCAAATAAATGGCCTTGCCTCAACATACATACGCACTCCATTTTCAATGGCAAATTCCCAATTTTCAATGCCGACTTTATGGTCAAACGTCCGAATAATAAGTGTTTGGGTATTTAAAACTTTGCAAATTATATTACCAACCAAACTGTAAATAGACTCCATGTCCATTTCGCGCACCAATCCTTCTTGCACACTGTTGATAACTGCAAGTTCGGCATTGCGCTGTTCGGTTTCGGCCAGCAGGCGGGTAGTTTCATTAAAAAGACGCGCATTTTCGAGGGCTACCGTCATGCTATTGGCAAGTGTGCTTAGTAACCGTACATCCGAATCACTGAAAGCATGCTCTTTATCTAGATTCTGAAGACTTACGCAGCCCTTTACTTCCGTGCCCGAAATAAGCGGTACGAAAAGCATGGATTGCGGTAACCGGGTTCCGGGAATTGCGACATTTTGCTCTCCGGTAAGTTCGAATATTTTATTTTGAACATTTTCGTTGACCAACAAAAGATCCCGATTTTTAATAATCCAATTTCTCAGCGGATTGAGCGGTCGTGGCTCGGGGTACAGGCGATCCCCGTCTTCGAAGAGATAATGGAAATGTTCCATTTTTGTATCGTGGTGAAATGAGTAAATTCCGGTAACCTGCGCATCAAAAAGGTCTCGGATTCTATCGCCCACCAGGTTGTATATTCCCTGCATGTCCATCTCGGCAGACAAACCTTTCTGTACACTACTAATGACCGCTAATTCTGCATTGCGCTGTTCCAATAATTGAAGGGCCTCTTCTAGAGCTGAAACCTTCTTTTCATTGCTTTTAGTTGCTTTGGTTGTTTTAGACATAATTATAGGGTATAAGGTTTTTAATTTTATTTAGGTAACAGGAATCACGATGCGAAATGTTGTGCCTTCACCTTCTTCTGTTTCCACTTTTAATTCGCCACCATGGGCTTTGATGATGTCATAGCTCAAACTTAATCCCAAACCCGTTCCTTGCCCCGTGGGTTTAGTGGTAAAAAAGGGCTGGAATATTTTGTCTACAATGTCTTTAGGAATTCCGTTTCCGTTATCGGAGATAGCTATTTTCAAAACTTGAGACCCACCCCCAGCCCCTCCAAGGAGGGGAGTTCGTTTGGAAGAAACCGTTACAGTAGGCTGGTAGCCTTCGATGTCGGCTTTAGCCTTTTCGTTAACTGCATAAAAAGCATTGGTAATCAAATTCAAAATAACGCGTCCCAAATCTTGTGGAATCACATTTACCAAACCTAAGTTTTCATCAAAATCTGTTTCTAAGGTAGCATTGAAAGATTTGTCCTTTGCCCGTAGACCATGATAGGCCAGGCGCAAGTATTCATCTGCCAGTTTGTTGATGTCAGTAGGTTCCTTAATGCCGGAACTGCTTCTAGAATGTTGCAACATTCCTTTTACGATACCATCGGCACGCTTGCCGTGGTGCGCTACTTTCTCGAGGTTTTGTTTAATATCTTTTGAAATGATCATTGCTTCTTCAATATTGCCTTTGTCAAGTTCCTCGTTCATTTCAGCCAAAAGCTCGTTGCTTACTTCCGAAAAATTATTGATGAAGTTTAACGGATTTTGTATTTCGTGTGCGATGCCAGCTGTCAGTTCTCCTAAACTCGCCATTTTTTCGGCCTGTATAAGTTGGCTTTGGGTAGATTTCAAATTTTCTAAAGAAGTGTTTAATGCTGAAGTGCGTTCTTTCACTTGCCTTTCCAGCGTTTCATTTTGGGTAAAAAGTATGTGGTGGTTTTCTTCAGAAAGCTGCTCTACTTCCTTCAGTTTAGTTATAAGCGATTTGCTTCTATTTCCGAAGGTATAACCAAGATAGATAGCCAAACTCAAAGGCATCAATAAAAATGCAAACGGTTGGTATAACCACAGTGAAGGCACTTCTATTATAGACAGTTGATCCAAGATAATAGCTGCCCAAAAAGCTATGTTAATGCTGCAAAATATCAAGAAAATAAGCGCCGCACGCTTATTTGTTTTTAAGGATTTTATGCTCACACGCAATATTTCTAATAAAACAATAGTGCCTATAATTTGGGTTATGAACAAATAATCAAAAAAGAAAAGTAAGCCTATTAAAAAAGCGGCCAACACAACCACAGACCAAAATAGCAATCCGAATTTTTGTTTTAAAATTTTGTAGATACAGAAAAGAATCAGAAATGCTTGGAAGGTTAAAAAGAAGCCTATAGAAAATTCTGCCAAAAACGGTCTTTCATGGGTGTTTAACAAAATTAAAACAGCGATTATAAATAGGATGAAGAAAAGGCTCCAAATAGCGAAGTACAAGTTTATTTTTTCAGTCGGGAAAAAGAAAAAATAGGCCAAAAAGAGAATAAGCATAAAAATGGCAACTCCAAAAACAATGTAGTATCTAATTTTATACTGGAGCAACGGCGGATCGGCAGTAGCATGGTGAAGCGTGGACAGCCTAATTATCATGCCCGATGATGA
>Ga0307958_1000920_pt1 | contig 14593 bp, 8 predicted proteins | sample OrgLakmetagen492_FD_201826 | JGI IMG/M metagenome (GOLD analysis project Ga0307958, IMG submission 201826) | Saline water microbial communities from Organic Lake, Antarctica - #492 | ecosystem: Environmental > Aquatic > Non-marine Saline and Alkaline > Saline | place: Antarctica: Organic Lake... | reverse complement strand
AACGCCTGCTGAGGATACGTGTAGGCCAGCAGGAGCTTGCCTTCAGGAAAATTTTGTTCACCCAGGTACCAGGTTTCGGGACTGGTTTCGTCACCGGGGGCACAGCCCAGGGATTGCAGCAAGGGGGCAATGGTTTGCCACTTGCTGTTGGGGCTTGCACCAAATGTTGCGGTCATTCTGGTATTGCTCCGTGGCTCAATCACTTGTCTTCGAGGTATTCGCCGAGTGTCAGCTCTAGCTGGGCTTTCCAATCGGGTAGCCGGATATTTAAGGCGGCTTCGAGTTCGGTCAGATCCATCCTTGAGTTCAGCGGGCGCTTTGCCGGTGTTGGGTAGTCGTTTGTCGGGATGCCGTGGGCGGTATCCGGGCCCATGGCAAGTTGTTGGCCGTGCTCTTGTGCCAAACGGAATATTTCCCGAGCAAAACCATGCCAGCTGGTTTCCCCGTTGGGAGCCAGGTGGTATCGGCCGCCGGGTATATCGCTTTGAATAGCCATGGAAGTAATCTGGGCAATAAGTCTCGCCGGCGTGGGTGCGCCGATCTGATCTGCCACTATGTTTAACTCCGGCTTAGTAGCCGCCAAGCGCAACATGGTTTTCATAAAATTGTTACCACGGGCGCTGTATACCCAGCTGGTGCGGAAGATGAGGTGTTCAGCACCGCTGTGTTGTATCGCTTGGTCGCCTTCCAGCTTACTCTGGCCGTATACGCTCAGGGGGCCGGTGGGGCTGGTTTCTTGCCAGGGCTCGGTGCGGTTGCCTGGGTATACATAATCACTACTGTAATGCACCAGAAGCACACCCTGCTCTGCGGCGAACCGGGCAAGCTGTTCCGGCAGGCCGGCATTCAGGCGGAAGGCTTCTTCTTTATGCTCCTCGGCGGCGTCTACTGCCGTCCAAGCTGCGGCGTTAGCGATTAGGTCCGGCTGGGTTTGTTCTAGGTAATCCGCCACGGCCTGCGGGTTCATCAAATCTAGCTCAGCCCGAGTGGGCGCTGCAATTGTTCCCAAAGGCGCGAGAGCTCGCTGCAGCTCAAAGCCGACCTGGCCACTGCCACCTAAAACGAGAATGTTCATTCGCTTACTCCCAGGCGCTCGCCTTGGTAGCTGCCGTTTTGTACTCGTTGCCACCAGGTTTCGTTTTCCAGGTACCACTGTACGGTTTTGCGCAGGCCGGTTTCGAAGGTTTCTTTGGGGGCCCAGCCCAGTTCGCGTTCGATTTTGCTGGCGTTTATGGCGTAGCGCAGGTCGTGGCCGGGGCGGTCTTTTACGAAGGTGATCTGGTCGCGGTAGCGGGTTTCTTTTGGCACCAGGTCTTGGAGCGTGTCGCAGATGGTTTGTACTACTTCGAGGTTTTGCTTTTCGTTGTGGCCGCCGATGTTGTAGGTCTCCCCTATTGCGCCTTTTTGCGCGACCAAGATAAGGGCTCGGGCGTGGTCTTCTACGTAGAGCCAGTCGCGGATTTGGCTGCCGTCGCCATAAACAGGCAGTGGTATACCGGCCAGGGCGTTCAGAATCACCAGCGGAACCAGCTTTTCCGGAAAATGGTAGGGGCCGTAGTTGTTGCTGCAATTGGTCACAAGGGTTGGCAGACCGTAGGTGCGCTGCCAGGCGCGAACCAGGTGGTCTGAACTTGCCTTGCTGGCGCTGTAGGGGCTGCTAGGCGCGTAGGCGGTGGTTTCGGTAAACAGATGTTGTTCCGCATTCGCGGTTTGGCCGGGGTGCGGCAGATCGCCGTAAACTTCGTCTGTGCTGATATGGTGGAAGCAGAAGCCTGTGGCTTTTTCTGCATCGGTTTGTTGCAGGCTTTTCCAGTAGATTCGAGCCGCTTCCAACAGGGTGTAAGTGCCGACAATGTTGGTTTCGATGAAAGCCACGGGGCCGTTTATAGAGCGGTCAACGTGGCTTTCTGCGGCCAGGTGCATCACCACATCGGGCTGGTGCTGGCTGAAGGCTTCGGCCATTGCGTCAGCATCACAGATGTCGGCCTGAATGAACGTGTAGCGCGGGTTGTCTTCGACCGACGCCAAGGATTCCGGGTTGCCAGCGTAGGTCAACTTGTCGATATTCACGACTTTGTGGCCGGTGTTGTTGATGAGCTCACGCACAACGGCTGAGCCGATGAATCCGGCTCCGCCGGTTACAAGAAAGATTCTCTGGCTCATGATGTACCCTTGTCCATTGTGTTAGCCACGTTCGTTATTAATCTTTGTGGTCTTTGATTATCAGCACCAGCATCTGCAGGATCAGCCCTGCCAAGAAGGCAATAATGGCAAACACCACGGTGTTATACAGCCGGCGCGGCTCTACGGAATATTCCGGCAGCGTTGGGCTTTGCAATACCGACACCTGTTTAAGTTTGCGTGCCGCTTCAATACGGGTGTTTTCCAGTGCCATGAGCGCGCCGGAGTAGCTTTCCTGGGCAAACTGGGCGCGCAATTCCAGCCTCTGGTATTCAAACGAGAGCACATTCAATGCACCGCCCGCTTGCTGCGCCATACGCAACCTTTCCTGACTGATTTGCTGGGCAAACGCATTGATTTCGGCATCCACCCGCTGAACCTCTGACGAGCCCTGGCTCTGGTAGCTCAGCAGCGCTGTTTTCTTTGCTCTCGATTTTGCGAGCTCACCTTCCAGGCTGGCCACAATGGCGTTGAGGCTTTCAACTTTGCCCGCCGGGGATACCAATCCGCTCTCGTTCTGATACTCGATCAAATCCTGGCGCGCCGCATCAAACTGTTCGACCTGTTTGGCCACCTGTTTTTCCAAGAATTGAACTTGCTCTTCGGCCAGGCGCTGGCCCATGGCATTCATGTGCTGCTCGCCCTCAATAAGCAGAAAGTTCACCAGCGCCTGGGCTATTTGCGGGTTGAAGGCCGTTACCTTAATGCGCAGTACTCCGGCGTAGTCATCCAGTTCGACAGAGACCCGCTTCAGGTAATATTTGTGCAATTCTTCAATCGGCTCATTCGCGGATGCCAGTTGCGAGAAAAAATCGATACCGGCCTGGGAATAATGTTCGCCCAGATTCAGTGCCACGTCAGCTTTTCGCAGCATATCGACCGACAGCAAGTAATCGCGCAACAGCAGCATGTCGCCGCTGTTGCCACCGCCGCCTGTCATCAATGACTGGAAACTCAATTCCGGCGGCGCGATTTGTGGGCTTTCCAACACCACGTTGGCTTCTGACACGTAACGATCACTGGCCCAAAATCCCCAGTAACAGGCGACGAGCACGATCAATAGCAGGCAGACAACCCAGTAAGGGTATTGTTTGATGAACTGTTTGGACTTCATTTTCATGCTGATTAATAACCCTTGTCTTACTTACTGGTGCTCTGGTGGTAGGCTTTGATGGCATCATTTATGTCGTCAAACCAGAGTGCCTGCCCCTGGTGCAGCCAGAGGCCTGCCTGGCACAGTTCTTTCAGGATGCCTTCAGAATGGGACACCATAATAATGCTGGCTTTGCCGATACGATCCTGGAATGCCTGCGTCGCTTTAGCGCGAAATGAACGGTCGCCCACGGCCGTCGCCTCATCTGACAGATACACCTCAAAATCAAACGCCAGTGACAGGCCAAAGTTCAGCCGTGAGCGCATGCCGGAGGAGTAGGTTCTTACCGGTTCGTCAAACGCTGGCCCAATCTCTGCAAACTCTTCAACGCGGCGCACGATATCGGGGATCTCATCCCGGTTGCCGTGTATACGCGCCACAAATCGCACGTTTTGCCGCCCGGTCATGGACCCTTGCAGGCCACCGGAGAGGCCAATTGGCCATGAAATTCGGCTATTGGTGACAACCTGGCCCCGGTCCGGGCTGTCCATACCGCCAATCAAACGCAACAGCGTGGATTTGCCGGCCCCATTGCGACCCACCAAGCCCACGCTGACGTTGGTGGGGATTTCAAAATTCACATCCTTGAGTACCCAGTCGCTGCCGTGATGGTTGTGATAGCGCTTATAGAGGCCTTCCACTTTGATCATTGCCGCTTCAGCCTCAGCTCAAAGCGCACGTGCAGCATCAGCCCCAGGGTTGTCATACCCAATATCCAGTACCAGAGGTATAAGAGGCTGGTTCCTGGCACCGGGCGGTAAAGCGGAAAGAAGGCGCCTCGCAGGCTTTCAAGGCCGTGCACGATCGGGTTCCACATCACATAAACCAACAGTTCATGTGGCACGAAATTCAACGGGAAAATAACGCCGGATATGATCAACAAGGGCAAGGAAATAATCCTTAATATCTTACCAATTTCGGGCACCAGCCCCGCCAATGCTGAGAAAATCAGCCCTGCGCCGAGCCCCAAACACCACAGTGACAGCCACGCAAACAAGGCTCCCAGTGCATCTGCCGGAACCAGATTTATCTCAAGTAAACTGCAGGCAATAATAAACAATATGAAAATAAATGACTGGAGAAGCCCTTCCAGATAGCAACGTATCAGAACCGGGTCAATCGGTTTGACCTGGCGATAGGCGAACAGCCCCTTATTGGCATCGATTGCGCCAATGGGCCGCATCATATTCTCGCGCACCAGGAAAAACCCGAACAAACCGGTGATTATCCAGGGAATAAATTCTGCGCCCTCAATACTGTGTACGCTGCCCATGATCACCGTTCGAATAGCCACCATGACGATGATTATCGCAATCGGCTCGAACAGCATCCAGAACCAGGCCATGCGGTCGGCCATGGTGCGGGCGAGGGCTTCGCGGATAAACATGGCATGCCACACCGAGCGGGTGACTTGCCAAGACGTTCGTGTACTCAGCACGCATAAACCTCATGCGGTGACGGGGTGAATAGAAGAATAGGCGATACCCGCCCCGGACGGATTACAGGTCGATGGCGACTTTGGTGGCCACGGCGATTTGAAAGAGGATCTGGCTGATACTGGTGGCCAACTGAATGTTCTTGGTGGGCACTTTTGGCAGTACCAGAATTTCATCGCCGGGCCGCGTTCGTACATCCTCTGCCTGGCGCACCTCACCGTTCATGCGCACCACCAGGATGCGGTTGTCATCCGCGTGTTGGCTAAAGCCACCGGCTGTATCGATGTAGTCCTCCACACTCAGGCCCTTTTTGTACACGACCGACTGGGGCACCAGAACCTCACCGCTGATCAGAATGGCATCGCTGTACTCGGGCAAGGTGATGACATCGCCATCCTGCAGGCGGATATCGCTGATTTGGTCATTGCGTGACACCACCAGGCGCCCCGTTGGCTTTGCCTCGGAAGCACGCGCCACAAAGTTGCTGATCAGCTCGGCTTCTTTCAGGCGAATTTCCGCTTCCTCAGCGGTGGAGGAAGACGCGCCCAGGTAGTTGGTTTCCAGCCGGCGCAGGCTTTCTTCCAGCGCCTTTCGCTGCTGCTCGGCCACAGACACACGGCGCAAGGAGATGCTGCGGGTGTCAGTAAGATCCCGCGGCACGGCAATGGCGTCCAGCAGTTCACGCAGGCGCGCGTCTCTGGGCAGAGCGTACCGGGAGGGGCCGTAGAAGCTGCCTTCTACCTGCACCACGATGGTTTCATCGCGCAGGTCTGCACTGAACAGCACTTCATCGCCGCTGCGCAGCGATTGCGGCGGAAATTCGTCTATCGGAAAGTACGCCGAGACGGGGCCGCTGTCACGGCTGCCGCGCAGCAGCACGTGCGATACGTTGGACTTTGTGCGCGCCAGCGACAGCAGGGCTTTGCCGGTTGTTTCCCCGGCTGCCAGCTCGTAGCGGTAATCACGCTGAACGTCGCCGGTAACCACCACGGCGGGGCCGCGCTCTTCAATCAAGACGGTATCGCCATCTTTGAATTGCGGGCGCGGCAGTGTGCCGTTCAGCAGAAAGTCATACAGGTCGACCCGGGCAATCACTTTGCTGCCGCGCAGGATGCTGATGCTGCGATAGCTGCCCAAACGGCTGTCGATGCCACCGGCCTGGTCAATGAAATACAGCAGGGAATCCGTCGGGGTGCCTGCGTAACGGCCGGGTTTTTCGACATAGCCGGTGACGAACACCGCGACCGGCTGCACGCCTTGCAAGTTGGTGTATACCTGTACCTGTTCGGGATACACGGATTTGATCGCGGAGGTGACACGGCTGTTGAGCTGGCCGTTGGTGCTGCCCTGCACCTGAACCGGACCAATGTTGGGAATAAAGATGTTGCCTTGAGCGTCCACCGGCAGCACACGCTCAACCTCAACCGCGCCCCATACCCGTAGGGTAATCTGATCGCCGGGGACGATGCGGTAGTCGCTGTTGAGGCCATCCGATCTGACCCCACTGAAGCCGCCACTGAACAGGTGATGACCAAAGGGTTGCACGAGTTCCTCATCCGCCTGTGGCTGTGCCGGAGCCGGCACGGTGCCGTATTGCCCTGAGCGCCAATCGGCACGGGTTTGTTGTTGCTCAATGGTTTGCGGAATCGGCTGTGCCTGTTCCGCCCCGGGAAGAACACCCGCAGCACCACGGCTGCTAACCTGAGCTTGCGTGGCTGTAGCCAGCAAACTCAGGCCCGCCAGCAATAGAAAGAAAAGGGCTTTGATCTGTTTCATGGGGGAATACCCTTTTACTGAGCGTTAAGCAGCTGAGTGACCGGGCGCACCGGCACCCACTGGTCGTTTTGTTGACAGGCAATGGCTATCCTGGCGCCCGCAGCCGCGGGGGCCACCAGAAGGCGCAGGCACTGGCGGCCGGAACCGGCGTAATAACGGCTTTGTATGGTCACTTCGGTCTGCTTGCCCCAGGGGGTCTGCTCAAACATTGCCGTGCTTTGCTCGCCGGGCCCCCCGGGCGCCCCGGCATTCTGTGCGCCCGCCTGCCCCAGAAACTGCTGGAGTTCAGGCTGAATGCTGTTGGATATAATGTCAGGCGACTGCCACTGGCTCGCGGGCTGAGCGCTTGGCATTTGTGCGCAACCGGTGAGCACGCCGGCACAGGCCAGGGCCGCCAGCCATCGCGGGATGATGTTGATACAAGGGATGTGCATACTTCGGTGTAACTCCGTTCAGGTCAGCCAATAGCGGCGGGGTGTCAGGAAGACGGCTGCAATGCCGACAGGGCTGCCAGGGTCTGGTCGATTTGTTCCGGTGTGTGTTCACTGCTGACGAAGAATCGCAGGCGGGCGCTTTTTTCCGGTACGGCCGGGTAGAGAATGGGCTGCACGTTGATGCCTTGCCTGAATAACTCAACCGATTGCCGCGTTGCCACCAGTGAGCTGCCGCTGATCACGGGTATGACGGCCCGGCCAATACCATTCCCCGTGCTCAGGCCAGCGGCCTTGGCCTGCCGGGCCAGATACTCGGAGTTCTGCTGCAACGCCTGAACGCGCTCCGGCTCCGCCTGCAGGATGCGCAGCGATTCGATGGCAGCGGCGGCAATGGTGGCCGGCATGCCGACACTGTACAGGAACCCGGGGGCAAAATGGCGCAATAGGTCGATCAGCGGCTGACTCCCGGCAATGTAACCGCCGCAGCCAGAGAGGGTTTTGCTCAAGGTTCCCATCCAGATATCAATCCGGCTTGGGTCGACATCGGCGTGTTCATGACTGCCCTGCCCGGTTGAACCCAATACGCCTAGCGCATGGGCTTCGTCGACCATCAGCCAGCTTTCGTGGGCGTCTTTCAGGGTTGCAAGTGCCGCCAGGTCCGGCGTGTCACCGTCCATGCTGTACAGCCCTTCAACCACAATTAACACGCGGTCGAACTGATGGCGGTGCTGCTGAAGCAGTTTTTCCAGGTGCTCCAGATTGTTGTGGCGAAACGCCATGCGCCGCGCGCCCGACAGCTGGGCGCCCATCAGGCTGCTGTTGTGGATGTATTCATCGTGCAAAATCAGGTCACGGCTGCCCATCAGGTAGCCGATCACTGAGACGTTGGTGGCATGACCACTGACGAACGCGAGCGCATCATCGGCTCGGTAGACGTCTGCCAGCGCCCGTTCCAGCTGGCGATGAATAGGCCGCTCCCCGGAGACCATGCGGCTGGCCGACACTGACATGCCATAGTCGGCCGCCGCTTGCTGGGCGGCCGCAATGACACGGGGATCGCCGGACAACCCCAGATAGTTGTAACTTGCGAAGTTAATGCATTCGCGACCGTCAATGATCGCCGTCGCGCCGGAGCAACCTTCGTGCACCCGGAAAAACGGATCCTCAACCCCGAGGGCCTTTGCCCCTTCGCGCATCACATTGAGCTGCTGCCAGCCAGGGTGTTGGCGGAAATCGGTGCGCCGACTGCCCGCTGCGCTGTCGGTAATCCAACTGCCAATTTCGGCTTCACGGTCAAGGCGTTTCATCTTGCGCTGAACGGATTGCGCGATCAGGCGCTGTTTCATGGATTGCGCGGCTTTCACGTGTTTTTTACCTCCTCTTCGCTGACTCCATGCTGGGCTGCGACCTGGGCCGTTGTCAGAGCCGTTGTTGAGGAGTCGGTAGCTTCTGCACCGTCACCAATACGGTCCAGAAGTTTGGCTGTCAGCTTGGTAATACTGGGTGACTCACTGATGGCCATCGCCGGCAACAGTACGCAGAACCGTTCTTCAATATCCGTGATCAGCTCTACTCCCATCAGGGAATCAAACCCCAGATCGTACAACGATTGGTCGGCATCGATCTGGTCCGCCGGCAACATCAATATCTGGCTGAGGCTGTGTTTAAGCTCATCCGTTACCCGTGCCATCTGCGCTTCTGGTTCCATCTGCCGCAGTTCTGCCAGCAGATCGCCGCCGCTGTTGTCATGATCACTGCCCTGCTGGCTACGGGCAATAAACTGGTAGCGTGCAGCGCCTGCATTGGGCAGGAAGCGGGCCAGCGCGGGCCAGTCAAACTCCATAACGCCCAGCAATGGCTGATCGTTCAGCAGCATCTGCTCCAACACGGCAAGTGCACGCTTTGAGGTCAGTGCGTTGCCGCCCATGCGGGACTGCAGGGCCTGTTTGATCTGGCTGTTACGGGCCAGATAACCGGCATCGTCAATGGCGCCCCAACGGACACAGGTCGCCGGCAGCCCTTGTGACCGGCGCAGCTGTGTGAGTGCTTCCAGTGCCAGATTGGCGCCCACATAGTTGGCCTGGCCGGGGTTGCCAAACAGGGTGGTTACAGACGAGAACAGAACGAACAATTCCAACGGGCGATCCGCCGTCAGTTCGTGCAGATGGTGTGCGCCAAAGGCTTTAGTCGCCACGACCTGTTCGATTTGCTCGTCCGTGATCTGCTGCACCAGCGCATCGGCATAAACAGTGGCTGCATGCACCACACCGCCCAGAGCCGGCTGCCCTTGTTCAATCAACGCCAGGGTTGTCGCCAGTTGCTCGCGGTCGGACACATCGCAGGCGTAAGCCTCCACGCTGATGCCTTGGGCAATCAACTGTTCGATGACTTTGGTGTCTTCGCCCTCGGCCCGGCCGCGACGGCTCAACAGCGCCAGGTGTCGAGCGCCCTTTTCGACCAACCATTGGGCCGTGCGCAAACCGAAGCCGCCCAGGCCACCGGTTACCAGGATGGTTTTGTCGGCGGGCAGCTGCAGGTTTGTTGCTGGTTGTTGGCTTGTGTCTTTCTGCTTTGTTTCTACCACAGGCGGTTGAGGGTAGTTCACAACCACTTTGCCAATCTGTTTGGCCTGCTGCATATAGCGGAAGGCGTCCACAACGTGTGACGCCGAAAAGGCTGTGTAGGGCAGCGGATAGAGCTCGCCCTGCTCGAACAGGGCCATGATTTCGAGGAACAGGGTGCGGGTGAGTTTTGGTTGCACCTTCATCAGTTGGTCGGAATCTATACCGAAGTAACTTATGTTGTTGCGGAACGGGCGCAGGCCAATGGCGGTGTTTTCATAGAAGTCGCGCTTGCCCAGCTCCAGGAAACGGCCAAAGGGGCGCAGCACGCGCAGATTTTGGTTAATCGCCTCGCCGGCCAAGGAGTTCAAAACCACATCCACGCCTTCGCCCTGCGTATCCGCCAGAATATCTTCGCCGAAGGTATGGCTGCGCGAGTCGTAGATTGCGCTAACGCCGAGCAGGCGAAGCATATCGCGTTTGCTCTGCGAGCCCACGGTGGCCACGATGTCGGCCCCCAGCAGGCGCGCGACCTGAATGGCCGCAAGCCCGACACCCCCGGCCGCGCCGTGAATCAATACGCGTTCGCCCGGCTGTACCCGCGCCAGGTGCTTGAGCGCGTAATACACGGTAAAGAAGGCGGTTGGGATAGTCGCCGCCGCCTCAAAGCTGATATCGCCGGGCAGCTGGGCCAGGGTGTCGCTGCCGGTGATCAAACGGGTACTGAAGCTGGACGGGCCAAAGCCCACCACCTTGTCGCCGGGGCGGAAATCGGTCACACCCGCGCCCACGGCGCTGACGATACCGGCAAATTCCAGCCCCAGTGTCGGGCCGGAGAAACCGTTTTCGATGGCTTCATCGGAGAGCAGGCCGAGCGTGTACATAAGATCGCGGAAGTTCAGACCCGAGGCTTTAACGTCCACCAGGACTTCGCGCTCACCCGGGTGACTCTGCGCCCGCGGCTGCCAATGCAGGTTGCGCAACTGTCCTGGCTGGTCGAAACCTAGCATCACGCCTTGCTGTGCAGCAACGCTTTCAACGGTGTTCGCCGGTTCGATCTGGCGCAGACGGGGCACGAACCGCTCGCCCTGAGCATTAACATACTGCTCATCTTCAGCCGCTGCGCAGGCCAATGCCTGGCCGAAGGCGGGCAACAAGACCTGTTTAGAGTCACTCGGCAGATCAATCAACTGCAGAGGCACGGCGGTTTCGTTCATCAGCGTGCGAACAAAGCCCCAGACAACGGCCTGGGCCACAACGTTTTCACTGTTCAGTGGCGATACAGGAGAAAGCTCTGCTTCGCCAACACCCGCGGTGATAACCGTGCAGCGAATATCACCCTGAGCGGCTTTTAGCGCCGTCATCAGGTCACGTAATTGGGCGCAGCGACGCGTGGCCAACGCACGGGTGTCCGTCGCCCAGGTGTCTTTCAGCAAGACCAGCTGCAGCGCCTGATCATTCGCACTTGCCACTTGCACGTGCAACTCTTCGAAACTGGAGATCAGCCGTGAATGTGCCAAGTGGTCTTGCAATCGATTCGCCAACCCCCGGCTCTGCTCATCCGCCCAGACCAAATAGAGTGGGTCCGCCCCTGGCACATCGGTCTCAATTTCCAGTGGCTGATTTGCCGTCAGCAAAAAGGCGCTGCCGGGTTGCCGGCGGTCTTCAAACAGTTGTTCTGACTCAAAACCGAGCCCTTTCAACAGGTGCTGCCAATATTGGGTACTCGGTTGAAGGCTGTCTTCCTGTTCCAGAAGACCCTGTTGGTCGCCGTACAGCTGTTCCAACCACAGTGCCTGCGGCTGGCCGAACAGCAGCAACTGGCCCCCTGGCCTGAGCACATTACGCAGCTGCTGCAGCAGCTGGCGCAGGGCGGAGGGGCGCATGAAATCTAGATGGATGATGGCCAAATCCAACGGGTTCGTCGCGGCCGGCCATGAGGCCTGATCCCAGTGCAGTGCTTGCAAGTGTGGCTGATTGATCAAGTGGGCGCGCGCGTCCTGGACGGCCGCAGACGAGGCACTGATAAAACTCAGTTCTGCGTTATGGCCTTTTATCTGTGCTGCCAGCGCCTGAGTAAACAGCATGTCGCCGGCGGTGATTTCCGCCAGGGTCAGTTGCTGCCCTGGTGCCAGCGCGTCAAGCTGCTGGCAGACCTGTTCAGATAATTGTGCCTGCATTGCCGCCAGGCGGGTTGGATCCTGGCGAGTACGATAAATCGAGCTCCATAAACGTTCGTTGAGCTCAGGCAGTCCGCCTGAGTGGTTCAGCCACTCACCCAAATGCAGACCAAAGCGGCCCACAGCATGGGCAGGCACAAACGCAGCCGGGTATTCCTGCAGCAGGGGTTGCCATAGCGCTTTCAGTTCTACTTCCGGCGGCTCGGTTACCTGCAGCCGGCCTGCTTCGCTTTCCATCAGCACGCCCTGGCTGATGGCCGTGTCCGCCCAGCGCCTTTGCGCATCGCCCAGTTGTGCCAGACTGAATGACTCTGCTTTCAGGCAATCGTTGAGGCCGGCCAATACCAGCGTATCCAGCAGCGGCTCAAATTCCGTCATCATAAGGTCTTCAGACTGGTTCATCAGCAACGGCTGCAAGGCCTGCAGCAATGCATCGCTATCCAGCGCCGTGGGCACCTGCGGCAGTGGGCACGCCTGTAGCGGCATATCCAGCCATGAGATCGCCTGTGATTGCTGTTTGCGCAGTGCAACCGCCTTGAAGCGCACCTCTGTCAGGATCGCAATCGCTTCACCCTGAGCATCAAACAATTCTATTTCGGCCAGCAGTGAATCCGGTGAGCGGTGCAGCAGGCGTACGCGGATCTGCGCTGGGATCACACCTTTGTGCGCGCGGCTGAACTGCAAGCGGCCGATTTGCACCGGCACATAGCCAAAGCCGTCGTGATGCGGCTCCTGGGCCAGCAGGGGTATGAACAACTGGAAGGCGGCATCCAGAATACCCGGATGCAATAATTGGCCGGCGAGGGTTTGCCTGATCCGTTCGCTGGGTTCGCAGCGACCGATCACACTACGGCCATCAATCCAGCCTTCGCTGACGGCCTGAAAAGCCGGGCCGTAATCCAGACCTATGCGGGTTGCGGCAGCAAGGTGCTGGTCGCGATTGAAGTCGGCCTTACGCGCGGGCTCAGATTCGGCACGCCGCGCCAGCATTAACCCGGCGCTGCCGGCAAACCAACGGGCTTTGACGTGGTGTTGCCATTCGCCTTCCTGAGCATGCGGGCGAGCACTGATTTGGACAATGCCGCTGGTGTCTTCCAGGTGCGTACGCACCACTTTAGACTTGGCTTGTTCCAGTAGCATGGGTGCCCGAATTTCCAGGTTTTCGATATCGATCACCGGCGATTCGTCGGCCTGCTGACACAGCTGCTGTTCTGCCGCGGCCAGCGTAAGTTCGACATAGCCGGCACCCGGAAATACCACCGCGTCGCCCACAACGTGATCGGCCAGCCAGGACTGGCGCCCGGTGCTCAACTGCGACTCCCAGCAACCGGGGTGTTGTGGCGCGGCGTAACCCAGCAGTGGATGGCGGTAATGGCGGTTTAACAAACCCAACGACTCGGTGCTTTCGGGCTTCCAGTAAGACTGTTTCTGCCAAGGATAGGTCGGCAGCGCCAGCACTCGGCCCGGTACCGGGAACCAGCGAGATTCATCAAGCCTGGCGCCACTCAGCAGCAGCTGTGCCAGCGCGCGCTCTAGCTCAACACAGCTGCCCTGTTCGCGCGCAAGTGTGGCAATGACCTGCCCTTGAGTTTCCTCTGACCGCAGGCACTCATTGAGGTAAGTGCGCAGCACCGGATGTGCGCCAATTTCGACAAAGGTGCGCTGGCCCTTGGCGAGGCAGCGCCGGACAGCAGGCTCGAACAACACCGGATGGCGGATATTCTGCCACCAGTAGTCGGCGTTCAGTGCCGTTCCAGAAATCTCGTCACCTGTCACCGTGGAAATGAACGGGATACGGCATTCACCCGGCTTCAGGCCAGCCAGAGAAGCTTTCAGGCCAGCCTCAATCGGGTCCATGGAAGCGCTGTGAAAGGCATAATTCAAGCTCAAACGCTTGAACCGTACACCTTCTTCCTGCAATCGGGATTCAACCTGGCTCAGCTGGCCAGGATCACCGGCGATGGTGACGCCCTTGGCGCTGTTGATGCCGGCCAGGTTAACCCGGTCACAGCCCAGGTTTGCCAGCAGCTCTTCCATGCTTTTTGAGTCGGTGGCTACCGCGGTCATCTGGCCGCTGCCGGCTGTTTTTGCCTGATAGTCACTGCGTTGGCAGACCACCTGAGTGGCCTGCGCCAGGGTCAAGGCGCCGGATGCCCAGGCCGCAGCTACTTCGCCCACGCTGTGGCCAGTGACGGCTTCAGGTTGCAGGCCCTGTGCCCGCAAATAACGTGTTATTGCCACTTGCAGCGCAAACAGCGCGGGCTGCGCCAGTTCGGTCAAAGCGAAGCAGTTTTCATCCTGAGGCTGACCAAGCAACTGCTCCAGATCGCAGTTATCGGTGTATTGCTTGATCAAGCCGTTGATTTCAATCACCGTCTCACGCACTTGCCCGGATTCTGCCAGCAGTGCCCGACCCATGCCGGCCCACTGACAGCCATTGCCGGAATAGACCCAGACACTGCCTTGTTTTTGCAATTGGCGCTGGCCGGTAAACAGGTCAGTGCGCTCTTCATCACCAGCAAAGTCATCACCAGTAAAGGCTTGCAGAGCCGCGATTGACTGCTCGCGGCTTTCGACCCAAACCAGAAGCGCCCACTCGTGCTGCTCGCGCCGGTACCGAGCACTCCAGCAAAGATCGTACAGATTAACGTTCGGTGCGTTGCGGATATGGTTCGCCGTGAGTTGCGCCATCGCCTTGAGCGCTTCGGCACTGCGCGCCGACAAAATCAGCGGTAAGCGACACGGGTCATTGGCAGGCTCGGCTTCAGCTGAATTGGAGGCGCTGATTGTTTGCGGCGGGCTTTGCAGGATGACATGCGCATTGGCACCGCCGAAGCCGAACGAGTTGACACCCAGTGTAATCTGGCCGGTT
>Ga0307958_1000901_pt1 | contig 14778 bp, 1 predicted proteins | sample OrgLakmetagen492_FD_201826 | JGI IMG/M metagenome (GOLD analysis project Ga0307958, IMG submission 201826) | Saline water microbial communities from Organic Lake, Antarctica - #492 | ecosystem: Environmental > Aquatic > Non-marine Saline and Alkaline > Saline | place: Antarctica: Organic Lake... | reverse complement strand
AACAATTACCATTCGTTTTTGTTGTCGATTTTCTCTTCTCAAAGGTCACGAATTTGGCTCGATGCTGGAGCCTCTTTTCGGACGATTTTTGACGGAAATTTCATCAAAACGTAAATTATTAGACCCCAGATTTTGTCCGATCGCAGGTTTCTGAAATTAGGGTGCGAGTTTGTACAAAACGAAACTGTTCTACTCCTTCCGAATGAGAGGACGAAAAATTTCTGAATGAGATGTCAGTGATCCAGGGTCGTCAATATAGCGGGGAGGTCGTGAAGGGTCACCAATTTTTCACAAAAACTACAAATGATCGTCGTCAAGCTAGCGGGTAGATTGGGAAAAGACCTCCGACGGTGAAAGAGGAATACAAAGCGAGCGTGACGAGGATGTTGGAAGAGAGCAAGGAGAGAGGGAAACGCCGTCGATCGTGGAACACCGGAAGCAAAATGTCGGGAGGCGGCAATTTTGAGTGGAAGAAAGCCGATAAGAAGAAGAAGAAAGAGGAAGAGATGCGTTACATCGAGTGTCGTGGATTGCGGTTCTGTCCAGAAATGCGCAAGCACTACGACCGTGACGCATCATCAGCACGTGCCATAGCAGGACTGAGGTGCCTGAATTTGAAAGGATTAGGGAGACCTACTGTTTTCACGCGTGCAGGACACAGCAAATAGCTGAGTTCGCAAACATGTAATCTCCGAAGGTCGAAGTAGGTCAAAGAGAGTGTGACCCAAAAGACGAGGTCGTAGATGGTGGAATCATAACCACCGTACACTTAGGTAATAGATATAAGATCCCCCGTGGTATAGTGACGGAGAACGGTTCAGCTGACAAGCCCTCTCAGAACGAAAATCCAACACCTATGTTTACGTGGTTTCAAATTACAATTTACCGAGTGTATGAAGAATTACAGGGACAATTTTGACGTCATCAGACATCGGACAATGTCGCTATCCATCCTATCGATCGAGACCACGACGAATGCGTCATCTGCAATGTCCTGCTCGCGTGAATTGAGTAGGTCTCCTGAATCTCGCCCTCTTTTTGTGATGTAAGGTGACGAAACATTCACTCAAATCGACGACATAATGCGGTACAGACAGACCGTCAGACATTCATTCAGACGGTCGATCGATCGACCGAAAATAGTTTGTTGTGTTAGATCAGTGAGACGGCTGTCAATGTTTTCGACCGCCGAAGATCCGGAATCCTCGAGTACGAGGCGTCGCTCGTCTCGCGGCACCTTGGCCCCCATGGTACACGACGGCAGCACAGGAGGGGACGGGCAGATGAGGCTGCGATCCCGATCGGTCCTTCCGCCCTCCGCGCTGAACACGCACGTCAGGTCCGTGACTCTGAATGACGCCGGGCACACCTTTACGAATTCTGCTTTTAACGATCTGGTCATGTACACCGATAAATCGAATCAACGCATATTGATCGGCACGGATCTCACCAAGCCGTCCGCCGTGACTGTCTCCAAAGAGGGGACGAAACTGCGCGGACTCGTGGAGATCGAAGAAGAGCTGAAAATCGGTCGAGGGCGCATCAATATGGTGGGAGGATTCGCGGTGGACACGGGCGCCATCATCGAAGGCGATGCCACGGTGCGGTCGAGCTTCGACGTCTTCAACGGCGCCGGAGACGCAGATCCCCTGCTGAGGGTACGTGACGGAGACGTGTCCGTTTTCCGGCGACTGAACGTGATCGGAGGCGGAGGCGCGTCCGTCGAAGGCGACCTGTCTCTGTCCGGTGCGGTCGTGTCTGACATGTTTCGAGTCGAGAACGATATGCGGGTGGGAGGATCGTTATGGGTCGGACCAAATGACGAACTAACCGTGCGAGAAGGCCAGGACGTCCAGATCAACGAAGTCGTGCTGCGGGCCAACGCCGGCCTCGAGGTTTTCGGAGGATTGGACACGTCAGGAAACTTTACGATCAGGAAAAACGGTGAAGGCGACGGTGCGACGTTGATGTCTGTCACTGACGATGAGACTAGCGTCGAAACGCCGCTGCTCAAGACGTCCGGCGACCTCCGTGTCGAGGGTAAGGCGGACGTATTGCAGGCGCTGGACGTGTACGGCGCGTCTTTCGCCGTTTTTGATGGTGAAACGTCTTCGTCGCCGTTATTCTCGGTATCAGGGCCTTCCAACGTCGTCAACGTGGCGTGCAACCTCAGCGTGGGAGGTGACGCCGACATCCGTGGCAACGTGACGACGGACGGTGACGCGCGTGTCGAAGGCGAGCTCGAGGTTCTCGGCGGATTCCGGGTCAGCGGCGGCCAGGGCATGCGCCTGGAGGCGCCCCTCGAAGTCGTGTCCGCGACCGGCACGGAGACACCGCTGTTCCGCGTCGAAGAAGCACGCACGGACGTCTGGACGGATGTCACGCGGCTGTGGGGCGATCTGTCCGTGCGCCCCGGAGGCGCGACGGCCCCCGTCCTGATCTCCGCGACGGGATCCGACGAAAAGGTGCGCATAGACGCCGATCTGGAGGCCAAGCGCAGTCTGTCGGTCGGTCCGGGAGGAGCGGAGGTCACCGGAGATATCGTGGCGTGCTCGGACGCTACCGTGAAAGGGGACGCCGCGATACAGGGTGGGCTAGACGTCGGGGGAGATGCGCGCATGCGCGGGAGCCTCGCCCTGGAAGGCGGGCGATTCGACGTCACGGAAGAAGATGAAACGGCGCTCTTTCGCGTCACCCCCTCGAACGTGGCCGTCAATCGTCCCGCTTCGATCGACGGGACGCTGCGCGTGACGGGCGAGGGCACGGTGGAGGGCGGTCTAGGCGTGCTCGGAGACGCGGGTGTCAGGGTGCGCTCCGGCCCGCTCGCCGTCCAGGACGATCAGGTGTTCGCCGCCTCGAATTTCGGCGCCGCGAACCCCGCCTACAGCTGGACCGGGGACACGGACACGGGCATGTACCTGGCGGCGCCCGACGCGATCGGCCTGGCCACCGCGGGCGTCGAGCGTGCGCGCCTGACGGAGACCGGGGATCTGCGACTATCCGGCGGAGGCGACTTTGTCGTAGAGGCGCCCGGTAAGCTCGTGGGAGATGGCGGCGGCCTCTCGAACCTGAATGCGTCTCAGATCGGGGGCGGAGTCCTGTCCGCGGAGCAAGGCGGCACGGGGCGCGCGGGAACGGTGGCGAACAAGGTGGCGGTCGGAGGAGAGGACGGCGGTGCGATGCAGTACCCGGACGGACTGCACTGGGACGCGATCGACGAGAGGCTGGGCGTCGGCACGTCTAACCCGGCATACGCGTTGGACGTGCGCTCCGGGAACGGGGACGCGCACGCCTCTGGCCGCCTGCTGTCCGGCCTGACGACTACCGCCGCCTCTCCCGCCTTCACGTGGAGCTCCGACCAGGACACCGGCATATACCGCCCGAGCGAAGATACACTGGCCTTCGGCACGGCCGGCGCCGAACGCGCGCGTTTTACGAATGAAGGACGGTTCGGGGTAGGGACCGCTTCACCGGAGCACAGATTCCACGTGTCCGGCGGCGACTTCGCGCTGGACGGCCGGATGGTGTCGGGCGTGGTTCCGGCGGAGCGCATCACCGAGGGAACTTTACCCGTCGCGCGCGGCGGCACGGGCGTGCCCACCCTTTCCGCCGCCAAGCTGTTGGTCGGACGTGGAACGGAAGCGGGCGTGCTGAGCCCACCGCAGCTGCACTGGAACGACGAGGAAGACCGGTTGGGCATCAACACCGACAATCCGCGCACGTCGCTTGACGTGAACGGGGTCGTGACCGCATCGTCCTTTACGGGCGACGGCAGCGGCCTGACCGCCCTGGACGCGGGCGCGGTGTCTTCCGGCACGCTCTCCGGCGCCCGCGGAGGTACGGGCGTGGACCGGTGGGTGCACGGCAAGGTGGCGGTGGGTTACTCCGAAGAAGAAGACGGTTCTGTGACGACGCGCATGGCGCAGCCGGACGCGCTGCACTGGGACATCGAAAGGCGGCGACTCGGCATCAACACAGACGCGCCTCGCACGTCGCTGGACGTGAAAGACGGTACGGTGACGGCGGCGGCTTTCGCGGGAGACGGAGGTGCGTTGGTGAACCTGAACGCGAGCGCGGCTTCTTCGGGCACTCTGGCGGTGGCGCGCGGCGGCACGGGCAGCTCCGGCCTGACGCGCGGAAAGGTGGTGGTGGGAGACGGCCCGTCTTCTCCCGCGCTGCAGCCGGACGCCCTGCATTGGGACTCGTCGAACGAGAGGTTGGGGCTAGGTACCGACACTCCTCGCACGACGCTCGACGTACCGTCCGGCACGGTGACCGCTGCGGCTTTCGCGGGCGACGGCTCCGCGCTGACGGGCCTGGACATGGACGCCGCGACCGCGGGAAAGCTGGCTGTCGCGCGTGGAGGCACCGGACGGTCGAGCCTGTTAACGAGCAAAATTCTCGTAGGTCAGGGAAACGAATTAGAGGTCGGACAGCCCACTGACCTTCACTGGGACTACGTCGAGAAACGTCTGGGCGTGGGCACGAGCGTTCCCCGTACGAAACTGGACGTAGATGGCACGGTGATCGCCGCCTCTTTCGCGGGAGACGGCTCGGCACTCACTGACTTGGACATGGGCGCCGCGGCCTCGGGAACGAAGCTCGCGGTGGCGCGTGGAGGTACGGGCAGCTCCGGCCTGACGCGCGGCAAGGTGGTGGTGGGCGACGGCCCGGACGATCCCGCCCTCCAACCGGACGCGCTCCACTGGGATGCTTCGAACGAACGTTTGGGTGTCGGTACGAGCACTCCACGAACTACCGTCGACGTTCCGAGTGGCACCGTGACCGCCGCGGCTTTCGCAGGAGACGGGGCCGATCTCGCGAATCTGACCGCGAACGCGGTGGCTTCCGGCACTCTCGCGGTGGCACGCGGCGGCACGGGCAGCTCCGGCCTGACGCGCGGAAAGGTGGTGGTGGGCGACGGCCCGTCTTCTCCCGCCCTGCAGCCGGACGCCCTGCATTGGGACTCCTCGAACGAGAGGTTGGGGCTAGGTACCGACACTCCTCGCACGACGCTCGACGTACCGTCCGGCACGGTGACCGCCGCGGCTTTCGCGGGCGACGGCTCCGCGCTGACGGGCCTGGACATGGACGCCGCGTCCGCCGGGGTGTTGACCGTCTCTCGCGGAGGCACCGGGGGTGCGATGCACACGTCGGACAAGTTGCTAGTCGGCCGAGGATCCGACGCCGTCATCAGCCCCGCGGAGCTGCACTGGGACCGCAACCGCGCGCGTCTGGGCGTGAACACCGCCTCCCCGAGAACTTCCCTCGACGTGCAGGGCACCGTGACCGCGACGGCTTTCGCGGGCGACGGCAACGCGCTCACTCGTCTGAACGTGGACGCAGTGTCGGCGGGAGCGCTGTCCGCCGCGCGCGGAGGAACCGGCAGGGCGGGCCTCGAGGCCAGGAAGCTGTTGGTCGGAGGAACTGATGCGGACGCGACCACGGTGGCCCAACCTGCCGCCCTGCATTGGGACGACGTAAACCAGCGCCTGGGTGTGAACACGGACGTTCCCGGTACGACACTCGACGTAGACGGCACGGTGCGGGCCGCGGCTTTCGTAGGAGACGGGAGAGGATTGTCGGCGCTCGACATGGACGCCGCCACGCGGGGAACGCTCGCGGTGCGACGCGGCGGAACGGGCGCTTCGAACCTAGAGGCCGGAAAGATCCTGGTGGGCGCCGGGTCGGCGGCGGTGTTGCGGCCGGTGGGGCTGCACTGGGACGCGGCCGCCGAGAGACTGGGCGTGCGTACGGCGCAGCCGGAGAAGGCGCTCGACGTGCGTGGAGACGTTTCGGCAGAAGCCTTCGTCGGAGACGGACGGGCCCTGACCTCCCTGGACGCCGGCAGTCTGGCGTTCGGAACAACGTCCGTGCCGCGCGGAGGCACGGGACGCGGCCAACACGCGGACGGCAAGATCCTGGTCGGATCAGGGACGGCGGCCCTGCGCTCCCCTTCCGAACTACACTGGGACGCCGCGAACGCCCGGTTCGGGCTGGGAACGGCGTCTCCCGCGCGCACGATGCACGTGGTAGGAGTCACTCGATCTTCGGTGTTCGAGGGCGGAGGCGAGGGCCTGTCGAACCTGAACGCGGGCCACGTCAGCTCCGGCACGTTGGCGGTCGCGCGGGGCGGCACCGGTGCGGCGGCCCTCGCGGAGGGCAAGCTCCTGGTCGGGCGCGGGACGGCGTCCGTCCTACAACCCGTAGGCCTGCACTGGAACTCCGCGACCGAACGTCTGGGCGTGAACACCTCCTCTCCCGGGCATGCGCTGGACGTGACTGGATCGATACGCGCGAATGACCAGTTGCTCGGAAACGTGTCGGACACGGCGGCACGTCCCGCGCACAGTTGGGCCGGCGACGCGGATACCGGCATGTTCCGTCCTTCTCCCGACGTTCTCGCGTTCTCTACGGACGGCGTAGAGCGCGCGCGTTTCACGGACGACGGGCGCGTGGGGTTCGGTACGAGCACCCCCAACGCACGTGTCCACGTCGAGGGCGACCTGTTCCTGGCCGGCCGCCTGACCGCGGGCAGCCTGTCCACGGAGCGCATCACGGAGGGCGTCTTGCCCGTGGCGCGCGGCGGCACCGGCGCATCCGCGCTCGAGAAGGATCGGTTGCTCATAGGAGGGGGCGGCTCCGACGCTGTTCGGGGTGTATCAGGCCTGCGCTGGAGAGCGGACGCTGACGACGAAGATGAATACGAAGAAGGGCCCGTGCTAAACGTAGAGGGCGGGGTGGTCGTCAGAGACGCCGTGCGCGCGGAAGCGTTCGAGGGAGACGGGCGCGACATTCGAGAGCTGGACGCCGACGCTGTTTCTCGCGGCCTTCTGAAGGTGGAGCGCGGGGGGACGGGCGCAGTGAGTCACGCTTTCGGAAAACTGCTCGTCGGAAAGGGAGGAGACCCGATCGAGGGGCCGTCCGCCCTGCACTGGGACCTTGTGCGTAACAGGCTCGGGATAAACACCGCTTCTCCGCGGTCGACGCTGGACCTGCCCGGCGGCACGGTGACGGCTTCGGCATTTATCGGAAACGGGCGTGAGGTCCGCGACCTGGACGCAGACAAGGTGACGGCGGGCACGCTGATAGTGGAGCGAGGAGGAACGGGTGCATCGTCCTTGTCAGACGGGAAGTTCCTGGTCGGACGTAACAGGAACGCCGTCGAGGCTCTGGCGGACTTCGAGTGGGACGCGAATGATCGGCGGTTTCGCATGGGCGCATCCGACGTAGCGACGGCGAGTCTGGACGTCACGGGACGTGTCACGGCGACGGCCTTCACCGGCGACGGCAAGGAGCTGCGGGCACTGGACGCCGACCAAGTGACCTCCGGCACCCTGCGCACAGTGTACGGGGGCACCGGACGGTCTTCGCACGCCGCCAACAAGCTCCTGGTGGGCCGCGGCTCGAACGCGATCATGAACCCGACCGGGCTTCACTGGGACGACTTGGAAGAGCGATTGGGCGTCGGGGTGAGCGCACCGGAGACACGGCTGCACGTGGACGGTACCGTACTGGCGACGGCTTTCGTGGGAGACGGTAACGCCCTCGTGAATGTCGACCTCAACGATTCGACCACGGGCGTGCTGGACGTCGCCAACGGAGGCACCGGCTCCGCCTCCCACTCCGCAGGTCGGTTGATGGTCGGAGACGGATCGTCCGCGCTGCGCACCCCGAACGAGTTGGCTTGGGACACGGTCAACAAGACGCTATCCGTCGGGACCTGTAACGTGGACGTGGACCTGCGCGTCAGCGCCGGCGTCAGCGCCGCGAGCTTTTCCGGTGACGGGGCAGCTCTCACGAACCTGAACGCAAATGAAATACGATCCGGGACGCTGGTCGTGCGGCGCGGCGGAACCGGCAGGAGCACCTTGTCCGACTCTAAACTGCTGGTGGGACGCGGCCAGAACGCCGTCGACGCGCCCGCGGACCTGCACTGGAGCGCGGCGGATAAACGGTTGAGCGTCGGCAGCACGGACTTCGGGGCAGATCCGGTGAGTATGTCCGTGACCGGGAGTGTGGAGGCACGTGATTTCGAGGGAGACGGTACCCTGGTCCGCAACTTGGACGTGAACAAGGTGGCGTCCGGCACGCTGGACGTGCGATTCGGGGGAAGCGGGCGCTCCAGCCACACGCGCGGCAAGCTGTTGGTGGGCGACTCCAACGCGGCCTTCATGAACCCCGCGGACCTGACCTGGGACGCGGCGGCGAGGCGCCTGATCGTCGGGAGTACGCCCACCTCGAACGCGCGCGGGCGATTGCACGTGGACGGCGACGTCCATGCGGATCGATTCGTCGGACAGGTCGACATGGACCTCGCGACGCGAGGTGTGCTCGCGGTCGGCAGGGGCGGCACAGGACGCCCGAGTCATACCGTCGGAAAGGTGTTGGTGGGCGCAGGGAGCGCCGCGCTCCTGAACGCCGCGCGCCTGACATGGGACGAGGCCAACGCACGCCTAGGCGTCGGCAGGACCTCCGCGCCGCAGCAGGCGTTGGACGTCGAGGGCGGGATCCGCGCCACGACGCGCGTACAGGCCACCGCGGATCGCGGTCACGACACGGCTTCAGCGCCCGCCTTTTCGTGGAGCGGCGACGCGGACACGGGCATGTTTCGCGCGGATGCGAACACCCTTGCCTTCGCCACGCGCGGCGAGGAGCGCATGCGCTTCGACGATGTAGGTTACACAGGCATCGGGACCAAATACCCCGAGACCCGCCTCCACGTCGCCGGCGACTTCAGCCTGAACGGCCGCATGGTGAGCGGCGGCCTGTCGACGGACCGCCTGGACGCGGGCGTTCTCCCGGTCGTGCGCGGAGGCTCCGGGCGCGCTACTTTACCGACGTCTAAACTACTGGTCGGATCAGGCACGGCGGGCGTCTCGAGTCCGACTGACCTGCACTGGAACTCTACGAACGCCTTCTTGGGACTCGGAACGATTGATCCAGGGCGTCGGTTGGACGTGCGCGGTGCGACGCGCTCCACGACGTTCGAGGGCGACGGCCGGGCCGTGACCCACCTGGATATGGCCAACGCACAGTTCGGCCAGCTGGCGGTGCCGCGCGGCGGCACGGGTCGCGGCCAACATACTTCCAACAAGCTCCTGGTCGGAAACGGAACGGACGGCATCCGCAGTCCGTCCGGTCTACACTGGAACGAAGACGATACGCGCCTGGGCATCGGCGTGACCGACCCGCGCGCCAACCTGGACGTCGCGGGCGAGGTTCGCGCACAGACGCGCTACCTGGCGACGGCGGGCAACGATAGCTCCAACCGCCCGGCGTATTCGTGGTTTAACGACGCGGACACCGGCATGTTCCGACCGGCCACGGACGTCCTGGCCTTCGCGACGGAGGGCATCGAGCGCGCGCGTTTCACGGACCGCGGCCTGATGGGCGTCAACAAGACGGACCCGGCGGCCACGCTGCACGTGGGGGGCGACATCGCCATGGACGGCACGCTGGTGTCCGGAGACGTGCCCGTCGCCCGTCTTTCGGACGGTCAGGTGCCCGTGCCGCGCGGCGGATCCGGTAGGGACCGTTTGAGAAGTCGAAAGCTGCTTGTGGGCAACGACACGGACCCCGTGCTCACGCCGGAGCTGCTGCACTGGGACGTCGCACGCAACCGCCTGGGGGTCGGAAGCGTAGACCCGCAGGACACGCTGGACGTCGTCGGAGGCGTGCGCGCGCTGCGCTTCGCGGGAGACGGCAGCGCCCTGACTAACATCAGCCAGTCGTCGATCACACAGTCTTTGGACGGGGGTGCGACGTTCGGCGTGAGCAGCGGCGGCACAGGGAGGTCGAGTCTGGCGGCGAACAAGCTCCTCGTCGGAGACGGCGCCGGCCCGGTCCGCACCTTCGACGCGCTCCACTGGAACCCCAATTTCTCGCGCCTGGGTGTGGCGCGCGAGGACCCACAAGAGACGCTGGACGTCGGCGGCAACGTGCGCGCGTCCGGGCGCCTGCTGGGCACGGCCTCGGGTGGTGGAGGAGGATCGGCCGGTAGTCCGTCTTTCGGATGGAGCGGGGACGCGGGCACGGGTATGTACCGGCCTTCGGAAAACGTGATCGGTCTGGCGACGGCGCGCGTCGAGCGCATTCGACTGACGAATGACGGACGCGTGGGCGTGGGCGGCGGGAGTCTACCGACGTCAGGATCCGCAGCCAACAGTAGATTGCACGTCAACGGTGACATGACGCTGAGCGGGCGACTTTTGTCGGGCTCGCTTTCGACGGACCGCATCGACTCCGGGCGCCTGCCCGTCCCGCGTGGCGGAACAGGCAAGGCCTCTCACACCGACAAGAAAGTGCTGGTGGGCAACGGAGCCGGCGACCTCCTGAGCGCGAACCTGCTGCACTGGGACGAAGGGAACGCATTATTAGGAATCGGAACGGACGATCCTCAGGCGGCGCTCCACGTCGAAGGAGACATCATATCGTCGGGGCAGGTGACGGCGGACTCTTTCGTGGGCGACGGCAGCGGGCTGACCAACATCAACAGCTCCTCGATCGGAGGAACCAACCCGGACGGCACGTTTTCGGTTTCGAGCGGAGGCACCGGTCGCTCTTCGCTCGATAGGTACAAGATCCTTATCGGAGACGGGACGGGCGACGTCCGCACGGATAGCGACCTCCACTGGGAGGACGGGCGGCTGGGCGTGGGCACCGCGACGCCGGACGTGAACGCCAGGATGCAGGTCGCCGGGCGGCTGCGCGCGACCTCTTTCGAGGGCGACGGCGCGAACCTGACGGGCCTGAACGCGAACAACGTGAGCAGCGGCATCCTGTCCGTGGCTCGTGGCGGTACCGGCGGCGAGAGCCTGGAGCGCTACAAGCTCCTGGTGGGCGACGGATCGGACCCGATTTCCTCGTCCGGCGGACTTCACTGGCAGGGCGGCCGGTTGGGCGTGAACACCGCGAGTCCGCAGAACGCCCTGCACGTCAGCGGCGGAAGCGTGCGCGCGGACGCGTTCATCGGCGACGGAAGCCAGCTCACCAACCTCAACCTGGCCGGGGGCACGTCCGGATCGCTGGGCGTTACATCCGGCGGAACGGGTAGAGCGTCCTTCGCTCAAGGTCGAGTCTTGGTCGGGAATAATACGGACGGCATTCAATCGTACGCCAACTTCTTCTGGGACGCGGCACAGAACCGCCTAGGCCTGAACGTGACCGCACCATCTCGCACGCTCGAGGTGGGTGGCACGGCACTGGTCACGGGAGCATCGAGCTTTCAGTCCGACCTGACTTGCGAAGGACGATTGGTCGTACAGGACGGCCGGGACGGCGGTGAAGGGCGCGGGATCTACACCTGGTCCGCCGACAACACGCAGCGCGGCATATACATGGCCAGCTCCGGCGGTGGAAGGTCGCTGAACTCCGGTGAGGCCGTGGCCGGCTACGGGTTCTCGGGGCTGGCGTTGCGCCTGAGGTGCACGAACTCATCTGACCAGGGCTTCATCCTAGAGAACGCATCTGAGCAACGCCTCGTGAGCGTACGCGGAAGCGACGGCTTGACGAACTTCAGGGGCGATACGGTGCATCACGGCAAGATCGTGGTCCAAGACGGGCAGGACGGCGGCGCGGGGCGCGGTGTACACCTCTGGACTAGAGACGACACGGACTGGGGACTGTACCTGGCGAGCTCGGGTGGCGGACGGTCTCTGGCGGGCACGAGCGCGACCGGCGGCAGCACGTTCTCTGGTCTGTCGGCCAGAATTCGCGTGGCTGACGCGTCAGCGAGCGGATTTATCGTCGAAAATTCTGCGAATGACATGCTGTTCAGTATCCGCGGCGACGACGGCCTGACGTCTTTCGGAGGAGACGTGCGTTTTGATCGACCGGTCACGTTCCTGGAGGACGTGATGCATCGGGGCAAGCTGGTCATCATGGACGGTCAGGACGGCGGATCGGACCGCGGACTGTACCTGTTCGATATAAATGACACGAACTGGGGGCTCTACGTGGCGAGTCAGCCGATTGGTACATCATTCGCTGGAGGTCCAGTGACTTCCGGTGATTCGTTTATAGGACTATCTGCGAGGATACGTGTACCTAATGACGAAGATAACGGCTTTCTGATAGAAAATGCGGGAGAAGAATTGTTAATGAGCGTTCGTGGTAATGATGGTCTCGTGACCTTCAGAGGAGACACGGCACACAAAGGAAAAATCATAATACAGAACGATCAAGACGGAGGAAACGATCGGGGGATCTTTATGGTGTCCGGGGAAGACGCTGATTACGGTATATATGCTGCTAGTTCGTTATCAGGGACGTCGATTGACGGGAGCAGTTCACCGGTTCAAGGGTATGATTCGATGAGGGAGATGTGTATTCGATTCAGGGCACCAAATAACAACGAAAATGGATTTATATTCGAGAATTCATCTGATGAATTACTTGTCAGTATACGCGGGGATGATGGACTATTACTTATCAAAGGAGATGTGATACATAACGGAAAGATCGTGGTTCAAGAGGGACAAAATGGGGGAATGGGGCGAGGTATTCACATGTGGACAAAAGATAACACAGACCGAGGCATTTACTTAGCGAGTCCGGGAATAAATCAATCTCTCGCGGCCGGAACTGCTGTGACAGGGAACGACTTTCAGAACATGGCATTGCGTTTTCGGATGGATAAGTCAGGAGGGCTGGGATTTATATTCGAGAACAGTATCGAAGAGAAGTTATTGACTATCAACGCAGAAAACGGAAACACCTACATCGCAGGAGATTTGACAATTAATGGAAATTTAGTATTACTTAACGACCTCGTCTTAGAACAAAACCTCGATATAAGAGGGCATGTCAATCACGTGGCGAACGGCTGGACGAGACAAAATTTTGTATCCGGTGGAGTATTTAATGGGAAATTTGTCATCAATCAGGAACTACCTGTGACAGCTGCTGATGCATTCGAGTTTTACGTCGCTTCGTGGGAACAACCAAACACGGTGGCTGATCAACTTCTGATCGATATATCTTATTCATTCAACATGTATGACGTTACTGATATTGATGTGAATGGAGACGCTCGACAGGCATCACGCCAAGGGAGAATAAAAGTGAGAATTAGTACCTACGGTGAAGAAAACGGTGCTGCTGGATATAACGAAGATAAATTTATAATAGATGAACTGCATCACGAAAGAACGGTGTTGACCGAATTTATTAGCTTCGAGTGGAACTTGCGTTCCAAACAAGAAAATGATAATCCAGATCGTATTGGTTTACGAGAGCTATCCCTGTTTGTGAATCTTAACCTACAAGGATCCGGACCACAAAGAAGCGGAGAGGTAATCGACATCGTGCAAGCATCGTTTGAAGGATGTGTTCGGTATGAAGGGGAAAGTTTTGATGTTCTGACGTTTACAGTCGAACCTTCAACAAGTGATACTGACGAATCTTACAGAATAAACGAAACGGAACCAAAGCCCCTCGATAATGTTACAACCGGGTGGAATACGACACCTGTTAGGTTGACCGCGAGAACGTCTCAAAGCGGAAACATCGGATTGGGAACACAGCGTCCTGAACATCAATTGGACATACTGGAATCTGAATCTGATGCGATCATTCGAATGCAGACTCATGCATATTGCGGGCTTAGTATACATGCGGATACACAGGGTTCGACCGATGCTAATGCGTATGCGTCGATGAGTACTGCAGGAGGATCCTCATCGTGTGTGTGGTCGTGTGTAAAAAACAATGGTGCAGCAGCCGGAGAAGGCACTTCTTATATTGGAACGACAGCCGGCTCGACGTTACTCGGAACCACATCCAACGATGCCTTGCACTTGGGTACAAACAATACGGTTCGCCTCTCGATTGATAATGCCGGCAATTTTGGCATTAATACACCACCGTCTCCACAATATACTTTGGATGTGGCAGGAACGGTTCGTGCGGATGCATTTTATGGGGACGGTAACGAAGTCGTTAATCTGGATATGGATAACGCAGGGTCGGGGACATTAAGCGTCGATCGCGGAGGAACTGGTACATATAACATCACAGCAAACAGACTACTCGTTTCAAATATATCCGGGAATTCCGTAAGTACACCAGGGGACTTATATTGGAGTTTTAACGATAATCGCTTGGGGATAGGCACGCAAAATCCAACTGCGAAGTTATACGTTAATGGAAATATACGTGCTTCAGAAGATATCATAGCAGAGTCCGATCGACGCCTGAAGTCACAATTGTCTCCTGTCGAAGACGCGTTACAAAAAATACTTAGCATAACCGGGTATACCTTTTCCCGGACAGACTTAGGTAGCGAAAGGGAACAAGAAAGATTCATGGGACTTATAGCCCAAGAAGTGTTAGAAATTGCACCGGAGGCAGTACAACGTGATGCGAATGATATGTACGCCGTCGCTTATGGAAACTTATCAGCATTGTTTGTCGAAGCTATCAAACAATTACATTTCACACAAGAAACTATGAAACGTAATTGTGAAGAAATGAAACACATATTGGACAGTCATACATACACACTCGAAAAATTACTCAATCAAAAGAACGATTGTTGAACAGACGGATGAATGTTACAGCGGTTTTCAGTTCAGACATCGGGGACACATGATTTATTTCTGACTTACTCCGCCAATAATTCGTCTTCCTATTTATTACCAAAATGGCTCAATTCCTCGACTTTCATTCACCTTCGTCAAGGCCCTTTACGTAGGAGACACTCGTTAAAGGATACTGTGAACGTCATTCTGGATATTCTGGAAACCAACATATCTTGGAACAGATACACTAAACTAA
>Ga0307958_1000898_pt1 | contig 14825 bp, 9 predicted proteins | sample OrgLakmetagen492_FD_201826 | JGI IMG/M metagenome (GOLD analysis project Ga0307958, IMG submission 201826) | Saline water microbial communities from Organic Lake, Antarctica - #492 | ecosystem: Environmental > Aquatic > Non-marine Saline and Alkaline > Saline | place: Antarctica: Organic Lake... | reverse complement strand
TTACTTAATATTTCTCTTAATATCTTAGGTCCTAATTGTTCATTACTAGTAAACGGCAATACAAATTTAGTAGATAATATATCAAATAATCTATCACTTTGTTCTTTATTATTTGTAACTACAGAAGAGTAATAAGCATTTGCTAATTGTTCATTAGAATCTAAGCTTTCTAATAATTTATTAGTCTTAGAAATATCTATTACTGGATTAGATTCTTGAGTTTCTGGATTAGTTTCAAATATTGTATCTCCATCTTTATCCTTTTTATAGACATCAGGTTCCATATATGATAAAAATGTATCTAAAGATTGATTAGATTGGCTAATCATTTTATCAATAACTTTATCTCTTTTTTTAGAATTACCTGAATTACTTATAGAATACATACCAGTACCAAGTAATCCTCCTAAAAACATAGCAGTTTGTCCATCAGTACTTCCTAAAGTCTCTAAATAATTTTCATATAAACTATTAAAATCAAAAGCTTTATCTTCTTCTATAAGTTTAGTAGCAGATTTTTCAGCAGCCATCTGTCCACCTTCTTCTAATGCTCCTTCAGAAAGTAAATTTTGACCAAATACTTTACCTATTTTACCTGCTTTACCTCCAACTTTTTCTGCAGTACCAAGAATACCACTAGAATACTCTTTTTGTTTTCTAGCAATTCTGTTATTTTTTAAATCAAAATTTTTATTAAATTCTTTAAATATTTTTTTATTAGTTTTAGTACCATAAATCCAAGCAGTATTAATAGAGTTTGGAACAGTTAGTAAAGCTATATTACTAGCAAAGATTTTAAAAGCTCCTTCATTTTGAGCCTTACTTAATAATTTATCATATTGCTTCTGATTAATTTTATCTTTATGTCCATCAGGCAATATTAATCTTCTGTCTAATTCTTTCTCTGTACCATTTAAATAACTACCAGTCTCTATACCAGCTTCATAAACAGTATTAGCAGAAGTAATAGCTACATGATCTATATTTTTAGGAGTAAATCCTTTTTTTAGAAGTAAACTACCAAATTCATCAGCTTTATCAATTCCTTTTAATTTGCTTAATCCTTTAAACATTTTATATCCTGCACCTAATTTAGATATAGCTAAACCTGGAATTAGCATTGAACCCATAAAACCCATAACATCTGCCCCTTCAGTTGCCCAAAATGCAGTACTTCCTATTTTATCAAAAAAGTCACCTTCTTCAGTTTGAATATCCATATAACTTGAAAGTAAAGAACTGTTATAAGCATCTTCTTTAATTGCATCTATGCTTTTAATAATTTTATTATTAAATGCAATGTCAAAAAAATTATTATCATCTTTACCTGAAACTGCATCAGATATTTCAGCACCTAAACCAGCTGCTAATCCTCCTAATATTATAGGAGTTTTTGCAACTTCTGAAGCAAATGTTGTAGCTGCTTTAAAAGGTATTTGAGCAACTCTAGTAAAACCACTTTGAGCATTTGCTCTATAGTCTTGAGTTTTTTCAGGAGATTTATAATAAAAATCATCACTAATATAATCTCTATTAGTAGTATCTTCACCTACATATCTAATACCAGAATTACCTGGATCACCAAATAATGTGCTAGTATCTAATTCTTTATTATCATAAATTATATCTTCTGACTTTTTAGATGGTTTTGTATTTTCTAAATAATCATTATTAATTATAATATCCCCCATTTTATAAATTTTTATATTTTTGTGCTAGTTTAGACATTCTATATTTATTAGAATTATCTTTAAAAATTATAGGATAATCCTCTAATGACTCTAACAAATTATCAAATTGTTTTTTATTTAATTTAGATGTTCCATTTCCTAAATTTTCAAAATATTTTTTAGCAAATTTAGTTTCTCCTAAACTTTTATCAACTCCTAAGTTAATCATGTCATCATGTAATACACTTACAAACTGAATAAATTGTGGATCAGTTTCATCAAAAGAACTATTTTTTATTTTATCTACAAATTTACCAAAGGTTAATGGAGTTTTACCATCTTCTTCATCTGATATTAAATAAGGAGTTTCATAATTAATTGTTTTATTTCCTACTTTTTTAGTTTCAGATAAAAAATCTAATTTGGAATCATTATTAGCATTAAAAAATATTTGCTCTTCTGGAATACCACCAGAACCTAAATCTTCTTTATTAGTAGTAGATGGATATTTCTTATCAAAAGCAATTGATTTAAATTGTTTTACACCTTTTTGTCCATATGTTTTATCTATATATTGACTCATTACAGTAGGCATATTGCCATTTTCAAAATCTTCTGCAGATATCACCATATTAATTCTATCTCCAGCTTCATATTCTGAATAAACTCCACTATCTACATCATCTTCTCCAAATCTCATTGTTACTTTAATACCTGATTGTAAATCATTTTTAATTAAGGAAGTATCTATAACTTCACTATCTTTAAGACCTTCACCATTTAAATCTCTTCTTAAAGCATTTATTAATTCTTGATTTTTTTGTATATTTATATTTTCAACTTCATCTTCAGAATTAATTAATTCCATACCAGTAATATTAGAATTTTTCTTACCTCCTAATATTAATCCAACTAAACTATTTCTTTCTTTTCTATCTTTAGTTTCATCAAGTAATTTGTATTCTACATTATCTATAACTGCTTCATTCATTATTGAATTATAAATATCTTCTTTTTTACTTTCTAATTCATTTATGTTATTTTCTAATTGATTTGCTTCTACTGCATACTCTCTGAATTTTTCATTACTAATTCCTTCTTTAAATGATCCAAATTCTTTTGTAAAGAATTCATCTAATATTTCATTTTCTTTTTTAGACCTAGTTCCACTTATAATTCCAGATGTGCTAACTTGAGAAAATATCTCTTGGTATTTTTCTGGAATTTCATTTGCTTTATTTTTAACTTTTTGAATTTCTTCATTTGTTGCATTAAATTCAGCATTGTCATTTGTTACTGTTTCAACAGACTTTAATAGTTTTTGATATTTTCTAGATTCTTTTATTTCTTCTTTTGTAAATCCTTCTTTAATTTCTGATTTAGCTCTTAAATCATTAATATTTTCTACATCAAATGAAATAGGAGTACTAGAAGTATAATTAGTTCCTAATGATATATTACTTGATGAATTACCAGATCCTCTAGTAGTATTTAGAACATTTTTAGCAAATCTATAATTCAATGCTTCAGTATCTTTAACCACTTCTTTTTGACTTAAACCCATTAAATTAGAAATTTTACCAGCAGCAGCTTCTCCACTTATACCTTGCACATCTAATGATTGTTTACCTTTAGATCCTTCTACTAAAAATTCATTATTTAAAAGTGCTAATGCAAAATTTAATTGTTTATCATTATCTACTTTTACTGTACTACCAGTTGGAGTTTTATATACAAAGTGTCCATTTTCTTCAGCAATTTTATAACCTTTATTTTTAATTTTTTGAATAGTAGTACTACCCATATCTTTAACTAATCTACTAAATTCATTTTCAATAGTCATATATTTAGGAGCATCATATAAATCTATTTGATTTAAATTTTCTCCGTCCCAATTATTTTTATATTCTTCAAATTGTTTATCTACAAATCTTTTAGCGTCATCTCCACTATATCCTTGTTTAACTGCATTTTGTATTATACGTGATCTATTGGCTAAATAATTATCTTTAATCTGTTTAGCTTTTCCTATTTTACCGTTAACACTGGTAGATTCAGAAAAATCAGATGCAAGATTTAAAAAATCAGTTTTAGAATTAGATTTAAACCCTTGATTAGCTAACATAGAAGCTTGATCTTCTATTCTTTTGTTTAATTTTTCTTTTTCTTTATTAACTAATTCACTTTGAAAGTCTAAACTATCATATTGATCTAATGCTGACTTTGTAGTTGCCAGTTTTTGATCCATAGCATCGTGTTGCTTTCTTTTTAAAGTAGGTAAATATAGAGTTTCTTGTAATGATCTTGCATCATACTTAGCAGGAGTTATTTGTGTATATTTATTAAATGCCATTATTCATATTTTTAATTAATTCTTGTAACTTTTTATCACTAATTTTGTTACCATCTTTATCTACTAAATTTCCATATTCTTTTGTAAGTCCTAAATCTTTTGGATCAATTTTTTCAGTACCATTTGTAATAAACTCGCCATCATGATAATAGCCTGTAGCAGATGCAGCAATTTTTCTATCTTGAGCTTCTTTAGACATTTTACCAATATCTGTCATAGCAGAAGATAATAAATTATTTTTAGTAGTTTCTCTAGCTCCTCTATTTTGCATGTTATCTACTAAATCAGCATTAGCTTGATTTAAATTTAATTTATCAATACTTGTATCAAATTGTTGTTTTCTAGCATTTTCTCTTCTATTAATTTGATCTGCTTGTATAAAGGCATCAGATTTAGCTTTGTCTTTATTTAAATTAGCTGCTAGTATATTACTTCTTAATGCTCCCATATCTCCACCAGAAGCTTCAGAAAGAGCTTTGTTTACATTATTTTGATCTACTTTATTAATCATTTGATTTATGTCCATATATTGTGGATCATATTTATTATCTAATGTGCTTCTTCTTACTTTTTCAGCTTCATCTAGATTACCTGCTTGTATAAGATTAAATACAGTAGGAGTTATTCTTCCAATGTCAGCACCATATTTTTTAGCAAATTTTGCTACTTTACTTCCTTCTTTAGATTTGTTTAAATCTTCTGCATTTGCTAAATTAGAATCATTTGTTTTTCCTTTTAATGAAGTGTATTTTATTTCAGGAGTATTACCTTTTTTAATTCCTTGTTTTAAATTATCTCCAACAGTATTTTCAGCTAATGCTCTGTTAATAGCTCCAAAATTAATACCTTGTGTTGTTAAACTAGTGTCAAATTTACCACCTTTTTCATATTTATTAGTATATCCACCTTTAGAAAAGGTATTATTAGATAATTTACTGTTAACTGATAAATCTTTATTTATATTAGCTTCTTCTATATCCTTATTTTTAGCTTTTGATCCAAATAAACTTCCAACTCCTCCAACAACTCCACCTATAGCAGCTCCCCAAGGACCTCCTATTTGTGCACCTGTTGAAGCACCTTTTAATGCTCCACTAGCTGCAGCACCTCCTTCGTTAATTTCTTTTTGATATTTACCATTTCCACTAGTATCAATTCCTGTATCACCAAAAATATCTTTGCCCATATCCATAAGTTGACTAGCTCCTCCCATATATGCACCAGCTTTACCCATACTACCAGCTTTACCCATGATACTACTGTTTCCTTTCATAGAATTTTGAACACCATCAACAGTTTGCATTGCTTCTCCTTTACCACCTGCAGCTTCTTGAATACTATTTAGAAGTCCACCATCTAATTTGTAATTAATTTTCTTTTCTTGTTCAAGCATTTCAGGAGTAGGAGTTTTTCCACTACCTTTATTATCTCTAATGTTATCCCATAATCCTTTTTTAGAATAAGAACCATCTTTTCTTTTTATAAGACCTCCTTTTTTAAAATCTTTACCATATTCACTAGCAGGTTTTTTTTTCATATTCTCAATAGCTCCTGCATATAATTCAGTTTTATAATTATTATCTGTTAATCCTGAAGTAGATCCTGACATTCCTGCTTTATCAAAATTACCTTGGTTTCTAGATAACCATAAATGATTTCTAAACCCTTTTTTTAGAGTCTCTAAATCATCAATTTCACTAATAGGAGGGTAATTATCCATTGTAGTTTGTAGACTAGAATATGCATCCGTAAAAGCCTTGGTTTTTTCATCATCAGGAGGATCTATTGGTCCTCCCATAGCAAATTTAGAAGACTGTTCTTTAGGCATAAAATCTTTCATACCTTCTGGAATTTCTCCATTCATTTGATCTTCTACATTATTAGCATTATTATTCATAGAAGATTGCATAGATTTTGTTTTAGCTTCTTCTTGCATTTTCACATATTCTTGTGCTTCTGCTAATCTTTCTAATAACTCTTCTTTGGTTTTTTGTGCTTGTGGATCTGTTCTTTCATCAAATTTTTTAGAAATAGATTTACTAGCTTCTGCAAAAGTTTTACCAGAAATATATTTTGGTAAATTAAATTCTTTTATTAATTGTTTGTCCATGTTTTTATATTTTTATTCTATTTGAAAAAATAAATTTTCCTTTACTAGTTTCAAAAGAAGTTTCATTTTCTTCTACTGTATTCATTTTACCATTATCTCCTGTACCTTGAGGAATACCTCCTAATCTATTTTGTTCGTGTAGTCCTCCTGTGTTAAACTCATTTAAATTTTTATTTCCTAAATCTAAAGAATTTATAATTCCTCCTAATGATTTAGTATTTTGATTACTAATTTTATCAGTATTTTGATTACTAGTTTTATCAGTATTTTGAAAATATGGTTTATTTTTCTGTTCTTTTATAAAATTTGTTAAACTTAAATTATCAGTAGTCTTTCCTTCTTGAAAATAAGGCTTTACTTCTTTAGGCTCAACATTTAAGTTTTTTTGTATTTTAGATATTCTATTATTATTTTCTAATATAATATCTTCTTTGTCTCTATCGTTATAAAAATCTTTTATTCTTGTTTGTTCTGATGTTTTTCTTAATATGTTTTCTTTTTGATCATAGAAACTGTCTATATGCTTAGAAAAACTATTTATTTTATTTTGTTTAGCTGTTTCTAAACCTTTATGTCCTGCCCAATGATAAGTTGCCCAATAGTCTGACAATTCTTCTTTACCTTTACCTATATAATCTTTTAAATTAGCTGCTCCCATTCTAGCATCTCCTAATAATAATATAGATTGTTCATTATATGATAATTTTCTAGCATCTTCTGTACCTTTTTCTATTATATTATTAATAAAAGAAGGCATACTATCTAGCATACCTTTACTTTTGTAATAATTTTTAGTTCTGTTTGCAGCAGTAAAGATTCTATTTGAACCACTTTTATCCTCAAATTGAAATGCTCCTTTACCTATTTCAGCTCCTTTTTGAACAGCATTAGGGTCATTTTTAGATTCTAAATGCCCTATAAAAGAAATAAATTCCATGTAATCTTTTAAATTACCTCCTTTATCTTTTTTTATATTTTTTATTAACCTTAATAAATCTTTTTTATCGTCCATATTACAAATATACTATTTTTTATTTATATATACAAATTATTTTAAGTATAATTTATAATTTTAAATGTTATACTGTATAACTTACTATTATATCATGTAATACTAATTTATAATTACTAGTATTTTCAAAGCTTAATTTTAAAAATATCCAAGGATTTCTAATTCTATTTCTATTTTCCCTAGGTATATTAGCTTTCCATTCTCTAAATTTTCTTCTTAAATTTTTATTTCTACCTATTTCCAATGGAATTTTTCCAGAATCTTGATATTCATTATATGCTTGAATATGTGTAAGAGTTTTTTTAGGTTGATCTATATCATTTAAATATACCTCTGAGTTATAAAATATATTATTAAATACAGTATCTTGATTAGAATTAGGATTTACTACTAATGTAATAAAACTTTCTTCATACTTACCTAAAAATTTATTATATTCTCCTATATTATGTTCATAAATATTATTTCCTATATTAGAAAATAATTTATTACCTTTGTTTATGTAAAAAGCAGGTAAATAAGTTTTTAAATCAATAAACTGATCTACATTTTCATTAAATACTCTTGTAAAACTTTTATCTCCCTGTAACAAAGTCATATAAATATCATTATTATAAATATCTGATCCAAATACTACACCTTTATTTAATAAAGGATTATCTTTATTTAAATCATTATAATTATAATTGTTATTAAACCAACTATGAAATCCTTTTGAATCAGATAATAATAATTGTATAGAATCAGGAACTCTACCTACTCCTTTATTTAATAAATCATAATAATAAATACCTCTTTTACCTTTAGTTATTCCCCATTTGTTAACTGCACCAGAAGATGTAGTTAAATAATCATAATCATATAGTATATTACCTTTACCTAGTTCTAAATTAAGACCATCATTTCCTTGTACTTGTACTCTAGGGTTTATTAATACTACTGCAATACTTTCATCTTGAAAAGCATACATCTTATTTTTAAAAGTAATTATAGAATTTATTGGTCCATATTTACCATCTAAATCCATAGTTTCATTTACTAATATATCTGTCCAACTATCTATAGATTCATTAGGTATTTTTAATTTAGTAGATTGTATTCTAGAGTCAAATTCATTAATTCTTTTAAAAGTAAAATCTACATCATTTGATTTTAATAATGTAGGAGCTTGACTATATACTCTATTGTATTGGTGATAATTTTGTTCTAATGGTAAAAATTCACTATCCCAAGTAGATAAACTTAAATCATTTCTATTTTTAAGATTAATTTGAGTTTCTACTGGAAATTCTACAATTTCAGATATAATTTGAGAAGTAGATGTACCACCTTTTTGTTCTGTTCTTCCCATTTTAAGAAACTTAAAATTTTGTACAAAAGTATCTCCTGGACTGTCTACAGTACTAGATAAAGATCCATTTGCAATATCTATACCTGTGTAATTTCCTATCTCTATATAAGTAGTTCTCTTTTTTTCTTCAAAGCTATTACCATTATATATATTGCCAAAATAAGTATAAGAAGGATCTCTAGTAATTTCTGAAATTAATAATGCATTATTATTAAAAGGAGAATTTAATTCTACATTATTATCATTACTTCTAGTATCATTAAGTCTATATAAATCTTCTAATAAAATTCTATTTTCAGTTTTTATATTATTTTTGTCATTCAATACAATTGTCAAACATTTAGAATTATTACTCTGAATATCTAATAATTTAGTCTTAGCATCTCCTCCAACTAAAAACCCTCTTAGATTATTTTTATACTGAAATCTACCATCATTATTGTAATTTTTAGCTTCATTGCCTTCTTCTGTAATTTCTGGTGTACCATAAATTTCATAATAATTTTTATTAGATCCTTTATAAAAGTTATTGTATTGTCTATACCATTGTGCTGCAACATAACTTTCATCTGCATTCCCTGATGATAATATATAACCATGTGGACTAGCTGTATCAGGAGAAGTAAAAACATTTCTAAATCCCTGATCATCTTGATATTCACTAGGATCTAAAAACCAAGGATTTAAAGCTCCTGCAGCTTTTATTTTTTCTCCTGAAGGATAGTCATTTACAGAATTATTACCTGTTCCAATTATTTTTCCTTGAAATTTAGGAAGATTAGAATTTATTATTAGTTCTTGCCCCCATAAACCATTTTTAGTGTTTACTACTTTTCCTTTAGTTTTTATTTTTAATCCGTTAGAAAATGTTAAATCAGGATTAAATAATATTTCAGGAGAAAACATTTGCATCATAGCAGTATGTAAAAAAGTACTTGAAGATTCATTTCCATGTGCTATTTCATAAGAAGATTGATTTAAATTATTATCTTCAAATCCTCCTATCCAAAATCCATGTTTAGTTTTACCTAGTCTTTCTTTTACATTTTTATTATATTCTATGTTATTTGGAAATGTTCTAAATCCTCTACTGATATATCCTGGAAGTTTTACAGATTGATCTTGATAATCTAATCTTTCTGAATAATTACTCCATTTATTAAACCTAGATTCATCTCCTTTAACTTGATACATCATACTATTTAAAGTTCCTTGACATAAAATAGTTTTATCTTTATTCTCTCTAGCTGCCCTTAATACCTTAAAACCTATTGGTTTATCATCAACTGATTCAAATTGATAACTATTTAACCATATAAAAAATTCAGGTTTTAAACTAACTTTTAATTTATAATAATTATTACTTGTAGATAAATTTATAGGAGGAGTTTTAAAATCTGCAATCCATTTTGGTAAACTACTTTGCCCTAACCTATTATAAAATTTTAATCCTATTCTGTATAATTCTTCATCTTTAAATACTTTTTGACTTTTATCATCTAAATCTCTAGGACTTTCAATTAATTCATATTTAATATATTTTCCCTCTCCTCCTAATTTAGTAGAATTGTATTGTCTATTATTTTCAATAAAATTACCATTAATAGAAGAATGTTTTAAAGGTATATTATAATCAGAAGTAACTCCCCTTTTAGATATTCCATTTAATACATTTCCATTTGGACTTGTCTTTGTAACTTGATCATATACAAAAGTAGTACTACTATTGCTACTAAATGAATATGCTCTTGTATCTAATTCATCAGGTATTAAAAAATTTTTAGTTTTTATATTAGATAAAAATAATCTATTATCTTTAGATTCTATATGTTTAGGAATTGTAGGATCACTACCTAAAAATAAAAATTCACTTAAAGATATATTTTCAATAACAGATCCTGAATCGTAGTATATAAAATTGTTAGAATCTATTTCTGATTCATTAATTAGAGATATAGAAGGTATTTGTCCATATGAAGTATATTTTATTGCATATATTTTAATATGAGTATAGTTTTTATCTATATTGCTTATTTTTATTTTAGGAGTAGATCCAATTATTTCATTTATTTCTCCACCACCAGCATTGTTTCCTATTTTATCTAAAGGAATTAACCTTGATAATGGACTTATTTTAGTTTGTGATCCATTTAAATTATATAAATTATAAGAATATTGTATCATACCTGCAGTATGTGTACCTCCTCCAATAATTTCTGTAATTGTAGGTTGGCTAAAATTTATATTTCCTACTAAATTTAAGTTAGTAATAGGAATATCAATGGTTTTAGAATTATCTTTTATTTGTTCGTGTTTTATGTTTATAAATCTAAGTTGATTATTTCCATCTACCCAATATACTTTTTGTATATTTTCATTTTCAAAATTAAATAATGTCTGAATAGGAAAATCTTTACTAAAATCTAGATTTCTAATATATAATAAATTTAATTCATATTCAGAATCTTCTTCTAATATATTTTCTAATTCCCAAATACAATTTCCTCTAGTAGAAGTTGTAAATAAAATTACACTATTTCTAGTAACACAATTTGCTATTATTTCAAATTTAGTTAAATTTCTATTAAGAGTACCAGAAGATATTTGTTGATTTATTTCATCATTAGTATATTTTAAACTTTTGCCGTCATAATTTACATTTTTATTTACAGTATCTATACTAATATTTGGAAAACTTACTTTTAATACATTTCCTTTTTCATTAGTAACATTACCAGTAGTTTGACCATCTGTTGCTATAATTCTAATATGCTGTGCATCATAATAAAATTCATTACTATGTTTACTTTTAGAAATATCTTGATTAGCTCCTGAAGGAGTATATTGTTGTAATTTATTAATCATTATCTAAATCTTTTTATTTGTTCTTGCTTTCCTGCACCTTTAAAAAAGTTAGAATGAGCAGTATCATTAATAATTAATCTATTAATAGCATTCATAGTACTTTGTAAATGATCTATATTTTTAACAGTAGTATCAGATTGTGCTGCTCCTATATACCAATCTCTATTCTGTTCTATTCTACTAAAAGCTCTGCCAGGTACTTTGCCTAAATCTGCATAAGGTTCTAAAATTCTATAAAGAATATAATATTCTAACGCTAATTTTACTTTTCTATTATCAGGAACATTAGGAAATCCATCATTATCTGTGTCTAATGCTTTATAAGATATTTGAATATGAGCTTCTTCCATATCAGTAATAATTTTATTTTGCTGAATTTCATATGTAAGCTCTTTTCTAAATCTATCATCTTCTGGATCATCACATAATATACCATGATGATATAAATCAGAAGAAGCAGTTAAGGCTATTGATTGATCTGTAAAGTTTTGATCGTTATTTATAACTCTTACTCCTCTTATTTCTAATAGATCATCTGGTAAAAATGCTTTATATTCTTTTATTTCTATTAAATCTGATACTTTATTTACTTTAATAAAAGGTGTACCTATTAATTCTAAAGCTTCAATAGCAAATTCTGCAGCTTCATCATAAGATGTATCAGTAATATATGGATTTCTAAAAACTTTCCATAACACACTTTTTAAAGATACTGTTTTTCCGTTAATCATATTTATTTGTTTTTATATAATAAAAAAGAATCAAATTTTACATCTGGATCTTTTATAAGTTTGGCTAAATCTCTTTTTAATTTTCTTACAGGTCTAAACTTAAATAAATTTTTATTTTTTAAATTAGACCTAAATTTTTTACAATATATTCTAAATACATAACCTGATGTATGTGAATTATTATACCTGACTAATATTTTCTTTTCTTTTGCTTCTTTGTCTTTTTCCCATAATTTTTTAGTAGCTACAGGATCTACTGGTGTATTATTTATAACTTTTCCATCAATTATTTTAGGTTTTCTTTTATCTTTTCTAATAGTTATTTCAAAATTTAAATATGGCATTATAAAGTCTAAACCTTTTTCTAGTATAGATTCAGAAACTTTTTTATTATATTTATCTAATATTTTCCTATAAATTTTTAAATCTACAGGATTATCAGAATTTTTTTTATAATATTTATAAAAATCTAATACTCCATAGCTACTATTTAATTTGTGATTTCTACTGCTCATCTGCATTGTTTTGTCTATCCATAGGTAATTGTTCTCTTTGAACTAATTGATTATAAACAATGTTTACAATATCATTAATCATATGATCAAAAATAGGATAATGATCTACATCTTTATCATAAGCTATTTCTGTACTAGTATTATTACCTTTTTTAAAGTTTTCTAAATCCAAAGGATTAGAAAATATTCCAGTAATTTCTATTTGTTTCATATTTTTATAATCTCCTTTTGGACTATAAATATATAAATAGTTACTAGCATCCAAAAATGCATACATATTACTTTTAAAAGTAGCTCCTGCTACATATTCTACTCTGTCTAATGTAGTAAAATTAATTTTAGTAGATAACATATCTACAGGTTTAATTCTAACTAAAGATTGAGTATTCATTATTTGCAATGTTTGAGGAACTTTATTTACAGTTCTAAGTAAAGTATTACAATTAAAATTACCTGATGTGTAAGAAGATACTTCTTCTAAATCTTCAAAATAATTTTGTAATACACTTTGCCCTTTTATTCCTTTAAAGTTATTTAAAGATCTTTCTAATAATTTATTTCTAACAGTATTAACTTTGTGAATAATATATCTATCAGTTAATATTGTATCATCAGTAAATTTTTTAAGTAACTCTCTGATATCATAAGTAATTTCTACTATTGTTGCCATTTAATTTTTTATTTAATAGAAAACCCATTCTAATACGCTTCTTTAGATAGGCGGAATGGGTGTGTTATTATTTTTTATTTATATATTTTTTTCTAACCATTCATCCTCTATATAATCATCCTCCATAATATCTTTATATACCACACCATTTTCTTCCAAAAATAATATCATATCGTTTTTTTCAGAAAAGGTATATATATCCATTTTAGTGTTTAATATAGAACCTTTTGATATTTCTCCATATTTAATTACACTATTATCTTCTTTCTTCGCAACCCAATAAGGCTTACTATAATCTTTGTGTTCATTTATACTCATAATTTCTCTTTTTTATTTTTATACTTGACTACCGTCCTCAATAATCCAATTATATGTATTTACTAATATATCTCTACCTGCTTGTCCTGAAGCATTATATTTTGTGCTTCCTGCTGAAAATGAAACGTTTTGTTGTAAAGTTAATTGTGACCAATTCTCATAACAGGCTGTTAGGTTTTCTACTGATAAGTTTGAATTAAGAAACATAGCATCCATATCAGTAACATTACTTACATCCCAATTTGAAACATCTGGATTTGCTGATGATGCTTGACGAAACATACGACTCATATTAGTAACACTTGAAACATCCCAATTTGAAACATCTGGATTTGCTGATGATGCTTGACGAAACATACCATACATATCAGTAACACTACTAACATCCCAATTTGTTGTATCTGGATTTGCTGATGATGATTTATAAAACATAAGACTCATATCAGTAACATTACTAACATCCCAATTTGAAGTGTCAGGATTTGCAGATGATGCTTCAAAAAACATATTTTGCATATCAGTAACATTACTTAAATTTGGTACATCTGTTGCTGTTACTTTCATATTATTACATCCGTGAAAAGCATTTTTAAAGCTAGCCCATACTATATTCCCCCAATTTTTTGTATCTAAAATTTTATCATTGTCTCCTTTATTATTAAATTTTATTCGATTAAAACCATTAACCTCTTTAGCACTAACCTCTAAAATATAAGTTCCCACCCCATTAGCAAATGTAATAGTAGCTTCATCACTTAAATCATTAAAGGTTTCAATTACAACACCATTTTGTTTTGCAACTACATCATAATCACCTACTGCACCCGTAAATTGAAATTGGTTATCATTTGATGTGCCTGTATTATCGGTTTTAACTTCAATAGTGAAGGCGTTGTAACCAGAACCATTACCACTTAACTTACTATACTGTAAACCTAATCTAAGTCCTAAACTCATAATTTATTTATTTTAAATACCCAACTAAACTTCCAGAAGAAATATCTATATTATTAAAATTTCCATATAATAATCTACCTTCTTTTAATGTTAAATCTATAGAATCAATTCCTCCATTAGAATTACAATCTGCAGTAAATGCACAATCTTCAATAGCTTCTAATACTCCATAGATTTCTCCAGGTTGCCCTATAGTTGTTAAAATTCTTAGTCCTCTGTCTCCAAAAGAAAGCCTATTAGCTTCTGTATCTTTTGATATGTCTCTAGTTTTAC
>Ga0307958_1000882_pt1 | contig 15026 bp, 18 predicted proteins | sample OrgLakmetagen492_FD_201826 | JGI IMG/M metagenome (GOLD analysis project Ga0307958, IMG submission 201826) | Saline water microbial communities from Organic Lake, Antarctica - #492 | ecosystem: Environmental > Aquatic > Non-marine Saline and Alkaline > Saline | place: Antarctica: Organic Lake... | reverse complement strand
AGACCATCTCATAAATGTGGCGTGCCATTTTCACACGGTCGATGGGATACATTTCGGCGGTCAGGTGGTTCAAAGTGTGAAAAGAAAAAAATGGCACTGTAACACAATTCACCTGCCGGACTATAACGGAATATGTCGTAAAAAATGACGAGCAATCTAAGGCGTCGATTCTACTGATGTCTTCACGTTGGTCGGCTTTCGTCCTGGCCTGGTCGTCGGGTTGCCGAAAACAAGAGGAGAACACGGCATCAAGAGCGAAAGGATACGACGATTCCCACCCGGTACGCGATGTATTGGCCCGTCATGTACTGTACACCGGATGTTCCGAGTCTCTCGCCCTCGTCAAAAGAGCGCACGACAATATCGAAGAGGCACTCGCCAAGCTGAACAATTACCCGTGTCGACGTGAAGCCGACCATCCTCTGTACATGTCCCGCGAATTCGCGCTACACGTCATCGCGCAGGACGTAATCCGCAGCGAAAATAGAGAGGGAGTGTTGAACTGGCTCCGCATGAATACCGTCTTGTCCGAGGTATATACGTCAATAGTGATGGACGCGGCGTGGGCAGGCCTGACGCGGGTGATCATCCAATCTCGCGTGCGCATCCTTTACGACCAGAACGATCCGGATTTATGTTCCGAAAACGATGTCGTCATCAAGGGCGAGTTGTCAGATCGTCGAGCGTCGGGATCGTGGCTGACGATGGACGCCGTGAGCGTGAGAAACGACATCGTCGAGCTCTGGAGGAAAGGGGAAGACGGTAGAGTGCGTCGTTCCGGAGGTCACGTTTGATGCATTCTTTTTACGCCTTGTTTCTCGCATCTTGGCTATGACCGCTTCGGGTTCGGGGTCATGGAAGCGTCTTTTGACGTAAAACCCCACTAAAATAGTGTAGATAGGACAGTATTGGATGGTGGACGTATTCGAGTAAAAGAAGCCATCTCCAGCGCAAACGCAGTCGTGGTAGTCATCTATCCGTATTTCCGTCTTGCCCCAAAGGGCGGGAAATCCGAGATCTAGTAGCTCATCTGCGACGCGGGAAGCCATCGCAAGCAACGAGGTCCACGGCCGATGCCTGCATGTCTCGAGGTCGAACTTTACGCCGCGAACTTCGCCAGGAAACCACGTTTTGAGCTTATTTGCGATTCGGATCTGTTCCCTTCTTTTCTCCGCCACGCTATGCACGAGAAACGCGATTTCTTCTTCTTCGGTCTTCATTCTTTGAAGGCACGGTTTGGACGTGCCATGAACGTGGATGTTTTTTATACGCGGCCTTATGGACTAATACGGCGTATATATACGGAATCGACCAACCCTACTTATGACACGTACCGAATCGAAAGTGAAGTACCAAAATCGCAAAGCGAAAAAGCAAGTGCCCGAACAAGTGAGCCGTCATCATCTGATCCCGAAAAGGGATTTATTTTTTGGGGCGTTCGTGTCAGATGAAGCGGAAGCGGAAGCGGAAGCAGGTGTTCGCATGTGCAACAGGAGGATGTTGGCTTGTTTCACAAGGTCCGTAAGTGCGCCGCTGATGTCTCCTAGATGTTCCGAAATATCACCGAGATGATCCGCGATTAATGTTCTGTTATCTTCACTGTCATTGTACACTGTATCAACGTCTTCGTCGTCGTCTTCGTCTTCGTCTTCGTCGTCGTAATCGTCACGTTCTTCTTCTTCTTGTGGATTATTCATCGGTTCGCCTCCCACTCTTCCTTTGACCGTGGGGGGCGTGCGCTTCGACTCGTCGGTGAAAGCGTCCACGCCATGTTGTACGACGTCGTTATCGATGAGGTGTATCTCTCCGTTTTCTGTCTTCTCTTCGTCATCGTAACCACCTCCTCCACCGGTTGTATTGTTGGATTGGTCATAGTTTTCGGTATCTTTTTCGCTTTCTGTATCGGTATCGCTATTTTTTGTCGTGTCGATTTCACTTTCACTTTCACTTTCACCTTCTGTATCAGTATCGGTATCGGTATCGCTGCTCATGGTCTCGCTGACGCTGTCGCTATCAGCGTCGCTATATTCATGGCCCGTGTTCTTCTGTTCTCGTTCTCGTTCTTGTTCTTGTTCGTTAACCTGTTTGAGTTTCGGTTTCGATTTGGCAGCACCCTCCGTCTGAGGTACGACGATTATCTTTTGGTTTCGAGCGTTCGGAGTCGTTGGACTCGGTTCCATGTCACAGATACGGGGAGGAGGGAACGGCGTTATATACATGACCATCTTTTTTTTCTGTGAATACAACAACCGAAAGGCGAGCGCACGCGTGGAGGATTCGAGTGAATGCTACTCACGATCATCGTATTATTTGCGATCATCTTCGTGCTCTTGCTCCTGGAAGGCACGTCCCGACCCATTGACCTAGTGAGCGTGGTAGCGGCCATGATGATCCTCGTGCTCCAGTACCTCCACATCGTACACGGAGGCATTGATAAGGTGCGGTTTCGCGAGTCTAGAGCCGCCCAATCGAATATCGAGAGGTACGTTGACGCGTCATCTAACACGTCAACGTCTATGTCTACGGTGCAACAGGTGACGAACGGAGAGATGGACCAGAGAGATCAGAGAGATCAGAGAGATCAGAGGCTCGTATCCGGGACCAACCGTAGACGCGTGTTCGCCAACGCATTCGACGGCAAAGAAGATATCTCGGGGTTTCCGGACGGCTTGACGATGTACACCTCGTCCTTCAGTTCCGCATCTTATCCCGAGTCGGGAGGAAAGCTGTGGCACAACCAGGTCAGCACCGACGAAAGAGCGGTCCGAAAGGTCCAACAAGCCGAAGACGACCAGACGACAAGAGACGACGACGGACCCAAATGTTCTATCCAAGCGGCCACACAACTCTTGCGTTCGCGCAGGTTGCACTTCCACCGGACCCCCACGTTTTCGCGAAAAGACGGTTTCGTGATGGGTACCAACTCGCTGGTCGGACCGTACTCTTTCCGCATGGGCATCCGGGGGGACATGGCGTTCACCCTGTTCTTCCTCTGTCAATTCACGGGCGGCGTCACAGAACCAGTTACCGTCTTTCGCCTTTTCGCCAACACACACGGTAATAACGGCCTGGCTTTCGTGATCACCGAGGGCTCCACCAGACAACAGAGAGACGCCGGTGGCGGAAATAGGACGACGGGTGGGGGCGAGCGCCGCGCTCTGCGCATGAAGGTGGTGGTGGGGGACGCGCACGAGATCCAGCTCCGACCCGAGAGGAGCAAGTCCGACGCGTTGGTGGTGGACTCTGACCGCAAATATATGTTCAGCGTCACCAAAAATTATAATCGTGTCCGCGTTGACGTCCACGACGTCGCCAGCGACGAAGAACCCCGGACGCTACTGGCGGACGTCAACATCGGTACCCACTCCCCCATCCTCCTCAGCAACAAGGACATGGTCGTCAACGAACATTCCAACTGGAATGCCAACATCCAGGCGTTCGGCGTGTTCGATCGCGCGCTCACGCCCCGGGAGGTCACCTCCCTCTACGAACATTACCACGAAATGTACCGTCAATTGGACACGGCTTACGTGCAGTTGGCCGAAAAAGTGGAGGAGATGGCCAAGCTCAGAGCGTGCCCTTTCGATGCACCCACCTGCCACGCCTGCAGGGGCGTAGAGGACTGGACCAACATCGAGAACGTGTATGCATCGACGGAAGAATGCCGCAAAGCCATAGCCGCGTTTTGCTCCAAGAACACCACGCACGAGCGCTGCAAGTGTTGGAACGCGAACCACCCCGCCTACGACACACAGTGCAAAGCTCATCGCTGCGCTATGAGCGGCGAAACCGCTCCCGAGTGTCGACCTCCACCACAACAGGCGCCACAAGAGTGTCCAAAGGACCCGAAAATGAGCCCGGACGAGGTGCGCCAAATGCTCGCGGTGGTCGTGCAACAAGAGCAAAAACGCGCGGAATCCGACACCGAACGAGACAGGCTCGAACAGGCGCGTTTACGCGCCCAGGAGGACCAGGCCAGGCGCGCCGCAGCCAGTCCCATGGACGACGAAGAGTACGTAGTACCCAAAGACGAAAATAAACAGTCGTTCTGGGCCTGGCTCTTCGGTTGGTAAGGACGAAAATAAAAGTCCGACGTGACGATACAAGGCCTGTCTGTCATCCCTATGCCATTGGAACCATATGTTGCCCGCCATGGACACGGATGCAGCGCTGTTTCGTCGAGTACGAAACGTCGCCGTCGCGAAACACGCGGTAGAACGTCGTCTTTCATCGATGCACGGTGCACGATGCCCCTTGCAAGTAAACTTCGAGTTCTTCTTTTGTTTTTCAGCTCGCGAAATATCCGCTGCCCAGTTGTATATAAAGCCAGATAAGTACATGTCTAATTTTAGTACACCATGGCTATCCACTTGGTGATAAAGTACACACCGTGTTACGATTTATCGACATGGCGCGTGATAGGCGTGTGTACCGACCGTGACTCTGCCGTCCGTCTTGCCACGAGCACTGCCCTGAGTGAGATCAACATCGATGTGTACGATCCCCGAAGCCGTTTTCAGTACGATGACACGTCAGGTGCATTTGATGATGAATGGTTCAAATACACGGGAACGTGCGAATGTTGGATAGAGACCTGGAACCCGGATGAGCAGAAAAATGAGCCGAAGGAGAATACTTCAATCCACGTCGATTCCGCTATAAAGAAATGGATCGTAGAATGTGCGTCGACTGCAGATGATGCACTTAACACACTGGACGCGTGGAAACATGGAGAGCGCGTCGATGTCATCACTCCGTTCATCGACGCTGTCGAGAAAGACGTCTGGTACGATTCGCGCACGTCCAACCCGCTAGGTTCTGCTTCGCAATTCGAGTGGGAAAAACGATTCGGCAAGAAAGGTGGGCTCGAATTAAACCTCGATACGAACTGCTGCGTCGACGAAAACGACGGTGTGCGTTTAGTCGTCTTTTTCGATAGTAAGGGGGAACAGTCGACTTATTCGAGAGAGATGGATATAGATATCATACCGGGTCTGGCGATGTCAGTCGCTTACGATGACGCGGAAAGGATCCAGGCGATCACGTTGAGGTACACGAGCTTAGACGCTGCGAAGCTTGCGAAAGGTGTCGTTCAAAACGAGCATCCGCTTCACTGGGAGTACGAAGAAGACGAAGACGTTTTGAAGGTTTATTTCAGCGAAGGAGCGACATCGAGTTTCGGCGGAGTCGAGCGTGCAAGCACGAGCCTACCCGGTGTATCTGCCGTGTTCGGAGTCGTTCACAAATTCGTGCCGCCTTATACGACGACCAAGACGCTCCGGGAAATCTGCATCAATGCACCCACTCATCGCCTAGCTTGTCAGAATGGTAAAGTGTGAATAAACTCTGACAAGGATTTGACATGCTCGAGCTGCCACCGACCGTATTTGCGTTTTCATGTGTTTCCCTCGCCGTGGTTCGCGTACAAACCATTTTCAAGACTTCGACGTGACCTTTCTTGGCCGCCCCTTCCAGGGCCCATTTCGAACATCCTTTGTTGTTACGATTCGCGTGCAAGCATTGTACGACTTCGAGATGACCGTTCCAGGCCGCCCCGTCCATCGCCGACGTCGTATATCCCTCTATGCGGTTCGCGTTCAATATTTGGATGACGTTCACCGTCATACTTCTTCCAGTGAAGTGTTTTTTTTTATGCACGCACGCGATCGGCTGTAATCGTGAGTATGCTCGGACGGCGGCCTCTCTAAATCCCAAAGAAAAAAATCGGTGTTCATATTCTTTTGATCGGGACGCGGTACTGGACTGGTTGACGCAGGGGGTTTTGTTTTTATGCTTTACCGACTGTGTCAATTGACCATCACGGCGTGACGAGTTGTCACATTTTGTAAACCACTTATTTTGCGCACAGCGTTCACCGGAGCGCGAGCAAACGCGTGATCATCTGAGAACACCGACAGCTCGCTCTCTTTCAAGACAACGAAGTGGTATGAGGGCATCAAGAGCAACACGTGTACGATACTCGTCGACTCACCGGGCAGATCACACAGCGGGCTGATGGTGTGACTCTGCATCAGGTTGCCTGTTCCAGTGAGACACCACACCACGACGTGGCGTCGGATGGTGGTCAGGAGCGCCCTGAGGCTCGTTAGAGCAACCTCGTTGTGTTCTCCATCCGATGCGTCCAGGAACTCCGTTTTAGAAGGGTCCGCGGAGCGCATGCCCGTTATCGTCTGCCGAAAGAGGTGAGGATCTATGGCACACCCGGACAAGACGCACATCAAAAGACACACATTGCGGTAAAGACCGAAACGCGTGCCCTGGTCTACGGCAGGCAGACTGACAGGTTTCTTGAGCGGCAAGCCGTTGAACTCTGTGACCTGAACCTCAATCGACGGCATACTGAATGCTGTCGATCGATTGGATTGGATTGGATTGATTGATTGATCGACTCGACGGGTCAAATGTAGAGCGCAAAGTTATCGTCGATTTTTTCGGTATATGCTATGCGCAAAGTGTTCACAAGTCACATCGGGTCGGTGATGTGCGTCAATACAACCGTTATGTTGTCGGTGCTTCCCCTTCGGATGGCCTCGTCGACGAGAGTGCGCGCTATGTTGCGCTGGCGTTTGGGTGTCGTGCTGGCGTTTCGGCTCCTGGCGGATGTACTTCGCGGATCGATCGTCTGACGCCCCGTTTCCGACGCCGACAGCGCTTTGTCGACTATACCCATAACGTCGTCCATGGTCATGACGTCCCACAGGCCGTCCGATGCGGTGCAAATATACTTGTCTTTGCGTCCCAACGTGTAAGTGTACACGTCTGGCTCCGGTGACACGAAAGGACGGAGATACCAGTCGCCCAGGGCGCGCGTCATGTTCAGGACGCCCATCACGCGTTCCCCCCCGAACGTGTCCCTGATGACCCTACCGCCCTGGCGCGCGATGCGAGCCCTGTCGCCGGCGTGCTCCATGCAATGGTCGTCCGTGATCTGGCGCATCCCCGATGCCGTCCTCACCACCATCCGGGAGTCACCCACGTTGGCAATCGTGAGTTTCTTGGCCTTTCTGTCGAGCAGACCCATGCACACCGTCGTCCCACATGCGTGACCCTCGTTCGATACGACGGCATCCAGACATTTGCGGTCGATCCGTTTCAGAGCCTCGACCAAGGCGTATTTCGCGTCGTCGCCGGAGATGTCCATCAATTTGCAGACGGTATCCGGCATATCGTCTGCGCAAGCGTCGGAGATCGTATTACCACCATGACCGTCGTACACCGCGAAAAAGTAAGCGCCCCTGCACACCCTGCTGTTCACGCTGTACCTGTCTTCCATGTAGTCTCGAGCGTTCTTCACGCTACACACCTCCGTCCTCATTTTGGTTGACGATTTGCAGTACGCGCACATATTAAATACACCAAAGCAAACGCCGAGGCCAAAAATTTACAACCGTGACAACGACCGACTACAGAGTAAGTACAATGCACGTTCTACGTCGGCAAATATTTGTTCATCATCCAAAAAAAAGACTTGATGTAGCCGAAAACGTCACTTCGAGGTCGACGTACACGTACAAGCCGCTTACATGGCCTACATGTAGGTTGTCGTACAACTTCAATATCCATCTCATTCTCCATCTCCGTATTATCTCGAGCGTCCACATTTACGTCGTCCATATTGATAGTTCCTTGATCTTCTATAAAAAGGTCATCATGGACAGGAAGAGGAAGAGGAAGAGGAAGAGGAAGAGGAAGAGGAAGAGGAAGAGGAAGAGGAAGAGGAAGAGGAAGAGGAAGAGGAAGAGGAAGAGGAAGAGGAAGAGGAAGAGGAAGAGGAAGAGGAGGCGACGAAGGCGCGATGCCGAGTCGACTGTGTGTGGTATGCACAGACTGGACCGAAAATCCTCGTACCGCGATACACGCGCTCGTCGCGACCATCGCGACCATTATTATGACGGACACGATCGTGCGCCACTTCATTGAAACTTTGCTTTCTTCGTACAATACGATGTATTCTAAACGTCTCCTCTTTTTCGTTAAAGATTTGATGTCCATGTCGAGCTCGTCCGTGCTCATTTGCGACAAGTCTTTCTCCAAAAAAGTCCGAGATAAGCTCGGGCGCCCGAGTTGATCGACCAAACGGCCCAACGCTTCGGTTTCGTTACGCCAACGTAACTCTCGTCCGGTCCTGGACGACATGGCGTCCACGTCACGTAACTGTACGGCAGATGTCGAGGTCGAGGTCGAGGTCGAGGTCGAGGTCGAGGTCTATAATGAGGCGTCACACAGTAGATCCTGACTCCTATACACGTCGTTTATATCAGTAGCGTCCCACGATATTCCGTAAACGTGCCAGAAAATGGCTGAAGCATTCCGTCGTTCATCACAACGATCGACCCACACGGAATCGTTTCATCGTCGTCTTCTTCATCGAACGCGGCATCATGGTCGACGTATTGTCCGTTCTGTACAGGACATTCGTAGTCCTCGTCGCACAACCTCTCTAGGAGGCGTTGGTCGTGGCTGACGACCACCACTCCGCCTCCGAAATTTCGCAAACCTTCGGTGAGGGCGTCTATAGATTCCATGTCTAAATTGTTCGTCGGCTCGTCTAGGATCATGTGTGGACAACGGGCGCAGATGGACGCGAACGCGACACGCGCTTTTTGACCTCCGCTCAGACGCTCGACCAGGCTGACCTGGTTCACACCCGTCACGCCGAACCTTCCTAGAAGCTCCCGTGCGAGCTGCTGGTCGTGACGCAAGTCGTCCGGAAGGTGGTCACTCACGATGTTCGCAGGAGTAGGATTGGGCGTGGCCGTGTCGAAGTGTTGCGAATAAGAAGCGACTCTCAAATGCGGCCATCTCCGGACCTCTCCCGTGGTGGGTCGTATCTCTTCGCCCAAGACGCGCATCAGCGTCGTCTTTCCGGTTCCGTTGCGTCCGACGATCGCGAAGCGAGAGTTGGCGTATATGCCGAGGTCGACGTGCTTCAGGAGCGTCTTCGGAGGACTGTTTACATCGAGACCTACATCAGCGAGTTGCAGCAGCGCGACGGAAGGGGGAGGACGACGACGACCTGACGCGTAGTCCACCGTTTTATTGCGAAGCCAATCAAAATCGAAGTGCACGGCGTCCTTCCGGGCGCGCTGGTACTGTTCCACTTGCTTTCGCAGGACGCTCTTCTTGTTATTGTTGTTGTTGTTGTTGAGGCCACCACCACCGGATGTTTTCTTTTTCGACGAACGAACAAACGAGTTGAACGCCTCTCTTTCGCGCAGGGAGCGCGCGACCTCAAAACTCCGAAATCCCCCGACGTGGTGAAGGAGGCGCCCGTCGCGTACCTCCAAAACGTCCGTTGTGACGTTCTCTAGGAATCCCCGATCGTGGCTCACGACGATCACCGACGAGCGCGCCGCGACGGTTGGCGAGCAGAGGTATGCTCCCAGCCACGACACGGCGTCCAGGTCCAAGTGATTCGTCGGTTCGTCCAACAAGAGCATTGCAGGCTCCGTGTACAGAGCGCGAGCGAGATACAACCGAGTCCGCCAACCACCGCTCAACTGCGTTGCGTGGGTTTGGCGTTGCATGTCCGACGTAAATCCAAGGCCGTACAACAGTTTTGCGGCTCTTGTGCGTGCGGTGGATGAGTCGATGTCTGACATGAGCTGCTGCCGGAGGAGCTGCTGTTCGTAATTCCCGTCACCGCATTCCCCCTCAAACTCATTTCTTTCTAGTTCTGCGTACGTCGCGTCACCCTCCGCGACCCATTCCAATAAGCTCTTGGTATCGTCTAGGCCATCTTTTCGCATTTCTTGGTCAACGAGAGCCACCGAAACAGACGCTCCGTCATGGTGTCTCGCCGACACGTCCTCCTGGATCACACGGAGAAGCGTGCTTTTTCCCTGACCGTTGCGCCCGATCAGCCCGTACCGCTTCCCCCTTGAAATAGGTACACGGACTCGCTCGATGAGGGTGCGTCCTCCCGCGTGTATCGCGTCCCTCTCGAAGAGCGTCATCGGTATAGGGTGTAAGGGTTAGCCAATTCCGTATATTTCGTAAAACCTATAAGGATGAGTCGATTTATGTCAGAAAAAATACACAATCCCGTGCATTTGCCAATGAGCCGAAAGCGCGTGTGACTTCTAAAGGATCATATCCGTGTCAGATCAAAACCCGAACGACTTTCCCGTGTTCTTTTTGGCTTCCAACAAGTTCTGTCTTTCTTTGACCGTCAATGTGGAGTGTACCTTGCGGGGGGCCGGATCTTGTGTTTTTTTACCGGCGTTCGAGTTCGGTTTCTTGGCCACTTGCGACTTGCCGGGGGCACCCGAGGCGTTCGAGTTCGGCTTTTTGGCCACTTGCGACTTGGGTGCATTCGAGTTCGAGTTCGGCTTTTTGGCCACTTGCGACTTGGGTGCATTCGAGTTCGAGTTCGAGTTCGAGTTCGGCTTTTTGGCCACTTGTGACTTTGCGACTTGCGACTTACCGGGGGCGCCGGAAGCGTTCGAGTTCGGCTTTTTGGCCACTTGTGACGAAGGTCTATTCGCGAGTGATGTTCCTGGTTGTGGCTTTCTGAACGGTTCAATGAACTTGTTACATTCTCCGTATTCTGGATAGTTACGGTACAACGAGCCTGCGACGCACCCCAATGTCTTGCGGAAAGCTTGTTTATGTGCGGGTTGCGTCAGTTTGTCACTGTAGTAATGACCTTTAATGCTTTCCCAATCTCCGGGGTTGCCCAACTTCCAGTTCTCCGAGCCGAGCGTCTTGATGCCGTCGATCACGCCACAGTCTTTCACCACGGAACACACCTCTTTGTTGTTGGGGTCGATGCACTTTTTGTGCAGCACGTCCTCCCTGATTTTGTTTTTGCACTCGAATGTCTTGATATCCGCGGCAACTTCTTCGGGGTTCCTGTTCTGTACTACCGCATTCTTTTTCGGAGGCTGCTGCTGATTCGCTGGTCCGCCTCGCGAAGGCGGACTGGGTGAAGCGGCGGCAGGAGTGGATTGAGGTGCCTTTCGTGAGGCGTTCGTCGCAGGTCCTACTGCCGCACTGGGCGGTTGAGATTTCGGAGGAGGAAGGACGGAAGCCGGTAAGGAAGAGGGAGGCGATATACCGCCGTGTGCGTATCGCGCGTTCGTCATGGCTTCTATTTATATAATTAGCAACACATTTATTTTCGTTTCTTCCCTTTGCCTCCCCCCTTTTTGGCATTGACACGGATGTCGAACTCTCGATCGTCCGACACAGGTTTCGCGTCTTCTTTTGAACCGCTCATCACCACAGTGTCTTCTCCCGACATGTCCGTTTCTACTTTGTCGTCTTCCGTTTCTACTTTGTCGTCTTCCGTTGGCACTTTGCCGTCTTCCGTTGGCACTTTGCCGTCTTCCAACGGCACTTTGTCGTCTTCCAACGGCACTTTGTCGTTTTCCGTTGGCACTTTGTCGTCTTCAGTTGTCGATTCGTTCACTGTCACGTGATAATTTCCTATTTTTGTAGGCGATGTTAACGTGTTAGGAACGTATACGTCCCTATTGCACATCGTGATACTGGACCCGGCTTCCGTTTCTGCTCTTTCTCTTTTTCTTTCTGTACTTTTTCTCTTTTCTTCGGCCAATGTGGATGTCGTCGACGTGGCAAACTCCCGGAAATCATCTTCAAGTTGCTCCATCGTCGACCGTAAAGTACCGATCCGGTTGTTCAGGGTCTCGAATTTATCGGCCACCATCTGAGCCACCGCGTGCTCGCACTTGTACGTCATGGCGACGTCCATCATGTGACGCTCTTTCTTCATGTCCGTTCTCATCCCGTCTTTCAGATCGGAAATACTGGCCTTGATAAGCTCCGTCGAAATTACACGGATCCTGTCGTCAACCTGTTCGTTGCTCCATTTCGGATACGTTTCGTTCTCCTTCCTCAGGTCAGCCACCGCCTTCTGCAGCGTAGTTTGGACAGCGTTAGTAGCCGCAATTTGCGCGGCGATCGAGTTCATTTGGTTGTTCACGCCGAACATTAGAGTCGTCTGTTCACGATCCCGGCGGCTACCTTGTACTTGTTTCTTCTCCTATCATATAATAATAAGTCGCGACGTAACGCATCGGCGGCGATGGTGTTAGCCGAGTCTCTAATGGCGTTCAACAACAGCAAGATCGTGTGGGCCACCACCATGATGCTATTCAACCTAGGCTCGAAACACGTCATGGGCGACGTGTCACCCTCACAGGAGCGCATCTTGGCTCATTCCGCCACCAAACACGTTGTCTTGCTCTGTATGTTTTTCGTAGCTACGCACGACATAACGACATCCGTCATCATGACGTTCGCGTTTGTCGTGTTCTTCCGCGTCCTCTTCCACGAACAAAGCCGGTTCTGTATTCTCCCCGAACGTCTGGTGAGGATACCAGAAACAGAGCCCAAAAACGAGAGAGAAGAAACAGCAGAAACAAAGGTAAAGAAAGAGGAAAAAAAGGAAAAAGACGAGAAAGAAGAAGAAGAGAAGAGAGGCGAAGAATCGGAAAAAAAAGAGGGATACACGAACGCGATCGACCAATGCGTCAGTAAAATAGCTCCACCCGCGTTCAAGGGCAGATACAAATACAGATACAATGACACTTTCGACGCATTCGATCCTTACCTCGCTTTCGTGGCTTCTCCGGCCGTTATCAGTACCACCTCGGCGTGATATTCATGATGATTTTTATAATCGTGAAATTGTGAAATCGTGAATAGCGTAGTGTGCTTGTGTGAACTACTCATTCTAATTCTTATTCTGTTCGAGTAGGCGACGTAGCCCGTCCTGGTCGACGCACGTGTCTTCTATGCAGATCTTGCCACCCTCGGCGACGTTGAGGTCCTTTTCGACCTTGACGTTGCCGTTCACACGAGCGTCGTTCGTGATGACCACCGAGTTGTTAGGCGCATCCGCGGCGTAATCGAAAGAGCCCGTACGGTGGTTGCCCAGAACCAGTTTGTCTCCGTTCCATCCCGCGAACAACGCCCCGTTCGAAGCATTGTTCCAGGAATCGTACGCGTCGATGTGGCGTCCCACCCGAAAGGTCGTGTTTTCGACGCGGCCTTTGAGGTTGATGTTGCCCTCGATGACGGCTTTTCCGTGAAAGTGCGCGTCGTTCGTCAGCACGATCGAGTCGTCCTGTCGGGTGCGGGCATAGTCCTCGGCTCGACCGCTGTTGTTGCCGAGGATGAGCTTGTCGCCGTTCCATCCCGCGAACAGCGCGCCTTTCGTGCCCTCCCACGACTCACGCGCGTCGAGGTGCCGACCGACCTTGACGTCACCCGCGACCTGCACGTCACCCTGTATTTTGTTGGGACCGTCCGCGCCCGAAGGGAACTCGGTCTGTCCGTCGTCGCCGGAGCCGATGTTTTGGGTCGACCTCTCCGAACTACCCCCTTTGGTGCGTAACCCGCCCTTGGCGGTCACTTTCCCGTCGACTTCGGTATTGCCGCGCAGCTTACTCCTGCCGTGGATCTCGGTGTCGCCCTGGATGTGGTTCTTACCGTCGCTCGGATCCGGAAAGCGCGTGGGTTCGTCGACCGAAGAAGTTGCGTCGAACGTGTTAGAGGTATTGGCGCCACGAGGAAACGTCGCCCCTTTCCCTTTGCCACCCACGACCGTCAAGTTACCCGTTTCTAATCGATCGGTGGTCACCGCTTCGGCGTCGACGTCCTCCGCGCGGAGAGCGTCGTGAACCCGCACACGTCGTTTGCCACCGGATGACTTTCCGACGATATCTAATTCGTCCGTAAGTTTTCCGTAACATATATTCCCATCCGAACCTCCTCCTCCGTTACTACCATCGAGGCTACCCGCACCGGTCTCTAAACATGCGCCGTCTCCGAGACCGACGCCCTTCGCCGCCCATACTTTTCCTGCAGAAAAGGGCACATATCCCCCCCCTTTGTCGCTCGTCAGATGCACCCCTCCTTCCGAATGCAGGGCTTCCGACGGAGGGTTCGTACTCATACGACCGTCGTTTCCGAGCACGAGCGCGTCGGTGTTGAATCGCGTGGCGTTCACGGCTCGTCGTGCCGCTGCCTCTTTCTCTTGGGCTTCGAGTTCTCCTCGGACGTCCTCCACCCGTTTGGATATGGTGCTCCTAATGGTTTCGTCTTCGGTCCGGAGCTTGGAAACGGCTTCTCGAAGTGCCCTATCGCGTTCCAACGCCGCCTCGCGCACGTTGTACAGGAGCACGCCCACGATGATGACCAGAACGAAAGTGACCACCGAAAACACGGCGACGACTACCATTGCGATATGGATGGGGTACTTTATCATATGCACATACAAAAAGTTTTGACGGACATGGAGGCCGCTTCTATTTCGATGGCATTGCAGTCGTCGTGTTGATGTCGAAAGGTTCTGTGTTTTGGAAATCGATGCGGATGAACGGGTCTTCTTCCTTCAACGTCGTGACATCTCATTGACATCCCAGATGTCCACCACAATAATGGGTGAAGCGCTCGTTTACAGGTTATGGCCGACCCTTCGCAGGTCTGTTATGACTCCTTACTTTGTACGACGGAATCGATTGCATTGTACAGGTCATTTCCGATCAGGTATCTCATGTGCGTCTCTTGTTCCCTACTATCTCTTTTCGATCCGTCGAAGGGAGGTCTTATCAAAGGACGAAAGTCAATTCCGAAATCTTCTTCCAAAAAGTCAGCCAATGTGGACATCCCTGTAACCGACACTTGAACGTTTTGAACGACACGACGCGCAACGGAGAGTTCGAAGTTGAGGTTACCATCGCCGTCTGACAAAATGAATCCGTCCTTCACGGTACGCAACTCGAACCCCGCTTTTGTGACCACGCGCCGCAGATTTGAGATAGTGACATCGTCGATGCAGCAATATTTCGTGTGGATGGTCATATACCATCGACCTGTGGTGCAGCGACGGCTTATTTTTATCAACGGGTGTTGTTCGTGTCCTGTAATGAACTGCACTGACCGGTTTCTGATGACGACCGCTCGCAAATCGAACGTTTTGTCCATGGAGAGGAGGAGGGGATACGTGATGTGATTGGGTTTAGGTGATAGATTTA
>Ga0307958_1000858_pt1 | contig 15224 bp, 17 predicted proteins | sample OrgLakmetagen492_FD_201826 | JGI IMG/M metagenome (GOLD analysis project Ga0307958, IMG submission 201826) | Saline water microbial communities from Organic Lake, Antarctica - #492 | ecosystem: Environmental > Aquatic > Non-marine Saline and Alkaline > Saline | place: Antarctica: Organic Lake... | reverse complement strand
GGGCCAAGCCAAGGAGCCATTACCAAACCGCGCCCGACGGCGTCATCTCGGGGTGATCGGATACTCCGGAATGGCTGATCATATGTCGTCGGAACACCTGATCGGATGTGTCGGAATGCGCAGCCGCGCCAGAATCCAGCGCTCAACCAGTAAAACCGCGCCTTCGACTTTTGCTTTATCCTTTGGTTTGTGCGGCCGCGCTGGCACCACGGCCGTGTCATAATGTGCGGCCAGATCCCCATAGGTCCGGTTGATCACAGGGTCGTAGAAGCACGCTTTGGTGACCCCGGCCTTCAGGTTGTCGGACACAACCTGGGCCGTCACACCCCCGAAGAAGCCAAAGGCGCGCACATGGCTTGCGATCCAGTCAGGCAGTGTTTGAGTCCACGTCGCCTCAGCATAAGTGTAATTCGAGGCCCCCAGCGTGGCGACAAACAGTTGCGCTGTGCGCACCTCGCCGGTTTTGGGGTCGATCACCTCAATTGTGTGCCCTGCGTAATCGACAAACAACCGCTCACCGGCCGGGTGTCGCTGTCGCATCACCGGCGACAGCTTGCCTTCCCACCGCGTGTAAAGCTCGCAGAACCTGGAATAGCCGTAGCCCTCAGGATGGTCCGAGCGATACTCCTCCCATAACAGCGACAGTGTCACGCCCTTGCGGCGCAACTCGCGATGGATATGCGCCCACTCGGGCTCTACTGCCTTCCGCGCCGCCTCCTGTGCCGTTCGAGGAAACAGCAGCCTTTCAATGTCGGTCTCGGACAGGTCTGGCGGCAGTGGCCAGCTTAACCCCGCAGCGTGTGCGCGCTCGAGGTAGCCCCGCAGTGTCGTTCGGCCAATCACAAGGCTGGCCTCTATCTGGCGCGTCGACAGCCCTTCGGCTGACAGGCGCAGAACGTCTTGTATCTTGCGCATTGGCAATCTTCTCATCGGGCTTCCTCAGGCTTCAAAAAGCCAGACAGTAGCCGGTGGCAGATTACCTCGCAGCAGCACGTCACACGGGTGGGCGGATACCCCGGAATCCCTGGGCGGATAAAATCGGAACGGGTGGGCGCATCAAATCGGAATCAGTGGGCGCATCAGCCCGGAATACGCACGGACAGAGCGGCGTTTCGGCTGAGCCTGAAGATTGATCACATCGACGCAGCAGATTCCTGACACTGGAGACATGCCACCTCCCGCCGCGCTGAGTGAGGATGCCCTGCCGGTTCAGTTCTGCGGCCATGGCGCGCAGCGTCTGATGGCCCTGAGCGCGGATATCCATGATGACACCCGTCAAATCGATAGCGTATGCATCCGCATTTGCCATGACGGTCGCGCGCAATGCTGCGCCTTCCTTCCCCGCAGCTTTCAGCGCCGCTGCCCCATTCGGGTTGCCAAGTTTCACGCCACGCGCCTTCGCCGCCGCCAGCGCCTCTTTCGTGCGCCTAAAGATCGCCTCGCGTTCCTGTTGAGCCACAAGAGCCATGATGCCGACCGTCAGATCGTTCGCCTCCGGCATGTTAACGCCAGAAAGCGCACACCGCTGTCGCGCAATGTCAACAGGAAGACGGCATTGCGGCTCAGGCGGTCGAGCTTGGCGATGACCTCGTAAGCTGCAAAGTGAAGCCCGCTGACTTGTTTGGCCGGGGTCAGGCCAAGTCCTGATAACCGCGTCAATTTACATAAGTTGGATTATCCAATCTGCAGCCGTATCGATCGCCTGCTAAGTGGCGCAGCCATCATCGGCGTTCTCATGCATCACAACATGTTCTGACACATGAACCGTGGGTGTTTCACTTGAAACTTGAGCCCAAGCCTTCAACATTGCGGGACTTTGTGATCGAGCGCATCAGACACGATCGCAGTGTCGCAGTAATGCTTGTAGGTCGCAAGCGCTCCATCACGAGCGGTCCAAAGGTGAATAGTCTCCATCTCAAAGGACTTGCCCGTCGCTAAAGCCTTCGAGCGATATTTTCCCGTGACGATGATATTCTGTGCATCGACTTCGATAAAACGGTCCGTGTCGACAGCCCAGAATTCGAAATGAGCGCTAAAATCGTCAAAAAACTTTTTGGTAGCGTCCAGCCCGACATGATCTCCTCCATATGGGAATCCCTTCATGATCCCTAGGTGAAAATCTTTTGTAAAGATTTCATCGAAATCCCCATCGGAACCGTTAACGATGTCATAGAAACGGTTCACAAGGTCGCGAATACTGCTTGTCATCTTCATTCCTCCTCAAAAATTACTGCTTTTAGTACTAACTCTTGACGTCAAGTATCACTCTGGTCAGATGGTTAATCCGTTCTGTCTCGTCGTCTGTTCGGGCATCATGCGAGACCGTTGAAAATGAACATGACCCCTACCGATATGGCCGCGAGCCCCGCTACGTTCTGAAGCGCGGGAAACACCCAAGCCTTGCCCATCTGCGCCAGCTTCAACGGGATTACGATAATCTGTGACACCAACGCCATGCCGAGGACAGAGCCGAGCCCAAAGAGCAGTACAAGTGGGACAACCATCCATTTGATCGGGGCCGCGTCAGTCACATAGAGCAGCAACGCCGCCGACCCGGCAGCACCATGAATCAGCCCGACAAGCATTGACGGCCAAGATACGGCGCGTTGATGGGTATGCGTGTGATCGGATTGTACGTGAGAGCCGGATTCATCCTTATGTGAATGGACATGGAAGTGCTGCACACCATTGTCGTGATTATGCACATGGACATGCACGCGCTCCTTCCACAGCTTCCAGATCAGCCGAAGTCCCAAAAAGACCAGTACCACACCGACAAATGCCTCTAGTCGCGCCTCGATCGTCTCACTGATCGCTATACCGAGAAGGAAAAGTGGTACGACCGTAAGAAACAAGGTGATGGTATGTCCCAGACCCCAGCTCAACCCAAGCTTCAAAATTTCGCGCGCGGACTTTCCCCGCACAGAAAAACTAGCCACTGCTGCCAGATGATCCACTTCTAAAGCGTGAGCCATGCCGAGCACAAAGCCAACCGTCAATATCGTAATCATACCCATGTTCCCACTGTGACGCCCAACATCGACGTCCATGCCACTTCAGATTGGCGCCTTGTCAAGTTCTGACAATGTGCCAGTTAATTGCGTTCAGCATTTCATTATCGGCCGCGCGTCTTTACCGGCAATTGCCGGGCGAAGGGCCTGCCAGCATTTGTAGATTGCCTCATGCGCCTGCCATGTCTCGTGAGAAAGGATTCGGATCGTCACAAGGTCGCCGATGCGACTGACACCGACTGCAGTCTGATCGACATTGTTCGCCATTTTTCGGACATGATCGTCAATGTCTTTGGGTAGGTCCGGTGCGTAGGCAAAGATCACGGCGGAATGGCGCGCACCTTTCCAGAGACGCTCCAGATCAGCCACCTCTTCGTTGGTTTTGACGATCACCTTATCCTGCGCCAGCCGCTTGCCTTTGAGCATTACTTCGAAACTAGATCGCAGTGAGTCGAACTTAAAAATTTCTTTTCCGTAATGGACCCGACCCGCGGAAACCATGTCTGTAGCGAAAAGGCGCGATGACGTCTGCATATTAATCTTGATCGACCGGCGTGAGCGGCTGTTTGCAAAGGGGATGGCCTCGTCAGGAAAATACTCCAACAATGCATTTTCACCCACGTTGAACTCAACCACCTCGGTTGACTCGAGGCCATTCAAGCATTTGTAAAACTTACCAGATGCCGTGGTTGTGAAGAGCGCGCGCGTATCCTTCTCAAGATGCCCAAAGAAATATGAGCCGTCCCCCTCGACATAACCGCCACCCGAATTGAGCATCAGCATGTAAGGTTGATCGTCCTGGTTTTGGTAGTGATAGCCCTGCCATTGGAACGGTATGCGCCATGAGGACGGCTGGATGATCGTCTTGCCGTTAACTTTATGTGCGCGCACGTTCATCAGCGCCGTCTTGCCGACTATCCAATCAGGATTGGGGTAAATATTGGTGTGGATCATCGTATTCCCCTTCAAACCGTTTCGACCAGAAGCACATCATTTTCTATCCAATGCGTCACATCTTCGACGCCATCTCCTTTCTTCATGTTGGTAAAGAAGTAAGGCTTGCCCTTGCGTTGCAATCGGGTGTCGCTATCCATCTGTTTCAGGTCGACCTCCACATAGGGGGCGAGGTCGGTTTTGTTTATGATGAGCAGCGGTGACTTTTCGATGCCTGGGCCACCCTTGCGCGGGATATCGCCACCCTGAGCGACCGATATTACGTAGATATGGCTGTCGACCAGTTCCGGACTGAACGTAGCGGCGAGATTGTCACCACCGCTTTCCACGAAAATGATATCTAGATCGTCATATCGTGCCTGAAGTTGTCGGATCGCATGGGTATTCATCGACACATCCTCACGGATAGCCGTATGCGGGCATCCGCCCGTCTCGACGCCAATGACGCGGTCCTCTTCCAGTGCGCCAGACTGAACCACGAACTGCGCATCCTCCTTGTTAAAAATGTCGTTGGTCACGACTGCGATCGAATATTTCTGCCCCAATGTGCGGCACAGCGCGACAAGCGTTGAGGTCTTGCCTGACCCCACCGGACCGCCGATACCAATTCTGACTGGTTTTCGCATGATTATCCTCTTGATTTATCTAGGAAATACATAGTCGCGTCCGCAGTTCCTCGTGCTGCATACTGGCTACGTCTAGCGAAAGCGTCGCGACGTTCATTTCATCAACATTCGCCTCCACTGCCCTCTGGCTTGCCTCCTGGATAAGCGGCCACGCATGGGTGATGATCCGCTGAGTTTCAACCTGCCCAAGCGGTATCAGTCGCGAGGCGACCCCGGCCAGCCCTGACACTGCAGTTTGCAGGAAGGTCAGCACGGCATCGGTGCCGTTAATGTCGTAGGAGCCACAGATTGCTCCGAAGATCACTGAATGGTGCCCCTCGGCGTCACCCGCCTGAACGGCGTCGGCGTAGTCTTCCAGTCCTGGCGTGTCGAAAATATCCAGATAGGCATTGAGCAATGCCTGCCCAGTCATGGAGGATGCCTCACGGGATTCGCGGCTAAGCTTAAGCGCGGCGACCCTGTTGTCTAGGTCAAGCAGCCCGACGACATTATTCAACCGCGCCATTTCACATGCCCTCGCAACAGCGATCGCTTCGGAACGCGCCATGCAGTAAATCAACCAATCCCGGCATGCCGTCTCGAAACTAGGGCCGTCCGTCACGGTGCCGTCGCTGAACCATGTCTCGAACCCGTAGGAGTGGTTGAACGCACCAGTTGGGAAAGACGAGTTGGCGACCTGCAATAGGAAGAGTGTCTTTTGCTGGGCGTCGGTGTCGAGGTTGCTGAGCGGTTTAGTGGGTGTGATCATGTTCATGACTATGCTCGTGTCCATGCGAATGGCTATGGCCCTGATCATGACCCGCGTAGGAGCCATACCGCACCCCGATGAACGGTGCGTCGCTCGACTCGAAGGCGATGCCGGATCCGCGCAGTACGTCAGCCACTTTTGTATCAGCAGGCGTCAGCATCGCGTCGTTGCGAAACCGAACTGGCCGGTGAAGGTTGCCGAGATGAAATGCCGCGACGCCCCACTGAAGCGCGCTATCAGGCGCGATGACGAACAGACGCTCCTTGGCAGCGCGGGCCACGATCATCGTATCGTCTTCAATGGCCAAAACATCTCCGTCGTTCAACTCGGTCCCGCGCGGCAGCGAGATTTTCACCGCGCGACCACCTTTGGTCACGGCGGCCATATGAGCACTCGCACGCTCCTCTGAGGTGAGGAACAGTGCATCCTCCCCTCCGGCAGTTGCCGCCATTTCAGATACTGTGCCCATTACAGCTGTAATAACCGGCATTTGCGTCCCCCCCTTTTACATCAGCGAAAGTAGAACATTTGCGAAAGCGGCAACGTCTTGGCCGGTTTCACGGTGATCCGTTCGCCGTCGACGTAGACATTGTAGCTTTCGGGATCGATCTCAATGTTGGGCATGTAGGCATTGTGCACCATGTCGCGTTTCGAGATGGTCCGCGTACGCATAACCGGCATAAGTGTCTGGTGCGATCGCAGTCTCCCCTCCAGACCGTCCGCGATCGCGGCCTTTGTCACGAAGGAATAGGACAGACGCGACGGGTTCGCCCCGTGAGAACCGTACTGCGGGCGGTATTTAAGCGGCTGACAGGTCATTAGTGATCCCGCCGGGTCGCCCATGACCGCGTGCGAAATAAAACCGCCTTTTAGGGTCACCTCGGGCTTGGCGATGAATTGCTCTGGCTTCCAGAAGATCAGGTCGGCCAACTTGCCTGCCGTGATCGAGCCAACATAGCTGTCGACACCGAACGTAACGGCAGGGTTAATCGTGACCTTGGCCAAGTAGCGCTTGACGCGGAAGTTGTCGTTACCTGGCGCGTCCTCGGGCAATGGTCCGTACCGCACCTTGTTGACGGCGGCCAACTGGAAGGCCCGCTGCGCGGATTCCGCGGCGCGGCCCACGCCCTGACTGTCGGAGCCGATCATCGAGATCGCGCCCATGTCGTGCAGTACGTCCTCGGCTCGCATCGTTTCGGCCCGCGCACGCCCCTGAATAAATGCGATGTCCGTGGGCACCGACTTGTTCAAGTTGTGGCAGGTGATCAACATGTCAATTTCTTCGTCATATGTGTTGATCGAGAACGGGTTAGTGGGATTGGTGGATGATGGCATTAGGTTCGGCTCGCCCACGATTTGCATCATGTCGGGTGCGTTGCCGCCACCCGCGCCTTCGCAGTGATAGATGTGCATGACGCGGCCATTTATCGCGGCGATGGTATCCTCGTAGTAGCCAGTCTCGTTCAACGTATCGGCGTGGATTTGGACTTGGAAATCATACTCGTCCGCCAGATCCATAGTGGTTTCAATAGCCGCTGGCGAAGAGGACCAGTCCTCGTGAATTTTCAGACCCGTGGCACCGGCCAGAATCTGCTCAATTAGCGCACCCTTGGTGGCCGCGTTACCCTTACCGAAGTTGCCGTAGTTCAGCGGGAAGTCGGCCATCGCCTCGAGCATGCGGTGCAAGTTAAAGACACCGGGGCATTCAATGCCCACAGTTTTCGGCCCCGAGCCACCACCGATCACGGTAGTAAAGCCCGCGTTTTGATACTCCGAGAGCTGCTGAACCGAGTCGAAATGCGGGTGAATGTCAATCAGGCCCGGAGTCACGATCATCCCCTCAACCGATAGGATATCCGTATTAGGCGATACGATCAGACCCGGCGTGATATTCATCGTGTCAGGGTTCCCGGCCTTACCGATGCCGACGATCATGCCTTCGCGCACGCCTATATCCGCCTTGATGACGCCTAGGATCGGATCGATGATCACCGCGTTGGTGATGACCATGTCGAGAGCGCCGTACGACTGCTTCCATTTGGATGCCTGCCCCATGCCGTCGCGGATTGTCTTACCGCCGCCAAAGACCATTTCATCGCCATACGTGGTCAGATCTCGCTCGATTTCGACGACCAGCCCGGTATCGGCAAGATGGATTTTGTCCCCCGTGGTTGGTCCGTATTGAGCTGCGTAGTCCGCCCGGTTGATCTTGATGCTCATCTTGTTCCCTCCTAATGCATTTCGCGTGATTTCCATCGGTCAAAGTCGTTGCGAGACGCGGACCCCGTGTATCTGCTGCGGCTGGGCCGCCTGCGATCGGGGGATTGAGTTTCTGCACATGATGCCCGCCCACTCAGGGCTGGCGCATCATGTCACTTCTTGTCGGATTTCTTGTCGGGCTTTTTCGCGTACTTGCTGTCCGGCGATGGTTTAACAGGATAGGCATCACCCTCAAAACAGAAGCCCGCATCGCGCAGACGCTTCACTGTCTGAGCCTTGATAATGTCTGATCGTAGCGACCCGTTGGTCATGTTGTTCATGCCATAGGCAACTTCGCGGCCAACATAGGTCGTAATCTGAACCTTGCGGCTCTGACCAGGCTCGAACCGGATGGCCGAACCGCTAGTGATGTCCAGCCGGAAGCCAAAGGCAGCCTCGCGATCAAAGGCCATCGCCTTATTGCATTCTGCTAGGTGATAATGGGCGCCTATCTGGACAGGGCGGTCACCGGTATTGATCAGCACGATCTGCTTTGTAGGTCGACCGGCGTTGATTTCTATGTCACCCTCGGCAAACTCGAAGTGACCACAGCGCGCCGCATCTCCCACGTCGAACGCTTCGTCCGGGATGATCGACTTCGGCAGCGGCGGCCGGTTCCAATACTTGTTCTCAGCCATAAGACGTTCTCCTGAAATATCGTGATCAATCGCGGATGGGATTCATGACGGTGACCAATTTGGTACCGTCGGGAAACTGCGCTTCGACCTGAAGAATCTTCATCATGTCGGCGATGCCATCCATGACATGCTTCTTCTTTAGGATGGTGGCGCCGTACTCCATCATATCGGTCAACATGGGGATGCTCCCCTCGCGCGCACGCTCAAGGATTTCGTCGGATATTACGGAAATTGCTTCGGGATAGTTAAGCTTCATTCCGCGCTCCAAGCGACGCCGCGACATCTCTGCGGCCGTCCATAGTTGAAGCCTTTCCTCTTCTCTCAACGTCATGTGCATTGTACGATTGCTCCTCTGATTTCAGGGTCCGGCGGACTCGCAGCTAGACAGATGCATCACCATCAGGTGTCCGAAATGCTCCGACGCGAAACGCCCGCCGAAAAAACTGCAACGCGTGAGAGGATCGTGCCGTATATGATACGTTGCTTGTCCCGTTGCCGCGCTGGATTGGTATCTTGACCTAGAACAGTTCAGCAAAACTCGCGCGCTGCGTATACTGCCCGAAGTTGGCTACCCATATGGGTAGGCGCGAGTTGAAGAGCGTCGTAGACGGGAGGCACAGACGAGCATCACAAAGCACACTTGTGGGCTGCAAATGCCAAAGGCGACGGCCAAAAAACCTCAATGGAACGCGAGCCTGCCGATCCGATACGCCTTTTAAAGGTCGCGACAAAACCGCGTTGCAACCTGCGCGCGCATCCATGATTAAAATGCAGGCAGACGCGACGTCGTGAGCCTCATTTTGCCCAAGCCAAGCAAGCCTTTCTAGATTTTTCGCTGGCACCGGTATTTCATGATATAGTGAAGTCCTGTGAGGTTAGGAATCTATGGATCAACAAGCTCTTGCACCCTCTGGAATAGGCGCAACACTCCGCAGCAAGCTTCGCGAGTGTCATGATTTTCAAGAATGTCTGGATGCGTTGCACGAGGTCGCGTCCGAACTCGGCTTCACGCAGGTTCTTTATGCCCGTCAAGTGCTTAAGCCGCAGATCGACAAAGATCAGTGGGCGCCCTTGAGACTTAATGTTCGCAATTTCCCGGATGGATGGGAAAACATGTGGCGGGAATACGAGTGCCACGACCCCTACTATCACGCCTGTTTTGACGGCACACTGCCATTCGACTGGGCCAATGTGCAGTCCAACGAACGACTCAGCAACAAGGAGTGCGAGGCATGGAAATACCTCGCGGATTTCGGTCTGGCGCGCGGTATGACAGTCCCCCTACATCTGCCCAAAGGCAAATTCGCTGTCGTTAGCGGAATCGTGGACAAAAGTAACGCCGACTGGTCTGCGATCTATGACGACAATCGCGACAACATGTTCCACATGGCGCATATCTTTCATAATACAATTACGGAAAAAGGATATGCGGATCAGGTCGAGGTAGCCACACAAACCATCTTGAGCCCGCGCGAATGCGAATGCCTTGGCTGGGCCGCCTTGGGTAAGACGTCTCCTGAAATCGCTATGATTCTCGATCGGTCAGTGGAAACAGTGCGCCTGCATATCAAGAACGCAATGCTTAAGCTTGATGCCAGCACACGCCCCCATGCGGTCGCCAAGGCGGTGCAACTCGGCGTTTTAGAGGGCGATCGCCTGTTCAATTGAAGCTCAAGGCTTGGCGGTCAGATCGCCAAATACATTTTGGCAACTTTTGGATCAGCTAACGCCTCGGGAGAAATTTCGTCTACGATTTTACCCTTGTCGATCACGATGCAGCGGTCCGCGGTGGCCTGAATCAGATCGAGGTTCTGCTCCACGATTATGACGGTCAGCTCTTCTTCGTCGCGGATACGCCTGATGATCTGACCTATTGACTGGACGATGTTTGGTTGGATGCCCTCTGACGGCTCGTCTAGCAGGATGATTTTTGGATTCCCGATCAGAATCCGGCCGATAGCCAGTTGCTGCTGCTGACCTCCACTCATCGTGCCCGCGATCTGGTTCAAGCGCTCCTTGAGAACGGGAAAAAACTCGTAGACCCGTTCGTAGTTGGTCTTCTTCGGGGTCCCGCCTACCAACTTACCCAGCCGAAGATTTTCGCCCACTGTCAGCGAGTTGAACAGACCGCGTCCTTGCGGTACATAGCCAATGCCCATCTGCGCGCGCTTCGCTTCCGGAAGTTTCTGGATATCTTCGCCTTTCAGGGTGATCTTACCTCCAAAGGTCGAAACCTCGCCGATGATCGATTTCATGAGCGTAGATTTACCGACTCCGTTGCGCCCGATCACCGCAACAATCTCACCTACCTTCACGTCGAAAGTCACGCCATTCACGATGCCGACACGACCATAGCCCGACCGTAGATCCGTTATATTGAGCAATGTGTTCTCTGTCATTTTGTCATGCCTTGCCGAGATAAATACTGAGAACGTCCTCGTTCTGCTCGATCTCTTCAAAGCTGCCCTGCGCGAACAGCGTTCCCAAATGCAGGACCGATGTGCGGGAGTGAAGGCTTCGGATGAATTCCATGTCGTGCTCGATCACAATGACGGTCATCCCGTCGGCATTCAGCTCATTGAGTATCTTGGCGGTTGACGCCGTCTCATCCGGGCCCATTCCGGCCGCTGGCTCATCTAGTAGTAAGACCTCGGGTTCCAGCGCAATCGCCTGACCGATGGCCAGCCATTGCTGCTGCCCATGACTGAGGTTCTTCACCAGCTCGTCTTCAAGACCGGTCATATGTATGCGGCGAAGAAGACGATCAACCAATTCGGGCATCTCGCGTGGCTTGTAATGGCGACGCAGCGGCACGAAGAAATTCTGGAACACAGTCAATTCTTGATAAACTTGCATGTTCTGAAACTTGATACCCAGCCCCTTACGGGCCCTCTGGTGTGGCTCCAATCGGGTGATATCCTGGCCCTTAAGGTGAATCGTGCCCGAGGTCGGGCGTATCGTGCCCATCAACAATTTAAAAAAAGTGCTTTTGCCCGCGCCATTGGGTCCGATCATGCAGTGCAATTCACCCGGCTGGATGGCGAGGCTCAGATTATCGGTCGCGTGCACGCCACCGAAGTCCTTGATGACATTGCGCGTCTCAATGATCGGAACACCGATGGCGGGGATACTCGCTGAACGTCGGGTCTGCGTTTTCGTTTTGATCTTCATGCTCAGGTGTCCTCCCGTCGGCTGACAAGGGCGGTCGAGCGCGCGTACAGCCTGCCTAGCCTGTTACCCAAAAAGATAAATATGCCCTCGGGAGCGATTAGCATTACCAGTATTAGGATACCGCCCATCACGATCTGAGCGTATTCAGGGTTGCCCGAAGTGGTTAGCCACAAGAACATCCATTCCAGCGTGATCGCGCCAAGAATTGCGGCGGTCAGATCCTTGCGCCCGCCGACAGCCACCCAAATCACGACCATAATATTTGCCGACACACCAAACACCAATTCCGGATCCACCCGGTTGATCCGCGCGGTATCCAGCGATCCAGCCAGTCCCGCGAGAGCCGCGGCAATGCAGAACACCGCCAGTTGAATTAGGCACACGTCATACCCGAAGGTCGCGGTGCGGTCCGGGTCTTCGCGGATGGCCACTAGAAGATAGCCAAACGATGAATTGAGCAGGCAGCGAAGTCCCAGATAGACCGCAATCAACAACGTCAAAACAAAGTAGTAAAATCCTACCCGACGACCATTGAACTCGGCCACACTATCGCCCCAGCCGAAAGCGGCGCTGGGAATATCAGAGGCGGGCCGCAGCCCATTGGAGCCACCCAGCATCGCCTTGCCAATTGAATAGACATCTGGGTCAGCGGTTTGAAGCATGAACGTCTCGAATAGGAGCGACAGCACCAGCATCAAGATGGCGATGTAGACGCCCTTTAGGCGGGCGAAAAACATTATTGCACCCACGATCGCGGCAAAGATCGTAGGGACGAGGATCCCGCCGAGAAGCGCCAAGTGAGTGTTCCCGGTCAGGTCCCACAAGTTGATCCCAATGACGCCGAACGTGTACCCGCCGATCCCGAAGAACGCGGCCTGTCCGAGGCTAAGAATGCCTCCGTAGCCCCAAAGGATCGAGAGGCTCGCCGCGAGGAAACCAGACACCAGAAACTCGTTAACTTTGTATGGCTTGATCCCCAGATATGTTGGAGCAAGGTAGGCTAGAACGACAACGACTGCGAAGCTGCCCCAGAATAGCCGACTACGTCCCATGGTCTGGGGCCCGTTGAGCAGGCCGACGAAACCCAGGATCCCGGCTTTTGGATGATTCATTAATTTGGTCCTGTTGAACTGTTTCGTGTCATTTCGTACGTGCCTTGATGCGCTCGATAAAGCCTGAGATTCCGGTAGGCATCAGCAAAAGGATCAGGAACGCCGCCGCAATCATGCCGACAAAGCCGATGTATACGCTGAAAATGTTGGTAAAAAGCGTTTGAACTCCACCCAGCGTTAGAACGCTGCCGACCAACCCACTGATAAAGTTGGCGCTACCGCCGACAACCACCGTGATAAACGCTTTGGCAGTATAGGCCGCGCCAAAGAACGGAGTAATCGACGCGGTAAGCGCGAACATGCCACCTGCGATGCCGGCCAATGCCGACCCCAGTCCGAAGGTATAGGCATATATGTGCGAGGTGTTGATACCCAACGCGTTCGCCATTTTCGGGTTGTCCATCGTCGCGCGGGCTCGACCGCCGAATTCCGTATAGCGCATCAGCGCCCAGATCGCCGCAATCAACAGGACCGCGATCACGAACATAATGATCCGATATACACCAAAGCTCTCGACGCCCGATGGCAACCGCCCACTGGCATCAGCCAGCGCCGCGAAGCTCTTGGGCCCTAGGATAGCGAAGCCGATGTCACCGCCGATCAATATCTTAATGCTTGAAAATGGAGTTCTCAGGCTTTCCATCGTTGGGCCGAACAGCACCAGGAACAATTGTGAAATGACCATACTGATGCCCCATGTGACCACCAGAGAAGACAGAAGCTGCTTATAAAAGTGCCGGATGATGAGGCGTTCCATTATGATCCCGGCAATCCCTGCGCCGACCCCTGCAAAAAGGATCGCGATAGGGACCGGCACGCCGTTGTGGATCGAATAGGCGGTGACATAAGCCCCGATCATCATCAACTCGCCATGCGCCATGTTGATGACGCCCATCATGCCAAAAATAATCGACAGGCCAATCGCGGACAAAATCAGAAAGGCGACACTGTCGATATATTGAAAGGCGAACCCAAAAAGTTCCGTGCCGAGGTTCATCTATGTAATCCCTGCTGCTCTCTCTAACACGTGTATCCGGACCTGTAGGTCCACTAGCATGTATACCCTGCTGCGGACATGCAATGGGGACTTGTCCGGGTAAATTCAGGCACGAGAGCGATCTCTCGTGCCTGAATTTTGTAGACTTTCACGGGTTTTTCACCGAGTGACAAACCCGCGAAGAGCACACCTTACTTGAAGAAGTCGGCCCATGCCGGGTTGTCAGGCGGCATATAGGAATGGCCGTCGCCAGCTTCGACTTCTCGCACATCCACACCAATATCTTTAAGGAAGGTTGGTTCAGTCACACCCAAATCCTTGATCATTGTCAGCGAATGATCGTCGTTCACCTTGAACAGATATGTAGGCATAGCCGCATGGTGCTGTGCGCCGTCAAGCTTCCACGAACCACCGGGCGCCTCGTCAACGGTGATGTCACCTGTCTCTAGCGCGTCGATCACAGCTTCGGTTTCAGTGGTTCCGGCAATCTCCCAAGCTTTGGCCATAGCCTTGACCGCAACGTAGCCAAAGGCGGCATGTTCGTTCACATAGATGGCATCGGGATGACGCTCGCGGATCTTAGCGGCGAAGGCCTCGCTGTTTTCGCCAGGAACATCCTCTATGTAGCCCGGCGGAACATGCATGTTCGAAAGTTGCGGGGCCGGAAAAATCTTGTGCTCATATCCGTCCGAGATGGTCACGTTGGAAAAGACAGGTGTTTTCAACCCTGAGGCCTGAGCTTGCGGGTAGAATTGCACCTGATCGCCGCCCACGAGGCAGTGCACCTGAAAATCGGGGCCGACCGCCTGAATATCGCCGATCGTCTTCTGCCATTGGTTCACGTCGAAAGGGAAATACTCCTCCATCTCCAGATCGCCGCCATAGAGACCGGCAGCAGTCCTGGTCCAGGCACCGATAGCTCGGCAGAAGTTATAGTCGGCACCGATGAAGGTCATCTTTGGTCCGATATTCTCGATCATCCATTTCAGTGCAGGCAGAACCTGCTGTTCTGGCGTCGGCCCCGAAAAGAAAGAGTAATGGTCGGCAATGCCGCCCTCGCCCTGATTGTTGTGCCAAAAGATTGTGTCGTTGCGTACGGCCTCCGAGCGGGCGGCCTCACGCTCAGCGCCCGTATATCCAGCCATGAGCACGTCGGCCTCATCCTCGAAGATGCACTGCTGTGTAAGTTGGCTGTATCGTCCGACATCAGACTGCCCATCGTACTGCACGTGCTTGATGGTCTTTTGCTTGCCGTCGACCATGATACCACCTGCAGCATTGATCTCTTCTACAGCCAGTTGATAGCCCCATGTTTTTGGCGTTGCCATCGTCGCAAATGGGCCGGAAGTGTCATCAATCGTGCACAGTACGATCTCTTCTCCGGTGGCAGCGGTGGCGGTCGTGGCTATAAATCCGCATGTCACAGCGGCGGCCATGGCAATAACAAATTTGCTTGCCGTCCTTGATCTGGTCATATCGCTTTCACTCCTCTGTTGATCTGGTGGGTTTTATTTTTTTTATTGATCCCACAGCCGTTTTTTAGCATTTATCCCGCATCGGAATCGGGAGGTATTCTGTGTTGCCTGATCTTGCCCCCATTTCACCGAACACTCAGGCGGTTGCGTTTTGGGCTGCGATGAACTCGCGGGGCGAGCGCCATTTCAGCCCTGAGTGCGGATGGTTCTCGTTATAATCCTCGAACCAGCCA
>Ga0307958_1000809_pt1 | contig 15764 bp, 12 predicted proteins | sample OrgLakmetagen492_FD_201826 | JGI IMG/M metagenome (GOLD analysis project Ga0307958, IMG submission 201826) | Saline water microbial communities from Organic Lake, Antarctica - #492 | ecosystem: Environmental > Aquatic > Non-marine Saline and Alkaline > Saline | place: Antarctica: Organic Lake... | reverse complement strand
TGATGAGCAGAGAAAAAAAGGAAGACTGATTTCAGTGTCAATTCCTAACGAGACACGGCCTTATGTTGTTTTGTTTAGCTAGGAAGACGATTTACAGTAGTATGGGCAGGTGTCCCATGCTTGTTTTGAAAACTGCTGTAAAAATTAGATCACGCTAACAGCTGCAAGACATGAGTATTTTGCACACTAAATTCTGGGCTTACACGTCTGCCGACGGCAACGATGTGCATATCATGCCGTGCACATCTGCGACGAGAAAGACAAATGGATAGCAGCTCAATTCCATTCCTTTCAGGACATCGGCAGGCGCGACGGCTACATCGGAGTCCCGATTCATGCGAGCAGCTTGTCAGCGGCCACGGACAGAGCACTCGTTGCCATGGAGAATTCGTCGCGCTCGGGCGAGCGATGTGCCGTGTTTCTGGTCGCGCGCCTGTGTAGTGAACCCGTAAAAGAGACAACGGAAGATACGTACGTGTACGATTCGTCTGCATACGTGCTGTCTCCACAAAGCATTCCCGGGACTGATGCTGTAAAACACTCTCGCCTGCTCCATCGTCATCGTCTCGGCAGGGTTTACACGAACGATGCCCCGATGCCCCAAGACATTCCGGTGTTCATCGATAGCGAGGCCCTGCGCTCCTTCATGTGTGATACGCCAGAAGCAGCCTCCCTAGTGGCGTGATCCAGAGTCATATTTTTCTGCGTAGTACAATAGTTCCGGGGAAAATCGTAAATAGACTCATTTGTACGATTTCCTGTATTTTTCGGCAGGTACCAACCACCCTTTGGAAAACTCGCGAATTGTCTGATATCACGAAATCCCCGGAAGTATTGTACTACCCTGAGTTCAAACGCATTCCGCGAAAAGAAGATCGTAAAATAACAGTTTACAATGCATTCTTCCAACTGGCCAACCCTAGTTGTAAAGCGTCGACGTCGATTACGCCCCACGAATGAGGCACGCGCTGAAGATGCGCACTAGTTGTTCAGATTATACGTACTCAAGTGGGATTCCGGTGCATCACGGAACAAATGACTCGACCGCCTCGAACGCCTTATCGCGGAAAAACTATATCGATAGTGACGTCTTCGGAAAATCCCAGTCCGGCACAAGCCTCCCGCTTGTTGTTCCCCCTCTGTAAGAGAGCGTGTCCATGAAAGTGTCCGCGCGATGGTTCGACGCCATCAGATCCGGCCAAAAAACGATCGTCGGCAGGATGAAAGAGAACAAGTTCGCTTCTCTCCGTCGAGGGTCGTTATTGCTCGTTTCGAACGACGAGGATTCCGCCAAAGTTGTGACGGCAGTCGTAACGGGTGTCAATGCATACTCTTCGTTCGAAGAGTTATTGTCGCAGGAGGGGCTGGCGCGCACGCTCCCGGGCACCGACACGATCGCGTCCGGAGTGGCAACGTACCGGGCGTTCTATACGGAAGAGCAGGAGCGCCGGAACGGCGTCTTGGCGATCCACCTCCGGGTCGAAAAGAGAGGTAAACGGGGATGTCGTCTTTCGACCGCCGATACGTTTTGGCGATCGTCTTCTATTTAGTATGGAATGGTTACCCGAGAGCAAATGGGTAGGGTCGGCCAATTCCTCCGTATATTTCGCATAAAAGGATATAAGGAATAGACTTATCCTTATACCGTTTTCGATGAAATATACGGAATCGGCCAACCCTACAAATATACGGCGTATATATACGGAATTGGCCAACCCTATATATGAACAGAACCGACCGACCTAGTGCTAAAATATATACGACAAAGTGCGGAGATCGATAAGCCGTCCTGGACAATAAAATGTCGACGGGAAAAACCTCCTTACGCGAGTTCGGGAGGCGATTGACGGCATTTGCCGTAAAGAACTACGACGACGAAATTGTGGGTCTTGAATTATTGACAGCGTTGCTAATGTTGATGACACAGGAGGGCGACCTTCCTCCTGACGAGGACGCTCATATCATCGATACGCGTCTGCGAAGTACATGCACGGACGAAGTGTTGAACGATCACGATTTTATGGACTTCGTGGTCGATCAAATGATGACGTACCTGAAAAACAACATGCGCGCTTTCCCCGAGGACATGACACGCTACACCACCGACGAAGACGACGACAGCGTGACCAACTTCATCTCAACTGAAATGTCAACGGAGAAAGCCGTAAAAAAATACAATCCGTAAATGTGCGGATACATACTGGATAAATTACAGTCAAGGGAACTCGCGCATACTGGTACTGGGTAATTACTGAATAACTGTTTGGAAAATGGAAGAAAAAAAGGGACGCGCCGTATCTTTCTTATCGGCGTCAACGATTCGGACTCGGTGGGCTACCCGGGTGTGGCTAACCGCGGATTCAGGAGTCTTCGTCGGCGTTGCACCAAACCATTCTCTGGGACAGTTTTTCCGCACGCTTCTTCTTTCTGATCAGCATATCCGCATTTTTTCTCGCTTTGGTCTGCTCCAGGGCCTTTTGCTTCTCCGCTTTGGATACAACCCGCGCTGAAATGACGTCTGGACACGGTCGCCCCTTATCGTTTTCTTGCTTGTGGTGGCGAGCCTTGCGAAGGCCACCACTCCTACCCTTCTTGCCGTGGCGCTGGAGAAGGGGGACGTTGTCAAAGATCTCGACCACTGGATGGTGAGCTGAGGTGTACAACGCGTCCGACCTCTCGTTTTCTTGTCTGATATTCTCCTCCGACAGCTCACGCTCCAGTCTTTCTTTGGCGTACACGTCGAAGGCCGATACGTGACCAGATTGACCAGGGAGTACGACGTTATGGAACATGTAACGCGTGACCTCTCGGTCGGCGTCTCTCTTGTTCTTTTCGCGCCGGAGGTCTGTAGACCAGACGGTGTATATTTTTCGCATGTGGACGAACGCTTTCGACAATGCGGGGTGTCGCAGGACGCACTCTTTGAACTGGGGGAAGAGCGTCATACCCGTGCACACCTCTACGAAACTGTGTTTGTCCTGGAGCATGCGATGGACGATGAGTTCCATCGCCAAGTACGGCATGCTCACCACTTTGAACAGTGTCTGAAATACGTTACAATTCATCATGAACAGTGTGAGTGTGTGTTTGGCTCGTAAAAGAACTCCATTTGTTACGTCGATTTTTCTACGTTTTCACCCACGCCGGTGGTCAAATACCACACGAGACAAAAAAGGAAGGGCGACTGTGTCACGCCACAGACGAGGACGAAGGTGAAGGTGAAAACGTCCTTTCTGTACCCGACATCAGGACGGTCCATTGTCTTCGCGCCTCTCCGACGTCTACGGCGCGACGTTGGATGTTGGTAACGAATACCACGTCACCGTCACGGTTCGGCATGTAGCACGGAAAATTTTGGACACGATGGAGCATGAACGACAACAAGCTTTGAATCGAATCGTACAAACCGTCGTTGTGTTCCGAGCGTACTTCTCCGCCGTGTGATCCTTCCTCGATTTGTCCATCCTCGGAGTATAGTTCGCCTCGCTCTTCGTCTCGCTCCTCGTCTTCGGTACTTCCGATCTCCGTGTAAGAATCGTCTGTATACACGTTGGGAGGTTGTCCGTTCGCATACGCGCGGATGCTACTCGCATCATCCACTCGGAGACAGATAGGAGGTGGGTGAGCCGAAGAGTGACGTATCACGCGATAACGCGCCCCGTCTGTAATCATCGTCTGTCTGAGTCTATGTGCAGCCTTACAGCATATGTTCTCGACCGCGTCCAAAGGGAGCACTCGGTTCAAGAAATACGCAGCGCGACGCAAAACGACATCTCGCACGGAGTGGTATCCCTGGAACGTCGAATCTTCCGGATGAGGAGCGGACCTCACCAGTGCCCGAAGGTTAGACGGGAGATCGCGCATGCGTGTTTGCACGACGTGCGTCACCGAGTCGGATGCCGCAGGACCGAAACACAGGTTGGCGATTCCGAGGAACATGTCGTCGTCGTCGTCCGGGGTCTGGTGCACGTCAATAATGACCGCAGTGGCATCCACCTCCGGATGCTGTAGTCCCAAAGCATCCATGAGCTCGTCGTCGTGGACGACGTCCTCTATCGACACGGACGAACGAAGGTGTTCTCTCGCTGAATACAGCGCGACCACCTCTCCGATCCGCTCACAACAGAGCTCGTACAGCGTGTCCAGCCCGGCCCATTTCGCCGCTGGAATTATGCCGTGTAATGAATGGACGGACCAACGCCTCACGATAGATTCGTCTTCTCCGTATTCCAAAACCGCTTCCACGCTTGAAGCGCACACGGGCACTCCGATCTGGAGGTGCAGGTGGACGTCCCCCGCAAAACAAGGCGGGGCGCGACACGTTTCCAACGCGTCCAGGAGGGCGGGGACGCGTCTGGCGGCCTCGAAGGTCACCTCGATCCTTTTCGGCGCTTCGTGTGCCGTACTTTCGGTCACGAGCGTAATGGATATCGAGCGTGGCATCGACCCGCTGTCCGTCATCTTTTTTTCGGGTTCTCGAGGGTCGACTTCGATCGCGCTCTCGTCGATTTTTTCGATTCAGGCATCGTGTGCTACGTTGTCGATCAGCGTTGTTCACTCACACACACACACACACATAGGTGGAGTTGACCGGTTCCGTATATTTCGCCGAAAACGGTGTGAGGAATAGACTTATCTCTATCCGTGTGTCGATTCAAGCCTCGTGCACCCACGTCCTGCCGTCGTGGACGTAGCCCTGCGACTCAAGGAACTCGGGGCTGCGCGATATCTCGCGCGACGACTCGCCCCCCCGTGTCCAGGTGGGGATGATGTGCTTGGTGCACACCGGGAGGACCGTGGGGTGAAACACGTCCAGCTGCTTCTCGGTGATCGGGTTGCACATGCGGTTGCTAGTGGTGTCTTGGCCGTTGATGAGCGCCGACTCTCGGTCCGGCATGCTGCGTCCACGGTGTAGGTCCGGGACCGCCGTGAACGTCCTCGTTTTCAGCTGCTGCTTGCTGGGGTCGTTCGTCCAGATGGCGTGGTTTTTGAAATGCGAGTCTACATCCACGCGTCCGTTGTCTATTCCGTATCCGTCCCAGGGCCTCAGGTTGCGGTGTTTTCCGGCGAAGTCCTTGACCGCCTCTTTTTTGGTCCTCCTGTTGTCCAGCGAGTACTCCATCTGGGAGTGGTTTTCCAATACCCGGGCCTTGATGGCGCACTTGTCGTTCTTGGGGCGGCTCTCGGCTTCGAATAGCATGTTATCCTGTGGCTCTGCTCTCTAAATATTGGTGAGAGAAGAAATAAATGTGGGTTGATTGTCGTTACCGCGGCACGAGCATCCGGTCTCGTATTCCTCCCACGGGGTACATGCACGCGTGCAGCAGGTCGTACGCCTCGACCACGGCCCACGCGACTTCTTCCGAGTCGTTTGCCTCTGCCTCTGCCTCTGCCCCTGAAGACGAAGACGAAGACGAACGAGTCGTGACCTCCCAATGTGGGGGCAGGATCAACACCTGGAACGCGCGCAGACGGAAATGGATCGTGTTTTCTTCTTTTTTTCCTGGGTCTTCCGGACAAGGTCGCAACTTAATTTTACCGCGCCCGCCGTCGCGTTCGTCGTCTTCGGTCCCTCGGATGTATAATGGCCGAGCGCTGACCACGGCTCGGAAACGCCGCATGGCTTTACCGCTCCCGACGCCTCGCGCCGGAAATGGTGAAAAAGCGGTCAGTATACCCCGCGTCCTGACCGTTTGGAACGGCGAAGAAGGGGGTACGAACGTTCGTTGTCGCAGAGGGAACGCGTAATAGTAGGCGAACACCGTGCGCACGAGCTCCGCCACGTTCACCACCCGGTCCTCGACCACGATGGGCTGCTTCTCGGCCAGCATGTCGGGATGGAGACCCCCCACCGACGTCTGGAGCACCTCCAACGCAAACGGCGACTTGGTGTAGAACCGGTAGTACAGCGCGAACACGGCCAACGCGGCCAAGACTAACAGCGCCGTAGACGTTCCACCGACGACGGTTCCTGTATCTTTGTTGTGTGTGCTCATGCCGCTCTTTCGGTCGTCGTCGTCGGGCCACACGTGTGCGTTTGTTTGTATGTAATGTCACATATGAATACCGTAAAAAGCACCGCGAAATAAATATTATTCCGCCGAAAAGGACGGTATCGCGAAAGGGTTGGAGTTGAGAGCGTCCATGGTGCTGACGTCGAGACGGTCGGCTATGTCGTACGTCTGTCTGTCGCGCGTCACCTCTGGCGCGCGGATGTCGAAGTCGGTCACCTGTGCGCCCCTCTCCCCTGGGGGAGGTTCGGCGTTGTACATGACCTCTTCGTCCTGTAGACGTGCTGTGGCCGCGTTGGGTAGCGACGGCACGCGCACGTCCTGTAGTTCGACCGTCTCCGGCCCGGGCGCCACCTTGGTCCCGGACTTCGTCGGCTCCCTACCCCGCAGCGTCAGCTCCCGGACTTCGTTCAGCGTGGCGTTGTACATGTCCGCGTAAGAAGAGGGCGCCTTGGCGCCCTGGTCCGCCGCCGTCCCGAAGTAGTCCCGGTCCGACAGCGTCTGCTTCTGCGTCTGCTTCGCCTCGGGGTTGGCGACCTCGTAGCCCCCGGCGCCGTCGCCGATGGTGGCTCCGCCCACGTACTCTTGCGTGTGGACCGTCTCCTTTTGCGTGTGAGGCGCCTTCACCTCTATAGTGGCGTACGCACCCCGCTCACCTTGCAGACCGTCAACGTTTCCTCCGCGTTGTTCTTCGTCCAACGTCGTCTCTTTGACCGTGGTTCGAGCGACCTGGTCCGGGTCGTAGGTGCGGGGCGCCATGGCTCCCGTGGCCGTCACCACGTTGCGGGTGCCCTGCGCCTCACCGATCACGTCCTCGACGGTCTCTTTGCCTGTGGTCTTGGCTGCATCCGTAGGATAAGCCTTCGTCTCGAGCTTGCCGCCCACCACCGACCCCAGGCCGTGCGTGTCGTGTAATCCCGTCTCCTTGACGGTCGTGCGCGCTACGGCGTCGGGATCGTATGCCGTCGATTTATAGGCGGACTGACGCACGTTGGCGTCCGGCGCCTCGGCCAGGGTCGCTTCTTTGACGGTCGTTCGGGCCACGGCGTCGGGATCGTAAGCCGTCGATTTGTAAGCGACCTGGCGCACGTTGGCGTCCGGCGCCTCGGCCAGGGTCGCTTCTTTGACGGTCGTTCGGGCCACGTCGTCCGGATCGTAAGCCGTCGATTTGTAAGCGACCTGGCGCACGTTGGCGTCCGGTGCCCCGGCCAGGGTCGCTTCTTTGACGGTCGTTCGGGCCACGTCGTCGGGATCGTAGGCCGCGGATCGGTAAGCGACCTGGCGCACGTTGGCGTGCGGAGCTTCGGCCAGGGTGGCTTCTTTGACGGTGGTGCGCGCGATGGCGTCCGGGTCGTAGACGACGCCTTTCGCCGCGCTCCCCTTGAATCCGGCGCTCTCTTCGACACCGTGCGCGGGATTTCCGGTTGTTTCACGGACTGTCGTGCGCGCGACGGCGTCCGAGTCGTACACCCGAGGCTTCTTGGCGGTGACCTGCAAGCTCCCGGCGCCGTGTGCGTTGTAAAGGTTGGTCTGTTTGATGGTGGTGCGCGCGACGTCGTTGGGGTCGTACAGCGTGGGCTTGCTGGGCATCTGGGGCTGCACCCCCACGGGCTCGGAGTGCGCCTCGGCCGTGTACTCCTTCTTGGACGCGCGCACCACGTCCTGCAGAGGCGCCATCAGCGCTTTGACCACGGAGGTCACGTTGCTCTTGTGCGTCTTCGCGCCGGTCACGTCGCGATTATTTCCGTAAATCAAGATGCTCCCTTTGCCGTGATCGAAGCGCTCTCCCCGACCGACGTCCGTCGCGGCGGCGGGATTGGCCTGTGTGCCCTCCAATTTTTGACGGAAAGGTTCGTGCGAGGCTTTAGCTCTCCCGCGTTCACCCGCGGTCTTGGCGTAGGCCGGTCCGGAGTAGTCGACGTGCGTGTCCGGACGGGTCGTGTCCCGGAGTTCGACGTGGTCCGGGCGTTTGCGCGGTTTGATGCGCGCGCCGGTCGTCGTGAAGTTGTTGGCCGCCGTGCGCTCGAAGGTGGTCTCTGGCGCGTTCTTGGCGAACCGCGAGAACGAGCCCCGGTTCCTCCCCTTCTGTCCTTCCAGCACCGGCGCCTCGTACGTGACCTTGGGGTTGGTCTCCACCCGGAGCTCGTCGGTGGTCCGGGGGAGGACGTGCTTCCTCTCCTCCAGCGCGATGTTGTCCTGGGGCGCGGCGTCGTAGCTGCCGATGCCGGGCCCGACCATCTGCCTGGGGATAGGGAAATCGTTGTTCCGGGAGCGGGGCGCCACGATGTGTTCCAGCATGCGGTCCGTCTGGTTTTGCATGCCGTACACGTTCGAGAGCTCCGACTGGCGTTCGAACATGGGTCGGAGTTCGCGCTTGCCCCCGAACATGTCCGCGGCTCCGTTCAGGCGGTCGAGCGAGAGCGACGCCTTGTCGTGGTCCATGTTCTGCGTGACCGACCCCCCGAACATGGGCTGCATCGAGATGCCCTGGTTGTTCTGCGTGAACCGTTCCACCGGAATGAGTTCGCCCGTCAGAGAACTCCGGACCATGCCGGCTCCCTCTTGACGCGCCTCTCCCGGCAGGACTTCCTCCGACGGATTCACGGAAATGGCACCTCCGCCGTCCTCTGGAGAGGCGCCGAACCGGGTCTCGTCGTACACGCCTCGGGGAAGGTTGGGGACGACGTTGGTCTGTCGAGGCCGTCGGGCGGCATGGTGTGCGATGTCTGACGCACGCCTCTCTTTCTGAGCGACGCGATCGACGTGTCGCGCATGGTACGCGTTGTCGACGGACGGGACGTCACGTTCGTTTACGGTGGGTCGCGGTCCGATCGCTCTGTTGGTTTTTGCGTTCGCGTTCCTCCCGGAAAGGGGCGGAGCGGGCTGTGCGCCTTTCCTCTGGTTCAGCAGGTAGCCGATGCCCGCGAGCGCCGAAAACAAGTAAAACTCGATCATCCCGGGTTTTAGTCGTACTTATCACTTATTACCATGCCTTGTCAAAAAAATCACACGAGGTACACGCAACCGATGTAGGCCTTGCGCACCCGCAAACGATCTCGATCTCGACCGAGGTCTATTCGTCCTCCGTTGTCGGTGGTGGTGTATTTATCCGCATTTACCTTATCGGTGAACGCGTCGCACGTGGCCCGGGCCACCGTATAGTTGGCCACGTGACAACCTTTTTGCCGCATCCCAATGCCCGGTACCGGGGACGTGGTGACGAGATCACCGTTCCGAATCGGGCCGCCGAGGTCGCACACCCATATGGCACCTTCTCCCGCCGATTGTACGATGACGCGCGGATGTGCATACGCTGCGTTCGTGTCACACGAACGGTCAAAACGGAGATTCCCTAGACGGAACGCACCTTTCCGATCGACGCCGCCTACGACGCCGAAAGCGCGTTTGTCTCGCGCGGCTCGACACAGGGCCACCACCGGGATGGCTTCGTCGACCGCTATGGTTTCGTGGCCTTCCAAATTACGGTACTTTCCGGTCGCGATGACGACCTTGCCGACGTGGAGGCGCTCCACCTCGTCTAAAAGCCGGGCGTCGTCGCTCGTGTTCCTCGTCCTCATTTTCTCTTTTCCTGTTCCTCTTTTTCTTTGTCCTTCTTCTTCTTCTTCTTCTTCGAAAACGCAACGGTGTTTTCCCGTAAAGTTCAGGACCTCGGCGTGGAACTCGTCGGTGAACGACGTACGATAGCCGTGCCGGGACTGGAACACCAGCTCGGTGACGCCGTCCACGCTGCTGGTGGTGTCGATGTACTGCGTCCACCAGTTGCTGCTCCCGTCCGGGGGCACGAAGAAGATGTTGCTGTTGAACACGGATGGTCCGGTGTTGTTGATAAAGCCGTTGACGACCAGGTCGTCGACTGTGGTCTCATTCAAGAGGCGCGTCGTGGGCGTCTCGACGAGCACGTTACTCAAGCTGCGGATGTTAATTTCTGCGGGACTTACACGTACGTGGTTATCGTCGTCGATCGAGATGTACACGTCGTCGCCGCTCAGGCGCGTCCTATATGGAAACGTGCCGTCTTCGATAGGCTGGAGGCGTCTGTCACCCGTCAGACGATTCGCGATGTTCAGGTGCTCGTTCGCGGTATTGAGATAGCGGTCCGAACCCTCGACACGCCCGCAGCCCGGCAGCGCGATCAGCGCGTCCGACCCGGTGTTGATCACGCCGTGTCCGAACACGATGCTCCCGGTCCCGGTCTGGAGAAGGTTTCGGGAGCCGAGCACGGTGTTGCACTCGCCCTTGGTCGAATTGGCGTGGCCCAGGGCCACGTTGTACGCGCCCAACACGTCCGCTAAAGCCCCCAGTACAACGTTAGACTCCGCCGCGCCGACCAACGTGGAGTTACTGAAGCCCATGAGCACGTTGTGGCCGGAGTCCATACCCCGGAGTTCTTTGCCCGTGAAAGACCCGAGGAACGTGTTTCCGAACCCTTCGATGACGTGCCTGCCGGCGTCGTTGCCCAGATACACGTTGTCGGTGCCGATGCCGTTTTCGGACCCCGTATACGTTCCGACGAACACGTTGTTGTTGCCGTCGGTATCTTCTCCCGCCCGGTAGCCCATGAAAATGTTGGACGACGCACTCCGCGAAAACAGACCCGCTTGATAGCCGTATATTGCGTTGGTCCAGCCCTCGTTCTTCCGGGCGGCTTGGTAGCCCATGACCACCGACTTGTTACGGTTGATGGATATGTCGAGGAACATGGGATCTTCGGATGTCCCGGACACCGTTAACCCCTGCACCGTCAATATCTGGATGCTCATCGCCGCTGCACAGGACCGGTGTAGCCTGTGGTTGCCGTGGTCGCCCCCCTCTTATTGTAAACCGTATTTTTATCGTTCACGTCGTCGCCCGCATACCGAAGAATTTGAAGTTCAGGTCCCACTCCGTCTCTTTCATGCGACCGAACGCGATCGAGTCCGCGGCATTGATCATGGTGTACGCGGACGCCAACATGACGAACAACCCGATGAGGAGGAACATCGAACGCCGCACCATCTTCTGTGTGGTGGCCTTGGCCACCTGTGTGTCCGCCGCCTCGTGTTCCATGGGCTTGTCTTCGGTGAGGTAGCTACAGAGGCAGTCGGAGCCGCGTTCGCGCTTGTTCTTGAAGGACACGTCCACCTTGCGGAAGACGTTGCTGCTCCACTTGTAGTCGCAGAACACCTGGTAACAGAGTTTGCGCATCTTCTCTTTGGTGGCGTCGCTGTACTTGTCGGAGGGCAGGCGGTCTATGTTGGAGCAGGCGTGGCGGTTGATGGCGTCGTACCTGGACATCTTGCTGAAGCACTTTCCCAGGAAGCCCTTGGCCTCGTCCAACGCCTTGACGATCATCTGCTCTTTCTGGACGCGACGTCTGAGGAGGAACGCGGGCGACGCCGGGTACTTGTCGAACATGAAGGGCGCGATCTTGCCTCTGGTCTCTCCGTTGCGAAAAGCGCTGATGATCTGTTGGTGCGGGCAGTGGTCGGGGATGTAGTCGTGAAGGCGTTGACACACCACACCCATGACGGGTTTGAACCGCGTGGCACAGGGGTAACAACAAGCGGTACCTAAGATGCGCCCCGAATCGTTCGATTCGGCGTAGTTAGGGCGGTGTTCCCACTCGTCCGGCAGAGACTCGCAGCGCATCAGTTTGACGATGAGCCCTCCCGTCAACAGGTCCATGATCCAGATCAGGATGAAGACCACCAGAAGGACGATAACGAACACGACTTCGAGGACGGTGAGCCAGAACGAAACGACTACCGCAGCGTTCCAGGCCCATATGACGCCGAATATGTAACTTAACTGGGTGATGGTGAACATTGTGTGCATGAACCAGAGGACCATGGATATCAAGACGCCGATGAACAGGAGGATGGGCGTCATGATGGCCTTGATGGGATCGTCCGCGAGTTGCGACAGAGCGCGCGCCATCGCGACGGCTACCATACCGATGGTCTTGAAGAAAGTGCCCACGCTGATCAGGGTCTTCAGGAACCCGAACGGCTCCGTGACGTCCCCCTTGACCTCCCTATCTCCGTTTTTTCCCTCTTTTCCATTTTTGTCGTCTTCTTCTTCTTCTTCTTCTTCTTCTTCTTCTTCAAACCCTTCGTCGTTTTGTTCGTCGTCGTCACGTCGTCGCTGTCGCTGTGTTGCAGCCTTTTTGTTTTTTCGTTTGTTCTTGCCGTCGGAAGACGAGAAGCGTTCGAAAGCGCGCTGTGCCTTCTCGCTCAGGTGTTGCTCGCTGAGCGTGACGCACTTTTTGCTCCGCTCCCTGGGGTTGTCCCGGTAAGCCAGGTAGCAGGGCATGAGGCTGAGGTGGGTCCCCAGCGCCACCCAGTTCCTGCCGAAACCCAACAGATGGTCTTTGAAGCGCTGGGGCATCGTGACCCAGATGGCGGGGACGCGCTTGACGAACGTGTCTTCGGCGTACGGGAGATAGTAAAGGGACCACACGTTGAACTGGAGCGTGAAGGCCATTGGCTTGCGGGTGTTGTGCGAAAATACGGTCTGTTCGCGATATTTGTTGTGCGCGAGGTCCAGGAGGTGCATGTGGGTCACGAACCGGAAGGTCGGTTCGTCGTACCATTCCTGGTGGTAAAGGCCGCACCATGTGGACAGGATCTTGGAAATCTGGGCCACGACGTCCCTGAAGCGGTCGAAGGGTTCCGAAAACTCGCGTTTGAATTTGGCTACGGCGTCGTTGTCTACGATACCTCCTCCGTCGAACCTCGGTTCGTTCAGGATGTCGCGTCGCGCAAAGTAGCTGTAGACGAACCGGTCCAGGTTGCGGATCGTGGTGTTGAACTTGTAGTATATTTCGAGGTTCTCGTAAAACTCTTTTCGACCTCCCGCCGTCAGTTTTTCGATCTCGGTCCTGAGCTCCTCCACCAGGTCGGCCAAGACGCAGGGCGACCTGGTACTCGACCTGCCGGCTGGCGTGATGTCCCTCTCCGGACGGCACGTCGACCTACCGGAGCAACGCAGCACCCTCTCGTCGTCCCTGCCGACGTGGAAGAGGAGGAGGTCGGGGTCGAGACGGAGGATGCCCCTGAGTTCGAACACCGTCTCCTCCGACTCGACCAGGAGTTTCTCCATGTAATCCTCGAACGCCGCCGACCTGCTGAGGAGACACAGTCGGGGATGGAAGTACTGCACCAGGTAGACGCCCAAGAGGATGATGACGATGACAATGGTCAGCGCCAGGAGCGCCCACAGGAACAGCTTCAAGCCGATGATGATCATGGGTATGGAAGATATCATATCGAACACGAACTTGACGATGGACATGGCGAGTTTGGCGAGGAACTCGACCACCCCTTCCGGTCCGCCTTCCCTCTGGGATTTGGTCGCGGCATCCCCGATCCACTTTTGGACGTCTTCGCCTTTGACGTTCTTCATCGAAGAGCCCGCCTTGGCGATGGTGTCGGCAAGCACTCCCATGTGGTGACTAACGGGGGGTAGTCACAGTCGGTTAGGTGTGCTCGTCATTAAAAAAAGACCACATAGTTTTCGCGGCTAAAACGATGCACACGACCGTCGTTTCCGGCGTCCACGCGACCCACGGGCAACAACTACTATCATTGTTTCCCGTTCTCTTTTTTCTAAAGTTAGTGTATACCGCGCATACGAGACCACTCGATCGACACCCACATGAACCGCCTAGCGTACGACACCTGCTCTTACGTGCAGGAACTGAACCAGAGCGTGTCCCCGCTCTCTTACACGCTGGACACTTCCAGGTTCGAGCACTGCAACAAATGCCGCCCGGAACTCGGGATCGTCGGCGGCACGGCCGTGAGCCACATCGCCGGAAACCTGGTGGACCTCGAAAACGACCTGCGCGGCGGCAATCGACCGATGACGCGCTGCCCCGAGTACAAGTACCTTCCGCGTAAGAACAAGTACGTCCGGGGCAAAGAGTACATCAAACCCGTCTGCCACCGTCGCGTGGACACCACGCCCGTCCACCTGAAACCCTGCCAGATGCAGAGCTTCCCGGGCATCCCCGCCACTCCCCCCGTGGACAAATTCTCTTGCAAATTTTCCAAAGCCCTGGTATAGTGAGTGAGAGGGCCGACGCAGCCCCAAACACTGACACGCACGAGACACGCCCCGATGGGACTGGACCTCACGACGTCGGACACCAGCATTTACCAGACCATGTTCCAGAACAGTCGGGTTTTTCGGTTCGTCATATTGGCGGCGCTCCACCCCGGCACCCAGACCGCCGCCATATTCTTCCTGATGCTGGCCATGTGGTACGGCATATTGATGGGGATGGAAGTGTTGACTAGTTGACGACCAACTATTTTTCGTGGTATTTCCGAGCTTTCCTTCGATAGACTGGTTTCGTTTGCGAGACGACGCGCGTACGTCTAAAATAATGTGCTGCCTCCATACGTAGTAAGTAATATCTTGAACTAATGCAATTTGGACCACCAAGTTCTTAGACCACGGTCCACGTCCTGTCTACACCTCCGTGGATAGTTTTCTAAAAGTTACACAATCCGTGATAAAATTTATTGCTCTAACGAACAAAATCAGCTGAAGGAGCCCTTCTCAAACGAGAATCGATCGAGCGTCGTCGAACTATTCGGCGTCGTATCTGAAAGGCTATCCGGGTTCGTGCGCCGACTACGATGCTCGATCGTAGTCCGGAGAGTCGTGTTCATCTTCTATCATGTCGTTCAGGATGGTTTCGCCCCAGCGTTTGACCATTTTGTGAAGTCGCATCGCGGAGTCCTCGTACACCGGGTGTTTTTTGTTGCGCGTGCTGACGAACCATTCGTGGACAAAGTTGTACAGGGCGGACGTAAGGCGCTTTTCGAAGTCGTCCACGTTGGACCGGAAGTGGTCGTTGAGCATCGAGCGCGGTCTGCGGATCATGGTGTCGATCACCTTGTTTTTAGAATCCAGCACCCATTTCTCGCGGTCTCCGTCGTAGTACGATAGCACGATGTCCTTCTCGTCGCCGACCACGCACTTGACGTTCATGTTGCCTTCGGTGTCTTGGTGGATCAGCTCTACCAAATCCAGCAGGCCCTGGTTGCCGTTCGGGAGCCTCTTCAGGCACTCGGTCAGGAACTCGGGCGCGAGGACTTGCGCCTTGTCACGCCCGAGTCCGTTGATGTGGATGTTCACCGTGTTGTTGGTCGCAGGGGGCAGGTTTTCGATCTTTTCCGAGAGGACCTCGATTTGCTCGCGCAGCTCACGAATGTCGTCATACCATGCTTGAACTTGTACGTCGCGTGGCATTGGTCGCACGAGTATACCCTGTTCTCGTGCCGGATGCGCGTGATGGCCATTGCGTCAGCCAACTGCTGACTCCCCTCGCCTTCTGCTCCACAGGAGATTTGTTCTTTTGAAGGTGCGTGATCAAGCGCTGTTTGGTACTGAACTCGCTTTGGCAGACGACGCAAGCATGTGGCATTTTACGATTGCAGATACACGGCAACTGTTTACTCTTTTTTATGAACCCTTTCGTCGTATTCGCCGGTCGTTATTTTTCAGCTAGACGGTCCATACTTCCAGAAACTAGATTTGCCAAACTCTTCAATTTACGACGACTTCCGTCCATGAGTTATCTAGCGCGGATAGGACCGACTCCCGAGCTGGAAATTGTTACAGCAGATTTCAAAATAAGCATGGGACACGCAGCCGCGGGCAACTTACCTGAGCATGGCAGAATGTCATGTGGAAGGACAGTGAAATATCACGATCACCACGCTAAACAAACTGCGTTCTTTT
>Ga0307958_1000734_pt1 | contig 16650 bp, 14 predicted proteins | sample OrgLakmetagen492_FD_201826 | JGI IMG/M metagenome (GOLD analysis project Ga0307958, IMG submission 201826) | Saline water microbial communities from Organic Lake, Antarctica - #492 | ecosystem: Environmental > Aquatic > Non-marine Saline and Alkaline > Saline | place: Antarctica: Organic Lake... | reverse complement strand
GAAGAACATCAAGAAGTAGAGGGCTTTTATTTTTGAGGTTAGTTGAGCAGGCAGTAAATAAAACCCCTGTTTCCTATAAAGAAATTGTCAATCAAAATCACGGGTCATGATTACATACCCCATTTTCTTTTTTATGTAATCAGTTAATACTTCAGTGTATCTGTTTCCTGTTAATATTTTCATCTCAAATGTAAAAGGTATAAGCCTATCCTTCATTATAACCTCTGAAATTTCACTGTTCAATTTCTTTTTTTCGTAATTTTTGGGGTTTACTACATTTAAAATACTTATAATTGGTTTTAGGCTTTCTAAGAACGATATTTCGTCTTTAATTTTACTTAATTTCTTTGGTGCAGGGTCAGATATTAAGTAAATGCTTTTAAATTTCACAAAATCCTTTCCGGGTGGAACTAACAATGAGACAGCACCTATATTATAAATTACATCTAATATTTCTTGCTTTGAATGAAAAATAAAATCATCATAAACTGAATTAACCAACAAAAGAGATTTATTATTTGATTTTACCAGGCTTTTAATTTTAGCTTCTATTCTTCCCTCTTCGATAATTGTATTTATTTTAAGCGGATAATTAAGCTTTGATGCTTCCATACTAAGAATTTTATCCAGCTCCATTTCAGCATGTTTCATTTCCCGGTTAAGTGTATCCTTATACGATAGTTTACCCCCTGGAGCAAACGTTTGGGAATCGGAATAAGAACTTGGCACGCCATGCACAGATCTCGAATCAATGATATGTACAATATCTACTTCTGATTCTAAACTCTTGGCCAGATTTAGCCCATATGGTATTATGCTATCGCTTTTTCCTTTAATATCACTTATAATTATTGTTTTCATAGCTTCTGCTATTTTTTTGTAAATACGTGTGCTGCATGTCCATAGAACATTTCGGCAGATTCCATTATGGTTTCCGCCAGCGTAGGATGTGGATGTATGGTTCGTGCAATATCTTCGGCTGTAGCGGCCATTTCAATAGCCAGGGCTAGTTCTGATATCATATCGCCGGCATTTCGTCCCACAATTCCTGCTCCCAGTACACGTTCATTTTCTTTATCGATTAATAGTTTTGTAAATCCGTTTTTTTCGTTCATTGCAACTGCTCTTCCTGACGCAACCCAGGGGAATTTTACAATTTTGTAATCAATGTTTTTCTCTTTGGCTTCTTTCTCGCTTAGTCCGCACGTTGCAATTTCAGGCTCGGTATAAACTACAGCAGGTATAACTTTTGCATCGTTTAATGCTGCTTTTTTACCAGTAATTGCTTCAACAGCAACAACCCCTTCATAACTTGCCTTATGAGCCAACAATGGTTGTCCGGCTATATCACCAATAGCAAATATATTTTCGTTGTTGGTTTGCTGCTTTTTATTCACCTTTATAAATCCTTTCTCATCCTGTTCAATATTTGTATTTTCCAATCCCAAATTACCAGAGTTTGGTTTTTGTCCAACAGCAACCAGAACTTTATCATATTTCTTCTTAAAGGATTTGTCATCTTTATCTTTAAAAGAAACCTCCAACTGTTTTCCTTGTTCCTTAATTTCTTCTACCCTAGTTTCCAGTAAAACATCTTTAAAGAAATCTTTATTTGCTTTTTTATATTCTGCCACCAAATCGGTATCCATTCCAGGCATAAAGTCTTTTGTAAGCTCCACAACTGAAACCTCTGATCCTAAGGCTTGATAAATTGTAGCCATCTCTAAACCTATGTAACCCGCTCCAATAATTAACATCTTTTTAGGAATCTCCTTTAAATCCAATGCTTTTTCTGAATTTAAAAGGTGTTCGCTTTCAATATCAATCCCGGGCAATGTTGCTGGTTTAGCACCTGTTGCTATAATTGCTTTTTCAAAAGTTATTTCTTCCTTATTATCTTTTTCGCTAACTAATTCCAAGGTGTTTGAACTGACAAATTTTACGCGCCCTCTTATATAATTAATTTTTCGGGCTTTTATTAATTGCCCCAAACCGCCTGTTAACTGCTTTACCACTTTATTTTTCCAATCGATTACTTTTTCAATATCGATTTGTGGAGCTGAAAATTTAATTCCTAAATCCCCGGCATGTTCAGCATCGGTTTTAATTTTTGCCAAGTGTAACAATGCTTTTGTTGGGATACAACCTCTATAAAGGCATACACCTCCCGGATTTAATTCAGGATCGATTAAAGTTACATTTAAACCCAAGTCCGCAGCCATAAATGCAGCACGGTAACCTCCCGGTCCAGCTCCTATTATAATAAGATCGTGTGTTTTTTCACTCATGATGTTTTCTTTTTAAAATAAAATTGCATAAGGGTCTTCAATTACGTCGCAAATCCAACGAAGGAAACGTGCCCCGTCTGCTCCGTCTATTATTCTATGATCATAAGATAAGGATAGTGGAATCACCATTCGTTTCTCAAATTCATCGCCTACCAACACTTGCTGGTATTTAGACCTTGAAACTCCAAGAATTGCAACCTGAGGTGAATAAACAATTGGTGTAAAGCCTGTCCCGCCAATACCTCCCAGGTTGGAAATAGTAAAGTTGCCTCCCTGCATCTGATCAAGAGACAGTTCTTTACTTCTGGCTTTTTTAGCCAAATCAGATAATTCAGCTGATAAGTCTGCCAGAGATTTTTTATTTACATCGCGAACTACAGGCACTAACAATCCTTGTTCTGTATCAACAGCAATTCCTACATTAAAGTAGTGTTTGTATATTATTTGCTGATTATCCATATCCACACTGGCGTTGAACTGAGGGAATTTTTGCAATGCTAAGCCAACAATTTTGAGTACCAATGATGTAACAGTTAATTTCCCACCTGCTTTCTCAATTTTATCCTGGTTCTTTTTCCTAAACTCTTCTAGCTTGGTAATATCAGCTTCATCGAATTGTGTTACATGAGGCACTGTTTGCCAAGCTTCAGAAAGACTTCTGGCAGTAACTTTTCGTATGTTATTCATATCTTCACGAGATACAGGTCCCCATTTTGAGAAATCTGGCAATTTTGTTTTTTGTTTTGTTTCAGAACCTGTTTCTCCTGAGTAATTTTCTACATCTTCTTTTGTAATTCTGCCTCCGGGTCCACTGCCATCCATTTTCGATAAATCAATATCTAATTCTCGTGCTAGCCTTCTTACCGATGGTGCTGCCGGAATATCTTCCGATTCTGCTTGTTCACTAACAGATTTTGTTTGTTTTTTTGTTTCTTCTTTATCTTCATCTACTGATTTCTGATCAGTCTTTTTTTCTTTTGGCTTGTCTTCGGGTTTATCATCTTCGGTTTCTTTTTCTTTGTCACCTTCTGTATCTTCACTTTCGCCTTCTTTCACCTCAATAATCATGATAACCTGATGCACAGAAACCTCATCGCCTTCAGAAACTTTTATCTCATCAATTACGCCATCGTAATCCGAAGGAATATCGGTAGTAGCTTTATCTGTTTCAATTTCTACCAAAGGTTGGTCTTTAGAAACCTTGTCTCCCTTTGAAACCAATACTCCGGCTATTAATCCTTTTTCAACATTTTCGGCTATATCTGGAATTTTTATTTCTTTTTTCATAATTATTTCTATTTTTAGTATTATGAGCTTTCGATAATTATTTTACATTAACAGGCGAATTTTTATTTGCCTTGATATTCAGTTTCTTTTTTGCCTTTGATAAAATCGCATCATCTATCTTACCTTGTTCTTTAAGGCTTTGTAGAGCACTCCAGGCAATATAATTTGAATTTACTTCGAAATATTCGCGCAATTCGTCTCGATGCTCGCTTAATCCGTAGCCATCAGTTCCAAGTGCTACAAAAGTTCCGGGAAACCATTTCGAAACTGACAATGGAAGCGCCTTCATGAAATCGCTCGCCGCTACAAATATTCCTTCTTTTGTTCCAACACTTTCTTCGATATATGTTTTGGTGTTTTTATCTTTTAAGCGATTAACACGTTCTGTTTCAACTCCGTTATCATAAAGTTTTTTGTAGCTGGTAACACTCCACACATCAGCATCGATATTGAAATCATTTTTTAATATTTCAGCAGCCTCAAGAGCTTCGTTTAGAATAGAACCGCTTCCCAGCAGATTTAAGTTATATTTATTATTCTGGCTGGATTTGTACTTATACATTCCATTTATAATTCCTTCCTTTATTCCTTTCGTTGAAGGCATCTTAGGCATTTTATATTTCTCGTTCATAATGGTGATGTAATAAAAAATGTCTTCGCCATCCTTGTACATTTTTTTCATTCCATCTTCAATAATTACTGCTAGCTCATATGCAAAAGCTGGGTCGTAAGCCTGTACAGCAGGAACAGATAAAGCCAGCAGGTGGCTTTGCCCATCCTGATGCTGCAAACCTTCTCCGGCTAGTGTTGTACGCCCTGCAGTTCCACCAAGCATAAAGCCTTTTGTACGCGCATCGGCTGCTGCCCATATAAGGTCTCCAATACGTTGAAAACCAAACATGGAGTAAAATACGAAAAACGGAATAGTGTTAACCTCATGCGTTGAATAAGATGTTCCGGCAGCAATAAACGATGCCATTGAACCGGCTTCGGTGATACCTTCTTCCAGTATTGCACCATCTTTTGCTTCTTTGTAATACATTAAACTTTCCCTATCAACAGGTTCGTAAAGCTGTCCTTTGTGGGCATAAATTCCTACCTGCCTAAAAAGTGCATCCATACCGAAAGTACGTGACTCGTCAGGTACAATTGGAACAATTAAATCTCCTACATTTTTATCTTTTAGCAGCTTACCCAACAGCTGAACTGCAGCCATTGTGGTTGCCACATCTCTTTCGCCCGAACCTTTTAAAAATTCATCAAAAGCTTCCTGATCCGGCATTTTAAAATCGGGAGTTTTTGTGTTTCTTTTAGGTAAATACCCACCTAATTTTTTTCGTTGTTCTTTAATGTATTTTATCTCTTCGCTATTCTCATCAGGCTTATAAAAAGGAGCATCTTTTAAGTCATCATCTGATATAGGAATATCAAAACGGTCGCGAAAATGTTTTAATTCGGACTCATTTAGTTTTTTTTGCTGATGCGTAATATTACGCCCTTCGCCTGCTTCTCCTAATCCGTATCCTTTAATTGTTTGAGCTAAAATTACAGAAGGAGCTCCTTTGTGCTCTGTCGCCACTTTATAGGCATTAAAAACCTTTTTAGGATCATGTCCACCCCGGCGAAGTTTAGCAATTTCATTGTCGCTTAAATCTTCGACCATTGCCAGTAGCTCCTTGTGTTTTCCAAAAAACTCTTTTCTAATATAATCTCCCTCTTCGGTAGAGAACTTTTGGCGTTGTCCATCAACAATCTCGGTTAATCTTTCCTTTAAAAGACCTTTATCATCCTTTTCTAATAGGGGATCCCAATTGGAACCCAAAACAACTTTAATAACATTCCAACCTGCTCCTCGAAAAGCACCTTCAAGCTCCTGAATAACTGAACCATTGCCTCTTACCGGCCCATCAAGACGCTGTAAATTACAATTAATAACAAAAATCAGGTTATCTAAATCTTCCCTAGATGCGAGTGTTAAGGCACCCATGGCTTCTGGTTCGTCCATTTCACCATCACCAAGAAAAGCCCAAATTTTTTGATCTTTATCTTCAATTAAGCCATTATCATGCAAATATTTATTAAAACGAGCCTGATAAATAGCCGATATTGGACCAAGCCCCATAGAAACAGTTGGAAATTGCCAATAATCTTTCATTAAACGCGGGTGCGGATAAGATGACAAACCTCCTTTGGGGTTCAATTCTCTTCTGAAATTTTCAAGTTGAGTTTGAGAGATTCTTCCCTCTAAAAAAGACCGCGCATATATTCCTGGCGAAGCATGTCCCTGAAAATAAATAATATCAGCAGGAGTATCTCCGTCACCTCCTCTAAAAAAGTGGTTAAATCCTACTTCATATAAGGTAGCTGCAGAAGCATATGTTGAAATGTGTCCGCCGATTCCATCTTTCTTTTTATTTGCCTGAACAACCATTGCCATAGCATTCCATCGAATCAGGCTTTTTATTTTACGTTCTAACTTACGATCTCCAGCATATTCAACTTCCTGAGTATGTGGTATAGTATTAATAAACTGAGTAGCTAACGAAGGGTCTAATCTAACTCCCTTTTCAACAGCCCTGTTCTTTAATAATTTCAGAATCTCCTGAGGCCTGGTTTCTTCCTCATTGTTAATAATATAATCAAAAGAATCGATCCATTCCTGATTCTCAAACTCATATATTTTATTTTTTTCCATGATGTAATTATATTTTATCTTTTTTCTAATGCTTTAACTTTTTCTAATCTTCGCAAATGCCTTTCGGCACCAATGAATTTCGCATTTAAAAATGCTGTAATAAATTCCAGTGCTGCTGCAAAAGCTGTAACACGGCCACCAAGGCAAATCAAATTCATATCATCATCTTCCACACCCTGGTGCGCAGAAAAATAATCATTAATCAAAGTTGCTCTCACCCCAACAACTTTATTTGCGGCAATCGCTGCCCCCACTCCGCTGCCACATATTGCAATGCCGCGTTCAACTTCGTTTGCTGCGACTGCTTTTGCAAGAGGAATGATATAGTCAGGATAGTCATCTGCATTATCTAAAACAAAGGCACCAAAATCTTTCACCTCAAATCCTTGCTTGTGCAGGAACTCATGAATAATTTCCTTTAATGCGAACCCGCCATGATCGGCAGCGATACCAATTTTCATTTTATAATTTCTTATGTCAACAGTTTTTTTTACTTTCTCCACTATATAGTCAACTGTAAATCCGAAAAGTTTAAACAGGTCTTCGGCAGGTGCGGAATGTCCGAATACGTTAATGCCTATTTATTTTGTTTTCCAATGCAAAAACCATTTCTCACCAGCAAAAATCAGTACCATCATAACACCCGACAAAACCACAACAAAAAGGTCAGAGGATGCTTTTGTCCAAAGAAATGCTCCCAGGATAATCGCGTCAAATAGCAAGGCGGTACTAACAATAACAGGGTTAGCATGGACATCTTTTCGTAACCTGGTTAACACTCCCCAATGAACAACCATATCCATTACAATATAGAAGATAGCACCCAATGAAGCAATCCGTGTTAAATCGAAGAATATGGTTAAAACAATGGCAATTACTATGGTGTAAACCAACATGTGCTTTTGAATACTACCCGACATACCAAAATGGCTGTGAGGAATAAGCTTCATATCAGTCAACATAGCGCTCATTCGGGAAACAGCAAATACATTGGCAATAACCCCCGAAACAGTTGCTATAATGGCAATACCTACTGTAAACCAAAGTCCATATTTGCCAAATGAGGGTCGGGCTGCCTCAGCAAGGGAATAATCCTTAGCTTCAATAATATTGGGCACAGAAAGGTTTGCAGATACCGCAAAGGCGACCAATAAATAAACCACGGTACATATGAAAAGAGAAATAATGATGGCTCTGCCAACATTTTTATGAGGATTCTTGACCTCACCACCGCTATTGGTGATGGTGGTAAAGCCTGCAAAGGCCAGTGTAGTAAGAGCAAAAGCTCCTAAATAGCTTGCAATACTGAGATCTCCTGATACTTCGGAAGGGATTGCCGATTGAAACGAGAAGCCCGCAACCCATAGTCCGCCCAGGGCAAAAACAGCAATTCCACCTACTTTTAAAATCGCCATAATTAGTGCTGTTCTTTGTACGGTCTTATTTCCTGCAATATTGATCAGGAAGGTGGCTACTAATAGTACTACCCCTAACAAGGGAGCCCAGAAACTTCCTGTGTTTCCGTCAAAAAGCTGCATGATATAGGTACCAAAAGTACGAGCCACCAGACTTTGGTTTATGATCATGGCAAATACCATTAACAAGGCCGAACCTACTGCAATGGTGGTTTTTCCGTAAGCTTTTACTAAAATCATGGCAATGCCCCCGGAAGAGGGGTAGGCATTAGATACTTTTATGTATGAGTATGAACTGAAGCTCACTAAAATTGCTCCGACCAGGAATATGAATGGGAACCATTCACCAGAGAGTTCTGCTACCTGTCCCAGTAATGCAAAGATGGCAGCTCCAATCATAACACCTGTTCCTAATGAAACAGCTCCTATTAAAGTCAAACTATTTTTTTTATATTGTCCCATAGGTTTAATTCGTTTCAGTATAAAATAATTCACCTGTGCGGCTAACAAATTGTTTGTATAAATTTTCCTCGAAATCAAAATCTCACAGACAATCCTCCGCCTGCACCAAAACGATTATCATAGCTTGCCATTAACGAAAAGTTTTTTGAGAGAAAATACTCTAATCCAACCACCCATGTTAACTCTTCCCTGTAATTTACATTACTTAATGGATCTTCTTTATTCAGATTGTTCACCCAGCCAAAATCAGCCTGATATTCAATCTCTCCGAAGACAATTGTACGGGGAAACAACATTAACTCACGACCGAGGCCAATTTGGGGTCTCAATTCGTTGTCAATCCGAACATCCAAGTTGAACATATAGGGGGTAAAGAACCGGATGCCTGCTACGGCTGTGGGAGAAACATCATTAAGAGAGTTCTCTTCTTCCTTTTCCACATTTACACCTGCAAAGACCCTGAAATAGTCATACAGATAACGTTCATAGGTGAACTCGGCTTCCAGGATTTCATTCCAGCCATACTCTGCTGTTAAATTAAATTGATTTCTGATATTGGAAGTTACTAAATTTACTTCTGTCATATGCGAAGCCACATCTGCCATTCCCCACGAATAATACTGATTGGTTTCGTGGACCAACCGCGATACAGGAGATCCTTTTAGTCGCGGGTCGCGTGGTGTATCGTAACTAAATATCCGGTCCATACCGCCCATTAAGTGATAAAGGATGTGGCAGTGGAAAAACCAATCTCCATATTCATTACCATAAAACTCAATGGTGACCTGCTGCATGGGAGGTACATTCACGGTATGTTTTAAAGGCGAATATTTCCCGTTTTTATTGATGACCCTGAAAAAGTGACCGTGCAGGTGCATGGGGTGGTGCATCATGGTGAGGTTGTTAAGAGTGATACGGGTCACTTCCCCTTCTTTAATTTTTATCTTGTCGGTTTCTGACAATGGAATGCCATTCATGCTCCACACGTAACGCTGCATGTTTCCGGTAAGGTTCAGCAAAATTTCGTTAACGGGAGCATCTTCAGGATAGGTTGTTTTCTCAGTTGATTTTAAATAGTCGTAGTTAAATTCCGAATACATGTTCATCCCCGGCATTTCATTCATATCCATTTTCCCTTCATTACTTATTGAGGGATCAGCCGTATCATCCATTGTGTGGTCCATCTCCTTAGGATTCATGCCTTCCATTTGATCCATACTGTCTTTTTGCACCTCCTCATTCATCTTCTCATTCATCTGCATGCCCCAATTTTTCTTCATCTTATGGGGTTCATCATTTTTGGGGCGGAATTTAAGGGCCGGAGCCCCCATACGCATGTCCATTTTGGCCATTTGCTGCATCATCCCTATTTTGTCAGGTTCAGGGACATCAGGCGCCTGTAAAATTCTGCCTTTACCCAAAAATGCAGAAGCAAAGCCGGATCCATCATGCGCTGTGGTCTTAAACTCAATTTTTCCGTTTTGCGGAATGGTTACAATAAAATCGTAAGTTTCCGCGACTGCTATGAATGTTTTGTTGCGAGTGACCGGTTCCACATTCAACCCGTCTGCCGAAACCAGGGTAGGATCTTTCCCTCCAAAGGTCATCCAATATGAGGTGGAAGCCGATCCGTTGATGATGCGAAGCCTTACTTTTTCGCCGGGATTAAAGTCAGGGTATTTCTGTGTTTGTTCGCCGTTTATCAAAAAAGCAGGATAATAAATGTCTGCGATGTCGGCCCCTTCCATACGTTGCTTCCAAAAGTTCAGTTGTGCTCCCAATGCTCCTCTGGCAATAACCTGATTCAGTGGAGTGGCTGTCCCTTTTTTTATGGTGTACCACTCGGTGCCCCGTTTTAAGAAACGCAAAACGTTATGTGGCTTCTCATTGGTCCAGTCCGACAGCACCATGACCAACTCCTTATCGTAACCCAGCGTCTCTTCCTTGGGTTCAATGACGATAGAACCATACACCCCGCTTTGTTCCTGTAGCATAGTATGAGAATGATACCAATAAGTGCCGGATTGTTTCAGCGGGAACTCGTACTTCTGTGTTTCGCTGGGCATGATGGGTGGTGTATTCAGATAGGGCACACCATCATAAAAATTGGGAAGCAATAAACCGTGCCAGTGAATTGACGTCTCTTCATCCATTTCATTTTTGACATAAATAACGGCATAATCCCCTTCGTTAAAACGTAATGTAGGGCCGGGTATATTACCATTTATAGTCATGCCCTTGACATCTTTGCCGGCTTTGTTTACAGTTTCTTGCCGCAGGGTGAGTTGGTAGGTTGTGGTGTCGGTTTGGGCTTGCGCGGTAAATGCTGCTGCCACAAATAAAGCTAACAGTAAAAAAGTAAGTTTAAAATTCATCTCATTCTTTTATAGGTTGGTTTTCTATCAATTGATATCCTGCTGCTTTCCATGCTTTCATCCCGCCTTTCAACTTTTTTCTAAAAGCTATTTTTATTAAAAATCCGTTTGTTCACGCATCGATAACCGAAAAATGGCATCATCAGTCTGAAATCTGAAAACATAGTCAATAAGAACCTCGTTATCGACTTTCACTAATCCAAAAATTTTTTGAAGGGGATCAATTTTGAAATCCGTTAATTTAACTTCAAGATTACCTTTAAGTAGATAGCCTGAACTTTTGCAGGTATCAATTCCACACGGCACCACATAGCTGTTGGATACCCCTGCGATGGTGATTATTGTTTTGAAATCAGAAACCCCCTTGTCTTTCCTGCACTCTACCAAACTGCGTGGCTCAATGGCCATTATAATAAAAGGATATTCCGAAGCATTGACCATTTCGAGAAAATCATTCCGCATCTGTTTATTTGCACCTTCAAATTGATTTACGGCAATCTCGATACGTTGATAACGCTTTTTGTCATTATCCGCACCTGAAAGTCTGATAATTTTGGGATCGTGGTTAATCAGTTGGAACTGGTTGACATTTGACGAACCATGGATTTCGATGTGGCTTTCACAATCGGTGTTCGACAAAGGTTTTTCCTGACCTGTTGCGTAATTATATTTCAACAGAAAGGCTGCTGCTAAAAAAAAGCTGTATGTAAAAAATTTTAATTTCATATCAGTATGCAAAAAACTCATCGTTTCCGGATGCATATCACAAACTCTTCACTTTTAAAATTTTAGAAAGAAATAGCCGCCTCTAAAACCACCCCATTAAATTTACCCCCGCTAATATCACCATGGGCTGGTCCGTCATATTTCTGGACAACGTAATCCAACTTAAGCAATATGTTTTCAATCATATACCAGCCACCACCGATGTTTGTGCGGTTTACGGTTGACCCGTTGTTATCGGAAACTTTGTTGAGGCGTGTTCCGACGAAAAAACTTCCCAGCCGATAAAGGGCCTGCAAGGCTGTTTGGGTAAAATGCTGATCGGTATTGTTCCGTGCCCCTTTCATGTCTTCGTATATCCCGAAAACCTCCAGCCCATGGAACTGAACAAAAACATTTCCCATGTAACTGTTCATTTCAGATTGCCCCGCGCCGGGGGACCAACGTCCGGAGCGGAAATTGTCACCTTCGGCATCCACGGTTTGCATCACGTTGTAGTAGCGGGCGCCTGCACGGTCGCCCCCCCAAAGATAAGAACCGCTATGTCCTTCACCTACATGATAGCCCGAAAGCGTTCCGCGCAACCTCAGGTCATCGGTAACATTTTTGTTGTATCCTACTTTCCAGTTGAAAACAAGGTCTTTGCCAAGGTCGTTCCCTGAACCATAATTCATACGTCCATTGTTTGTGCCAACCATTGCAAGAAAGCCCTTGTCCCTGAACATCACTTCCAAACCAGGGTTGCTGGTATAGGCATCCATAATCCAATTGCCAACAAACGGATTAGCCATTACATCTGCATTGTTGCTCCTGTAAAAATGGGCATCGCCATAGTTGGGCATCATTACGCCCGCTTTAATGGTAAGGTATTTCATAATATTATCGGTTGCCGGCAAAAAAGGCATCCGGTCGATGGTTAAATATCCTCCTTCAACCCAGGCATCATTGTGGTGGCGTGACGACATATAAAAATTAATATGTGTACGGATTCCAGGCGCCAAATATGCGTTAATGTTCAAGTTGGCCGTGGGTAAATTAAAATTGTTCTTCAGGTCAATTAATTCCACGGTCGGTGCCTCGTGGTCGAGCGCCTGCAACTGCATTGCAAACTCACCCCCAACTTTCACTTTTATATTTTCGAACTCGTCAACTTTCTTTTCTTCCTCAAACTGTTGTGAAAAAGCTGTCTGGCCAAGAAAAATGGCCGCTATCAAAATAGTTAGTCTTTTCATGATATTTACATTTAAAAAATTTATAAATTACTGTTGTAGGTTTAATTTGCCCTGTTAAACTCAAAATCAAATTTCACCTCTACCTCATCGTCTGTTTTTAACGTGCCAAAAATGGCGGTGGGCGGTTCTATCCCAAAATCGGACATTTTCAGGCGTACTTTTCCGCTGGCCTTAAATTGTCGGTCTGAGACAATGTTAAAATCCATAGGTACTTTAATTTCCTTTGTTTTTCCCGCTATGGTCAGCATGCCGTTCAAACTTGTGTTCTTCCCCGACCAGGCGAGTGGCTTGTCCCCTTTCAGGATAAATTTAATTTGGGAGAATTTTTTCTCTTGTAAGGCATCGTTCGCTTTGTTGTCCATGATGTTTTTACCACTTTCCAACTTCGCTACGGGGGCAGAAAATTTAATATATTGTATTTCGGAAACAGAACCGTCTGCTAACTTCAATCCGGTTTCCGCGCTGAAACCGGTTGCTTCCATCTCCCAGTCGTCCAACGAAGAAGTGCCGGTAACCGATAATTTGCTGTTTTTTTCATTCAGCTTGTAAACGTTTTGCGCTGTTGCCGTAACCGCGAACAAAAATATGAGAATGCCAATTGTCAGGTGTTTAAAATTCAATTTGTTCATATCATTTCATTTAATTTATCCATTCATTTTTCGTTTTAATAATTGAGCGTTAATGGCAACAATAATGGTACTGAGGCTCATAAATACTGCACCAATTGCCGGACTGATAAGTATGCCTGCACTGTACAACACACCGGCAGCCAAGGGTATGGCCACTACGTTGTATCCGGTGGCCCAGGCAAAATTCTGTATCATTTTTTTGTAGGTTTCTTTTCCGTATATCACTAATGATGCGATATCATTGGGGTTGCTGTTAACCAGGATAATATCGGCTGTTTCGGCGGCAATATCGGTTCCAGAGCCTACTGCAATGCCTACATCGGCAGTAGCCAGGGCCGGGGCATCGTTAATCCCGTCGCCGGTCATGGCCACAAATTCACCTTGTTGCTGGAATTCCTTTACTTTTTTCAGTTTCTGGTCAGGAAGCACGTTAGCGAAGTAGCCGTCCAACCCAAGTTCATCGCTCACGCTTTTGGCTACTTTTTCATTGTCTCCGGTCATCATGAACAATTTTATCCCGGCTTTCCTCAAGGTTTTTACTGCTTCGTAAGACTCTTCGCGTATTTCGTCGGCCATGGCGATAAAACCTGCCAGTTTATCTTCAACCATCACAAAAACAACCGTTTCCGCTTCGTTCTTGTAAGCCTTGTCAGGTATCTCAAGTTTATTTTCTTTTACATAGCCAGGACTCACCACTTTCACGTTTTTGCTTTCAACCTTTGCTTCAATGCCTTTGCCGGTAATAGCGTTAAAATCTTCTGTTTCGGGCAGCTCAATTTTTTCGTCCCTGATTTTTTGCATAATTCCCATGGCCAACGGATGTTCTGATTTCCCTTCCAGCGCCCCGGCCAAACGCAGTATTTCTTTATCGTTGAAATCGCTGTTGAGTGCACCATAGCGAGTCACCCCAAAATTCCCTTTGGTGAGGGTGCCTGTTTTATCAAAGGCGAGGAGCGAAATCTTTCGGGAATTTTCAAATGCGGTACGGTTGCGTATCAGGAGTCCTTTTTTCGCGGCCATCGAAGTAGAGATTGCCACTACCAGGGGCACAGCAAGCCCCAGGGCATGCGGACAAGCAATAACCATAACGGTTGCCATGCGTTCCAGCCCGAAAACAAATGGTTTACCAAGAATAAGCCATGTAGCCAGCGTTCCAAACCCAACGGTAAGTGCAATAATTGTAAGCCAGAAGGCAATCCGGTCGGCCAGGTGCTGCGTTTTCGACTTTTCACTTTGTGCATCGCGCACCATGTCAATCACTTTATTTAAATAGGCATCTTTGCCCACCTGCTGCACATTTACTTTTAACGAACCATTGCCGTTGATGGTCCCGCCTATTACTGTATCGTCTTTGGATTTTTTTACCGGTTTTGATTCTCCGGTGACCATGGCCTGGTTCACGTTGCTCTCCCCTTCGGTAATAACCCCGTCAACTGGGATTTTCTCGCCGGGACGGATAAGCACTATGTCATCTTTCTTAAGCTGATCTACTTTTACATCTTCCGTTCCGCCGTTTTTTACGAGGTGGGCTTCAGACGGCATCATTTCCACCAACATCTGGAGCGATCGGGAAGCACCCATAACCGATTTCATCTCTATCCAGTGGCCCAGCAGCATTATGTCGATCAGGGTGGCCAGTTCCCAGAAAAAGGTGCTGCCTTCCACCCCAAAGGTAGTGGCCGAACTGTATCCCCATGCCACGGTGATGGCCACGGCAATCAGGGTCATCATTCCTGGCTGCTTTTTCTTTAATTCACCAACCAGGCCTGTTAAAAACGGCCATCCGCCATAGAAATATACAAATGATGACAAAGCAAAAAGAACATAATTGGAGAAACCAAAGGTAAATTCATACCCAAGCAAGTCCTGTATCATAGGCGACAACACCAGAATTGGGAAAGTAATGATTAATGAAACCCAGAAACGTTTCCTGAAATCCTTGATCATCATGGCATGATGGTCGTGCGATGCGTGACCGTGACCGCTGTGGTCACTTTCTTTATGCCCGTGCCCGGCTTCCTGATGATTGTGTTGTTTTTCCATTTCGCCTTATTTTTATCTGGCCGGGAATGAATTTTCCCTGCCCTGGTTTTGTTTACTGTTTTTTATTCTCTACCGGCAATCCCAGCGTCACCCAGTCGTGCATGCCGCCACGGTAGTACAATATTTTTTCGGGCGGGTAACCTGCTTCCAGTAAATTGTGAATGGCCGTGGGCGACTGCGGGCATTGCGGCCCGTTGCAAAAAAAGATGGCCGGTTGGACGCCGTTCAGCTCATCCATGCGTTCTACAATTTGGGTATGCGGAATATTTATGGCCCCCGGGATGGTTGACTTATTGTAGAAATCAGGGGTACGCCCGTCAATTACCTGGTGCCCTTTTCCCAGCCAGTCATTTACTTCGATCTCATCTACAGTGCGGACATTTTCTGCTACCTGCATAGGTTGTATTATTCCCCATGTGGTATCTACCTGAACCAACCCTGTTTCGTCTTTCACCCGCTGAGGTACCATTTGTGTCTCACCTCTTTTTGGTGTTCGTTTTTCATTAATATCCATATTTGGTTTCTTTAAATTTAGTATTCAGGCCTGGACATGCCGATATCCAAAAAATTCTGCTTTATTCCTAAACTTTTGTTGGTCACGGCAGTGCGTACTGCCTATGGATCATAAACTCTCAATGGCTTTCTGAAGTTTTTCCCGAATATCCTTCGCAATGGTTTCGAGTTCAGGACTTTCCACTGCCATCATGGAGGTTACCGGGTCAACCGCCGCAACTTCTGTTTTGCCATTGTCCAACTCCTGAACAATTACGTTGCAGGGCAACATCGTACCTATCTTATTTTCAGCCTGAAGGGCTTTGTAGGCATTGGGGGGATTGCAGGCTCCCAAAATCCGGTATTTTCTGAAATCCACATCCAGCTTTTCTTTTAGTTTGTCGTGAATATTTATTTCTGAAAGTATTCCAAAGCCTTCTTTCTTCAATTCTTCGGTTACTTTTTCAACGGCTTCGTCGAAAGAGTAGTTTGTCGTTTTTTCAATATAATACTTCATGATTCTGTATTTTTTAATTCTGTTATTTTCTTCTGTCCCGGCATTCCTACCGATACCACTTCATCGTTCACCAATAACACGGGCGATCTTTTTAACCGATACTTTTCAACCAGTTCCGGGTGTTCTTCAAAAAACTTTGTTACGTATTGCAACCCGGCATCCTGCAACTGTTCTTCGAGGATTGGCCGGTGGTTGCAACTTTTTGTAGCTAATATTGTAATTTTCATCTGTTCTATTTTTTTCGTTTTGCCTCCTGTTCCCCTCCTGGGAGGGGTTAGGGGTTAGGGGAGGCTCCCTTTACATTAAATCCTTTTTGCGTTCTTCAAATTCCTGTTTATCAATTTCGCCCCGTGCATACCGATCTTTTAAAATGTCGAGCGCCGATTTTCCGGGCTCTCTGGGGACGTTGTTGTTACGGTTGAACCTCTGCGACATGGGCCAGATAATGGCAATCAGCACGATAACACCGATGATCCACCACCAGCCCATTCC
>Ga0307958_1000717_pt1 | contig 16970 bp, 14 predicted proteins | sample OrgLakmetagen492_FD_201826 | JGI IMG/M metagenome (GOLD analysis project Ga0307958, IMG submission 201826) | Saline water microbial communities from Organic Lake, Antarctica - #492 | ecosystem: Environmental > Aquatic > Non-marine Saline and Alkaline > Saline | place: Antarctica: Organic Lake... | reverse complement strand
CCAGGCTGTATGTCTTCGATTGCCTGGCGGGTGTCGAAATAGTCCAGGTCGGTGCCTGGTAGGTTTTTGCGGTAGTGGGTGTTCATATTTTGGGCTCTCTACGCAATAGGGGGTTGGGGACAGAATTAAATTCTGTCCCCAGCTGACCTCGAGATAGGGGACAGATTTGAAATCCGTCCCCGGTCTGGCGTTGGGTAATAGGGGACAGATTTCAAATCCGTCCCCGGTCCGGTTGGGGACAGAATTTAATTCTGTCCCCGCTTTGTCCCGGTTTTAGCGCTTTTCGATCGGCAGCCATTCGGCGTGTTCGGGGCCGATGTATTCGGCGCTTGGGCGGATGATTCGGTTGTTGGCGCGCTGCTCTTTGACGTGGGCGGTCCAGCCGGATACCCGTGACATCACGAAGATTGGGGTGAATAGCTCGGTGGGGATGCCCATGAAGTGGTAAGTAGAGGCATGGAAGAAGTCGGCGTTGCAGAACAGTTTATTCTCGCGCCACATGACTTCTTCACAGCGTACAGACACCGGGTAAAGCACGGTATCGTTCACTTCTTTCGACAGTTTTTCGGACCACTTTTTGATGATGATGTTGCGCGGGTCGGAATCGCTGTAAACCGCGTGGCCGAAGCCCATGATTTTTTCTTTGCGCTGCAGCATGCCCATCAAGCCTTTTTCGGCTTCTTCCGGGGTCTTGAATTTCTGGATCAGTTCCATTGCCGCTTCGTTGGCGCCGCCGTGAAGCGGGCCACGCAGGGTGCCGATAGCGCCGGTTACACAGCTGTGGATGTCAGACAAGGTAGAGGCACATACGCGGGCCGCGAAGGTAGACGCGTTGAATTCGTGCTCGGCGTACAGAATCAGGGAAACGTTCATCACCCGTTCGTGCAGCTCGCTGGGCTTTTTGCCGTGCAGCAGCTCCAGGAAGTGGCCGCCGATGGAATCGCAGGTGCCGATGGTGTCGATGCGCACGCCTTTGTGGGCAAAGCTGTACCAGTAATTGATGATACTCGGGAACACTGCCAGCAGGCGGTCGATTTTGTCGTCTTGCTCGCTGAAGTTTTCCTCGGTTTCCAGGCTGCCCAGCATTGAGCAGCCGGTGCGCATCACGTCCATCGGGTGGGCATCTTTAGGGATATTTTCCAGCACGGTTTTCAGTGCGTCTGGCAGAGTGCGCAGGCTTTTAAGCTTGGTTTTGTAGGCGTCCAGTTCCTGCTGGTTGGGCAGTTTGCCTTGCAGCAGCAGGTAGGCCACTTCTTCGAACTGGGCGTTGTCTGCCAGGTCGCTAACGTCGTAGCCACAATACGTGAGGCCGGTTCCGGTTAAGCCAACGGTGCACAGTGCGGTTTGACCAGCAACTTGTCCACGCAGCCCTGCGCCACTTAATTTTTTTGCTTCAGCCATGGGTGTTCTCTCCCTCAAAACCGGGGACAGATTTAAAATCTGTCCCCTACTTGGTTGTTTGACACCGGGGACGGATTTCAAATCTGTCCCCTATTTGGTTGTTTGACACCGGGGACAGATTTGAAATCTGTCCCCTATTTGTTAACCAGGGACAGACCTAAGGTCTGTCCCTCGGCAAAACAGGGGACGGATTTGAAATCCGTCCCCGGTCCACTCTCGCTAGATCGGGGACAGACCTAAGGTCTGTCCCCTATACCGTCCCCTATCTCAGCCTTTGGTCTGCTGAAAAAGCTGGTCAAGCTTCTGTTCGAAATCGTGGTAGTTCAGGTAGTCGTATAGTTCCATGCGGGTTTGCATGAGGTCGATGACGTCTTTTTGGTCGCCCTTTTCCAGAATGTTCTGGTAAACCGTTACGGCGGCTTTGTTCATGGCGCGGAAGGCGCTCAGCGGGTAAAGCACCATGCTGGCACCGGCATCACCCAGCTCTTTGCGGTTGTACAGCGGCGTAGCACCAAATTCGGTGATGTTGGCCAGCAGCGGCACATCGCCCAGGGCTGCAGAGAAGGCTTTGTAGTGTTCCAGCTCGTTGACAGCTTCAGCGAAGATGCCGTCGGCACCGGCTTCTATATAAGCTTTGGCGCGATCAATAGCGGCGTCCAGGCCTTCTTTCTGGAACGAATCGGTACGGGCCATGATGAAGAAGTCTTTGTCGGCGCGGGCGTCAACGGCCGCTTTGATGCGGTCTACCATTTCTTCTTTGGAGACAATTTCTTTGTTCGGGCGGTGGCCACAGCGCTTCTGGGCGACCTGGTCTTCAAGGTGAACGGCGGCCGCACCGGCTTTTTCCATTTGCTGAATGGCACGGCCAATGTTAAATGCGCCACCCCAACCGGTGTCTATGTCTACCAGCAGCGGAATATCCGTGGCGGCAGTGATGCGGCGCACGTCTTCAACTACGTCGTTCAAGCTGGTCATGCCCAGATCTGGCAGGCCGTAGGAGGCGTTTGCAACACCGCCACCAGACAGATAAATAGCATGATGCCCTACCCGCTCGGCCATCATGGCCGCGTAGGCGTTGATGGTGCCAACAATCTGCAGGGGCTTGTTGTCGTTCAGGGCTTTACGAAAACGGGCGCCCGGGGAAAGTTTGCTGGACATGGTGTTGCCTCCTTTGGATAAAGATGACGATGGTTTGCTGATTAGTTAGACAGTCAGTTCGCCGTCGCGGATTTTTTGTTCAATGTTTTGTCGTGCTGCGTGAATGTGGCGTTTCATCAGAAATTCCGCCAGCTCGCCATCTCGGCTGGCAATGGCATCAACAATATTGCGATGCTCGCCCAGCGCCATGTGCGGGCGCCCGGCCGAGGTGCTTAAACGGTAGCGGTACATGCGCACCATGTAGTATAGGTCGCCCAGGAGCATTTGAGTCAGCTTGGTGTTGCGACTGCCAGTGGCGATGCGGTGATGAAAATCGTAGTCGCCCTCGGCCTGGTAATACGCCTGGCCCTGGGCTTGTTCGATCATGGTTTCGTGGGTATCGAGGGTGGCGCGCAAGGCGGCAATTTCGGCGTTTGTCATGCGTTCCGCGGCCTGCCGTGCGGCCAGGCCTTCCATCAGTTCGCGTATGCGATAGAGCTCTATTAATTCGTCTGCGCTTACGGAGACGACTTTCACCCCGGCATGGGGGCGGCGTACCAGCAAGCCCCGGGATTCCAGGCGGCCCAAGGCTTCGCGCAGCGGCCCGCGGGTTAAATGAAAGCGGGAGCAGAGCTCAACTTCACCAATTTTTTCGCCCGGGGTCAGGTCGCCTTTCACGATCGACGTTTGCAGACAATCGAAGGCTTCATCAGCGCGGGTATAGGCCTGTGGGACGAATTCCAACATACTTTGTTAACAATCCTGTGAGTGATGTTGAGAAATTACGCGCCACCGTACGGATTGTCAACAATCCTTCAGTGTAAGACGTTACATCTGACGCATTACAATTCCAAAAACCGGGCTTGCTCGTCCGCCGGTGGCGGCGTGTACTGGTACAGCCACACTTCAGAGACCGGTTGCCCGCTGAGCATCAGCTGCAAACGGATGTCGATGGGAGCGCTCGATTCGCCGGGCACCAGATCGAACATTGCGCGGTAGCCCTTGATCGAGTCCAAGGGGCGCACAGACGCTATTTCTACCTTGCCACTGCTGGTGGTGATGGCGGCTTCCAGTTCGGCATCGGCGCCCAACATGCTCAAGCCACCGCCGCCGAAATCGATGGCAAAACGCCAGGAAAATACGTCTCTCTGCTGGCCTATAACGCCGCCAAGCCCGGTGCGGGTGGCTTGCACTTGCGCCAACTTGTCTGGCTGCACCGGTGGCTGTTCACCCCAGGTCAGAGTGTAAGAAAACAGGTGTTCTTTGCCAACAGCCAAAGGCTTCTGCGGGTTCCAAAATGCCACGATATTGTCGAATGTTTCGTTCCCCGTGGGGATTTCAGTGAGCATTACCTGCCCTGGACCCCAATCGCCTTTTGGCGCAATCCAGGCGCTTGGGCGGCGGTTATAGAACACACCGTCGTCTTGATAGTGCTCAAAGTTACGGTCGCGCTGCAACAGACCAAAGCCTTTCAGGTTATTGTCAACAAAACTGCTGACATGAACGTTGCGGGGATTCATCAACGGCCGCCATAGCCATTCGTTGTTGCCGTTTTGAATCGCCAGGCCATCTGAATCGTGAATTTCAGGGCGCCAGTCGTACGCCATACGGCGATCGTTTTCGCCCATTTGGTACATGCTGGTTAGCGGCGCAATGCCCACCCGTTCGATGGCTTTGCGTGGGTAGAGCGCCACATCCACATCCATCACCGTATTTTGCCCGGGCTGAATACGGAAGGCATAGGCGCCGGTGACGCTGGGAGAATCCAGTAAGGCCCAGACGGTGACGAAGTCCTGACCGGGGGCCGGTTTCTCTAGCCAGAAGGTGGTGAAGTCGGGGAACTCTTCTTCCCTGCTCATGCCCGTGTCTACCGCCAAGCCGCGGGCAGACAAACCGTACTGCATCGATTCGCCCACCGCACGGAAGTAACTGGCGCCCAGGAAAGACGCCAGATCTAACTGAAAATTGGTGTAAAAGTGCAAGCGAAATCCGGCGTAACCAAGATTCGGTTGCAGATTACCCAGTGCCTGTTCGCCGCTGTAGTCGAAGTTGCTCTGGCGATATTCCAGGGCCCGGGCGATGCCGCCATCCACTTCAAATATCTGCACCGGCTTTTTGAAGTACAAGCCAAGATGGAAAAGCTGCACCTGAAACAACAAATCGTCGCTGCGCCAGAGCGCATCCTCGGGCTTGAAGCGGATAGACTGATAATCATCCCAGCTTAGGGCGTTCAGGCTTGCGGGGATGCCGTTGGTTTGCGGTTGGTAGGCTTTGCTGGCCAGATGACGGGCGTGACCTTTGAGCCAGGCGTAATCAAAAGGCCCACTGTATTTTGTGCTGCGAGCCACCTCACCCGCCTGCAGCCAGGCCGGCATGGGTAAAACGCCCAGAACAGTAGCAGCAGATACGGCTTTTAGAAGAGAGCGACGGCGCATTATTAAACCTCAAAAATCGGCGTGGTAGGTTGTCGATGTTCTGTTGTTGGTCGATAGTCAGTTGTTGATTGAGTCCGTTGTTCGTCACTATCCAGCTATTAAAGACGGGCGATCGCCTGGCCCCAATAACTGTCTGTTGGCGCAATCCAGGCACGGCGATGAAGCTCGGCCAGAGCCACTCTGTCTTCGCACAATTCGCTGATCTGTTTCTTATTCAATATCGCCGGGCCGGTATAAATGCATTGGTCCACCCTGACCCGGCTGAGCAGCACCGAGGTAGGCGCCGCCAGTATTAAAGGCACAGCCACGGGCAGCGACCAAATGAAAAAACTGACATCTAGCCACCAGGCGAACACCGCCCAGCTACCGCCAATTACCAACCCCGGTGCCTGGGTTATTAACGCTTCGCGCCAGCCGGTTTCTTCCGTGCGATTTTGCCCGGCCCAGCTTAGGGAGACGTTTAACAAAGACGCGATGACGAACCGGCTGTGGGCCAGCACCCACCCAGGTGTCCACAACGCGGCCAATCTTACCGTCAAACGCGGTATGGTCTCCGAATCTAAGGCGGTACTGGAAATTCAGTTCTGCGCCCTGCTCGATTTTCTGACGCGGCTTCCAAAAGGCTACGATGTTGTTGTTGCCCTCTGAGGAGGTGGGAATTTCTACCAGCACAACTTCGCCTGAGCCCCAATCGTCGGTATTGTCAATCCACGCGCTCGGGCGTTTTTCGTAGTGGGCTTCTGCGTCTGAAAAATCATCAAAGCGGGTATCGCGCTGCATCAGCCCGAACCCTTTCAGGTTGGTCACTTGAAAATAGTTCATCCGCAAACTGGTGGGGTTTAGTAATGGCCGCCATTCCCCCGCTGGCTGACGTGTGTTCTCGCCGTAGTAGAACATGGACGTTAGCGGCGCCAAACCAATCTGATCGATATTGCTGCGGGCAAACAGGTGGGCACTGACCTCAATGCCGGTGACCGTGTTCGGGCTGATCACAAAACGGTAAGCGCCGGTTGCGCCGGGGCTGTCTAACAGCGCATAAACCGTGATGGTGCCCGCGTTGGCGGCTGGCCGTTCCAACCAAAACTCGGTGAACGCCGGAAACTCTTCGCCGGAAGGTAAGCCGATGTCTAGGGCCAGTCCCCGGGCTGCCAAGCCGAAACCGTTATCGGCCCCGACACCGCGAAAATAGCTGGCGCCGGCGAACACCAGGAACTGGTTGCCCTGACGCTCAGGGTTTTTAATGGCCGATGCCGCTTGTAAGGGCCAGGTCAGCCGAAAGCCCGCATACCCCAAATCGGCGGGGATGCGCTTGGCCAGATCCGGAGACGGATACGTAAAGTGATCGCGATTAAAAATCAGCGGCCTTACGCCCTCTTGATCCACTTCGTTCAAGGTAACCGCGTGACGGTATACGCTGCCGGCGGGCACCATCATGACTTCAAAGTGCTTTTTGTCCGCACTGGCCGGCTGGCGCCAAAGATTGGCTTCGGGCTTGAAGCGGATTGACTGGTAGCGGTCGTAAGGCAAAGACGTTAGAAAGTCGGGAACGGCGCTGGGCGCTTTGTATGGCGTTTGCGCCAGCGCCTGAGCTTTTTTAGTGACATCGGCAAAACCAAAGCTCCAAACCGGAGCGCTGGTGCCTAGGCAAAATACGACAATGCACCCGTTTACAACACGGGCTGTCCTTGCAAGCATGGATGGTATTCCCTGAGTTCAATTCAATTTGTTGTGACTATACAACACCACGGTGTTGTCGCGCCTTATGTGACACGTCTGTAAGAGCTTGTTCATCAAGCAAGAAACCGGTTTTAATACTATTCGCCGCGCCTGATCACAGGCAGACAGCAATATTTCTTTTGGTGAAACTGCATTTTAGCCATCAACTTGGGTAAACTTTGCCAATACTGACTTTCATAAGGACGCTGAAATGATCAAGAAGTGCCTGTTTCCCGTTGCCGGTTATGGCACCCGCTTTTTACCGGCCACCAAGGCCATGCCGAAAGAAATTCTGCCCATCGTCAACAAGCCGTTGGTTCAGTACGGTGTTGAAGAGGCATCAGCTGCCGGCATTCACGAATTCGGGTTTGTGACCGGTCGCGGCAAGCGCGCCATTGAAGATCATTTTGACATCAGCTACGAGCTTGAGCACCAAATTGCGGGTTCTGGCAAAGAGGGTATGCTGACCTCTATCCGCGATTTGATTGACAACAACACCTTCGCCTTTACCCGTCAGAGCGAAATGAAGGGCCTGGGCCATGCGATTCTGACCGGGCGCAACCTGGTGGGCGACAACGCTTTCGCCGTGGTGCTGGCCGACGACTTCTGCGTGGGGCCTGACGGCGAAGACGGCGTGTTGGCGCAAATGGTCAAACTTTACAACCAGTTCCGCTGTTCTATTGTGGCCATTGAAGAAGTACCGGCCGACGAAACCCACAAGTACGGTGTAATTGCTGGCGAGTGCATGAAAGACGGCTTGTTCCGGGTAACGGACATGGTGGAAAAGCCTGCACCAGAAGACGCACCCAGCAACATGGCGATCATCGGCCGCTATATTCTGACACCGGATATTTTCGACATTCTAGAGCGCACGCCGCCGGGTAAGAACGGTGAAATGCAAATTACCGACGCCCTGCTGGAACAAGCCAAAACGGGCTGCGTACTGGCCTACCAATTCAAAGGCCGGCGTTTTGACTGCGGCAGTATAGACGGCTTTGTAGAAGCGACCAATTATGTTTACGAAAACATCTACAAAAAGGGCTTATAGCCTAAACCATTCCGATAAAAAGTTGACGCATCGCAGCCGAATCAGTATATTTCGCTGCGTTGCAAAACAGGACCATAGCTCAGTTGGTTAGAGCGCTGCCTTGACATGGCAGAGGTCGGCAGTTCGAATCTGCCTGGTCCTACCAGAATTTAGTAAAAAATAAGCCACTTAGAGCGAAAGCCTGGTGGCTTTTTTTATGCCTGTATGATTTTTTCTATCGTGTGTGGCCGATGTATGGCCATTCTTAATCGGAAAGCGGAAAATAGCTGTCTACTATTGGCGAACGTCACACTGCATACAAGCGACTTTAGGGCGTTGGCGATCCATATTGAGCCAGAAACGAAAGGTTTAGAGATTCCTGAGCGGGATGGTTATTTCATCGTCACTGTTTATAAATATCGAGCGGACGGGGTCGCCTTCGCTTGTGTGTTTCGGGACTGCCGAACAGATGGCCTGATATAACTTACTGAGTTTGGCCCTGTAATCATAGCGTTGCGTATTCTCCGGTGGCCCATTCAGGATAGGTTCGCCACTGCTTTTTCCAGGCTGCTATGTTCTCAGGTCTCATGGGCCGGGCAATGGCGTACCCCTGTGCATCGTAGCAGCCAAGACTGATCAGTAGCTCACCGTGCTCTCTGGTTTCCACGCCCTCTGCCACCAGCTTCCGGTCAAAAGCCTTAGACAAGCCAACGATGCCTTTGAGAATCGAAATGTCATCAGAACTAGAGAGTGCACCTCTCACGAAACTCTGATCTATTTTGAGAGTTTTAACCGGTAGCTGCTTAAGATAAGAAAGCGAAGAATACCCCGTACCAAAATCATCCAGTGAGAAGGTAACACCCAGGCTCTCGCAGTCGCGGATAACGCAGCCGGCCTTATCAAGCTCGCCGAGAGCTGCCGTTTCGAGTATTTCAAGATCCAGCCGTTGCGACGCCACACGGGGATACCGGGCTAATACCGCCTTCAGTTTTTCTGTAAAACCCGGTTGCTGAAGATGTATTGCAGCAATGTTAACGCCCACATCCAGAGCTAACCCTTCGCTATCCCAGGTTTCCATCTGCCTGAATGCCTGCTCAATGACCCACTCGCCGATATCGATCATTAACGGATGGTGCTCCAGCGCCGGAAGAAAATGTATCGGGCTTAACAAGCCTTTTATCGGATGGTCCCAACGGATGAGCGCTTCCACGCCAATAACGTTACCCAACCGCATACATACTTTAGGCTGGTATTCCAATCTGAACTGGTTGTCGGCAAGCCCCGCTCTAACGTCGGCCAGAAGCTGTTGACGCTCCACGGACTGGCGCTGTTCGTCGGCATCCAGAAATAGCCAGTCGCCCTTTTGCTCCTGCTTGGCACGAAACAGTGTGTTATCTGCTTGCCGCAGAACCGTATCTGCATCACCTGCCCCACCATGGGGGAACAGGACAACACCAGCGGTGAAAGCTATCGCAATACTGCCACCATCCAGAATAAACGGTTGCCCAGCTGTGAGTCTCAGTGCTTTTAGTTGGGCTTCCACTTTCTCGCTGTCGGTCAGCAGCAGCACAAACTCGTCTCCACCGGTCCGGGCGAGTTGCCCGCCATAGAACATGGCATCTATCCAACGCCGAGCAAGTAAGCCAAGCAGCCGGTCGGCAGCCTCTTCACCAAAGCGGGCATTCACTTTATGAAAATTATCCAGATCAATGGAGATCAGCGCGGCGGACTCGGCAGGCAAATGGCTCTGCTGCATAACTCCGCGGATTTCCCTGAGAATTCCGTTACGGTTCATCAGCCCGGTAACAGGGTCTGAATACGCCAGAAACTCAAGTTGTTCCTCATGGTCTGACGCCTGCTGCTCCAGTGCAGCATGGAGTTTTTCATGCTGCAGCCGGGCCAATTCGTCCTCGGCTCTGAGCCTCGCCATTTTTTCACGCATCAGCTGTATGGTGCTGGAACAGAACTTTCCGTATATCTCCAGCAAAGCCAAGACCATGACGGATACCGCCCCGCTTAGCTTGCCATCGACTTCGCTTCTGGCTTCAGAAATGGAGGCTCCGCGCTCTACTGCCTCGATGGTAAGAGCCATTCGACGATCCGACTCCAGAATATGAAAAGCCAGCCATCGGGTCAGATAGTTGAACAGATCACTCATCACTTTTTCCTCCGGCTCATCGCTGGAGCGGTACATCTGAATCTGAACAAAGAACAGCTGGTGGCCATCGTGATGGTTCTGCACCATTGCCTGCTTACCGAGAGCCGTTTCCCAGATTTCCTCCTCCGCTTTGAAGTGATAGGCGGCATAAGAAAGAAGCTCATCAAGAATACGACCGCACTCCAGCTCCGAGGTGCTGGAAGCGAGGTGCCAGGCGAGCCGGTTCACGATTTCGACAAGTACCTTGTGTTGCTCGTCAATCTTTTCGATACCCGTTTCGAAATTCCGGTTCCACGGAAAAATTTCAAAAACAGTAGCGTCTGCATCAGACATGTTGTGGCGCCCAGCTGTAGAAAGTTAGGTCCTGCAAATAGTTTAGATTATATGCGAACGTGACACAGTTGTTCAAAAACTAATGCTATCTATTGACGATATCCTCGCAGGTACTAAAATTTCTCATGGACATTTATTTCGCATACTTCTTTAAAAATTAGAAGGAGAGAGGATGCTTGCCTTTGATCGGGGCAAGCGTTGGGCACGCGCCATGCGTCCTACGCCAGAAATGATCGCCTTAATAGGCTACTCTGGAGCGGCAACTAATGAAAATCTCATTCTCAATATATAGTAGCTAAGTCGTTGAAAGACGGTAAGTTCGCGGTGTTCGCTAAGACCGTCAGATAAGGCAACTTTTCCATAACATACACGCACATACGGAATTTAAGTGGCATTTTTGACATGGCGGAGGTCGGCAGTTCAAATCTGCTTGGACCTACCAGAATTTATCATGAAATAAGCCACTTAGAGCGAAAGCCGGGTGGTTTTTTTATGTCTGGAGATTGGGAATTGAAAGCCGGGGACAGATTTCAAATCTGTCCCCTATCTGCAACTTATTACCTGACTTAACGATCCTCGCGGGTATGCCACAGTCGCAAGATGAAAATGGCACTTTCCTGAATTTCATATCGAACTTCGTAATGACCAACCTGTAGTCGTCGAACGTCTCTTGGATCAAACTGATGCAACGACTCGCCAAGGCGAGGATTATCAATGAGCCGAGTGGCGCCGTGGGTCAGTGACCGGACAACGTTAATGGCAGCAGGCTTATTCACAGGCTCCAGAAACTCATAAAGCCGGGCAATGTCCGATATGGCTTTACTTGTCCATTGAAGCTCCATCAGCGGGGAACAGGCAGCGGCTGATCGGAATCAAGACTGTCGGCCCAAGCCAATACCGCCTGGTGGTCAATCACCTGCCTGGCGTCGACGTCAGACAAGGCCTCTTGTGTTAGCCGATCCCGCTCATCTTCTCGGGCAATCCAGTCAGCCAAGGCCTGCTTTACGATCCAGCCTTTGGAGCGCTCCAGACGCTGAGCAATCAGCCCCACCTTGTCGGCCATAGACACTGGCACATGAGCGGTCATCACACGGGTATCTGTTTTGGACATAAGAGCACCTTTTACAGCTTTGATTCATCTTGAATCAGTATAAATCAACATGAATCAAATTGTCGCCTATGGCGAATCATTAAGACCTCGGGTCTGATTTTGGCTCATACCAGAGCTTCCACTCCTGCGCCTCGCACTTCTGCCTCCACATACACGCACATACGGAATCTAAGTGGCATTTTTGACATGGCAGAGGTCGGCAGTTCAAATCTGCCTGGTCCTACCAGAATTTATGATGAAATAAGCCACTTAGAGCGAAAGCCGGGGACAGATTTGAAATCTGTCCCCTATCTGAAACCAGGGACAGATTTAAAATCTGTCCCCTATCTTTCTAGGTTGGTGTGGGTAATTGTTTCACAGGTGCTAAGCTTCCTACTTCTGCAGGTGTAAGGATCCCTTCAATGGCCCCCTACCGAACTTTTTTGAGCTTCTTGTTGCTGTTCACCTTGAGTTTTGCCGCTCAGGCGTCGTCGACTCTGGATATCGGCCAGGAAGCGATTCGATTAACGGATTTTCGAGTTGAGTATTTCACTGACGATTCGCAGTCGCTGAGCCACGAGGAAGTTCGTAAGCAGACCTTTCAGGAGACGACCAGCAGCACCTCGCTTGGCACCAAGGCGGCCGTGACCTGGTTCCGGTTTACTCTGCGCAATTCGAGCCTGAAGGCAAGGGCTCTTTTTTTGCACTTGCCTAAGGCTTATCACTTGCGTTCAATCGATATCTTTCAGGAGCGCTCTCAGAGTCTGATTGACCAAGCGTCGGTTAACCTTAGCGATGCCAGTGATCACCCCCTGATGTACCAGGGAACGGTGGTCTATCCGTTCGCGGTGCCCCTGGGAGAAACCGTGGTTGTTTACGTCCGCAGCCATGTGTATTCGTATCAATGGTTTTCATTAGAAATTTACGACGATAAGCGATCTCGCCAAGCACTCGTTGGTGGTCATCTGGACATCGCGCTGTTGGTGGGCATGATGTTGGCAATGGTTTTGTACAACGTCCTTTTGTACTTCGCCACCAGCAAAAGCGAGAACATTTTCTATTCCTTGTATCTGATTTCGGGCCTGGCGTGGATTGCGCTCTCCTACGGGCTGCTTGGCAAAGCGTTCAATGTCTACGGCGATGCCGCTTACGTGTTGAATCTGGCGGTTATCAGCATGCCGATTTTTCTGTTGTTGTTCATGATGTCGATTTTCGAGACGCGGGAGTTCTACCGCACCGAACACCGCGTGCTGCAGGGCATGCTGGCATTGTTGGTCATCACGCTAGTGTATGGCCTGTTTGATCCTGTAGGGGCAATGAAACCCGCACCCAGCCTCGCGGTGCTGTTAATGGTGGTGACCTTTTCGGTAGGTATCTCGTTGTTGCGTAAGGGACACCCATTGGTGAAGTTCTTTCTTGTCGGCCACACTTTCTTTGTGGTGTTCAGCGGGGTTGCCGTGCTGTATTACAAGGGCCTGGTTGAGCCGAATTATATAAACAGCCATGGTGTCGGGATTGGCATTGTGCTGGAAGCACTAACGCTGGCGTTCATCATCTCTTACCGGATAAAAGTGCTGGAGGATATCCGCTCCAAACAGAATGAATTCAAACAGCAGGCGGCGACCGACCCGCTCACTCAGCTTTATAACCGCCGACATTTTGTGTCTGAGGGTGAGTATATGTTTGAAAAGGCGAGAGCCGCCGGGGAGCCTTTGTCTGTTATCGCACTTGATATTGACCATTTCAAAGCGGTGAACGATGAACACGGCCATCATGTTGGCGACTCGGTATTGGTGGACATGGCTGTCATTTTCCGACAGCACAGCCGGGACAGGGATCTGGTCGCCCGGTTTGGCGGCGAGGAGTTTGTGATTCTTTTGCCCGGCGCTGACCACGCAGAAGCCCGGAGTTGTGCCGAACGTATTCGTAAGGGCGTTGAAAGGCATGTTGTTGATGCCGGCGATGGATTGGACGTGCGTATTACCGTAAGCATAGGCGTTGCGGAAGTGAATACTGCCATGGAATCGGTGGAGAACGCCGTCAATCGAGCCGATAAGGCGTTATACGAAGCCAAGGCTTTAGGGCGAAATCGCGTGTGCTGTTCTGAGGCGGTTGCCGGCGGGGTGAGTTTTTAAGATAAGGGACAGATTTAAGTTAAGGGACAGATTTAAAATCTGTCCCTGTCCTTAGTCAGGTGGTGACTTTGGGCGCCTTCCATTAAGCCTTCTTCCTTTTTTACTTCGCAAACTATACATTATCGGGCTATACCACCTCCTTTAACTTTGGCAGTCGAGCCTGACTATGTCTAACGCCTGCAACTCGGGGACAGATTTGAAATCTGTCCCCTATCTTTTGACAGCTGAGCCTCACCATGACGAACGTTCATAAACCTGACCTGATTCTGGTTGGTGTTACGCTGCTTGCTGCCACCAGCTGGATGTTTTCTAAAGAAGCTATTTTGCTTATGCCGCCGTTGTTGTTTATGGCGCTGAGATTTTTGATCGCAGGTGGCTTTTTGGCGGCTTTCGCTTGCCGGTCGCTGACACGTTTGAGTGGGGATCAGGTTAAACGCGGTGTGGGTGTAGGCCTGGTGTTCGGCGTTGCCATGAGTTTCTGGGTAATGGGGTTGTTTCATGGCACCAGCATGGGTGAAGGTGCTTTTATAACCAGCCTGGGCGTGGTGATCGTTCCCATTATTGCTCGTCTCCTTTTTAAAGAGGCACAACCTGCAAGCACCTGGTTTGCCATTCCCGTCGCGGTAGCCGGGCTGGCACTTCTGTCGCTTCGTAACGGTTTTCAGCCAGAGCCTGCGCAGATTTTTTTCGCGATGGCGGCTTCTATTTTTGCGCTGTATTTTACATTGAACACCCACGCTGCGAATCAGCGTACTGCCATTAACCGGCTGGGCAACGCCATCGAAAAACAGCGTATTCCCGCTCTTCCGCTGACGGCTATTGCGTTGCTTACCGTCGGCTTGGTGACTTTGCTGGAATCGCTCATTACAGAATCCTGGCAGCCAACGTTCAGTGACCCGCCACCGCTTCTGATCTGGTGGGTTCTTGCCAGCGCAATTGTGGGCACTGCAGGGCGCTTTCTTGCCCAAACTTATGCGCAGAGCTTGTCTACGCACAGCCACGGTGCCGTTATTCTGGTGATCGAACCGGTTTGGGTGTCTTTGTTCGCAGCAGGATGGTTTGATGAAATCATGACGCCAGTTCAGGTGGCCGGCTGCGGTTTGATCTTTGCGGCATTGATTGTAAACCGCTGGGGCGTGCTCAGCTCGGCTCTTCGAGCTTCGCTGAGGAAAAGGCGGAGCTAGGGGCGGGAAAAGCGGGGACGGATTTGAAATCCGTCCCCTAACTTAGAGCTAGGGCGGGGGAAAGCGGGGACGGATTTGAAATCCGTCCCCTGACTTGGGGGTGGGGACAGATTTTAAATCCGTCCCCTGTCTTCGGCTAGCCAAGCGGCGCCGCGGACGCCGCTGGAGTCGCCGTGTATCGCTTGGCGTATGGGTGTTTCGCACTCACTCCCTAGAACGTACGCCGGCAAACGCGTTGCCAACTCGTCGTAAAGGCTCGGTACGTTTGACATGCCGCCGCCCAGTACGATGACGTCTGGATCCAGCAAGTTGATGACTACCGCCAGGCCGCGGGCCAAGTGATCTGCGTAATCGTCGAGTGAGCGGGCAGCGCGGGGATCGCTTTGGAAACGCTCAACGATGTTTCGGGCATCCAACGGCTCTTCCCACAGCAAGCGATGGGTTAGGGCCAGCCCGGTGCCAGACAAGAAGGTTTCGTTGCAGCCAAAGCGGCCACAGAAGCACGGGCGCTGGTTTAGTTCTGCTTGTGGTGTCCATGGCAGTGGGTTGTGGCCCCATTCGCCCGCAAGGCCATTCGGGCCTGTGAGCAGCTGGCCGTTAACGGTGATGCCAGCGCCGCAGCCAGTACCCAGAATGGCCGCGAACACAACTTTGTAGCCCTGCCCTGCGCCGTCGCTGGCTTCAGACAGGGCCAGGCAGTTGGCGTCATTCGTCAGGCCGACCGGGCGTTGCAGCAGGTGAGTTAAATCCGCCGCCATGGGCTGGCCGTTGAGCCAGGTGGAGTTGGCGTTTTTGACCAGGCCTGTCAGGCCCGACACGGAGCCGGGAATGCCCACACCTACGGGCAGTGCAGCTTCGCCGGCCCGTAATTCAGCGGCTTCGACCAGTTCTTTGATGGTATTCAGGGTGGCTTCGTAGTCGCCCTGAGGGCTTGCGATGCGGGCGCGAAAGTGGGTTTCGTTGGCGCCGTCTAACAAAATGACTTCGGTTTTTGTTCCGCCAAGATCGATGCCTACCCGCCAGCGGCTGTTCATGCGCTTATCACCCTGCTTTGTCATTTTCGGAATGGTCACAGGATTCTGCGCGAAGCGCAAAAAATCTGATACCCTGTCGATCTTTAGTTGCGAATCGATCGTAAATAAATACGCACACCCTATTTTTAATACTGACCGCCAAGGCTTATTTCATGAGAATTGTTATTCGTTATTTTTTCCGCACTTTGCGGCTTATTCTGACCCCGTTTGTACTGCTCAACGAGCAAATCGGAGGTGGCAAACCAGTACAGCGTAGCGCCCAAGAGCAACAAAAAGTAGACGAAGCGTGCCAGGACCTGGCGCTGTATCAGTTCAAAACCTGCCCGTTCTGCGTCAAAGTTCGTAAAGAAATCAAGCGTATGAATCTGAATATTGAACTGCGTGACACCCAGCACAACACTGAGCACCGCGCTGAAATTTTAGCCGGCGGTGGTGCCGTGAAAGTACCCTGCTTGCGAATTGCCAAAGCTGACGGTAGCCACCAATGGCTGTACGAATCCAACGACATCAATGCTTGGCTGAAGCAGCGCTTCGAACCGGCCTGATGGGTTCGGCTACCCTTCCCGCATATCCTTTGTGTTTCGGCGGTGGCTTAAAAACCACCGCCGACTGCTTTGTACAAATCCACGGTTGCCAGTAAGCGATTCAGCCGAGCTTCGCTGCGCTGCACTCTGGCATCGAACAACGTGCGCTGGCTGGCCAGCAGGGTAATCAGATCCTCTGCACCCTGACGATAGCGAACCTCACTTAAGCGCAGGGTTTCATCGGCCTGCTGTTCAATTTCCGCCAGTCGCTGTTCCTGTTCCCGATACAGATTGATGCGCGCCATGGCGTCTCCCGCTTCTGAAAATGCGTTCAATAGAGATGAGCGATAGCTTTGTACCAGGGCAACCTGGCGCGATTCGCTGAGCGCCACATTATTGCTTCGCGCGCCACCGTCGAACAGGGTTTGGCTAAGGGCGAGCAAACCACTGGCCGTGGTCAGCGGACTGGAAAGGCTGAGCAACCCATCGGACGAGAGTCCCAGGGCCGCGCTTAATGATACCGCCGGCAAGAGCGCGGCTCGGGCCTGGGCGATGTCGGCGTTGGCCGCCTGCAGGCGGGCTTCGGCGGCGGCAAGGTCTGGCCTGCGTGTAATCAGCTCTGCGGGCGAGTCTGCATTGATGTCCGGAATACGGATTTTTTGTAGCTCTCCCCTTAATTCGCCCCCGGATTCGCCTAAGAGTTCACCCACGCTTACATCTACAGGTGCATCTTCGGATACGTTCGCGCTTACCATCCAGGGCGGCTCGCCGCTAAGCACCTGCAGTGCCGCTTGGC
>Ga0307958_1000713_pt1 | contig 17048 bp, 15 predicted proteins | sample OrgLakmetagen492_FD_201826 | JGI IMG/M metagenome (GOLD analysis project Ga0307958, IMG submission 201826) | Saline water microbial communities from Organic Lake, Antarctica - #492 | ecosystem: Environmental > Aquatic > Non-marine Saline and Alkaline > Saline | place: Antarctica: Organic Lake... | reverse complement strand
AAACATGGCCGGCAGTACGGTGTTAAAGAGCGCAATGTGGGAGGCACCGCTGCTGACCAGGTACTCGTCTTTGCCGGCATCGGTGCGCTCGGTATAGACATAGTCCCTGATCGCATCGCTGTAGTATACGCCCAGGGTCATCGGCAGCGGCGGGATGTTCGGCGTTGGGTAGCTGCCTTCAATAATGACGCTTCGTGCGGCGCAGGCATTGAGCGCCACCATGGCAAGCAACAACAGAACAATGGAGCGGCAGTAGCGCCGCGACGATGACATTCCGCTTGATATAAACTCGCTTCTCACTGCCTGCTCCATTCTTGCTCTTGTGTTGGGTTATTGTTGCATTTTTGCGCTACGAATCCGGCTATTGATATAAATACTACTGATATGAATTCAGTCCGACAAAACTGCCGCCATTGCGCTCGGCCAGTTCCCGCATCAGCGTGGCGAATCGATACAGACTGTCGTGATAGCGCGGGTCCAGATCAAACAATACCGGAAATCCGACCGCGTGAATACGCACCAGACGATTGCCACTGGCGTCTGCCTGGTTGATTCTGTCGACTGTTTCCACTACCCGGGTGATCGACCCGCCGGGCAGAAAATCGTCACCAAAGGCATAAATACTCACGCGCTGGCCGGTCGCGTAAAACGTGCTGATGGCGCGGGTAATACCCTCAACCGGACTGCTGTTGCTGAACGGGGCCCAGTTTCGCAGCGCACTGATGATCGCCTGACGCCTGGCCGGCGTATCCGGAATCCATTGCCCCCGATAGTTGGGGAACATGTAATCGCCCATGTCATTCATGATCTGGATGCCTTTGACTTCAGGGTAAATATCCAGGACCTCGGTGACCATTCTCAGTACGCGCGGCCACGCGTTATAAAACATACTACCTGAGGTGTCGATCAGAAAGATAATGTATTCACTGTCAACCGGTATGCCACCAATGACATTGTTAGAGCGCGTGAACTCCTGACCCAGCAGACGCTCCATTTCCGCCGTCAGGGACTGCCTGGCAATGGCCAGCTCGTTCTCTTCCTCAACACGCTCGTCGGCCAGTTCGGTCGAGGTTTCATAACGGCCGCGGATATTGGACATTTCCCGGTCCAGCCGCGCCACGCGTTCACGGTAGGCTGACAGTTGTTCACGCCGGGCGTTGAGCTCACGGTTCAAAGTTTCGGTTTCACCACGGATTTCGAACAGCTCCTGTTGCAACTCGGCAACCGGCAGCTCAAGCTGCTGCGGCGCAGTTTCCAGCGTCACCGGCGCCGAGTTTTCGGTAATCATCAACAACAGAATGATGGCACCAAAACCACAGGAGATCACATCCAGAAATGCTATGGTGGCGCCATCTTCTTCGCGCTTTTTCTTTCTCATGCCTGTTCTCTGTGTGTTTGCATTGTTACCACGTTATCAAGGCCAGTCGCGTGATGGGGTGATGAAAGAGCCACCGCTCAACACACCGAGTTGCCAGAAGGCCGCCGCCGCCGCCGGATCACCTTCCATGGGCAGCAGAATGGTGTTCACCGGAATGTTTGCCGGCATCGCGCTCAAAGCCTGCTGGTAAAGCGCCAGCCGCTGCCGCGGTGTGATCGTTGTTGCGTTGCTGTTACCGGCGCCTTGTGTCGGCAGACTGTCAGTGATCAGGTACACGTTATCCGGCCTCGGGTTCATGGCTGCGATCGCTTCAAATGCGCGCTGTAGATTATTACCACCACTTGGCGCTATGGACTGGACCGTCCTGACCACCTCATTCAGTTCATCGCGGTCTGCCACTTCCAGCCACTGGCCGTCAGTTCCTTGCATGACTGCACCGGCGGTCTCGTTGAAACCATAAATCTGGTACTGGCTGACCAGCGGTAATTGGCTGCTGATCCACTCCACGATGCGCACCGCGCGCTGCCATTTGGGGGCTGCCAGTTTTACCTCGTTCGACATGTTCCTGATACGGATGATATTGACCAATGTATCATCAAGCATGCTGGCCGAGGTATCGAGCAATATCAGGATCCGGTTGCCGCCCAGAAACATTCCGGTCAGGTACTGCCGGTCGCCATCACCAAGAAATTCGCGGCTGCTGTCGCCCTGTTCTTCCACGGCGCTGGTTTGCAGGCGCAGCAATTCTTCTTCCAGAGACCTGATATCGGCCCGCAAATCTTCCAGGCTTTCCTCTGTTGCCATGGAATTGCCTTCCAGCGCGGCGAGCTGCGACATAAAGTCATTGATATCGCTTTGAATCCGATCGGCCAGCCCCTGTGCCTCAACCACTTCCAGGCTGATTTCGTCCAGCGTATTGCGCACCTGGAACAGTTGTTCCTCGCCTTCCAGCACCTCTTCCTGCAACAGCCTGGCCTCGGCGGTCACGTTCGGATCTACTTCGTTGCGCGCTTCGCTTGCCGTGTGGTCCAGAATCAGAAAGATCAACACGACCGCGCCAAAGCCGCAGGACATGACGTCCAGAAACGCCAGCCCCATTGGGTTGACGGCGCCGCGCCTGCGCCTGTTTCTACCCCTGGCCATGATGCACCCGAATCAAGTGCATGACGGGACCGCCGTCAAGGCTGAGGGTATCGCCGGCAAACAGCTTTTGACCTGGCACTGCCGCTTGCGCGTTCAGTAAAACCGATCCGGATGCCGACTTGATGACAATATCGCCACTTGCCGGCGCCAGCACGCACAGGTCGTCATCACTGGAAGACGGTGTGTAGGCAATATCCGGAGCACCGGCAGCGTCATTCAGGGCACGGACATAACACGGCAACTCAAGAGAATATGCGCTGTGGTCGAGCAGAATATGGGTGGCAATAGCGCGCGGCGGCGCCGTATTGGCGGCACTGGATACGCCCGCTGCAGGCAGTCGCCAGGCGCTGATATACGGTACGTCGCTGCCCGATGTGGTCAACGATCCGGTGGCGAGCGAACAGGCCTGCGCCATCTGTTCACCCGCCAGCGGCGACAGCCGGACTTGCAGGCTGACTGCCAGACCAGGTATGGGCGCCGCCCTTTCAGAGATCAGCACAGGCGCCTGGGTGTCACCGAGCAGCAGTTGCAGTTGCTGAGTGATGCGGCGGAATGCCGGCTGCAGACTCGCCACCAGTTCGGCCACACTGACGCGGGCCTGATGAGTGGCCTTGTCGGTGGTAATGCTCACCACAAGGTCGGCCTGACCGGCGCCAATCTGCCTTAAATAATCGGGCAGTTCGTTATAAAGATGCTGTTCCCAGAATGCGCTGTGCTGCGGATTGAACCGCGACTGCTCAATAAAAGCATCATTGATGACCTGCACCAGGGAATTCGCCAGATTGCTCCAGCCCGCGCCCTGGACCACAGCAACGGATTCGCGCCGCACCTGGTGTTGATCCTTGCTCAACAGGGTAAGACAGAACTGATGCAGCTGCATGTCGGCAAACACCACCCGTGAATGCTCTGCCATCTGGTTCATGGCGTAAAACAGACCTGCGTCCATCATGGCAGCAGCCCTGAACGGGCTTTTCCCGATCACGCCCCCCAGGATAGCGAGCTGGTCGCGGCTGAAACTGCCCGGCACCGCGATCACCACGTCACCTTTAAAGTCATTCGATTCGGCGATATGCACCAGATGTGCGTGTGCGATGTCCGCATTATGACGGTAATGCGCCAGCGGCCGCGTCAACGGTGCCATGCTCAGGCGATGCCAGAACTCATTATGGGTATTGATCGGGTGCAGGCGACCTTGCTCGGCAGCGCTCTGACCGAACTGCGTCTGTCCGCCCAGGCTCAACACAAAACCCGGACTGCTGCTGACCAGTTCTGCGTCCTGATACAGGTTGATGGTGTGATCATTCAATTCAAGAACGGCGCTGGTCATGCTGGTTGCACTGCCTCGTCATGATTGGCCTGTGGCGTGCTGCGCCCGGGCACCTGCAGATAACGTATCAGGTGGTCATCGCAATAGGTCTGACTGTCCATCACCAGCCGATCCTGCACCAGCGATAACTGGTACAACAGAAACATCAGGACAATGCTGGTCACCAGCGCGATAAAAGTAGAATTGAAGGCCACCCCAAGGCTGACGGTGACGCCCAGAATGTCGCCAGTGACCGCCTGGTGCGCCTGACCCAGGGCCGTACCAATACCGCGAACAGTACCGAGGAAGCCGATAGAGGGGATGGCCCAGGCGATATAACGCACGATCGCCAGCTCACTTTCCAGGCGCTCGGACTCGTTGTCGCAGATGTCGCGCACCGTGGCCGACGCATCCTGCACATCGCGCGTCGTGCCAAAGCGATGCAGGCCGGCAAGAATTGCCCGCGGCAGCAGGAACGCGCGCTCTTTTTCCGGCAGCGCCTGCACCGGTCGTGCATATTGCCGGGCGTCTTCGGGCAGGATGCTGGTGCCGTCCGATACCTGCAACAGCTCACGATCCAGCAGGGCGCGCTCGCGCATGGTGCGCACTGTTTTCATGCCGATCATGGACAGTGCCCAGAAAAACAGGATGATGCAGGTTTCCTGTTCAAAATCGCGCAGCACGATATACATGGAGCGATCCGGCACGTAGTTTTCGTCAGCCTCCTGCTGCATGGTCTGTTGTTGCTGAATGATATCGGCGTTTGGCCTGATCACGGCAACGTAGATGGCATGCACTACAATAACAACGATTATCAGCGCAAAGATCTGATAGATGACTTCAGACAGGTATTTCTGTTTCATGCGTACTTCCCTGATCAGGTTTAACGGTAAGAAGCGTCAGATATCCACGGGAAAGGATACGCCGAAGTCCTGTGATATCTGTTCCGATGGAATAAAAGTACCCGGCCCCGGGCTCTGCGCGCTGTCAATTGGCTGACTGTCTATATCAGGTAAGTCATCAGGTACACCGTCAGACACATTGGCATCGGTTGCGCCCTGCGCCGCGTCGTTGGTATTTTGTTGATCCGGGGCATCACCTGCTTGCTGCTCTGTTGAACCGGTCTCACCGGACTGTTGTTGCGCAAGCGGCGCAGCACCAGGTACCAGCAGCATCGCCAGCAATATGATTTTCATGTTCAGTGTAAACCTTGTGTTCACGTCATTCTCCTGCAGATTCGCCAGCGCATGGGTCTGGGGTCTGGGTTCTGGTCTGGGTTCCGGCCCGCGCTACCGGCCCAGGTACCGGGCGACACGGAAACCAAGATCATTGCGCGGCTCTTCGCCAAAATCCCGATACGAGGCACGCAGTTCGGTTATGGCGCCATGCGCCCAGCTTGAGCCTTTGATCGTGCGATAGGTGCCGTCGTCGGGACCCACGGGATCGGTTTCCTTCACCGAACTCAGGCCGCTTACAGCGCCGTAGTAATCATGTACCCATTCCGACACATTGCCTGCCATGTCGAACAGCCCTTGAGCATTGGCGGCAAAGTCGCCGACGTTGGAGGTACCCTGCACGCCATCGTTGTAGCCGCGCAGAATCTGGCCCAGAAAAGTGCTGGTGGACTCGTCGGCAAAGTTGCCACTGCCGGCGGGCGGCGGCCAGTCTTCACCCCAGACAAACCGGGTAATGCTGTCCTCACCATCGGCCCGCGCCGCCCACTCCCACTCGGCTTCGGTGGGCAATCGGTAACCATTGGCATCGGCATTGATAGCCGTCACGGCGCCATCTTCGATGATGTAAAACGGCGTCAGTTGTTGCTGGTCGCTTAACCAGTTTGTGTAAAGCGCCGCGTCCAGCCAGGTCACTTGCACCGCGGGCTGATTGGGCCGGTCCAGCGACCGACCTTGCAACGTACCGGAAGCGTGGTCAGCTTTGAAACGTTTGTATTGTTCGTTGGTGACCGGGTGCAGCGACAGATAAAAGGGTTTTTCCATCGCCACATCGCGCAGTGTTTCATTGGCACGGCGGCCGGGTTCGCGACGGGATGATCCCATGGTGAATTCGTAAGGGTAATACAGGTGCAGGGTCTGTCCGGCAGCACTGGTAATAATCGGCTCAATGGATTCCAGCCGGGCTTGTTCTTCGGTTTTCAGGCGCACGCGTATTTCCTGATCCAGGCCCGGCCGTGACGTGAAATTTGTCGCATACGGGACGTAACCGTCGCGGCGTATCTCAATGCGCTGGCTGGCGGCGATCAGATTCAAGGTCTGATTGGCGGCACCTTTAAGCTCTCCGTTTACGTAGAGTTCAGCATCAGCCGGCTCAACAACGATTCGGACCGGGCTGGTAATCGGGTCAAGTGCCACAGTGATGTTACGCTCTTCATCAGAATCCGTCTGTACACGACGCACGGCGGTATCAAAGCCGGTGCGGAACAGCCTGATTTCATGTTCGCGCCCTGGCGACAGGGAGACTTCCAGCGGCGTCTGGCCCCGGTACTGACCGTTAATGGTGACATTGGCATTGCCCGGTGCCGAGCGAATAAAAACCAGTCCGTCAGCGGCCTCAAGCGATACCGCCGGTCGTTGTTGAGTGACGCCGGCGACTACCACAATATCGTCTCGCCAGGCCTTGTAGCCACTGCGCTTGATGGTGACATCATACGCCCCCTGCAACAGCTCGACGTTGGCCGGCGTCACGCCCAGCACCTCACCATTAACAATGATATCAGCGCCGGCGGGCTGCGAGGCAAAACTGACCTCCGCCCACGCCGGCGACAAGGTCACCGCAAAAGCCTGTTCAATCTGGCGCCCTTCGATGTCAATATTTTCACGGTGAGGCAGGTAGCGCTCGCGCTGAAGCTGAAGCTCGTAGGTTCCCGGCGGCACTTGCGCATCCACCAATGGCGCTGTGCCCAGATCAACACCGTCAAGCAGAACGCGCGCGCCTGTCAATTCCTGGCCCAGTGCGTCACGTGCATCCACACTCACCAGACCGGGCAGTGGCGTCAGTTCAAATGCATGGGTTTGCGCCTGGTCTTCGCCGACACTGAGCATGACCGTGCTGTCGACATAGCCCTCGGCGATGAACTGCAGTTGATAGTCGCCCTGACGCATCAGATAACGCGGACCAACACTGACGGCGAAACCCTCAACCACCTCAATGCTGGCTGTCATGGGTGTGACATCTACGAAAACAGAACGCGCGGTTAATACAAACCAGGCCGCCACTGTTGCCAGCACCAGACCAATGGCAACCAACCCATGGTACCAGCGTGGCCGCCAGGACAAACGCCGACCCGGCGGTGGCGGCGGACTGAAGTCGACCGGTGTGATGACGTCCGGCGCTTCGCCCTGACCTGATGTAATGTGATTATCCTGCATCGTTTCAGGGCCTGTTGACTGCCGCGACCTCTTCGTTGCAGCGAATGGTTAAAGCGTTGAGATCCCGTCCGAACCCGACCACAAATTCTTCCCGCACGTCGCGGTAGCCCGGGCGTGTTCCCACCGCGACATAACGACCGGGTTTAAGCATAAGAGTGGTTTCCGAAAACGTGCCCAGCTGCCCGACCTGATAGAGGGTGACGTTGGTGGCGTTATCGGAGGTCAAGGTAATTTCCACGGGTATCTGCATCTGCGCCAGCAGCTCTTCCATGGTATCAAGCTGCTGCGACAGCCGTTCCCCGACCGTGCCTTGCTCGGCAAGCAGGTCGGCCTCAAGGTCACGACCGATACGGTAGACCTCCTGCGCTTCGTCGTACGCCGCCTGATCCGACAGACGTTCCGGCTGCTCAATATTCACCGCCAGCAAGCGATCCAGTTGCAGGCGGCGGGCAGAATAATCTTTACCTTCCAGCGCAAAAATCAGATTGCTGTCCAGCGCCAGCACTGAATCATAGGCGGCAACCGCTTGCTGCCAGTCTTCGGCCGCTTCAAAAGCTTCCGCCTGCGCCCGTAGCCCGGCAATGCTTGCCAGCGTAATCTGTTCGCGGGTCTGGACCATCGCCTCGGCCGCTTCACCGGAACCGGGTTTGATGCGCAGGGCGCGCTGGAACGCCGCGATGGCGGCATCCGGTTGTGCCTGCTGCAACAGGTCAAACCCTTGCGACATGACTGCCGTATAATCAGCGTCAGTAATCATCTGACGATTCTCTGCCACCAGTGCAGCGGCGCGTTGATGCACACGGTCCATTGCCGCGGCCTGTTCAAACTGCTGCTGTGCCGCTTGCAGGTCGCCTTGCGACTGCAGAGTCTGTCCCCGTGTAATCAGGGCTTCCACCTCATCAAGCGTTTGCGCGCGGGCAAATCCTTGCTGCACGATCTGGCTGTCGGGATCCAGGCGCATCGCCAGCGCGAACCTGTCCAGCGCCCGGGCTGAATCCTGCGCAGTGAGCGCTGCATTGCCGTCCGCTATTAGCCCGGCCAACACCTCGGGCACTCGCTCCTGCAGCTCAGCAAGTGCCATGTCACTTTCCTGGTAGGCCTGCGTCGCCTGCACGAACTCTCCGCTGCGATAGAAGTCGTCGCCGCGCTGCGCCGCCGCCACAGCCTCGTCGTAAACTGGGGCTGCCCATTGACCAACATCCATCGCATCCAGCGCACGTTGCCGCTCGAGCAAACTGGCGAGCACGTCCTGGGCGTCACGGCGTTGCCGCGCGCGCTGGGCCTCTTCAAAGGGGGAAATCTGCGGTGCGGTGGGTGCCGTCGACGCATTTGCAGCGACAACGGGTGCCGGTTCGGCGCGCCTGACCAAGGGCAACTCGTACTCCTGCACCAGGCGCGGCAGCACAAAAATGACAGCCAGAGCCAACAGTATCAATACCGCCAGCGCCAGCCAAACCCAGCCCGAAATCCTGTTACCACCGTTCGCCGTATTACCGCCCCGCATACTTTATGTCCTAAACTGACGTTTGCCCAACCCTGATCAAACACCGCCTGTTTCAGTCAGGTAAATTTCCATCAGGATGTCACGCCATTGTTCATACTGCTCTTCAACGGTGCCGGTGAGCATGATTGTGCGGTCGTCCAACTCAATAACTTTGGGTGCTATTTCCGACTGCAGGGATTCGCCCAGCTCCTGCAGAGCAGCGATATGCATTCGGGCTTCTGCGCTGCGATCAAAGCCGCTGCGCACCAGAAAGGCGCCCGCACCGACACCCACAATGCCGGCGGTTTGCGCAGCAGCACCACTCTGGCTGCTTACCGCGGCGATACCGCCCACAATCGCCGCCGCGCCGGTGAGGAAGCGCCGCCGTGCGGATCGTTCAGCTTCATCAAGGGCCATGGTCTCGTGATAACTCTGCTGACGCCAGGCGTCGTAGGGCCCACGCATTTCCCTGGTGTAGGTGGCGTAATAGTCTTGCACGGTATCGATGAACAGGTTGTCGCGCTCACGGATATCACGGATACGGCGCAGCGATGGATCGCTTTCGGCTGGCAGCCGCGCAACACGGGTAATACCACGATTGTCAGTAGTGACATAAGAACCAAAGATTTCCGGCGCAAAATTGGCCGCGAACTCCAGTTCGGATACTGTCCGAATGTTGCGGATCTGATCGGCGCTGACATTGTCCTGAACGTAGGCGAGCAGATCATTGGCAATGGTGTTGTATATCACCTGAAACGGGTCATGCAGCTGCCGCTGGGTCTGCTCGTAATTGTACTGGCTGATATGTTCTTCGTACTCGCGTGTATACCACTCACGTCCGGTGGAGTCAGTGACGGTGATCTTGACAATCATGCCTTCGCCATCTGACAACAGAATCTGACCTTGCAGGAAAATATCCATCACGCTGCTTTGTGACGGCAGTACCCGCACCGCGCCCCAGTTACCGGAACGTTGCAAGGTGTCAGCCATGAGGTATGGTGCGTAACGCGATTCGGCGCGGCGAATTTCGAAATTGGTCCGGTCCAGATCGCCGCGCGACACCTCATCAATGCCCGGATCAAACACCATGACACCAACGTCGAGCAACAGCGCCTCGTCCAGTGGGGTGGCATTTTGCACAACAGGCACAAATTCAGTGGATTTTACTGATGTTGTTGCGCAGCCGGTCAGCGCCAGCGCGGACAGCAAAAATAGCACAACCACTGATCTGAACAGCGCGGGTCTGGACAACATGGATTTAACCAGAACAGGCCTAACCAGAACAGGTCTAAACGTAAACATACTCATCACTCTGTACCTGCCTCGGCAATGCCCGTGTAGCGTCGGTATTCGTCCCACAAACGTTCGCGTAATACCGGATCGGGCTCACGCAAGGCCGCTTCCCTGATCTGACGGGCAACAACGTCATCACCGCCGCCACTGGGAATATCATCCGGTACCGGGAAGGTCTCCCGCTGCTCCCCGGACGGGCCGCCATTGACGCCGCCCACCGAGCCACCGGAGCCGCCTGCTTGTGGTCCCTGGCCGTCACCGCCGGGGAAGGGCTGGCCGCCGCGTACGCCCGCCGTTTCAACACCGGTCACGCCGGGCATTCCCATGCCCTCGGCCCCGCCCCCACCTTGACCGCCATTGTCTTCATACAATCCGGCAGGATCGTCCCCGACCTCGTTGCTCCGGCGCTGCGCCCTGCTGCGTTCAGCGAGTATCAAACCATCAAAGTCGCCGTAGGCGCCGCCGAGCTGACCATCAAGCACTGCGACGCGCTGCGATGCGGTCATGACGCCAACACCGCCGGCGCCACTGCCCGTGCCGCCACCGGCGGATGCGTTACCGGCGTTCGCATTGCCGCCTTGACCGGAACTGGCCTGGCCTGCAGAACCCTGGCCCGCAGAACCTTGCCCGTTGCCTGTATCAGCACCGCCCTGGCCGCCCGCCTGAGTGCCCGAGCTGCCGCTGCCAGGCTGCGTGTTGCTGCCTGAGGCTTGCGCGCTGCCATCGCCGGGACTGCCCGGACGGCCGCCACCCGAGGGCATCGCACCGCCGGCCGTGGCGGCAGCCGTGTCGCTGGCGCCTGACGATGATGCACTGCCTGATGAGGAGCTGCCCGATGAGGAGCTGCCCGATGAGGAGCTGCGCCCGCTTGAGAAATCAGGTAAACCCGATGATGTGCTGCTCGAGCCCGGGCTGCCGCTGGCACCCGCAGTGCTTGCCTGCGATCCGGATTGAGAACTTGAGGACGAGCTCGACGGCATGGAAGATGAGGATGAGGATGACGATGACGATGACGATGACGACGATGACGATGAGGACGACGATGACGACGGCATCGAAGGCGATGGCATAGACGGCGAACTGCTGCTCGACGAAGACGACGGCATCTGCGGCATGCTGCTCGAGGACTGCTGCGATTGTTGCGTGGTTTCACACGCACTGAGCAGCAATGCCGAAACACTCAGGCTTAACAGAATTCGGGTTCGTGGCATATTCATGATCACTGACTCCAACTGCGTATCGCAGTTTGTTGAGCTTACCGTAACAGAGACCGGCTCACGCCGTCATTATTGCGCTTCGGACGTGGTACTTTCAATCTCGTAGGGAAAGCGGTAAACAAGGTCTTCGACACGCGAGGCACTGCCGTCTCGCATTATCGGACGCATTCTGCTGTCTCTCAATACCCCGATCAGGCGCCGATGCATCCTGTAATCCTCTTCCGGCCAGGCGTCAACAATGTCGACGTTGACAGCGCGGCCATACTGGTTGATATCGAACTCCATGACCACATACGGGACCGACGGCTGATCTTCTTCGACAAACCCGGTTGCTGCGGTTAAATCACCGACGCCTGTTGTGTCCAGCTCACGCTTGGCAACGGTCTCATTGTCTGGCTGCCTGCTGGTTTCGAATCTGGGCAGCATCACAATACGATCAAAGACACGCTCCTTGAGCGCTTCGTCCTGACCCTGCATGGCGAGCCAGGCACTTTCGTACACATCGATTGACGCATTGCGTCGCTCAAATAGCAGATACCAGTCGGCCAGATCCAGCACCGCATTGGTGTGGGCTACCAGCAGCGTGTCGCGCTCGTTGCCCACGACCCCGGCCGTATCTGCTGCTGCCAGGCGGGCTGCCCGCATTTCGACAATTTGTTCCAGGGCATATTCCCCCTGCAGAAAAGGATTGTTGTAGCGTCGATATCGACGTTCTGTGAGCAGATCCACCCAGTTGTCGTCAACCAGCCGAACATTCGTATACTGCGCCTGCTGCCGGCTCTGGGCGCCAGTTCGCGCCATCAGCCAGGCCAGATAGGCAAGGCGCTCAAGCATCACTTCGCGCGATTGTTCCGCCAGCGCAGCATCCTGATCAACGATCGACAGGGCGACGCTGTAAAGATGATAGGCATCAATCAATCGAGTGGCAGGAACGTCGCCAAGACGACGCCGAAACGCATTGATATTCCACTGCGCGTAAGTTTCCAGTGCCGGGATCAGCGTCGGGTCGTTGTCCGCAAGCGCCCGACTGTGGACATAGAACAGATACTGCTGCAGCCCATCCGCATCGGCCCATTGATCCAGCGCCAGGTGGCTGTTTATCTGCATCTCGAGAGCGCTGACCTGCTGCAGACTGAACAAGCCATGATTCACCCGGCTGACATGAACGGCACGTTCCAGCAGCGCGATTGCTTCGGTGTGGTCACCCGTTTCCTGCACATGCCCGGCGAGGACCAGGATCGACTCGGCGATCTCCGGATGCCAGGTATCACCGGCACCCTCAAGGGCCTGAATCGACTCGCGCAGCTCGGGGATTGCCAGCGCTTGCGCCAGATCCGCGGCCAGCTCCTGATCGGTGCCACCGCTGTCTGCCGCCGTGTGACCCGATACCCACACCAGCGACATCACCAGGGCAAACGCTGGTAGCGAGGTTGTTGTTATCTTACCCGAAGGTAATTGGCAGATGGATCGGAAACACATGGCGGAATCTCCGGTACTGTCATATGCTGTGTGTGTTGTCAGGATAGACGTTAACGTTACCCCAACGGTACACCACAATACGCGACAACTGAACAGATATAACAAACTGGTTCACAAAACTGTCTGACAAAAATCCGTCACAAACCACTGATTTACGCCACGATATCGATAACCAACCGCATGCCAGAGCTCCCCGAAGTAGAAACCAGCCGCCGCGGCATAGATCCCCATATTTGCGGCCAGACCATCGCCCGCAGCGTTGTCAGGCAGAGCCAGTTACGCTGGCCGGTGTCGCCGCAGATCACCACACTGATGCCCGGCCAGACCGTGCTGTCAACCCAGCGCCGCGGCAAGTACATACTTATTGAGACAACAGCAGGGCACATTATTATTCATCTGGGCATGTCCGGCAGCGTGCGAATTCTCCCCGCAGACGTGCCGGCAAACAAACACGATCACATTGATATCGTTTTTACCCAGGGTGTCATGCTGCGCTACACCGATCCGCGACGCTTCGGCTGCATGCTGTGGACCGGGCAGGCGATTACAGACCATCCGCTGCTGGCCAGCCTGGGACCCGAACCGTTGTCAGACAGCTTTGATACAAAATATCTGTATCTGCGTAGCCGCGGCCGCAAAACGCCCATCAAGAGTTTCATCATGGACAGCCATGTGGTTGTCGGCGTGGGTAATATTTATGCCAACGAGGCGCTGTTCATGGCTGGTATAAGGCCGCTGGCAGACGCCGGCACTGTGTCCAGGGTGCGGATGGCGCGACTGGTGACGCACATCAAACAGGTTATTGAACATGCCATTACCGTGGGTGGAACGACATTGCGGGATTTTGTCGGTGGCGACGGTAAACCGGGTTATTTCAAACAATCCTTGCAAGTGTATGGCCGCGGTGGCGAATCCTGCAAACAGTGTGGTGGCACCTTGCAGGAAGTGCGCTTAAGCGCCCGCAGCACGGTTTTTTGCAAACGCTGCCAACGTTGACCGCAAACGTCTTTTACTCAGCTCGTGCTGTTCGCCCCTTGCTGTTCACCCCTTGGCTTTCTGTTCACCCCTTGCCTTGCTGTTCACCCCTTGGTTTTCTGTTCCGCCAGATGCTCACGCATCGCTTCAGCGACCAGGGGGTGCACAAAGCGACTGATATCACCGCCGTAGGATGCAATTTCCCGCACCAGCGTTGACGAGATATAGGACAGATGCTCATCGGGCGCCATGAAAATGGTTTCAATGCCAGGATCCAGTGCGCGGTTCATGCCAACCAGCTGGAACTCGTACTCGAAGTCGGCGACGGTACGCAAGCCACGCAGAATGACGCTGGCACCACGCTGCCGCACAAATTCAATCAGCAGCGTCTCGAACGAGCACACTTCGACATTGTCGACGTGCGCCAGCACTTTTCTCGCCAGCGCCACCCGTCTTTCGGTAGACAGCGATGTGGTCTTCTGTGTGTTGACGCCGATGGCAACAATGACGTTATCGAACAGGCGCGAGGCGCGCTCCACCAGGTCGATATGGCCGTTTGTAATGGGATTGAACGTCCCCGGATAAACCGCTGTTTTCATGCTGGGCAGGTACCTGTAGCGCTAAATGCCGCCTACAGTACACCAGGAACCGGTCTATGTCAGCTCAATAAACCGCAATATCCGACGCTCCAGCCAGTCATTTTGTCCCTTCATCGCAAACCCCACATGACCGCCAAATGGAAGAATTTCCCAGGTTACATGCGCCGGTGCCTGGTCAGGCGACGGCAGTGAATGGGCCGGTATGATGGGATCATTGCGGCTGTGGACAACCAGCGTGCGCACGGGTGCATCAACGATAAACTGGCGACTGCTGCAGCGCTGGTAGTAGTCCGTGGCGCCCGCAAATCCATGCAGGGGCGCCGTCACGGCATCATCAAAGTCCCACAACGTCTGCAGACCGTTCAACTCACCCAGTTGCTGGATACGGCGGACTTCATCATCGCGCCCCTGCTGTCTGAATGCCTCTTGTTTGCGTTGCAGATCAGTCCGCAAACGCCGCAGAAAATAACGTCCATACCAGTAAGCCATACCCGTGTTCATCTGGGCACAACACAGATCCAGCGAAAACGGATTGGACACACTGACAGCTGCGCTGAGCTCGCTCTTGAATCGGGTCTCGGTGAGCCACTTGACAAGAACATTGGCGCCCAGAGAGTAACCGATCACCACAAGTTGTCGCTGCTGGCGCGACATCAGCGCAGAAATGACTTGCTCCACATCATCCGAACATCCCGAATGGTAGGCGCCAGCCAGGCGGTTGTGCTCTCCGCTGCAGCCACGCAGATTCATCGCAACACTGTCGTAACCCGCCGCGTGCAGGGTGTGTTGCATGGCCATTATGTAGGGCGATGCGGAGCAGCCTGCCAGGCCGTGCAACAAAAACACCAAGGGTTTCTCGCCCCCGCCACCTTGCAACACGCCGTGAGCGGGCAGATAGCCGTGAGCGGGCAGATAGCCTTGAGCGGGCAGATAGCCTTGAGCGGGTAAGCAGCCTTGAGCATGGAGATAGCCCTGAGCATGGAGATAGCCCTGAGCGTGGAGATAGTCCACATCAATAAAATCGCCGTCGTCCAGCTCAATGCGCTGACGCTGGCGAATCAGCGACGGCACCGCCGCCAGTTTGCGCCATACGGTTTGCAGGTGGCCACCGGGCAGCCACCAGGGCGCAGACAACGTTGGGGGTGGCAGACCGGTCACGCGCGCCTCTCATAGAGGCCATAATAAACGGCGCCAGCACGCAGGTTCTTGCGCGCCGTCCAGTTGGCCGGCAACGGCATGGCCGCCAGATCCTGGCCTGATTCCAGATAAATCAATGCCCGCGGCTTGAGAATGCCGCTGGCCTCAAGCTGCTGCGCCGTGCTGGCCAATGCCTGTCCGGCGAATGGTGGATCCAGAAACACCAGCCCGAATTTTGTTGCCCTGGGGGCTGTCGCAGTTGCAGAAGCGCCGGTGACTGTTGAAAAAGCGTCCGCGACTGTTAAAAAAGAGCCCAGCCACTGTTCAGCATTCGCTGTCACCACGCGGCCTTGTGGCGCACCCAGCAAGCTGAGATGCGCCTGAATGCTCGAACTGGCATCGCGCGAGGCGTCCACAAACACGGCTGAGCGCGCGCCGCGTGACAACGCCTCCAGACCGCAGGCACCACTGCCAGCGAACAGATCCAGGCAGTCCTCGTCCAGCACCAAGCCTTGCAGCCAGTTGAACAGGGTTTCGCGAACGCGATCGGCTGTCGGGCGCAGGCCGGGCACATCGGGAAATTGCAGCTTACGTCCGCGCCACTGGCCGCCGATGATCCGGAGCGTATTGGGCTGTCCTGTCGCTGCTTTGTTGCTGGATGTTGCTCTGGCCACGTATCGTCGTCTTGTCAGGGAAACTGTTCGCACATTGTAACCTGCTGGCCGCTAAATGTTAGACTGTCGTTTCCTGCTTGGCTGTATCCTGTGCCCTCATATCCTGTGCCTTGCATCCAGAGCCCACGTATTCAGAGAAAGTTCTATGTTCGGTTTTATCAAAAAACGCAAAAACAGCGCTGACCCTGCCACTGGGGCTGATACCCCACCCGCGGTAGAAGAGCCCTCAGCGCAGGTTGAAGAGCCCTCCGCCCCGATAGCAGACGAGCCTTCCACCGGCGGTTTCTTCAGCCGCTTAAAGCACAGCTTGAGCCGGACCCGAAGCAACCTGACTGAAGGACTGGGATCGTTACTCGGCGGACGCAAAACCATTGATGCCGAACTGCTCGACGACATTGAGATGCAGCTGCTGACCGCCGATCTGGGCATTGAGGCTACCGATAAGGTTATTTCCGCACTCAAGGTCAAGGTAAAACGCAAACAGCTCAATGACGGTGATGCCCTGATGGCGCAGCTGCAGGCCGAACTGCGCGAACTGCTGGCACCGTGCACCGCTCCACTGGACATTCCGCGCGAGACCAAACCGTATGTCATCCTGGTGGTAGGCGTAAACGGCGTCGGCAAGACCACCACCATCGGCAAACTGGCGCGACGTTTCCAGCAGGAAAACAGAAAGGTCATGCTGGCCGCAGGCGACACCTTCCGCGCCGCGGCCGTTGAACAATTGCAGGCCTGGGGCGATCGTAACCAGGTGCCGGTCATCGCGCAGGCCTCCGGGTCCGATAGTGCTTCGGTCATCTTTGATGCCTACCAGGCAGCCAAAGCGCGCGGCATTGACGTGCTCATTGCTGACACCGCCGGTCGATTGCATAACAAAGCCAACCTGATGCAAGAGCTGGAGAAAATAGTTCGTGTCTTGAAAAAGCAGGACGACCAACTGCCACATGAAGTCATGCTTGTGCTTGACGCAACCACCGG
>Ga0307958_1000708_pt1 | contig 17152 bp, 29 predicted proteins | sample OrgLakmetagen492_FD_201826 | JGI IMG/M metagenome (GOLD analysis project Ga0307958, IMG submission 201826) | Saline water microbial communities from Organic Lake, Antarctica - #492 | ecosystem: Environmental > Aquatic > Non-marine Saline and Alkaline > Saline | place: Antarctica: Organic Lake... | reverse complement strand
GTTCCTTCACCGATGTTTGTGACCATGCTTGCAGACGTTTCACGCAACCATTTTTCCGCGCGGCTATTCCGAACATCAAAGCGGTAAACGGTTGGCCCTGAAGGTGTCACCATGCGGCGCGGAAACGTTTGACCCACGGTCACACCGCCCGCTTCAAAGGCGCGTTCCAGGCTTGCGGTGAGCGGGCGCATAGCGGCTTCAGAATAGCCTAACACCTTAAAGGCGCGTTCCGCATCACCTAGTTCAATCGCGCGCACAACATCGCGCAAAATCGCCCGATCAACAACATCAGCAATTCCAGCCCTGAAGGCATTGGCGATTTCTGGAATGAAACGTTCAACCAATTCTTCAAACAGTTGTTCAAACGATTTTTTACGGGCCATGAATTAGTTCCTTACAATGAAAACAAACGCAACAGTTGTTCCGGCTGAAGGTTTTGGTAAAATTTGAACAATTTTATAACGTTCGTCATCAACTTCAATGAAACCGTTCATGTTTGGCGTGAGTGATACAACCGCGCCCGCTTCATTTGTTGCCGGAACAGATGCGGTAACTTGAAGATCACCGGCAACAGCAAGACCATTCTGGACGTACTTAAATTTAACACCGCGCGCCGCCGCGTCTAACGTGAAAAATGTTTCAGTTGGATCACCAGGTTCATCATCAGGGCCGGTTCCTGGTGTAATGTCAACATACTTTATAACACCTTGTTTGAAATCTTTAAGAATGTTTGCGGCAACCGCTTGCATATCATCGTAAAAAGACATTTTCTTTCCTTTTCTTCATTTTGACGGTTGACCGCATGTTTCACAACAGGTATCACGGTTCTATCGAAAACGTAACCCTGAAAACCAACTCTGAAAAGGAAAAGAACAATGGCAAAAGCACCCGAAGCACCCAAAGCACCGCCCATTGCACCCAAGGCACCCGCCGCACCCGTTGCCGCGAAAGCTGAAACAACCAAGCCCATTGCACCCAAGGCACCCGCCGCACCCGTTGCCGCGAAAGCCGAAACAACCAAGCGCATTGCGCCCGAACTGACAACCATCACCGGTGAAGTTGAAATGCCCAAGAAAGTCAGCAAGCGCGGTTCCAAATCTCTTTACCCGTTTGAAAAACTTGAAGTTGGTCAATCGTTTGGTGTCACCAACAAAACCGCCGCTGGCATGGCTTCCATCATTTCCAACCAGAACCGCAAACATCGCGCCGAAAAGCAAGATGAAAACGGCAACACTGTTTTTGAAATGAAAGACCTGAAAGGTGCTGATGGAACTGTTACCCAGGTTCCAACTGACAAGCCGGTGATGAACGTTGATAAGCATTTCTTTGCTTCCAGTTGTGACCCGAAAAAAGACCCTGATGGTGCATCTGTTCGCGTGTTCCGCGACAAATAAGAATGAACTAGGTTCGAACTGTTCATGTGACCGCCCGCAACTTAATTGATGCGGGCGGTTTTCTTATGTGCGAACTGATGAACCGGTTAAATTTCCAGATGAACCTTTTGCAGACAGCAAACCCGAAAGAATTTCAGCAACAGTTTTGAATTGCGTTTGAATTTCTGAAGCTGAACCGAATTTTGCGAACTTTGCAGAAACCGCACCATCAACCGAAACAGTATCATAAACGCTTGGCGTGTAATCAATCGAAAGAACACCAGGTGAATTCAAATGCCGCAAGGCGATTTCATAAACTGCATTTTCAATTTCACGCGGAATTTGATCATCTTCAATCAAATAACCATAATAATCAACATGACCACGGCGCGGCCATTCGCGCAACTGTTCGCGTTCGGCTGTTTTCCATCCCTGGAACTGTGATCGGTAACGCGCATCAATCCATTCGGACGCCACCAAAAGCGCAACTTCAATTTCAGCATCAGCCGGAACCGTGTTGTCACGCGCGCCATGATAGGCGGTGAACGCCGTTGCCGTTCCGTAAAAATCAGGCATTTCATCAATCCTTGTTTGTTTGGACCAGATTACAGGTGATGACATTATTTTGCAAATAGTTCTTGACCATCTGAATGTTCATCGCTATTCTAATGTTACGAACACAAACCCAACCAAAGGAATGAGACGATGAAAAACTCCAAAGAATTGCGCGACGAAATGTCAAAAGTTTTCAGTCAAGTGAGAGCCGGAACTATGAAACCGCAAACCGCAAGCACTCTTGCGAACATCAGCGGGCGCATGATCCAATCAGCATCAACACAGGTTCAATATTACAAACAGCGGAATGAAATCCCGTCCATTCCGTTTCTTGACGAAAAATAAAACATCAGATCAGCGAAAGGTTCAGTCATGGAAAAGCAATGTTCAAAATGCGGAGTTGTCAAACCTTTCGCTGATTTTCACAAGTGTAAAGATAATAATGACGGATTGCAAACCAGTTGTAAAAATTGCAAGCATGAATATTTTAAAGCAAATCGTGAAAAGATTGCTGAAAGAAATAGAAAATATCGTGAAGCAAATCCTGAAAAAATTGCTGAATATGGACGTAAATATCAAGAAGCAAATCGTGAAAAACTTGCTGAATATGGACGTAAATATCGTGAAGCAAATCCTGAAAAAATTGCAATCAATTCATGTCGCGAGTATCTGAAAAACAAATATTTCGACGGTGATCAACCGCCGGAAACACTGGTTGAAGCTGCCGTATTCGTTAGGTTGATCAAGCGCGAAACACGCGGAAAATAAAAAACCGCCCGCAACAATCAAGCGCGGGCGGTTCAATCAATTCAGAAAATCAGGCGGTTGTGTTCAACGCCATGATTGCCGACCAAGCATCAGCTTCAGAACCATAACCTTTTTCTTCAATGCCTTCAGCGGAAATTTTCTTTCCATCTTCACCAACAATGAAGTGTTTGCGACCCTCTTTTGAAACCAGCATTTTCACCGGTTCAGCGGGTTTAACGGCTGTTTCGGTTGTGGGTTCAGCACCATCAACAGTTTCATGAAATTTAGTGTCATAATCAGTTGCATTGATCAGAACAGGGCCATTTTCTGTTTGAATGGCAATGGTTGGAAGTTTGGAATTCATGGGGTTTCCTTCATGAAAAATAGGGCGGGTTGTTACACCCGCCCTGGTTAATGCTAAAGGATTAGCCCAACAGCAATGCGGTGTGTTCCGACTTGGTTGCTTTGATACCCCAAGCAATCGAAACTTCAGCTTTCATTTTGCGATAACCTGGATACATCGCAACTTCAAACACAAGACCCGAACGCGGATCAGTGATCATCATGCGAGCAAGCGCCGCATCACCTTCTTGCGGCAGCGCCGGTTGGCGTGTAACCAAGTGAAGCGCATCTTGGCTGAAGGCAACGCTTGCCGTATAATCAGCCGCAAGGGTGATCGCAACAGCCGAACCAGGCAACGCTTGACGCAAGCCAGGTGCGGCAAGGGTGATCGTGCCACCGCCTGAAACATCGGTGTCACCAGCAACAACCAGGTATTTGTTCGCATCGCCCGCGAAAGAAACAACATCACCGGCAATAACCGTTCCGGTTCCGGCACTGGCAAGGGTGATCACCGTTGCGCCCTTTGCATAACCGGCGGTGTTGGTTGTTGCAGATGCGCCCGTTCCGGCGGTGTGAAGAACCGCTTGACCGCTTTCTTTCAGCGAAATGTTGTGAACGTCCATCAATTCGCCTTGACGCAAAGTCATGGTTGTTCCGGCTTCATTCGCCTTGGTCAATTGTGTGAGCGTCCGAACCGCTGCACCCGCTGAAGTGTTCATGACAAGCGAACGACCAGTTGCGGGCGCACCGTTGTCATCAAGGATTTTGCGGATTTGGGCGGTATCGCCAAGATTGGTTGCAAACGGTATTGTTCCGGCTGTTCCGTATGCCCGCGATGCAGCAGCGGTTGCAGCAACGGCAAGATCGGCTTCAATTTCATTTGTCAGAACACGCAAAGCTTGCGCAATCATATCCGCCTGAACAGAAAGATAACCAGGGCCGGAATTCAGACCGCGTTGTTCTTCACCGGTGAAACCAAAGCTGGAACCGCGCGATTTGGTAATTGCCATGAAAGACGCACCAACGGTTTGATCATCGGGTTCGGGAATGGTCATTGCGGGCGCAATGTCATGTGCGGTTGCAGCACCAGCAACATGATAAGAAACACTTTGACCAAGCGCGGCGCGTTCGGCACCAGGCGCGCGGGTTGCCGATGGAATGAAACCAACAAGTTCACGCGAAACAACATCAACAGCCGCGTAAAGATCGGGAATAAGACCGGTCAACGTGTTTGCGTATGCAGATTGGTGAACCGTTGCCGGTGCGGCAAGGATAGCGGTTGAAGCCGCAAGGAAAGATTTACGCATTTTTTTGCGCTCCTATGAAAATGTTAAAGTTGTTTTAGGTCATCCAACCTGAGGCGCCTTCAATCATCCAATTTCCAGCATTGTTAGGAATTTACATTGATTGAACTGGACGGTCAACAGCTTTCGCGTTTTTTGTGATTTAGTTCTTGACCATCGCAATGTTCATCGCTATAACTAGATTAACAAATAAGGAAACGAACCAATGACAACCGATGCACAAACCTTGAACATGATCCTTGGTGGTAAGAAAACCAAAGCACCGCGCAAGCCGCGTAACAAATCCGCCCGCGTTGGTGCATCTGTTCAACTGTTCACCAATGGTGAAACTTACACCATCACCGCCCGCGATGAAAAATATAAAAACGCTTTTTATCTTGAAGGTTTGGAATTTAGCGTTTCACGCGATATGTTTAAGGTTCTTTGAAATGAAAAATTTTTATGTTTCAGCAATTGACGGTTCTAAAAAATACATCATTGCAGGACCATTTGAAAATCATTCACGCGCGTTGGCGATGGTTGAACCGGTTAGAAATCACGCATATGAAATCGACGCTAAAGCCTGGTTCATGGCTTGGGGAACTTGTTCAAGTGAAACCGTGATTAAAACACCGCTTGGAACTTTTGACACAACAGCAGAAATAATCGCTTGACCATCGCAATGTTCATCGCTAAGATCATTTTAACAGCAACGCAAACTGAAAGGTTCCCACCATGTATATTATCACCAACACCGCTGAAATTATCACCGTGATTGACAACAAAGCGCCGCGCGATGTTGAAACCATCTTGCGTGAAATTTATCCAGGTTGCACCATTGACGCCAATGGTCGCGCCCATTCGCCTTGTGATGGTTATGTTTGCGAATTGACCGGTGAAATTTATCGTGGTGGTGAATATTTGCCTGAAACTGATGAAGCCATGCGTGGTGGTTCACTTTCGCGTATGTTTGCTGTTGAATCTTCAACGGGTAAGGAAATAATTTTTGAAGGAACAAAGGCGCAAATTAGCGCCGCACGTGAAATCGCAAAACGTCAACAGGCTGATTTTGACGCAACCACCGATTTTATTGGTGAAGTGAAAAATCGTCAAAACTTTGAATTGCGGATTTGCGCAATCTTTTCTGAAGTTGGTGTTTATGGTTCAGAACATACGCATTATATGCGCGATGAAAACATGAACCCTATTGTTTACAAAGGTTCCAAAATCATCGGAAAGACTGGAACAACCGTGAAAGTGAAAGCAACGGTTAAATCACATTGGCTTTCAAAATATGATAACCGTAAGGCAACTTACATTGCACGTCCTGCAAATAAAATAACAGCAACGCGAAAGGAAGCATAATGTTTACACAACTAGAACAATCAACGGAACTTTTAAAAAATTACGAATTAGGAAATGTTGAAGAATACGAAAATAAAAAAGGGTTGGTTCTTTTGAAAGTTCTTGACCATCGCAACGTTCATCGCTATGTTCAAGTTAACGAAACCCAAACAGATGGAGTTGATAAAATGCAAAAATCAGCAAACGGTTATGCGGAACGCTATGATGTAAAATTTGGCATTCCCAATGTTAAACCTAAACCTGGTGAAACCTTTGACCGGAATAATGATTTGACACTTTCAGAATGTGGCGCAATTGTTTATCACCGTGACGGTCATGTAACGCGCGGAACAATTTTCAGCGCGACCAGTGATGCGTTTATTGAATATAATCGCCGCCATATGACAAAAGCCGCATTTGATGAACATTACGGTGAATGTGATGAAGTTTCCGAAAGCATGATGTTACATGGTGCAAACGGTTAAAAAAAAATAAAAAACCGCCCGCGCTGGAAAACCCCAAAAACAGCGCGGGCGGTTCCTATCAACCAGGGTTTTACGCCCGATCAATCCACAATGTTGACTTCACCCTTGCCAGCAAGCGCCGCCGTTTCAGACTGTTGCGCGGGCGAAAGCTTGTTGAAATCTGCAAGCTTGATTGTCCGACCAGAACCGCGACCACCGCCGCCGCCTTCATTACCCGAACCGCTTTGATCATCAGCTTTCAAAATGCTGTCTTTGTAAGGGTAAGCATCAACCATGATTTCAAGTGCTTCATCAACACCGGCAACTTCACCCATGTTTTTCTTTGAATACACTTTATTTCCGGTTTGGTCATATGGAATAACCTTACCGTTTTCAACCTTAAAGTTCTTGGCAAACGTTGCCTGGAACATTTCAGCCGGAACACCGATCTTGTTTTTCACGAATTCGGACGAACCAAAAGCGGTTTGCAATGTCATACCGTTCAAGTTTCCGGTCAAGCTTTCAATGGCTTTATCTTTTTCAGCCATTTGCGCGGCGAAACCTTTGCTGATTTCTTCACGAACTTTTTCAACTTCACCGGCATCAATCAATTTCTTTTGATCAATGTTTTTCAACGTTTCGATTGCTTCAGCCGCCTTGACCGGATCAAGGTCTTTGTATTTTTCAAGTTTCGCTTCAGCCGCTTCTTTCGCTTCACGGTGTGTTTTCGCTTCACCGTTCAACCGGCTGATAGTATCACCGGCAACGCTTTGTTCTTTTCCATCGCCCGCAATATAAATCGGGTCGCCTTTGTCATCTTTTTCAAGATTTCCATCAGCGTCAACTTTCCAACCGTTTTTGTTGTCAAAAGCAATCGGAAAAGCAAGCAACATGCTTGCTGTCATCATCAGGTTCTTTTTCATCTCATAGTTCCTTTCGGTCATCCAACCGTTGCGCCTTGATCATCCGATACCAGGCAATTAAGGTTCATTTAGGGATTGTCGTCATCGGGGTTGTTATCGTCATCTTCACCGAAATCATCCCCAGGAATTTCAGCCAAGATATTCTCTATTTCATCATCATGCGTGAATTCAGATGAAAGAACGCCGCGCCGCTTTGTTTCAGCGTGAAGTGTTTTCTGTGAAAGATCGCCATTTTCACGCAATGAACGCAAGTGTTCAAGACCACCATCACCATCAAGGAAATTATCAAACTCGGTGTAAACGTTCACATCTGGTTCTTGCCCGTCAAGATTCAACCAAAGCGCGGTGATCTTCATTGCGTTTTCAAGCGCATCTTTCAAACCAATCGCCCATGCACCAACCGCGCTTTTCGCTTTGCTTGCCGCCATTGCCGAATTGATAACAGTTGTGTTTGTTTGTGCGGTCAAGGGTTGCCGCCCCAATTCACGCAAATCTTGCTTGGTTTCTTTAATGTCACCAGCAAGGAATGTGAGCGATGTTGCAGCGGGTTCAACATATGACCAGGAACCGGAATTACCAGCACCATCAGGCGGCGCATATAAAACCTTTGTCGGGCCGACAGAAATTTGTTTGATATTACCGTTTTCATCCTTTTCCGGCTTCACACCATTGCCTGAAAGCATTGGATAAGCCGCAAGAATTTTCGCAAATTTCAATGCGCTTTCTTGTTGGTAAAGTTCAATTTGAAGATCAGCCGCATCTTGCATTGATGGAAGGTAACGATAACCGGAACCATCGCGCCGCCCTGTTGCAAACGGAACCATTGGAATAACGTTAATTGTTAGAACACCAGAACCTTCAACAATCCATTCTGTTTTTCCAGATGTTCCAGCAACAAGTTTCTTGTAAACCGTCCAGGTAACAGTACCGTTATCATCGCGTTTGAATTCACGAATTTTAACAATAGCACCAGGTTCAAGAATTCGGATCAACGTAATAATTCGTTCACCGTTCATTGTCCTGGTTTCAGCGGTTAGAACGTTGCGCCCCAATATATGCGACCAGAACGGGCGAACGCCCGCTTTCTTTTGATCGGCGCGGGTTTTGACTTTGCTTTTATCAACAGTTGGATAATCAATTAAAATCCAATCAATCGCATGTGCAATCCCGTTGAAAAACGTTTCACTTGCAAAAATTGAAAGATGATTTCCATCACCGTCAACATCTTCAATAAAATCGGTAAAAACCTGGTTGACCGCATCACCATCAGCAATTGAAACCGGTTCTTCAAATGGTTTTGCTGAAAGTGCTTCAACAATGTCGCGGTAAATGTTTGTGAATTTTGTAGCTTCAAGCCGAAAATCATAATCAACTTGATCTTCTTTCGGGAATTTTGGCAAAAACTTCTTTTTAGCATCACGCATGGTTTTGATACCACCCATGATTGCATCTGTTTTATCCCAATAATCAACCATCGCCGCGCTATCGGGCGAACGTTTATCAACATGTTCATTTTCAAACGCAACAGGACGTTCAATGAAAGTATTAAGCGCCGTAATTCCCTGAAACCGCATGGCCCGTATTATCCTCAATTGGAAAGAACATCATAATTCCGGCATCAGCAAGGTTTGGTGATTTCATTCCAGCCGGTTTTTTGTTCACGATTGTTCGCAATGATCCATTTTCGCCGCGCGTTGGTTGCGCTAATTCCTTCATAAGTTGATGCAGCAAAATCATTTCACTGTCAAGGCTAATGAGTTCATCAACAGGGTAAAGAATACCTTCAGTGATGTTTTTAAACGTCTTATAAAACCTTGATCTAATTGACCACCAAGCTTGCGCTTTCATGTTCCCATAAAGGTCTTTATTCATCGGGCTTTCATCATCATCGGGAATGATGCGTTCATATGGATTAACAACACCCGCGCCCGCGTTCCAGGGAAACAGATTTATAATACCCCGATCAACAATTTCATCATCAACCAAACGATTGAATTCAGCTTTAACACCAGAACCAACACCGATCACATCATATTGAACTTTAATGCCTTTGTAAGCGCGGCAACCTGCAACCATCTTGCGAGTTGTCACACCGGTATCACGTTCGCCCCATTCTTCAACATCGCGCCAAATGATCCATTGCCTCAACGCCCGCGCGTTTCTATCGGCACCTTCATCAGCAACATCAAGACCACCAAACCAAACGTTCGGAATATCTTTTTCTTCAAAACCTGTTTGAATGTTTCCGCCCGCATCTTTCCATTTGATTTTTTTGTGAGCATCAACGCAAGCAACAATCCAATCATAGGGAATGATTGTGTTCTGAACCGCCGCGCTATAATTCCGGTCAACCTCTTGCGCGAAAACGTGCAACATTCCTTCACGTTCATATTTCGCTTTTCTGGTGTCATACCAGTCTTGCGTTTTTTCAGGATGATCACGCCAATCAATCACGAAAACTTGCGTGAACCCTTTTTCAATTTCCTTACCTGGTTGCCATTCAACACCCGCTTCACGCCGCCGATGAAACACATTGCCAAGACCGTTCACCGATGAAATATCAACTTGCGTGTTTGTGTTGTCACCAAGCGCGGCTTCAATTTTTTCCGGTCTTTCGTAATGCGCGCTTTCATCTTTGAAATACATTGATGTTCGCCCGCCGCGCCCGATATTATCGCCTGCTTCACCCATGATCACCGAACCGTTTTCACGGTTGATAATTCGCATAAATGTTGCCTCATATTCAGGTAAGAAAACATTCGGTAAACGCTTCAGGATCATCCGCATCTTTTCAAAAATGCTGTCAGGATTTCCAAGCTTATCAACCAAATCTTGTTTGCGTGAACCCCAACCAATCGCATCATCTGCAATGAAGATCAGCGACCAAACAGAATAAGCACAAGAACACCAGGTTGCGCCCGCATCGCGGCATTTTTCAATCAAACCGCTTTCATCATCAAACCGTAAATTGTGCAAGAATTTGATGAATTCATCTTGACGTTCAAAGAAAACAAAAGGCATCCATTTTCCTGTTTTCTTTCGCGGGTTGTAAGTGTCCATCCAGTGCATGATGAATTCATCAGGACGGGTTGAATAATAAAGCTTTGCCGAACGCAACAGTTCAGGGTTTGAACGCAATGTTGCAAGCTGTTTAATCCGCCATGCATAAACAGCTTTGTAATCTGGCGGCCATTGATCATTTTCTAAAGCTTCAGGTTTCCAGGGTTGAACAAGCTTCACCGCTTCAACGTCTTGATCACGCCAACCGATAATTGAAGCATTATCTGAAAAATAGTTGTTGACTTGCATTTTTTCCACCGTTAGCATCATCAGCACGACCAACCCAAAACAGAAAGCGACAAATTTTGAACATTTACAAAATCCGCATAATCCGACCAGGGCAATCAACCGTTCATCAAAACCTTAAAGCGACAAATTTTAACGTTGCATATCGCCGCGCCGGTAAAAGTTTCAAATCTTGGATTGATCAAGGATTTGATGTTCAAGTTTACAACCCTGGTGAAAAAACTTCAATCCCTGAAACCCAATGGAAAGGTGAACACTAAATGCCGAAACCCTCTGAAAAATATCGCGGTGAAGATCGCACACTTGAAGCAATTCGGGAACGGGCGCAAATTCTTAGCAATTCCCATGATCCGAAAACAGCAAAACCAAATGAAAATTATTTTTGGGATTTGGCTTGTGAAGAAATTTACGTTGAATTCATCAATGAAGGTTTGATGCAAACAGCCAATGAAGTTTTGAAAAACACCAGTGAAGATTTCAAAATAGTTTGCTAAAAGCGCGCAAGAAATTCTTGCTGAAAAGATCGGTGTTGATGAAGATGTTTTGAACGAATTCATTGCTTTTGAAACGCGCCGCAAACCTTAACCGTTGATCATGCGCGCGTAAAGATCAGCGGCTTCATCATCAGATGCATCAGCGGTTAGGGTTTGCGCCTTGACCGCTTTTGCATTTTCATCGCGCCAATGATCAGCATCAAGCAACCCTTGATATTTCATCAGCTTATCAAGCGCCGCAAGTTTATCATGTAAAACACATTCGATTTCTTGCACCGGTCCCATTTGCGTCATTCGCTGTTTAATCTTGAACGATTTAACAGCCGCCATTTGTTCCGGTGTTGATTTCGTAAAGTCAAATTTTAAATGATTTTCTTCATCAACTTCCATATAATTTGCAATGTTTGAATAACCAATACAGCGAACTTCTTTCAAAGTTTTGTAAACGCTTAATTCAGCATCTTCTTTAATTTCCTTCACCCGTTCGGTGATCGCGGCTTGAACCAGATCGCGCGCAAGGTAATAGGTGGAACGTTCATCAACTTCAACCGGTTCACGCAACAGCGCATCAAGTTTTGAACCGGTGCGAACCGCCAAGCTTTCCAGGTTTGCAACAAAACCATCAACAAACGCCCGTTCGGACGGTTGAAGTTTGCGATATGCGCTAGTGAATTCAACTAAATATGCCATTCTTTTAGCTTTAACCCATATGAAAAAATCAGGCAACGGTGAAAATTAGTTCTTGACCATCGCAACAACCATCGCTATAACTAACTTAACGAAACGCAAACAGATGGAAACGAACAGATGACAAACCTTGCAGCACAAATCGAAACAGCAACCGACAACAACGAACATACTGAAGCAACCATGATTGCCGCCCGCGCGCTGAACAACACGCTTGGTAACGCTTACCTGGTTATTCTTCAAGAAATCGCTGATACCCATGAATTGAATGGTCACATCACGCCCGATCATCGCACCTTGCGCGATACAATCCAGCGTGAAATTTTTACAACGCTGAAGATTCAGGGGAAACTGTGAACTGGTTCAGATTAACATCGAACGGCAACCTTGATCGCGTTTATTTGCGGTCAAGTGCTGTTTACCGTTGCCTTGTTCGCCATGGTGCATCTGAACAATGGGTATTGATCAAGCTGTTAACCATCATGAAAGAAAAAGACGCCCGCACGCTGTTAAGCATCTGGAAAACATCTGAACCTTTCAAAAATCGCCCGCATCCCTGGAACCTTGGGAAATTATTTTAAATTAACGTTTGACCATCGCAACGTTCATCGCTATAACTAGATTAACGAAACGCAAAACAAGGAATGAACCAATGAAAGCCGAAACACAAAAGATCATGAACGAAATGGTTGAATTTGCAAACCAGGGCAAAGAAGTCATGCCTTTCATGTGGCAATCATTTCTCGGCATCAACGCTTCAGTTTCAGCCGCCGTTCGGGCCGCAAAGAAGCGCGGCTTGCTGGTTCAGGGCGGTGTTGATGGTGTTGGAAACCCTTTCTATGTTGCACCTGTTAAAGCCCTTCCAGCGGTCACACACACCGCACCCGCAACCGTTCAATAAAAGGAACTGAACAGTGTTTAACACTCGCAAGATGATCTTCATCGGTTATGATGTTGAAGGAATGGCGATTTACCGTGAACAAAAGGAACTGAACCAATGACCAAAACAACTCATTGCCAAGCGAAAGACAACACCGGAACACAAGTGTTTGATCTTCAGCTTGAAGGAAAAAAACACAAGCTTGATTTGATCAGGCAAGCAATCACCGTAATTCAGGAAACGGGCGGAACCATCCGTTACCAGGAAATCGGCGCGGGTTCATGGGCGAAATTTCGCGTGATGATCGGTCAAGATTTTGCCGTGATGGATCAAGAAATTGATTGGAACGATTGAACCGCGATGAACCATTACATCACCATCAGACGCGGTAAAAAATCACATGTGATTGCAGGACCGTTTGAAACCCTGCAAACCGCAAAGATGATGCGGTTCAAATATTTCTTCACCGTTTATGATCGGTTGTGCGATGAAACGCCGGAACGTTTGACAATCAATCATTCACATTCATTCCCGATCACTTGCGCATCAGTTGAAATCTTGACCGATTGGCACAAGGGTTCCTTGCATGGTTCATCAGTTGAAGAAATGCCGATTGTTGAACCTGGAACATTATTTTCAAAATAACGCTTGACCATCGCAACAACCATCGCTATAACTAGATTAACGAAACGCAAACATGATCGGAACAGACAATGACTTTTAACAAATGGCTTGATGCACTGGTTGAAGAAAAAAATGTTGGTCACAAGACCATTGAAGTTGAAGGCGAAAGCGGTCTGAATATTATGCCGATGGAAATTCTGGTTGATGCAATTAAATCCGCACCCAAGACCGAACAGGCGAAAATAAAAAACACCCTGGTTGCGATTGATTTCAAAAACGGTGACGTGATGCATTTTTTCAATCACCTTGCAAAAGCAATCGCGGTTTAAAATAATCTAAAATTTAAAAAACCTAGAACCCGCCCAAATAGGACGGGTTTTTATTTATTTAACTTAATACTTTGGTTAATATATATAACGCTTGTTGTGCCACAACAACCACAACACATATTCGCTCAGAAACTTGTTGTAACAGTATTGTATTAAAATTCTCTAATGAATACAGCTTACAACTTTACAACAATATATATCTTTTTATTTTCTCTGGCGAATAGGGTTTCGCTTGTTGTGGCACAACATAACAACAATATATATTAACCAAAGTATTAACCAAATAATAAAATTTAACGATTTTACCAAAATCTAAAATAATCGCCGCGCTGAAAACTTTAATAATATAATGCAAAACCTAAAACATGTGTTGACACTCTGAACCGGTTGGTCTAATTTGAACACATGAAACAGATGATTAAGGAACCGCAACTGATGACTGATTTACAAGATCGCCCATGCGCCGCCGCTGGTTTGGTTTCCTACCGTTACAACGGGCCGTTCGGTTTTATCATGATTGGTGACGCCATGAATGAAGCGAACCGTTCTTTGACCGGCACGCCCGCAACAGCCGCCAACCTGGAAATCTGTTATGAAAATGTTTGAAATTATCGCCGGTAAAACATCACCTTGCGAACTGGTAACTGAAGCCGGTGAAGTGATCGCTGAAGGGACACATACGGCTTGCAAGCGTGAACAGCGCCGGTTGTGTGAACATGATATGAAACCAACTGATAAATGCGGTGAAGAACATGCTTGATCGCAAACAAGAATTGCGAATGATCATCACGCGCGGTGAAGTGTTGACGCAAGAACAGGATGATGAATGTTATGCATTGCTTTCACCTGAAGAATATTATGCAATTCCCGATAATCTGAAACCGTCCAATGTTCCAGAAATGACGGTTGAAACAGCACTTGAAAAAGCGGTTCAAATTTTTGATAAATTTGATCCTGTTCAATGGTTGCACGGTCAAGATTATGTTGAATGGTGCGTTGCCGGTTCAGTGTTGAAAGCCGCGCTTGCAGAACAGCACCAAACAGCCGCCACAACAGCCCGCCAGGGCGCAAATGTGCGGTGTGTGACCGATGGTGCGCTTTACCCTTCCATAGCGGCTTGCGCCCGCGCTTATGGCGTATCAGCGACCATGATCAGCAACCACCTGAACCGCCGCCCTGGTTACACCCATGTTCGCGGTCAAAAATTTGAAAGAATTGAATGATGTTAAATTTGAAATTAACTGTGATGGTGAAAGATCGGTTCGGCGGTATCATTCCGCAAATGATCATGATTGACGGTTCAACACCGGTTTGTAAGATTGGTGAAGCAATTGTTGAAGCTGTTCGGGTTCAAACCGTGAATGATGGAACCGGCATTGTTAAAGCGACCATAGGACAGAATGAAATTTACAATGCTGAATAAAAATAACGCTAAAACGATTGCATCAGTTTACGGTTTCCGCATTGATGTAACATGGGCGGAAAAGCGTGAACGGTGTTGCCGGTTATCACTTCAATTTAAGGAAACAGGTGAATAAACCATGATGTTTAACTTAACCAACACGAAAGAAGCACCCGCCGAATTCACCGTTGATTTGAATGATCCAGGGCAGAAATTTTGTGCATATCTTCACATTGTGGAATATGCGCCCGATGATCGGCGCGTTATGTTTTCCGGTTCATGTGAATTCCGAACATTACTTGAAGCACCGGACGCGCGCCGAAATAAAGCATGGCGCAAATATGTTTCACCGCATAAGCTGGTGACTGTTCGCGTTATGGCGGTTTTTGATAATCCATATGAAGCTTTCAATGAAGCAATTAAGAACGCGAAAGAATTGAAACCGTATTGCAATCTTTACGGTGAGGTTGAATTATCGCGCGGAATGGTAAAATGTCTTGATGATGGTCAAGTTTTCAAGAATGCCGCCGCCGCTTGCAAACATTATGATATTGTTCCAGGAACTATGTCTAATCACCTGAACAGGCGACCAGGTTACACGCATATTAGAAACATGAAATTTGAAAGGATTGTTGGCGAATGAAAAACACCATAATTTCACTTTATGATTTCACCGGTGAAGCTGTCAAACCTTGGGCGAACGTTGGTTTTAATTGTGTTTGTTTTGACAATCAACATTCAAGAATTAAACCGCGCATTGTGAAACATGGTTTTGGAACAATTTCTTTTATTCATGCTGATTTATATGATCGGGCGGTTTTGAGTGAAATTGTAAAAGAATATTTGAATGAAGTATTTCTTTTAATGGCTTTTCCGGTTTGCACTGATATGGCGGTTTCAGGTTCAAAACATTTTGAAAGCAAACGCGCCGATGATCCTTTATTTCAAGTTCATGCAACCGATCATGTGAGAATGTGTGAAACAATCGGTAAAGCTTTCAAATGCCCTTACATTATTGAAAACCCGCGTTCTGTTCTTTCAACATTCTATCGCAAACCTGATTATTCTTTTGAACCTTTTGAATTTGGTGATTACATTCCAGATGATGAAGCTGAACACCCTGTTTGGCCGGAATACATTGCTGCAAAAGATGCATATCCGAAAACAACTTATCTTTGGACGGGTGGAAACTGGACAATGCCGGAAAAGAAACCCGTTTTCGTTCCTGAAGGTTATTCAGATCAGTTCAAGAAACTTGGCGGTAAATCAATGAAAACCAAAAACATCAGATCGGCAACACCGCGCGGTTTCGCAATCGCAAATTTTCTTGCAAATTCAGCATATGGATTAATAAAATGAACCCGTTGCGAATTGTTGTTTCAACGGTTTTCCGCCCGATTGATATTTGAAGAAACCGCTTGGGGCAGGTGATCGGCGCGGTTCTTTCAGTTTACTGGAATTGAGCCGCGCCGAAAACGTTTAAAATTTCACAAACATCAAAAATCATCAACTGAAGCATGTAAGCGCGAATTTCGGTGCTTTCAATTCCACCTGGAACACCATGTGTTTCAAACATGAAATCAACCATGTGTGAACATTCATGAATGATTGTACCAATGTTCGGTTCACTCTGAAACGTGATTGAATACCAAAATTCACCATTATCATCTTGATTGTAAGACGCAACAGCAACAGCCGCGTGAATTATATTATCAAGCTTTAAAACTTTCTTGTAATATTTATTTCGCGCTTTCAAGCTGTCAAAAATCGCAACCTGCGCCTGAAACGGCATAACAAGAACCATTCCAACGGGTTTATGTTTATCTTTCATTGTATTCCTCAATTTCAATACCAACATATTCAGCAAGTTTTAATTCAACCATTGCACCTTTGCTTTTTTGCCAACCTGATAGCAGAATAATCATATCAGCTTCAAGACATATCCAATTGCAATATTCCGCAAATGATTTGCGCGGTTCATAATCATCTGTTTCAGCCGGATTAAAAACGCAATGACCTTGCGCCCGCAATATCGCCGCAACCCTGTTGAATTCAGGACGGTTGAAATCCGGCAAGTCGGTCATTGGTCCGCTAAGGTAAATTTTCATATCCCTGCAACCCGTATGATCGCCGGATAATAATATTCAGGTAATTGTTCAATGCAAATCCATTTGCGACCCGTCTGTTCCGCCGCAACCGCTGTTGTGCCGCTGCCGCAGGTAAAATCCAGAACGGTTTCGCCCGCGTTGGTGTAGGTTTTGATTAGGTATTCAAAAAGTTCAACCGGCTTTTGGGTGGGGTGGACTGTCTTGCCCTCAGACGCTATTTTCAAAACACTGGTAGGATAATTGCCAAACTCTTGAAATGTATCGCGATGAGAAGGGCGGGCAAGCATAACT
>Ga0307958_1000705_pt1 | contig 17177 bp, 18 predicted proteins | sample OrgLakmetagen492_FD_201826 | JGI IMG/M metagenome (GOLD analysis project Ga0307958, IMG submission 201826) | Saline water microbial communities from Organic Lake, Antarctica - #492 | ecosystem: Environmental > Aquatic > Non-marine Saline and Alkaline > Saline | place: Antarctica: Organic Lake... | reverse complement strand
AAAACCAAAAGTTAAGAGGTTTATATAGGTATTTTTTATCCTGAATATTGTCAATTTTAAACTGGAAACACTCCTTAGATAAATTGGGTATAGTTTTGTTTGTGTCATATTGGTATCCTATAATAACTAACATCATAATCACTATGACAACTATTATTTGTGTGTGGATTTCAATATTTGTATCCATTTATAATATTGTGTCTATTTATATATCTATATTTGTATTTGTATACAATATAGCACTGTGGATTAAGATAAAAAAATGTTCGTATATATTGTTTTTGGCTTTCTCTCTACGTAGTAGTCTATAATTCATTACAACATATTATTTAACTTCATATAACCCATATTTTTACTGTATTACTTACATACCCATTTTGAAATATCTAACACTACCATGAAACATATAACTCATATCTGTTACACTACTTACATCCAAAGCTGAAATATCTCTATTAAACTGGCTATAACAAAACATATAACTCATATTTACTACACTACTGACATCCCAAGCTGAAATATCTCCATTAAATTTACTATTATAAAACATAAACTTCATATCTGTAACATTACTTACATTCCAACCTGAAATATCTCCATTAAACGCACTATTATGAAACATAAGTCTCATATCTGTTACACTACTAACATCCCATAACTCAACAAACCCGTGTTTTATTTCACATTCTTCTTTATTAATACAATATTTCTCAATAGCATTCCTCAATTCGTCCCTGTTATAAAATTTATTACTTACAAACCTGTTATAAAATTTTAAGAATTTTGAACTCCTGTTTTTCTTGTCCTGCCCTGCAATCTTAACTGCTAATTCATTCGAACCTTTATCGCAAATCATTAGATAATTATAAATATCAATCTGATCTTCATAGTTATCAAGTGTTACAATTCTCTCATTAAAATCCTTGATTACTTCTGGAGAGAATGGAAATACACCAAGGGAATCACAACCTTCCTCATTATCAATAAGGACATTGATATATTCGCTTTCAATTCCATCCAGGTTTAAATCCTCAATCTTGAGACTTTGTTGGTGAAATTCAAAAGTAGTCATTGTTGAAAGTTGTTGTTGTTGATATGAGAATTGTAAATTACAACCTTTCATTTCAATTTTATACACGCTATTCTAATTTATCGTGAGATACTAATCATATACTCATTACTATAGATTATAGATTATAGATAAAAAAGGGTTGGGGCTATATTGTTGGATTTGTCTATTACTATTTCACTCTTACTACTCATTCATCATCAACTCCGATAGAGCTTACATCACTAATAGTATCTCCTGATACGTATCCGTCATCTGTTTGTTGTGTCATTGTTGTAGATACTCCAATTTCTCTGTTAATTACATTATTATCCCTCATGTTGTGACGACGAATCAACGAAGGTATGCTTTCTCCGTCTTGTTGTTCTCCTGATACAATTTCATTACGATGATTATAACTATATATCCATGATGTTGTGCGACGAATTAAGCAACTATCGTCAACTAAGTTATTATAGTTATATCCAGATATAGAACTCATTTATGCGATATATAATATATAATATATAATATTCACGCTTTGGTTTGGTTTTGGTTTGTTAATACATATATAATGTTGTTAAAGATTTATTTCAATTTTATAAATTTATTTCATTCGTGATTCTGAATATATGAATGTATGAATATAATAAAGAAATAAAAAAGGGTTGGGATATATTGTTGGATTATCTATTACTATTTACACTACTTTATTATACTTACTATTTACTCTTCTTCTCCGTCACTGTCTGCGAATTCAACCTCATCAATGACCCCAGTCTCCGGGTTAAACTCCCCAATAAGATCCCCTGACGATGGGTCATATACAAGGTTACCCGAGTCCTTCATGTATTTCTTCCCGTCCAATGTGAACTCTTCAACTTCAATGCTTTCTTCTTCGTCTTCGTCGTCCTCTTCTTCGAGTTCCTTGGTCTCTTCTTCTGCGTCAGCCTTAGCCTTGAGTGCCTTAGCTTCTTCCTCCTCTTTCTTTGCCTTCAGTGCTTGTGCTTCTTGTTCTGCCTTGGCTTGTGCGTCTGCTAGTTTCTTAGCCTTAACCACTTCACGCTTAGCCTTGGCGTCGGCTGCCTTCTTAGCCTTCAATGCCTTAGCCTTGTCAGCTTCAGCTTCAGCTTCCTCATCAATATCCACAGTTTCAGTTACTGGTGTGGCTACAATAGTCTTTTTGGGTGCTGGTGCCTTCTTAGTCACTTTCTTGGCTACCTTCTTTGGTTCTTCTGTTTCTGTCACCGTCTTGTTATCGTCGTCCATATGGGTTCCAGAAACATTTGCTACAAGAGCAGATAGCAAATCATCTTCTACAACCGATACAACCTCCTTAACCTTTCGTGGGCGTCCTCGTGACTTCTTCTCTCCAGATGTAGTTGATGATGCAGATGATAATGTTGAACCATCATCAGACTTCTTTGGGCGTCCCTTTACAGATAGGCGCTCTTCAAAATGACATTCAGGGATTTCAATGCCGAACTTGTCTGCTTCTGCCTTGCACTCATCAATGTCGAGTTTCAATTTATTCACGACATTAATGTATGGCATAGTCTTGCGTCCCTTTGGGTCAACAAACTCCAGGATATCACACTCGAGACGGTCACGGATATCTCCAGTATTGGGCTTTCCCGAAGCATTCGCAGATGCTTGCTTTTGGCACGTGTTACAGTATTCGTGTTCTCCATCAATTGGATCATTCAAGCATTGGGTATGCAAACAGTTGTTTACACGGATACCCTTGCAGTTTTCCTCATTGATAGTCCCGACAAATGGGAGTGGGCATGCTGGCTTGTTCTTCTTTGGTGCGGTCGTCTTGGTCTTCTTCACTCCAGTGTTACTTACCTTCTTGGAACCTGGTCCAGCCTTCTTCTTAGAGATAGAAAGTTGGTTAAGTCCAAGTTCTTCAATTGCCTCTTCCGCATCAAACCCAAACTTGTTACCAAGTGTGCGAGTGATTTGGATACCGAATTCCTTGTATGTTTCCGATACACGGTTCAATACGGAGGCAGAGATGTCAAAAGTCATTGCGATGGAAGACATTGTTAAAATTTGTAAAATTGTTTCGAAAGTTGTGAGTAACACGGTTATGTGTTGTTGTTGATATGAGGTTTGTAGATGGCAAAATTTCATTTCAATTTTTTATTTCATCAAAACTTTTGGTGGTGTTATTGTGTTATGATAACTATTACAATGAATTATATATTGATTGATTGAATGAATAATTGATTGAATGAATAAAATATAATGAGATACATAAATAAAAAAGGGTTGGGTGTTGGGGCTTTGTATATGTGTTTTTCTTTTTTTGGTGATATGATACTTACTGTTAATACTTACCTATAATCCCTACCAGAGTGAGCTTCTTCCCATTCCCAGTTTGCCCTAGCAATTTTGGTTTTTTCGTCTTTTTCTCTTTGTTGTTGTAGAGTTCTCTCGGCGTTGTAATCACGAAGTCTCTGTTCCCCGGAAATGTAGTGAGTGTTTCTCAAATCACGCATTTGTCTCGCATGCTCATTAAGAATATACTGTTGAGTATCTAGACCGTTCTTGACATGCTCCTCAAGCATAGATATCTTACTCAAAGCACTATCCAATTTATACTGCATATTTACTTTGTAATCATATACCGCTTGTTTTTCTAGACGTTTTTCCTCCTCCAGTCTTGATACTTTACGTAGGGCACTTTCTAGTTTAACCTGCACATCAGATACAGAAGCACACTCCGTAAGTTTTTCCTCCACCACGCGTTCCTCCTCAGCGCGCTTTGCTTGCCACTTGTTCATAGAACGAGTTGTCATTTTGATTCTTGAATTGGTTGATTGTTTGAGATGCTGATAACTCACAGAATAAATTACATTTCAATTTTTTAATACTCTTCTAATTTCTCATGAGATATCTTTACTTGTCTAATTATCTAATTATATCACATATTACTATTGTGAAACGCATAACAATTAGAGGATTATATTATTAGATAAAAATGAGATAAGAAATAAGAAAGATAAAATACGAAATAAAAAGGGTTGGGTGTTGGGACTTTGTATATGGGTTTTTTCTTTTTTGGTGATATGATACAAACAATATTAACACTTCTTTAAAAGTGTTTTGACATCTTGCTATATCTAGATATATAACTATATTCGACGGATAAATTAACCCTGCATTTCTCACTATATACCCTAATAGAACACGCTCCTTTAATATGTGTCAACAAATCGCATTTTGTTAGATTAAATAAATCGTTATAATGAATCTCTGTATCACACTTCCAGAGATCATCTGCACCAGTCCAACCAAGTTCCTCATCTGTCCTGGTTATATCCAGGATAGGTCCAATTTCACGGACGTTATGACTTCGATAAGTAGCCACTGCGATTATTTTTCCATGTGATTTAGATGTAACAAACCATAACCTATCTCCTGGCTTTACATTTTTGATGAAATATTTACCAAATGAGTTTCTTGAATTAATACCCCAAATATGGTATTTTGAAGAAGCACGTAGGTTTTCCCCATCTCCTACTCGTAGAATCCAGTCAGTCGTCATTTTTCAGTTATTATTGTTGTGTTGTGGGTTGAAATGTTGATAAGTGAAGTGTAAAATTTCATTTCAATTTTATTTTAGTTTCTAAAATATAAAAAAATGTGTGATTAATTACGTGTTTATTACTTATAAGTATAAATAATGTGTCTTTGTGACTTGTATGTGTGATTAATTACGTGTTTATTACTTATAAGTATAAATAATGTGTCTTTGTGTGTGTCTTTGTGACTTGTATGTGTGATTAATTACGTGTTATTACTTATAAGTATAAATAATGTGTCTTTGTGTGTGTCTTTGTGACTTGTATGTGTGATTAATTACGTGTTATTACTTATAAGTATAAATAATGTGACTTGTTATATGTGTGGATATTACAGCATATATCCCTAAAATCTATTTCAATTTTTTATATCAGCAACTCATTTCTCTCTTATGTTTTACTAAAATGTATTGTGTATTATATGTTATATGTTATATATTCTATCTTCTATCTTCTATGTGAGATATAAAATATAAAATATAAAATATGAAATTATTAATAAAAATAATCACTATTATAATCAATTTTTAACACCCACAACTCATTTCTCTCTTATGTTTTACTAGAATGTATTATGTTCTATATGTTATATGTTATATGTCCTATTTCATTTTGCTTTCGTTTTTTCTCTATGTCCTTGTTAAATAAAAAATTGAAATGAAATTTTGAGATTAAAAGAGCGATAAATCACAACACAAGTTGTAACAACTCACAAACTTCAAACTTCGAATATTAATTATGGCTATGTCTATGACTAACACAACCCGTGTATCCACACACAAACATACCGCAATGGTATCTGCTGAACCGTCTTTGTGCATCCCTCGTGTATTCTCAAACATTACATGGATGAGAGTAAGGGAAGAGATTGAGGCTTATGGATTGGGTATTGTCGATCATGTGGATATGGTATCACGGGAGAATGATCGTGGTGAATGCTTCCAGCGTGTATTTATTCACTTCAAAGAGTGGAGTAATACACAACACGCACAAGACGAACGAACCAAGATTATGAACGGCGAGATGATTCAGCTTACTTATGACGCACCATGGTTTTGGAAGATTGGACGCAACTTTGCTACAACAAAGAAGACAAAGCGGACTGATACGAGACGTCCAGTATTGGAGACAAACACTGTAATGGATGATGGATATACAGTAATCCATCCAAGACGTCAGGGCGTCCAACCTCAGCGCATCCAGCATCCTCGACCGATGCGCATGACAAATACGCCACCACGTGTTCGTTTCCAAGAACAATACAACCAAGACAAACAACATGTTCGACCAGTCAAGGTATCCAATACTCCAACGTATTCTTCGGTTGCGGATACTAATCCTATGGTTTCTCAATTGATGAAAGAAATCAGATTGCTGAAGATTACAGTGGAGAGACAAGCAGGACAGATTGACACTCTTAAGAAGGAACTCAAAGAGGGAAAATACACAATGGATATTGATACGGATACGGAAACAGAAAAATCAGTATCACCACCAATCCCGGAGTGTCTATCTAAGATGCTAATCACCACTGGTGAATCAAACTGGTGTGATATTGTGGAGCAAGAAGGGGAAACAGACAGGCTACAAAGCGACGAAGACGAACAAAGACAACATGAAGAAGAAGACCTAACCCATAATGGACGGGTATACAAGACTGAAGAACTGGACAACTATGACGATATCTAAGGAGGTAAAATAATATAGACTATGTATGTGTATGAGTATGAGTAATGTGTGAGTAAATAAAACCAACAATATATCCCAACCCTTTTTATTTCTATATTTCTATATTTCTATATTTATTTCATATTTAACATCTCATAATTCATATTCTCATTATGGCAATTTAAAAATTGAAATCTATTTTTCTCTATATACCACGGATAATAACCCACACCAATAACCAAGATAAAATTACAATTATGACAATCCAACAACCTACAACCCAACAACTGGCAACCGAGACAATTGTTTATATCTTGGAGACAATGATTGGTACAAGTGATATATTTGGAACGTATATTGGGAACATAATCCAGGCTCTATCATCTACCACATATGACGGGGAGTATGTTTTCCGTTCGTATTATGAAAAGAGTAAATTTATGGTATGGTATGCCTCTGTAGCTTTATCAAAGGATAAGTATAATAACAGTGTAAGTGCTGTAGATAAAGCACGAGATTACTATAATATGATTGCGTTGGAGACGATTGATACGGAGAGACATACTCCAACATTGAGAGAGAAACGCGAGTTGTTGGCACTTATCGAAGATGTTGAGCGGGATAATGAGACATTCAATGTTGATTTACAGGATATTATTCAATTGGTGGATGATGATACGCGTGATATGTTATATGTTATGTAGATATGTAGATTGTATTATTTAGAACATTAAAACTAAAAATAGTAAGAATGAGTTGCATTTTAAATTAAAAACAATATATCCCATCCCTTTTTATTTTCATTATTTATTATCCATTATATACTATATCTAGTTATACACAAATTAACAATGAACCCAAAAGTTTAACACTTATTTAAAAATTGAAATGAAATTTAGAATGTAAAATATGACAACTCAACCTCAACACAACAACAGATATAACTTATAAAATATTATGGCTTCCACGACGTCCATCATTTCTTCAACTGCCGATAAATCATGCCCAAGTCTTTGTATTCCCCGTGTATTTTCCAATATTCATTGGAAACGGGTCAAGTCAGTATTTGATGAACTAAAGATTGGTGTTATTGACCGTGTGGATATGGTGAATAAAGAGAACGCAAAAGGAGAGAAATTCAAGCGTGTATTTATTCATTTCAAGACATGGAATGATACAGATCAGGCAGATGAAGTGCGGACAAAAATTATGAATGGTGAAACCGTCGAGATTATCTATGATGAGCCTTGGTTTTGGAAGGTAAGTATGAGTAAGATTTCAAAGCCGACGTTTGATAAAGGGGCTGGAACGACTACACGGAAACAACGTGTTCCACGTGATGATGGTATTGATACCAGGAAGAAGTTTACAAAGCCTCATACTCGTAAGAGTAATTCGGACACTAGGACAAAGCAGAGTGATGAAATTAGTGAATTGAAGGCTATGCTTCTCGCACAGGCATCACAGATGGAGCAACTCCAAAAGATGCTTATTGATAGTAACCTTGGATCAAATCATTCTAAATATGAACAGAAACAGGAAAAGAAGGAGTATGTTGCCTATTCCCCTCCATATACTCCACCATACACACCCCCATACACTCCTCCAATGTCCCCGTGTTTATCTCCAAAGTTGGTACTATCTCTACCCAAAATGGAGACACCGGTAAAGATGGAGTTGGATAAGCGTTCCACAACAACACCACCACCAGCCCCAAAAAAGAAGGTTCTACGAAAGAAGACAATCAAGATTTCCACGAAGACAACAGCAGCAACAGAAGCAACAGAAGCAACAGCAACTCCATAACCAAATAAACCAGATGACAAAATAAGTAAGTATAAATTATATTATTAAAAACAAAAACAGAATAAATAGGCATTAATTCAACCCAACAATATATCCCACCTTTTTTATTTCATTCGTATCATATTTCATGTTTCATGTTTCATTCATGTAAATTAAAATTGAAATCCTTTTAATAAAACATAAATATACTATCTACAAATTCCATATAGAAACTATTAATTTCATTATGTCTTCATCTTCATCTATCTTTACACATGAAACGAAAAATATGTCTCTACAAAAAGAAACAACACCTATTCCACCTATGCCACTCGATACAAAAGGCGAGAAAGATGTTCTAAAATATGTATTGTCATTATGCAAAGGGTATAAGAGTGAAGATAATGGTACTCAAAAAGGAGGAAAAGGAGTAAAATCTAAAGTAGAACGCGACGAATTGTATAAGAGGTTTGATATGGTAAAGAATATTATAGATATTAATGTTTGTGCATGGTATGATTAGATACGTATTTTATGCGTCTATTTATATAAATTGGAAAATTAAAAAGAAAAGGACATGAAAAAAGAAAAGAACATTAAAAGACAATAAACATGAAAAAAGATAAAAAAGATAAAAATAAAAGAAAAGAAGAAATGGTTTCAATCTAAAAATTGAAATCTTTTTTTCTCTCTGTGTGCGATATTAAACACCTATACTGGTATATCCATCAGTCATATAAAATTACATAACAGACAATTATGAGTTATTCTCATTCTTCTACCCGTTCAAAATTGATTTCTTCAGGATTGAAAAAATTCAACAATTGGCTCTCCTTGTCAAAATTGGATAAGAAACAATACCAGGAAGACGGTGTTAAGTTTCTACTAGAACGTGAATATGACGATGAACCATACCGTGGATGTCGGGGGGGTATTATTGCGGATGAAATGGGGCTTGGTAAGACAATCATGACATTGGGTTTAATCCTGACACACCAAGTAAAACATACTCTTATAGTAGTGCCTACAGCACTATTGGGACAATGGGAGACTGAGATTATGAGATTACTGGGACATACCCCATTTGTATATCACGGTAATAACAAGAAGACGAAAACATTGGACGAATCACCTGTAGTTATAACTACATATGGAACTCTCTCTGGTTCTTTTGGAGAGAACCCATTGACACGGTTTCGTTGGTCTCGTGTAATATATGATGAAGCACACCGTTTAAGGAATATGTCTACAAAGGCACATAAATCAGCGGTATCATTGAATACAACATATACTTGGTGTCTTACAGGGACACCGATCCAAAATAAGATGTTTGATTTAATTAGTCTTTGTCATATACTACAAATCAACGACGCATGTAACCTTGATATACACGATATGGACTGGCTTATTAGTCGGTTTGTCATTAAACGAACAAAAGCAGATGTTGGTATTGATTTGATACCAATTATTGAGAAAAATATAACTGTAGATTGGAAGACGGACGAAGAGACTAATATGGCTTGTGATTTACACTCAACGCTTGGTTTTACGGGGGTCACTATGGGAAATGTCAATAAGATTATTAATCTTCTCTCTTCTAGCACACTCCCATCTCTTATTCGTATGAGACAAATGTGTATATTACCCAAAACAATGAGCACAGCCGTGGAAAAATTAGTAAGAACCGGTATGTTGGATGAAGATGATGTCAGTCAAGGCATTGAAGGGACAAGTAAAATGGATGCCGTCATTAAACAAGTAAGTGAAAATAGAGACAATGGAGAGAAGAAAATCATATTCACACATTTCAAAATGGAGATGTCTTATCTAAGAAGTAAGTTATCAGAAGAGTTAGGATTAAATGTTGCATGTATTGAAGGTGCTACATCATATAGTGACCGGGAGGAATATGTTACATCAATGGAATACGATGTTCTTATCCTCCAGATTAACTCAGCATGTGAAGGGTTGAATTTACAGCATTATACAGAAGTTTATTTTACCAGTCCTCATTGGAACCCAAGTGTAGAGGCTCAGGCAATCGCCAGAGCCCATAGGATAGGACAGAAAAAACAGGTAAAGGTATATAGGTTTATTATGAATGGGTTTGGTCATGATACAAAGAGTATAGAGCAGTATATTTTAGAAATCCAAGACATGAAAAAGGAATGGATGAAGATATTCAACAAAAGTTAATGTTATATGTGTAACACGCTACATCTAATTATTGTATTATGTATTATATATTATATAGTAATATCCTAATGAGTAGTTAGATTGTGTTTTTTATTACTTTATTACTTTTATTTATTCTACATAATTTATGAAAACTACATACATGGTGCATAATATAAAATTGAAATGCTTTTAAAATCCGTCTTAATTTTTATAAACCAACCCATAATCTTTTAGATTACAAATTCTTCAACTGAAACAGAACAGAAATGAGTTACGAGAAAGAACTTTTGCAATTATTTAATAATCCTGTATGTGTATTAGATGATGTTTCAAGTGTAAAAGTAGATACTTCGTCTCTAGATAGATTTATTGAATTAGACACTGACAAATTTTACCCTTCTCAAATAATGGCAACAAAAACACTCATTTCTAAATTTTCCAAGACACGTATGATACTTCTCCTTTCTCAAATGCAAAGCGGTAAGACTGGTACATATTTATTCACTGCTTGTTCAATGGTACATTTTGGACTCGTTGAGAGAGTTATAATTTTCACAGGTGTGCCTGATATTGACCTCTATACACAATTAAATAATTCAGTTTCTCAATCTATTATTCACTTTAATAGAATAATGGGTGTTGACCTTACTGATAAAATAATTACCATGAAGGCGTCACAACTATCAAAATTGACTATCCCACCAAATACATTAGTTGTATGGGATGAATCGCATTATGCCCAAGATAGACATAATCGACCGTTTCAAATGTTTAAATCAAATCACTTGCTTGTTGATGGAACAAAGGAAACTGACGATTTATGGCGCAATAAGGGTTGTTATCTGCTTAGTGTTAGTGCTACACCATTCTCTGAGTTTGTAGATAATAAGGATATCTCTGTATATAATGAGATAACGAAAGAAATTGTTACTATGTATCCTGGACATTCATACCGTGGTGTGATTTATTATCATGAGAATAACCACATTTTACCATCATGGGATATTATGAACGTTCCAAGACGAGGACAACATAAATTTGTTGAAATGTTGCGTGAAAGAGTTATTGAGGGGAAACCGCAATATGGTATATTGCGTAGCCGTTCACCACCTGAAAATATTAAATTGCTAGCAGAATACGCTGGTTGGAACGTTGAGTTCTACGATATGAAGAACCGGGAAAGTATGGTTTCAGGATGGGCAACACTAGACACTGCCCCGAACGTGAACACAATAATTGTCTTGAAAAATATGGGACGTCTAGGGCAAGTAATACCAAAACAACATGTTAGTTTTGTATTTGAAAGCACAACATCTACCACTTCTAATTCGACAGATACTGTTCTACAATCATTACTAGGTAGGATGTGTGGCTATGGTCCATTCAACCCTACAGGCACTAAGATATATGTTCCAAAATGTCTTATTGACGAGAAAGATGTGGATGATTTGGATGGTTCTGAGAATTCACTCAAGGCAAGAATTACACTTAAGAAGGATGAATTGGAAATTGAACGCAATCTTTACCACGCTTCTTATCGTGATGATGAATTCGCAATTGACAATTATAATATGACTTATGACGAACGTGTAACGGATACAATCAAAAGGGTTATACGCGACCATACCGAGAGTCTAGAATATGCGACATCATCCGAAATCCAGAGATATATTAATTTGATGTCTATGGATAGCAATGATGTCCCTCGTTATGCCAAGAATATAGTTCGTTCTCAAATAAATCAGAAAACTGTTGGAATTGTAGGATACTCAACTATTCCTGAACAAATTAAGGTAGATATGACGGATTATGTAGATACAGAATGGACACCAATTTATGAATGTGCTAGTATAATGAACTGTAAGAATGGTTCCAGACGTTTAACCAACTCACGTAAACTGCATATTGTTGATTTCCTTATTAAATATCTAGAGACACGCGACGGGGCGTTTAGTGATATAGTTCAGCGTATAGAGATTATTACACTACTAAAATCAGTAAGAGATGGTAAGTTTGATGTATCTAAAATATTGAATTTTGGTGACTTGAATAGTAATACACGGTCAAGGCAAAGGGTTATTATGGAGGAATCCATAAAGAATAATATGCCATACAATGATCTTATTAAACACAAACACTGGAGAGAAAATGAGTGCAATGGTGGTGCAAAGCGGTTGCAACTTCTTATATGTTCTCCTATTGTTGGACGTATGACCCAGGGGGTTAATGATTTCAATAATACATCAACACTCTATTTTACAGGTTTTACATATGATTCCACAGAGGATACAAAGGATAAACATAGAAGGCAACAAATTCCAAGCACTACACATAATGAAGCGTTTTACCATGGACATGTGGTAGAAGATTGTGATGATAAACGTGATAGTATATCCTGGATAAATGTTATTAAAGATGAACACGCTTTTATGGCATTGATTGAGACAATATTTCCCGCCGGTGTAAAGATAAGGCTTATACTAACCAACACTGTCCCGAAAAGTGTTGTTCATCATATTGATAAGTTATTGATTACTAATAATGGACGGTTCAAAGTTGTTCGTATAAGAGGTAGACAAACACTAGAAGACAAAGCAGTAGGGGCACAACAACGTTATAACATATTATTCTTTGAACGTTCAAGTATGTCAATTGTATAAATAGTGTGTAATCACAATGACAATGTATGAACAAAACACAAAACACAAAACACAAGAACACATACATAGACAGGCTCACACACACAAAAAAACAAAAAAAACAAAAAACAAAAAACTTTTTTTATTCTAAAATCGGTTATATAAATATATATGTTATAAAATTGAATAAAACAACTCAATATTATAATATTGTAAGACAAGTAAATAATGAATAATACCAATAATACCAATAATATTACGCAGTATATGTATAATAATGATAATACCAATAATAATAACGATTTCATTGTCTCGTTGAACCCTAATATGGAGAGAAATAGTACAGGTAATCCAAAAATAGATATTTCTCGCGTAGTAGCATCGCCACGAGGAGTATATATCCCCAACCTGGATCAAAACCGACAAGCAATAGAAGAGACAAAACGAAAACAAAAAAGGGTTATATATTGTATAGTATCTATGATATTATTTATGTTACTTATTATATTAGCGTTGACTATTATAGTAATATTAGAATTTGGGTTTTGAATTTGGATTTTGAATGTGTTATTCTGTTATGCCTTTATTACTTATTTACTTATTTACTTATTTTACAAATTACATAACTATTCGTTCTCTCTATATTGTCCATCTATCTGCCTTTGGTAATCATTAATAATAATATCAAGTTCATCAAATTCTATATCTTCAACACGCTCTTCATAATAATTTTCTTGGTTTTCAATATCATTTTCTCTATATCGTGAGTAAGCTTCGACAAAACGCAACCTTTCTAATAAGTTCCATCTTGCGTCTTCAAGTTCTGATAAGATATTATGAATATTTTTATTAAACAAATTATTACCCACAACAAACCGTGCTTCATCAATAATATTCATATCATATTCTTCATTTACGATATCATTATTATTATCTTCGTTTGGATCATTTGGATCATATTCATCATCATCACTGTCGCTTTCACTGTCGCTATCACTATCACTTTCACTATCACTGTCACTGTCGCTTTCACTATCAACGTCCATATATTCCTCAATATCAATTTCATTATCAATATTAATAATTGGAATATTTTGGATATTTCTATGGACTCTATGAAATATACCTAACATATCATTATTTCTCTGAATATATTCTTGTACGCCCATCCCGTTTCTATTTTGTTCGATATTTTGATTTTCATCATTTTCACGTTGTTCGTTTATTACAGGACGTGTTACCATTTTTATTTATGAATTACTTGATATACTTTGAAAATATAAATATAAATATAAATATAAATCTATATTTGGATTTGGTTTGTTTTATTACATTACTTATATTTATATTTCAATTTCAATTTTTAAATTAAATATTCCACTATAACTTAAATATCTTAAATAAATTCTAAAAATACTACAATTGTTATTTCATTTATAAAATTGAATTTAAAATTATATTTCACTCCATATACCAAAATATATTATGGGAAACTGTTGTTGCTTTTATGATAACGTGGTATCGTTTATACCTCTTACAATATAATACGTGGTATTCTCTCACCACATATTATAGAGAAACAGGGAAGTTCATTATTTAGTTGTATAAAACATTTCATTCTAAAAAATCCCTCCAGGGTTATTTCTCTCCGTAATATATACTATATCAATTATACATTATACATTCTCTAAAACTGAAACTAATAATGAAATCTAATTTTTATATTGTAAAATCAAACTCATGGCAACCATCTACCTTTTATGATGAAAATACCCAACTTATATGGGTTATGAAATATACATTATTCAAGAATATATATTTAGGTAGAATTAAAACTAACCGTGGTATTAAATACGCAATACATAAAGATGTATATGACGCATTTTATTTCAAATATAGGAATAGTTTATTAAGAAAAACGAGGAAAAATAGAGAGAAATAGTCCGCTTATTTGGAAAGACTTATATTTATACTTAGACATATAAAAATATGGTATATCTATGTTATGTTACTTTGTTTTAATGAATTCGCGTTATCGCATTATCGCCTCATTTTTATATTAGAATTAATCGTAAATTAAATACGTTTTCTCTACAAGTAAGTTTCTATATTTAGTCCCTCCCTATATATTATTCGGAAAAACACATATCATGTTTTCTCCCTTCAATGTGTTTATATTGTGAGAGGTATTTCCAATCCCAACCTTTATGTGGTAATTTATCAATAAGACTTAACTCTACATATAAATTCTTGGTAAGACATTTCCAATCCCAAGACTTGTCCTGATATCTCTCAATAAAATCCATTGTTATATATCGGGATGATATGTTGCACCAATCCCAATCATAATCAGGACGCGCATCAACAAATAACATTATATCTTCTCTATCGATAATCTCTAACATATCCCATTTAATTGATTTATATTTTATAAATTCATCAATAGTTAGATTATTTCTTATGTAACGTGTCAAATACCAATTTTTATTAGGGTTATTATTCACAACACCGAGATCAAAATCATCACGCATTGATAATGTAGTATAGCACCAATTTTTATCTGGATACTTATCTACCAAATAAAATATATTCCTTGATTTATTAAGAGAAAGTTTTATCCAATCCCAATCATTGTCTGGATATTTGTCTACAAGTTCTGTTAATTCAAAGGACATTGTATTAAGCAATATAAATTGTTATGATTATATTATATTATTGTTTAGATATCAATTTTTATTTATTTTCAAGAGTTAAAATACTTTTGATATGTATATATGTATATTTAATATTAAATACAGCTACTATAAATAATTAATGACACTAAGTAATAAAATAATTTATGGAACAACCGCTTCGGTATGGTTATTTTTGTTGATAAGATATTTTAAAGGGGATGTTAGTGATTGTAAAAAATATGGTTATGAGAGTGGTGTTATGGACAGTGATGATAGTGTTATGTATTGTGATGATAATGATTGTGATTGTAAAAATTATCGTTATGAGAGTGATAATGATTGTGAAGATAATGAAGATAATCAAGAAGAAGATAGTAATAAAGAACCCGTTAATGAACCCGAACCTCAAGTAGTTCCCCAAGTGGAACCAGAACCAAAAATAACACATTGTAGAGGTAGAGGTGGTCTAATGAGTTTAGTTGCTTATGGAACACCGTGTTTCAATGAATAAGAATACATGGATGCCCTATATCCATACAACCATAAATATGAAACATCAGACAAAAGTCAAGATATTGATAATTGATAATTGATAATTGATATTTATAGACCTCATTTTAACCATCAAAATCTAAGGTATTTAAAAATTGAATTTAATAAAGATACTATCATAAGTATTAAAATATTAAATATTAAATTCAATTATATAGACATTAGAATATAGACGATGGAATTATTGAGGTTAAATGAATTATCACGGGCATCTATTATAAAGCGTCCATCAAAATATATAAAATCCCCATACGTAGCCGATATTATATTAGAAGATGATGATAAAGAATACCTGGCACACACGCCATCATTAGGGTGTTGTGGATTATCTGAAAAGGGTTGTAGTGTTTGGGTTAGCAAACTTGGAGAGAAGACAAAATGCGATTATCGTGTTGAACTTGCTGAGGTTCAAACAAAAGGTAATAAGATATATATCGGGATATCACCCAAGAACTCAGAACTAATTGCTCATAATGCTCTCAGATATAATTTAATACAAAATCTCAATACTGTATCTATTGTTAGAGAGAAAACTCTATTAAATTCAAGATTTGATTTTATGGGTAAAACAGACGATGATAATTATTATATATGTGAAGTTAAATCTGTTCCATTGGCAGATTATGCCAATGTATCCAAGACAGAGAGAGAAAAAATGAATTTTGATGACGTAGGATATGACCAGAAAATATCATATTTCCCAGATGGATATAGGGCAAACAAAACTAAAACCGTTAGCGAACGGGCATTAAAACATGTGAAAGAATTGATGATTATCAAACAAAAACAACCTTCTATTAGGTGTATATTATTATTCGTAATCCAGCGAACTGATGTTAAATGGTTTCAGCCATCAAGGAATGACCAAATTTATCTTGATGCAATTCGCGATGCGTGGCAAAATGGGGTTGAGATTAAATGTTTACAAGTAGAATGGGATAATAAAGGGGTATGTAAATATTATTCTAATGATTTACCTATTATGTTATATGATGACTGTAATTTAGATCTATGATCTATGATTTATGATAAAATAATAATA
>Ga0307958_1000688_pt1 | contig 17454 bp, 16 predicted proteins | sample OrgLakmetagen492_FD_201826 | JGI IMG/M metagenome (GOLD analysis project Ga0307958, IMG submission 201826) | Saline water microbial communities from Organic Lake, Antarctica - #492 | ecosystem: Environmental > Aquatic > Non-marine Saline and Alkaline > Saline | place: Antarctica: Organic Lake... | reverse complement strand
CCCGCATCGCGCGGGGCTGGCGGTTGCGCGCCGTCCAGGACCCGCTGATCGTCTGCACCCATGCCCAGACCCCCGAGGCGATCCTCGCCCCCAAGACGATCCCCGAAGAGGATCTGACCCGCTGCCGCGAGATCGGTCAGGCGCTGGCCGCGGGTCTCGCCATGGGCGTGTTCTGACCGGGCCGCGCCGCACGGCATTGCGCGCGCATGTACCATCGCTCGCCACGCCAGTAGCGCAGCAAGGCGTGCCGCCCCCACCGGTCGCGCAAACAGTCGCAGGGGATGGCCCCGCCCGTCCCGCGGGCGCGAGAGGCCTATCGCAACCCGTCCAGATATGCGCGATCCACGACGAGCCGCAGGCCGAGCGCGCCGGTGTCACACTTCACAGGCGTCTTGCGCAAGCGGATCTCCAACGACTCGATCTGCCGAAACCCCGCGCAGGCATGAACGATGCGGGTCATCAGCCGTTCCTGCGTTGCGTAATGCCCATCCCGCGCGAGCCGGAGGATCTCGGTGATCAGCGGGTCATAATCAAAGACCCGGTCCATGCCATCCGCGTCGATCAGCACAAGGGCGGGATCCACCGTCAGGACCAGATCCAGCACATGAGCGTCGGGTGCCACATCATCCGGCCCATAGGTGCCGATATCGGCCGGGATCTTCAGATCCGTCAATTCGACGGTGCTTCGGCAGGGCATGCGTCACCTCTCGTGTTCCATACTGGCGGAGATAGGGCAGCGCCGGCCCCAGGGTGCGTCAGGTTCATTCGCATTCACCCGACGTACCCTAAACCTATGATTTCGCATGTTCGAGACATCAAAACCGGTTCCCACTTTTGAGCAACATGCTTTCGTCGTCCTGCAACTTCTCCGCCATGAAATCGCGCAGATCGACCACTTTCTTCTCGTCCATCGAGACGTAGACGAAGCCCATATTGGTGCGCTCCGCGATCATCTCGCCCGGAAAGGGAAGATAGCTCAACTCGCGCGTTCCGAAGGAGGGCGATGCGGTGCCCACCTGCCACTCCGTCGTCAATGTCACATCGACCAGTTTCAGCGGCAGGCCACCGGGTCCGTCGATTTCCAGAGGCACACCGGCGATGCGCAGATACGCGGCCTTGTCGCGCGCGGCCGTGAAGCCGTCGATGAATTGCGCGGTCATGACCTGCAGGTCGGCGGCCGCATCGGTTTCCGACATATGGCTGTGCAGGTGATCGCCGGCGGCATGATTGTGGCCGATATGGCCGTCCACGATGTCATGCGGCATCTCAGCGCTCCTTTGCGGGCGTGGACCAGCGCCGTCCATGGGTCGCTTCGGAATAGTCGCCCATCGGCAGCGTGACCGGCTTGTCGATATGGGGTCGGTGCTTGCCCATCACACCCGCCGACACCATCGCGCCCAGCACATCGACGATCACCCGCGTGCCCATCAGCGCGGTGATCTCGGATGTGTCGTAGGGCGGCGAGACCTCGACCAGTTCCATCCCGCAGATCCCCTCGGCAGCCACCTTCGAGGCCAGCGCCAGCGCCTCGCGGGGCAGAAAGCCACCGGGCTCGGGCCAGCCGGTGCCCGGCACGAATCCGCAATCGATGCTGTCGATATCAAACGACATGTAGACCATGTCGACCCCGTCCCACGCCATTTCCAGCGCCATCTCGGCGGTGCGGTCGATGCCCATGCGTTCCATGTCGGACATGGTGATGATGTTGGTCTCGCGCTCGCGCGCGACCTTGACCGCCTCGCGCGGGACCTGCCAGCCGCCGATCCCGACCTGTACGAGGTTCTTGGCGGGCACGTTGGGCAGGTTGGTCGAATGAAACCACGGCGTTGTGTGCATCCGTTCGTCCAGATCCTTTTCCTGGATGTCGGCGTGGCGGTCGAAATGCACGATGCCGATCTTTTTGGAGGTACATTGCGCGATGCCCCGCACGCAGGGAAAGCCGATGGAGTGATCGCCACCCAGAATGATCGGCATCGACCCGCTGGAAAAGACATGGGCAACCGCGCGGCTGATCTGATCGAAGGTCTTCTCGATATTGGCGGGAATGGTGAAGATGTCGCCGGCGTCGCACAGGCTCATCTGTTCGCGCAGATCGATGCCCATCTCGTAATTGTAAGGCGTGTAAAGCGCCGAGATCTTGCGGATCCCCTGCGGCCCGAACCGGGTGCCGGGCCGGTAGGTCGTGCCGCCGTCGAACGGCGCGCCGAGCACGGTGGCGTCATAACCGCCCACCTCGGTCACGTCCTCGGTGTAGGGGGCCTTGAGGAAGGTGTTGATCCCGGCGTAATGCGGCAATTCACCACGGGCGAAGGTCGGGATCGAGCGGTCCTCGATGCTGTCGGCCCCGGTCAGACCCATGCGCAACGCCCATTGCTTTTCCTTTTCCCACTCGCCGTCGGGAATGTCGGCCTCGGCGCGCATGGATTTCCAGCCCTGAAGTTTGCTCAGGTCCGGATGATGAAGCCGCCGGGCATCGTGCCTTTGATCGGCGGGATGGTGGGAACGGGTGCGCTCAGGCGGAGTGAAGGGCATTTCGGGTCTCCTCGAGGGTCTGGAAGGGAATGCCGCCGCGGCGGGCATCGAAATCATAGGTGATCGTGGCCCCGAACGCATCAGGCGCGTGCGGATCCCAGCGGGGCTTGTCGAACACCACGACGCGGTCGCCCAGCTTGAAGGCTTCGGATAGATCGTGACTGACCATGAACACGGTCATGCCGGTCTCGCGGCGCAGCTCGGCAAGAAAATCGTGCATCCTGAGCCGCGTGCCGGGATCGAGCGCGCCGAACGGCTCGTCCAGAAGCAGAATGCGCGGGCGCGCCGCCATGGCCTGGGCAATGGCCAGCCGCTGCTGCATGCCGCCCGACAGCGCGGCAGGCCAGGCATCGGCCACCGCGCCCAGCCCGATGCGATCGAGGGCGGCATCAGCACGCGCGCGGGCGGCGCGGCGTGCCCGTGGGGTCAGGATGCCGAAGACGTTCGCACCCAGCCCCTCGGCGGCGACGATATTGTCGCGCACCGTCATGTGAGGAAAGACCGAATAGCGCTGGAACACGATCCCGCGGCTGCGGCTCGGCTCGCCCCGAAGCGGTGCCCCGTCGACATAGATCTCGCCGCGTGTCGGGCGTTCCTGATCCAGCAGCAGACGCAGGAAGGTGGACTTGCCGCAGCCGGATGCGCCAACCAGCGAAATGAATTCGCCTTCGCAGACATCGAGGCTGACACGTTCCAGCACATTATGCGCCCCGTAGCTCTGGAAGATGTTGTCGACCTGCACGAGGCTCATGGGGTGGACCCCATCCACGGGTAAAGCCGCCGTGTCAGGGTACGCAGCGCCCAGTCGAGCGCGAAGGCCAGAAGCGTGATCCAGATCACGTAGACAAGGATCACGTCCATCGCCAGATAGCGCCGCACCAGAAATATGCGGTAGCCAAGCCCCTGATCCGCGGCGATCGCCTCGGCCGCGATGAGGAAAAGCCACGCGGGTCCGAGGGCCAGCCGCAATGCACCGAGAAGGCGCGGCATGATTTGCGGCAGCGCCACACGGAGCGTGATCGCCAGCGACGACGCCCCCAGTGTCTGCGCCTTGACGATCTGTTCACGGGGCAATTCCAGCGTGCGCGCGGCGAGATCACGGATCAGGATGGGCGTGATCCCGATCACGATCAGCGCGACTTTCGCCGTCTCGCCAAGGCCGAATGTCAGAAAGAGGATCGGCAGCACGGCAAGCGGCGGGATCATGGACACCACGGACACAAAGCCCGACATCGCGCCGCGCACCACCGGCAACATCCCGATGGCAAGCCCCAGCGACAGCCCGACCGCGGCGGCGATACCGACGCCCTGTGCAAGGCGCGACAGGCTTGCGCCCGTGTCCTGCCAGAACAGGATGCGCCCCGACCGCCGGTCCGGCTCGAAGACCACCCGTTGGGCCGTTTCCACGATCTGCGCGGGCGCAGGCAACAGCCTGTCCGACGGGTTCTCGGCGAGCCGTGCCTGCGATGCAGCCGAATAGATCGCGAACACCGCAAGGAAGGGAAGCACCAACAGGACCATCCCGAGCACCGGACCCGGCCGGCGGTTTATCCATCGCATGCCGGTCACACCCGCACCGACGCTCAAAGCGCGCCGTCGACCGCCATCTGCATGAAGGTCGTATCGAACCGCAGGTTCACGTTGCCCGTGTCACCGGTCACGGACCCGTCCGGATACTCCACACCGATGAAATCCGCGCTCGGGGCACCTTCGCCAAGAATGCCCTTGTCGAAAAGAAAATCGGCAACACTGACCATCGTGTCCTGCAATGCCGGGTCTTCGGTGAAGGTCACTGCGGCTTCGGGGTCGAAGAAGAACTCGGTCGAGGCCAACTGCGCCTCGTAGCCTTCGAGATCCGTGCCCGATGCCTCGGCCATCGCCGTGCGCGCGTCGATCCCGTCCGGGCTATCGGACGCCATGATCGTCATCAATTCGTACCACGCCCCCACCAGCGCCTTGCCGAAGTCCGGATTGGCCTCGAGCGTGTCGGTATTGACCACCATCATGTCGATGATTTCGCCCGGGATCTGCGAACTGTCGAAGATCCGCTTGGCGTCGGGGCTCTCGAGGATCGTGGAGACCAGCGGGTTCCATGTCACGACGGCCTCGACATCCGCGCTTTGAAAGGCCGCGACCATGTCGGCATCCGAGGTGTTGATCACCGCGCCGAGATCGCGTTCCGACAGCCCGACGCCGTCAAGCGCCCGGGCCAGAAGATAATGCGACACCGACAATTCCACGAGGTTCACGGGTTTGCCGGCAAGATCCGGCACGCCACCGTCCCCCTTGAGGATGATCGCATCGTTGCCATCGGAGTAGTCCCCGACGATCAGCGCGGTGGTATCGACGCCGCTGCCGGCGGGAATCGACAGGGTGTCCATGTTCGTCGCGGTCACGCCGTCAAAGGCCCCGGCAGTGTACTGGTTGATCGATTCGACGTAATCGTTGATCTGCACGATCTCGACATCGATGCCGTATTTCTCGGCCCATTTGTCCATGATCCCGCTCTCGTCGAGATAGCCCCATGGCATCCACCCGACATATATGGACCAGGCGACCCGGAAGCTGTCGCGCTCCTGCGCGACGAGCGGCGTTGCGTGCGTGGACATGAGTGCGAGCGCAGCCGCCGCGGCGAAAACGGATCGTCTTTTCATGGTTCATCCCTTCGATCGGTTGAGACAATACCCGGTCTGAAAAGAGGGATCACACGCGGGCGGTCTGATTGCAGTAATCTCCCGGGCTTTTGCCCCGCCGTGTACCAACCGGGTGTGCCCGGCTGGCGGCGTTTCTCGGACCTGACACCACGCTGTGGTCGGAACCCTAAACACCCTGCTACATTCAGCGTTTTCTCTTTTGCCGACCACGTCAAAGTCGGGCTTATCTTTTAGCAGGCTCCAGGATCTGACTGTACAATGCTTGAGCGTTTCATAGGGCGAATGCGCGATCTTTAAGCAATCATCAGCCAGGAAAACCGCCTGTCGTCTGAAAAACACCCGCGAGAACAGCCCGGCCAGCCGGCTCGCCGCCGCCTCTGGCCTCTTTGTGCGATGCTGCTGCGCCGCAACGTCACCAGACCGGCCATCCGTGTGACGCGCCGCATGTGTGCAGGTTGGGTGAGGGCGACCCGGACTTTTTCCTTTTGCCGGGGATCGAAAAGTGTCGTGTCAGGGACAGACAATCATTCCCTGACCCATTCGACGCTCGCAGGGCGGATCACGCCAGTTCCGACAACGATGCCATGAAGCACGAAAACAGCTCGCCCTGCGAACTGACGCGCAGCTTGGCGTAGATGTTGCGGCGGTGGATGCGCACCGTTCCGCACGAGATTCCGAGCGCGCGGCCCGTCGCATCGGCGGAATGACCCTTGAGGACATATTCCACCACTTCCGCTTCGCGCGGGGTCAGCAGGTTGCGTCCGAAACTCTGGAACGCGTCCTCGATCAACTGCGGCAGGCGCGGCCCGTCGCAGTTGGCTTGTGCCGAGAACTGGCTGATCAGGCCACTCCACTGTCGTTGCGCCGTTGCCTCGACGAAGGGCAATATCACTTCGAGGTCACGAAACTCGCGCGCGGAAAAGACCTTTTGCGCACGCATCAAGGATATCACGACGCTGACCTCCTCGCCGACATCGATGATGAAGCCTATTTCTTCGGCAAGACCGGTCTGGACATAGTAATTGCGAAAATACTCGGCCTGATAGAATCGATCCGGGGCAAGGTCGCGCAAGCGCGCCAGTCGCGACCGGGTGAGGGCCTGCGCGTGACGGTAGAACGGATCCAGAAGATAGGGGCCCTCCTGATAATCATCCACCATGACCTTGCGCTTGGTCGTGGGAAAATCATCATGGATATCAATGGGTCTCTGGTCGCGGTGATAGGCGAATATCACCGTGAATTCGAACGGCACGATCACCCGCATCGCAGCGACGAGCGCCGGTGCGAAATCCGGTTTGCCCAAGCTTGAGACGGTGCGGGCGCTGGCACCGATCCAGTCCGGCATCTGGTTTTTCGAAGCCATCTATGCCCTTTAGTATATATACAATGCCAGTCACGTTTCGTAACGTTTTTGCTGACTGTGGCATAGATCCGCGTGATTGGCAAAGACAGGGTGTGATGTGTTGGACGCATATGCCGGGATAGGAAAACAGATGCGGTCGTCCTCGGAAACTGCTGAGACGGAGTCGGGCCCGCAATGCGTGGCCGAGTTCATCGACGTGTCGAAGCGGTTTGGCGACATCCTGGCCGCGGACCAACTCAATCTCGGTATTCAGCGCGGAGAGTTCCTGTCGTTTCTCGGCCCGTCAGGATGTGGCAAGACGACGGCCCTGCGCATGCTCGCCGGTTTCGAGGCGCCGAGCGAAGGCCGCGTGTGCATCGACGGCTCGGACATGAGCGCCGTGCCCTCCTATCGCCGCCCGGTCAACATGGTGTTCCAGCAATACGCACTCTTCCCGCACATGACGGTGGCACAGAATGTCGGTTATGGCCTGCGTCAGCTTCGCCCGCGACTGCCAAGGCCCGAGATCGCGGCGCGTGTGGAAAAGGTGCTGGCGACCGTCCGGCTCGGCGATTTCGCGGATCGCCGGACATGGGAGTTGTCGGGCGGGCAGCAGCAGCGCGTCGCGCTGGCACGCGCGATCGTCAACGAACCAAAGCTCCTGCTTCTGGATGAGCCGATGGCGGCGCTCGATGCCAAGCTGCGCGGCGAGATGCAGCGCGAGTTGCTCGACCTTCAGCGCAGCCTCGGGATCACCTTCGTGCTGGTCACCCACGATCAGGAAGAGGCGCTTTCGATGTCGGACCGGATCTGCATCATGGGCGGCGGTCGTATCGCGCAGGTGGGCACGCCGCAGGAACTCTACGATCGGCCCGTCAACCGCTATGTCGCGGATTTCGTGGGCAAGGCGAATATTCTGCCCGGCGAGGTCATCGCGCGGCAGGGCGGTCAGGCACGGGTCGTTCTGGGCGGTGGCACGGAGGTACTGGTGCCCGAGGGCAGCCCTGATGATCGACGCGGTGTCGATGTCGTCGTGCGTCCCGAGGCCCTGAGCCTGAGCGCAACACCTCGGGAGGGACATGCGGCGCTTCGCGCGCGGGTCAGCCATCGCACCTTTCTGGGCGATCATACCGAATACCTGCTGCAGGCCGAAGGCATCGGACCACTGCAGGTCAACGTTCCGCGACAGGCCGAAAGAGCTTCGGGCGGGCATGGGGTGGGTGATGAGATCCACATCCTGTGGGCGGCGGAAACAGGCCTAATACTCGCTGCCGAAGACTGACCGACCACATCAACAGGACGTTCAACAAGGGAAAACGCAATGACCAAGGACAACACGCCAATCACCCGCCAGAAATTCATGGAAGAGTTGCGCCGCTATGAGAAAGGGTCGATTACGCGGCGGCACTTTCTGGGGGCCACGGGCCTCGGCACCGCGATGGCGGTGATGGGCGGCGCCATGCCGGGACTGATGCCCGGGCGTGCCCAAGCGCAGGATCTGGGCAACCGGGTGGCTCTGGCCACGTGGCCGAACTATCACGACACGTCCAATTTCGACCGTTTCACCGACGAGACCGGTGTTTTCACCCAGGTCAACGTTTTTGGGTCGAACGAGGAGATGCTTGCCAAACTGCAGGCCGGGGGCTCGGGGTGGGACGTGTTCGTGCCCACCAACTATGCCGTTCCGACCTATGTGAAGGCCGATCTGATAGAACCGCTGGACCTGTCGAAACTGCCCAATTTCGATCCTGCCGCATTCGATCCGCGCTTTGCCGATGCCGGAACGATCGACGGCACCGTCTATGCCGTGCCCAAGAACTGGGGCACCACGGGCATCGCATTCAACTCGTCCAGGACGGGCGGCGTTGTGGATAGCTGGAAAACCTTCTTTGATGGCGCGCGCGATCAGTTCGACGGGCGGGTGATGGTGCATGACTATCAGCTCACGACCATCGGCAACGCACTGGTTTATTTCGGACACAGCTTCAACTCGGTCGACCCTGCGGAACTCGCCGATGCCGAGAAACTGCTGGTCGACGTCAAGCCGCATCTTTTCGCCATCTCTTCGGATTATCAGCCCTCGATGCGCAACGGCGATGCCTGGCTGACCATGTGCTGGACCGGGGACGGCAAGCAGATGAATGCCGACATGCCCGAGATCGGGTTCGCACTGGGCCGCGAGGGCGGCGAGATCTGGTCCGATTACTACGCCATTCCCAAGGACGCGCCGCATCGCGAGGCGGCCTATGCTCTGATCAACTACCTGCTGGATCCCGAGGTGAACGCGCGGGAGGCGCTGGCGCATGGCTATCCGGTGGCCGATGCGAGGACAAACGCGCTCCTGCCCGAGGACTTGCTGAACGACCCGATCCTCTACCCCGCAGCAGAGCGTCTGAGCCCGCTCGAATTCGGGGCGGCGGTGACGCTGACCGACCCGAACCGGGCGGAACTCATGGCGCGCTTCAAGTCGGCCTGAAGTGTGGAGACAGGCAGGGGAAAGACGATGGCCATGACACAATCCAGGGCGCGGGGGCTGCTCCTGACGCCCGCCGCCCTCTGGTATGCAGGCTTGCTGCTCTTTCCTCTGTCCGTCGTCCTGATCTTCTCCTTCGGCGAGCGCAATCCGATCGGCGGCTATGCGCCGGGCTTCACGCTGGAGCAATATGCCAACCTGCCGGCGCGCTTTGCCGCATTCCGCAACACGCTGACACTGGCACCGCTCGGAACCGTAGCGGCTCTGCTGATCGCCTATCCGCTGGCCTATTACCTGGCCGTCAGGGTTTCGCCGCGCTGGAAGACCATGCTGCTGATCCTTGTCATCGTGCCCTTCTGGACGTCGATCCTGATCCGGTCCTATGCGTGGATCTTCCTGTTGGGCGGCAATGGCATCCCTGCCATGCTGGAGACCTTCGGCCTCGGCGATATCCGTCTCATCAACACCCCCTTCGCGGTTCTGGTCGGGATCGTCTACGGCTATCTGCCGCTGATGGTCTTTCCGATCTACGTGGCGCTGGAAAAGCTCGACAAGAGCCTGCTGGAGGCGGCTGCGGACCTTGGCACACCGCCCTGGCGCAGCTTTCTGCAGATCACCCTGCCGCTGTCGATGCCGGGGGTTCTGACCGGCTCCATGCTGGTCTTCATCCTGCTGACCGGGGAATTCCTGATCCCGGCCATCCTCGGTGGCGGCAAGGTGTTCTTCGTCGGCAACGCGCTGGTCGATCTGTTCCTGCAGTCGCGCAACTGGGCGTTCGGCTCTGCGGTGGCGGTGGCGCTGATCGTGATCATGCTGATCGTCGTGGCGCTCTACAGCCGGGCGGTGAAACGGTTCGGCGCGAGCCGTGACGATGCCGGGCTGATGTGAGGATGCCATGAGATTATATGCCGTCGCCGTTTATGGCTTTCTCTACCTCCCCATCGCGATCATCGCGCTGTTTTCCTTTTCTGCGGGCCGATCTGCCAGCTCGATGCAGGGCTTCTCGACCGAATGGTATGCGCGCGCGCTCAACAACCCCTTCGTGATGGAGGCACTCTGGACCTCGCTCAAGGTTGCGTTCTTCTCGGCCCTGCTGGCCACGGTTGCCGGCACGATGGCGGCCTTGTCGCTCACTGGCATGAAGGGGCGGCTGCGTGCATTCTTTGACGTGCTGGTGCAGATCGCGGTGATGATTCCGGGGGTGGTGATCGGTATCGCCACGCTGATTGCGCTGGTCACTTTGTTCGATCTGATCAACCCGTGGCTCGAGATCGCGATGGGCAAGAGGCTGTCACTCGGCATGGGATCGCTTATCGGGCTGCACGGCATGTTCACCATGTCACTGGTGGTCCTGCTGGTGCGCGGGAGACTGGAGAACCTTGATCGGGCGCAGATCGAGGCGTCGAACGATCTCGGGGCCAGTCCGCTGGGAACCTTTGTGCAGGTGACACTGCCGCAGATCGCGCCGGCCATTCTGGCGGGGTTTCTGCTGGCGTTCACCTTCAGTTTCGACGATTTCATCATGGCGTTTTTTGTCGCCGGATCCGAGACGACACTGCCCATCTATATCTTCTCGTCCATACGGCGCGGCGTCACCCCCGAGATCAACGCCATCGGCACCATGGTGATGGTGGCATCGCTCACGCTGCTGATCATCGCGCAGGTCTTGTTGCGCCCGGGGTCATCGCGGACGAAAGGCTGACGCAAATTGCAGGAGACCGGAATGCTCAAGGATCGTATCGCGCTCGTGACCGCCGCCGGGTCCGGCATTGGCCGGGCCGGAGCCATCGCCATGGCGCGCGAGGGGGCCGTGGTGGTCGCCACCGATCTGGACGGCGATCTGGCGCAGGAGACATGCGCATTGATCCTGGCAGCGGGTGGGCGGGGCACGTCGTTTGCACTGGACGTGACCGATGATGGTGCCTGTGGCGCGGCGGTGGCACGGGTTCTGGAACATCATGGGCGGATTGACATCCTTCACAGCCACGCCGGCCTGCAGATCCCGGGGCGGCTCGAAGATGTGGCACCAGAGCAGATGGATGCGGCCTGGGCGCTGAATGTGCGGGCGCATTTCGTGCTGGCGCGCGCGGTCATCCACCCGATGCGCGCGCAGGGCGGCGGATCGGTGATCGTGACGGCCTCGAATTCCGGCTGCCAGTATGACCGCGGCATGATCTCTTATGCCACGACCAAGCACGCGGCCGTGGCGATGGTCAAACAGATGGCGGTCGACTACGCGCCCGAGAATATCCGCTTCAACGCGCTCTGCCCCGGGTTTGTGGACACGCCGTTCAATGCCGGGTTCGAAACTCAGATGGGCGGGCGCAAGGCGCTGGAATCCTACGTCGCCGGCTCGATCCCGATGGGACGTTGGGCCAGCGTCGAGGAGATCGCGGATGGCATCGTCTATCTGGCCTCGGACCGCTCGAGCTTCGTCACCGGGTTGGCACTGGTCATCGATGGCGGCGAAATGCTTTGAGGTGCCGTCCTCGTGCGTGATCGGGACATTATCCGACGAGGTTCCCGCAAAGCCGAACATCGGGGACAGTAGGGCTTTTCGAGCAACAGGTGCAGAATGCAGAGAGGAGTAAGGATGGCCTGGCAACGACCTCACCGGACCCTGTGGAAAACGGCGCGTGTCCCATACCAAACTTGTGACAGGCTGCCACCAGACGATCAAAACAGAGGAGCCCGAAGATATGTCTGAACTTCCCGACAAGGCACGCGTGGTGATCGTCGGCGGTGGCGTGATCGGATGCTCGGTGGCCTATCACCTGAGCAAGCTGGGCTGGACCGATATCGTCCTGCTGGAGCGCAAGCAACTGACCAGTGGCACCACCTGGCATGCGGCGGGACTGATCGCGCAGCTTCGTCCATCCGCGAACATGACAAAGCTCGCGAAGTACACTCAGGAACTTTACGGCAAGCTGGAAGGAGAAACCGGCGTCGCGACCGGGTTTCGCCAGACCGGATCGATCAGCGTGGCCCTGAGCGATGAACGGCTGGAGGAATTGTATCGTACCGCCGCGATGGCGCGCGCTTTTGGCGTCGAGGTCGAGGAACTGTCCCCTTCGGATGTGAAGATGCGGTACGAGCACCTCAGCCTTGAAAAGGTGACTGGTGGGGTCTGGTTGCCGCTGGACGGCCAGGGTGATCCCTCCAACATCGCGCTGGCACTGGCCAAGGGGGCGCGGCAGCGCGGGGCGGTGATCAGGGAGCGCGTGAAAGTCACAGGGTTCGCTCGAGACGGTAAGCGCATCACCGGTGTCCACTGGCAAAGCGACGACGGCGCGCAGCGGGGCCATATCGCCGCCGACATGGTGGTCAACTGCGCGGGCATGTGGGGCCGCGACGTCGGGCGCATGGCGGGGGTCAACGTGCCCCTGCAGGCCTGCGAGCATTTCTACATTGTCACCGAGGCAATCGAGGGACTGCGCCAGATGCCGGTGCTTCGGGTTCCGGACGAATGCGCCTATTACAAGGAAGACGCTGGCAAACTGCTTCTTGGCGCCTTCGAGCCCAAGGCCAAGCCCTGGGGCGTTGACGGCATCCCCGACAGTTTCGAGTTCGACCAGCTGCCCGAGGATTTCGACCATTTCGAGCCAATCCTCGAAGCCGCTTGCAAGCGCATGCCGATGCTGGCCGAGGCCGGCATCCACACCTTCTTCAACGGACCGGAGAGCTTCACGCCGGACGACGCCTATCACATCGGGCTGGCCCCCGAGATGGACAATGTCTGGGTCGCCTGCGGCTTCAACTCCATCGGCATTCAGAGCGCGGGCGGCGCCGGCATGGCGCTTGCACAGTGGATGCAAGACGGCGAGAAGCCCTTCGATCTGGGTGACGTGGACATTGCGCGGATGCATCCCTTTCAGGGGAACCGGCACTATCTGGCCACCAGATCGACCGAAACCCTCGGTTTGCTCTATGCCGACCATTTTCCATATCGACAGATGGCCACGGCACGCGGCGTCCGGCGGTCGCCGGTCCACCAACACCTGCTGGATCGCGGTGCGGTAATGGGCGAAACCAATGGTTGGGAGCGCGCCAATTGGATCGCGGAAGACGGACAGGACCGCGAATATCGTTACAGTTGGAAGCGGCAGAACTGGTTCGAGAATTCCGCGGCAGAGCATCGGGCCGTGCGCGAGAATGTCGGCATGTATGACATGTCTTCCTTCGGCAAGCTGCGCGTTGAAGGCCCGGATGCGGAGGACTTCCTTAACCACATCTGCGGCGCCAACATGTCAGTGCCGGCGGGCAAGATCGTCTATACCCAGTTTCTCAATTCGCGCGGCGGGATCGAGGCGGATGTCACCGTGACCCGCCTTTCCGAAACCGCCTACCTCGTGGTGACGCCAGCCGCGACCCGTCTGGCCGACGAAACGCGAATGCGCCGCCACGCGGGCGAGCGTCGCGTGGTCATCACGGACCTCACCGCCGCCGAAGCTGTGCTTGCGGTGATGGGACCCAACTCGCGCGCATTGCTCAACAAGGTGTCCCCCAATGATTTCTCGAACCGGACCAATCCTTTCGGAACGGCGCAGGAGATCGAGATCGGCATGGGGCTCGCACGGGCGCACCGCGTGTCCTATGTCGGCGAACTGGGTTGGGAAATCTACGTCTCGGCAGACATGGCGGGCCATGTTTTCGAGACGCTTGTCGAGGCCGGGCAGGACATGGGGCTCAAGCTGTGCGGGATGCACATGATGGACAGCTGCCGCATCGAGAAGGCATTCCGCCATTTCGGCCACGACATCACGTGCGAGGACCACGTGATCGACGCCGGGCTGGGCTTTGCCATTGATTTGGGCAAGGCCGATTTCATCGGCAAGTCTGCCGTGGCCGCGCGCAAGGAAAGCGGACCGGAATATCGAATGGTTCAGTTCCTGCTCGACGACCCCGAGCCGCTTTTGTTCCACAACGAACCGATCATCCGTGATGGCGAATATGTCGGGTATCTGAGTTCCGGAAACTACGGTCACCACATCGGCGGCGCCGTAGGCATGGGATATGTGCCCTGCAAAGGCGAAAAGACGGCAGATGTTCTGGCCTCAAGCTACGAAATCGACGTGATGGGAACCAGGGTGAAAGCGCAAGCCAGCCTGAAACCGCTCTACGATCCAACGTCAGACCGAATGAAGGTCTGACGTTGGATGACTCTCATGACCGAAGCGATACGTCCAATCCAACATGGCCTTCCGTCATTCTTTCGCCTTGTTCACAGCGATCGTGCGATCATGTCGCGACCTCGACCGTTCCATGGCGGGAACCCAATCACGCGAATTTTCCGCGCATCAGTGAGATTGTTATCGCACCCAGCTAGCGGTCGTGAACAACCCGTCCCTGCTCGATGTCGCAAGCCGCTCCCACCGGGGCGGCTCTGCTTATTTGATGCGTCTGCAGTCTGGAAATTTCATTTTTCAGTGCGAGACTTGCGTCCAGGAGACAAGTGCCCTTTCAACTGGTTATACGTAAACCCATGCAGCTTACACAGACGACGCACCTCTTTGAGGGCCTCCACCCGCTCATCTTTCGCCACGCGCTTTATCTCGGCCTCAAGTTCAGCTTGCTGCAGCTTCAGTTCGTCCAGTGTGCTCATCGGTTGGTCCTTTCTGATGAAATCTTCCGACATCATTTTTGGATGTCATATCTGCGAGCATATTACCTTATCTTGCCAGAATAGAACTGACAATACGTCTGCACATTGTGCTGTCAAATTTGTCACTCGCAAGCCTGCCCGGCAGTTTTTCATCCAATGTGGCGGTGCTATCGATCTTAGTTGTCACAGTTCGGAAGGTAATATGGCCGCGTCTTGACCGACTTGGGCTTGAGTTTGTGCCGGTTTTTCATCACCTGCAATGGCGTTTTACTGGCCACGGCTGTGAACCCGTGATCTGGTCTTGATGTATCGTGCGGTTTGCCGATAGTTGCCGAGCACAGAATACGCGCGTAGAAGCCGAAAAAAGCCGACATTTTCAAAACCTGCCGCGTTTGACGGAACCGTTGATAATATATGAGAAGTGGAAGGTTTCTTGTTTCTTGCGTTCCGATACCCAGTCGATCGATTGATAATCGCGTGGCAGTGATCCGTCTGACCGGCACGCTGCGCTGTGCGCCGGCTGAGGCCGATACCGTCCGCGCCGCCCTGCCCCGGCATCTGCGTCTGACACGCGACGAGCCGGGCTGCATGGCGTTTGACGTGACCGAGACCGCGCCTTGTGTCTTCTCGGTATCCAAATGCTTTGCCGACCGCGCCGCCTTCGAGGCGCATCAGGTCCGCACCCGCGCCAGCGACTGGTGGCGGGTCACCGGCCACATGACGCGCGATTTCAGGCTGGCCGGGGAATGACCCTTGCCCCCACCCCACCGCGTAGCGATCCGCGCGCGGTCCTGCGCGCCGCCCTCTGGATGCTGGGGGCGGTGGTGTCGTTTTCGTCGATGGCGGTGGCGGGGCGGGCCGTCAGTTTCGAGCTCGATACGTTCGAGATCATGATGTATCGCAGCGTCGTGGGCTTCGTTCTGGTGCTGGCCGTGGCGCGGGCGACCGGGCATGCCCGAGGCATCACCACCCGCTCGCCCGGTCTGCATCTGGTCCGCAACCTGAGCCATTTCACCGGGCAGAACCTGTGGTTCTACGCCATCACGATGATCCCGCTGGCGCAGGTCTTTGCGCTGGAGTTCACCTCGCCCCTGTGGGTGCTGGTGCTGTCGCCGCTGATCCTCGGCGAGCGGATGACCCGGGTGCGCGCGCTTGCCGCCGTGATCGGCTTTACCGGCATCCTGATCGTCGCCCGCCCCGGTCCGGAAACGATCAACGCCGGCACGCTGGCCGCAGCCGGGGCGGCGCTCGGGTTCGCCGGGTCGATCCTGGCCACGAAGCGGCTGACACGGACCGAGACGCTGACCTGCATCCTGTTCTGGATGACCCTCACGCAGATCGTCTTCGGCCTGATCTGCGCGGGCCTTGACGGCGAGATCGCCCTGCCCTCGGCCGTCTCTGTTCCGTGGCTTTTCGTGATCGGCTGTGCCGGGCTGATGGCGCATGTGTGCCTGACCACGGCGCTGTCCATCGCGCCGGCCGCGCTGATCACGCCGGTGGATTTCCTGCGCCTGCCGCTGATCGCGGTGATCGGGCTGATGGTCTATGGCGAGGCGATCGACGCGGCAGTGCTGATCGGCGCGGCGGTGATCTTTGGCGCGAATTACGTCAATCTCTGGCACGAGACCCGCAAGTGGGTCTGATTTTTGCGGGTCCTTGGCCTTTTACTGTGTCCGACACGCAACCTTTGCGAAAGTCGAGACAGTAACGCAGCGTCAAAGATTGACCGGCTGAGACGTACAGCTAAGGTGCCTCCACTTTTCTGGAAGAGGGGAACATCATGATAAGAAGCGCACTTGCGTTGACGGCTCTCACGGTCTCGACTGGCGTCGCGCAGGCGGGCGGGATCGACCGAAGCGGTACACCCATCGACATCATTTTCGAGGAGGGAAACTACGCGACACTGTCTTACGGGTACGCCGATCCATCGCTGACCGGCGTCGATCAGGAGGGCGCGAACGTTCGCAACATCGCCGCCGGTTTCGGTCTTGTCGGCGTGGCTCTGAAACTCGATATCGCCGAGAACGTGTCTCTGGCGTTCATTCTCGACGAGCCCTACGGTGTCGATGTCGAATACGGCCCGGAAAGCGCTGTGCTTGGCGGCACGCTGGCGGATGCCGAAAGCTACGGCATCACCACCCTTGTGCGCTACCAGGCGACGGACCGGATTTCTGTCTATGGCGGGCCGCGTTTCGTGCGCGCGAAAGGCCAGATCAATCTTGGCGGAAGCGCGTACTTCCTCGACGGGTACGAGTCGAATTTCGCCTCGGATACCGGCACTGGCTATGTGATCGGCGCAGCCTACGAGATCCCCGATATCGCGTTCAGAGCCGCACTGACCTACCACTCGGAAATCGATCTGTCGTTCAACACCACCGAAACGTTCCCGGCCAGTGCCGCGTTGATCCCGGGCTTCCCCTTGCCGACGGGCGTGCCGGTGCCCACCGGGACCACCAACACGACGCTGCCGCAATCGATCAAGCTTGCGGTGCAATCGGGCATCGCCACGGACACGCTTGTGTTCGGCTCCGTTCGCTGGGTGGATCACGACGTGTTCATGGTCATCCCCCCGGTCTTTCCTGAGAACCTCGCGTCACTCGACAGCTCGATCACCTATGAGCTTGGCATCGGTCGCCGCTTCAGCGAAAGGTTCTCGGCCCGGGCATCCGTGATCTATGAAGACGTGCTGGCTGATGACCTCGTATCGCCGTTAACGCCCACGAGCGGGTTCACCGCGCTGAGCATCGGCGGCCAGTACCAGTTGACCGAGGCGCTCGATATCTCGGGCGGTATTCGCTACACATGGCTCGGGGACGCGACCGCGGAGGTCAGTGACTCTGTTGTCGGCGAG
>Ga0307958_1000681_pt1 | contig 17547 bp, 27 predicted proteins | sample OrgLakmetagen492_FD_201826 | JGI IMG/M metagenome (GOLD analysis project Ga0307958, IMG submission 201826) | Saline water microbial communities from Organic Lake, Antarctica - #492 | ecosystem: Environmental > Aquatic > Non-marine Saline and Alkaline > Saline | place: Antarctica: Organic Lake... | reverse complement strand
AATTGCTACCCCCCCTAGTGTTCTCTCACTATTTTTAATTTCTCGCCGTAATAATAATTACTACATAAAATAAAATTAGTTGTGATACAATTAGCTAGTAACTCTAGAAGAGTAGAGTCTGGCTAATTATCTATCACCTATCTTGTATTCATCATGTTGTTCTAGTCTTCAAACAAACTATCTTGTAGTTTAACTCGAAGTTCTAGCTCTGCATGTTTCAGAGTACATAATACCAATTGCAAATCCCACACTTATCATTAGCATTAACCTTAAAAACATAAACTTATGCAAAATTCACAGAGTACCTCAGTAACTTTTTTATCCGTTGACCAATTCAAAGCAAAGGTAGGTCAGAGTTCATTGGATGTTATCCGCAATCCTAATACCGAAAAGCTCTTTGTAGCTTCTGAAGATGGGAGCAGATGGAAAGCACAGCAAGATCTGGATGCAAATGCACCAATGGCTTTCCTCATTGACCATGGAGATACAGAAAAAGCATGTCTTGTTAACGTGAAGAACACGCCAAGCGAGAACATTGTGGCTAGTCTCTAAGACTACTAATTCTAACACAGGGAGAAATCCTTGTGTTAGTTTTATTATTCCATTCCTATTGCAATTCCCACACTAATTTTTAGCTTTTAATAACTACACTTATCCTTTTTTTGTTAAAATCATACATGAAAACCTTTTCGGTATTTAATGTATGATTTAATGTAAAAATTAGAGTATTTTTGGTTATTATTGTTGCTATTATTATTTATAATCGTTCTTAATAGTTGAGCTAAGTGTCTGATTATCACCCTCTGGTCATTTCAAGCATTTTCAACTTATTATCGTTTAACAATAATATTTATAATAGCTTTTTATTAAGCAATCAAAACTTAAACAAAATAAAACTCAAACAAAATGAAAAACATTACAATTAATAACAAAGACTTAAAAGATTTAGTAAAAGTGCAATATGATGCAATGTGGCACTTGCTTGATAAGCTTTGTGATGAAAAAGGTGCATTTACATTAGTAAGCAAAGGGAATGAGTATGGTAAATTTCTTTCTTACGAAGATGCTTCTTTTTATGCTATACACTTATTCGTAAGTGATGATGATTATACTATTTATGTTAATACTAATAAATTATCAGAATAAATTAAAATATAAGGGCTAGAAACGGAGACTGTAACCCTAAGTTAACCACTTAAAAGATTCAGATTCTGACATGTACATGTGTACTAACTGTGGTGGTTAGGTGTAATGTAATTAGTTAGTTACTCCACAAGATTGAGCTACTTCTTGTAATAAAAATAGCTTTTTTGATAAACTAAACAAGCCGTTGAATATCACAGTATATTTAATGGCTAGTTTATCATTACATTTATTAAATTTACTAATTTTATTAATTTTAAGCTCTCATCTAATTGCTAGATAATGGAAACTAAGCAAGATTTAACACTACTTAGATTCTCGTTATAACTAACTATAAGGTATAGGAATGTTATTATACTGTCAAGCTGAAACATGCCCATATTGTATAGTAACAATGAAAATAAAGAGTGCATAAACTTTGCACATTGCCTTACTTATGGTTACAAGGATTGCAACCTTGTGAGAGTTTATTTATTCATTGGTTCAAATAGGTAAATTATAGACTACAGATTTAATAATATAAAAATATAAAATTATGAATGCATTTCAGATTCTATCACCAGATAATGAACCAATACCAATTAATGTACTTGATAGAGAAGTATGTGTAACATTAGGTATTGAAGTTGATAACAAACAATACTGTAGATTGGGTAAAAGAGAAGATTACCCTAAAGGCATAAAAGGAGAATGGAATTACTTATCTAATTGTCCTAATTGGTATGATACTATTGGATGGATGATAGCCGATGGTAAATCATTACAAGGTATTATTGATTACTATACTGACATAATGAAAGAATACATTGGTCAAAAGAATGAAGATGATACTATTATTACAATAGAATCTATTTATCCTTACCATATAAAATTATTAGAAAGCTGGATAAGTAAAGGTTATGTTGCTAAACAAATAACTGGTGCTAATAGGTTAAACCTTGAAACCTTGTGATTAAGAAACAGAAACAATAGTAATGCATATTGCTAGGGACTTACAGAAACCTTTAATCACTAAAGAAAGATAGAATATAAATTGTAATAAGACATTGGAGTGTTAGATTCCTCCACCAATAGTGCGAGTCTTAGAGGGTGTGTGTACATCTTACTACAATTAAATCTATCACACTACATCCAATAGGTTGAAAAATGAGTGTAGTTTTTTATTAACTTAAATTATTGATAAATGGAAATAAAATGGGATAACGAATGTAAAAGATGTGGTACGGGATGCACACATGATTATTGTCATGATTGTCAAATGTTAGGACATGACCCGAGTTTAAGTAATTATAGAGAACTGAAACCGAGTAGCTCTATTTGAAAATGTCAATTATTAAAAGATGTAAGACAAAGATCAAGTAAAATTTAAAAACTAATATAAGTATTCTGGAATAAGAGGAATCAGAACTAAGTTATTCCTGCTGTCACAAAAAATAGATTGCTAGATAAGACTATTATGGAAAAGTTACACAATGCAGACTTCTAGTAGATCTGGTGTAATATGGGTGAGATAAACAAAGCTTATATTTTTATTATTAATTTAAATTAAAGTCCTTATAATAGCTATTTGCTGTGACTAAGGTTGAGTGTCCATAAAATGATGGGTTGGACACAATATAACTAAACCCTCTGAGTGTCATAAAATGATGGGTTGACACAATACATAAAACCCTCTGAGATTGCTTAACAAATCCACTAGCTTTCTTCAATAAGATTTAAAGGATGGTGGTCTGAATACTTGACTATATGAAGTATAATCCTTTGAAGTACAAAAAGGTGATAACAAGGTTGGGACTGGATATACATGTCTTTCCCAACCTTTTATTTTTTTATTAAATTTAATATTAACCTAAAACTTAAAAACATGAGTAGATATTCCTTTAAAACTAAAGATTTTGAAATAACTTATGGTTATGATAGACCATTATCAGGCTATTTCCTTACAATATATTGTTCTAGTTGTGCTTATAACAGTGAAAACACTAAAGCACAAAACAATATTGCTGAACTTATTGACTCTTCTGGAGAAGGTATTGTTAAAGATTTTTCTACAAGCAAATACCTTACAGGAATTACAATAGTCCATCAAGATTTAGCAATTATTTTAGCTAAATTAGGTTGTAAGAATGAAGAACATATTGCAGCAATGTGTAATTACGAAGAATTTTAAACCTAAAACCATGACTAAAACAGAGATTATTATAGAAACAAAAGAGTTCTATGAAAGAAGCCCTAAAGAACTTAGAGCAATTGAAAAGGGCACTTGTGCTTATAACACAGAGAATGGAAATCATTGTGCTGTAGGTAGATGTCTTTTACCTAAATATCATAAATTAGGTATTGAACTAGATAATAATGAAGGAGATATATTAGCACTTGTAGTAGCTTATTCAGATAAAGAGTATGAAGAAGAAGATGAAGAAATAAATTTAGATTTTATGCTACAAAAAAAATATAAAGGACATTGTTTTGATTTTTGGTCAGACCTTCAAGTGTTTCACGACATGAAAACTAATTGGGATGATAAAGGTTTATCTAGTATAGGAGAAAGTAATTATTTGGACCTTTTAAAAGAATATAAAAACCAATAGATATGAAATTAGTAATATTTATGCTAATATTTTTTTCGATAGCCACAATAGTATTCTTTATACTGTGGCTAAATGATATAGAAAATGGGTGGTATGCTTTTAGTATACTACTCAATTTTAATACCACAATATTCTTCTATTTAAGATGGATTTATCTAATAGATCAAGAAGATCATGAACATTAAAAAACAAAAACAAAATGGAAAAACATTTAAATTGTATTATTAAAACATTAGTAGTAATGATTTTAATAATAATAATAGTAGTAATATATTTGGGTTATTTTCCTTTAGAAAATTATGTACCTAAATCTACACCAGAACATATTCAAAAGACTAATATTATTTGGAATGATGTAGAAGAAAGTATTCCTAAATCAGGAGATACTATAAGTGTAGAAATACGTTGGCTAAATGATGTCGATGTACTATTTTCAGAAATTAAATAATCTAAATCAGAAATAAATGAAAATATTTGGAATAACTTTTGAAAAAGGGGATAAAGAAAAGAAAACCACTCCTGTATATAACACAAGTTGGAATGATCTAAATCCAGATTTAAAAATTGTGGGAAATATTAAAAGTAAATCTAATCTTAGAGTTGCTTGTATTCTTCAAGGAAATATTAAATGTGAAAATAAAGTTGTTATAACTGCACAAGCAGAAGTAGAAGGAAGTATCATCTCTGAAAACATTGAAATACATGGCTCAGTTACTGGTACATTTGAAAACAAAGACTCTGCAATAATTTTAGGTAAAAACTCTAGATTTGTAGGAAATATTGTAGCTAAAACAGTTGTTGTAGAAGGAACACACACAGGAGATATTACTGCTGAAGTTGTTAAAATACATTCATCAGCAATTATGAAAGGTAAAATCATTACTGAAGTTATAGCAATAGCTCAAAACAATAATCTTGAAGTAGAATTTAAGATGGTAAAGAAAGAGCAAGAACTTAAAGTAGAAAAGATTTAAAAATGGCAATTGTAATAGCATTCTCAATAATGACTATTGTCTGGGAAGATGAGATATACACATTTCACTCTTCAGACTCTAGGTTACTAGCAAAACTAAAAAATCAATCTTTTTATGACTATCTAAAAGAGGATTTATCAGAATTAGAAATCAGAACTACAACTTTAGATTACTTAGAAGAAGACTTACTTTGTAGCCAGGAGAAAATTAAAAGACTTCAATCTAAAGGTTGGCTTATCAAACTTAACAGAAATGTTACAATATCAAAATAGAATGACAGATCAAATAGAACAAGAATTTCCTCTTAAAGATGGGAGAACAATATTTAAAACTCATAATGGTTTTAAATATTGGCTTCTTGAAAAAAATAAAGAAAAACAAGAAGTTTCTGAAGAATATTGGAAAAAAGCTTTTAAAAATCGTATTTAAAATTTAGTTATGACAACAGAAGAAATAATAGATGAAACAATAGAGTTTTATAAAAACAATCCTAGATCAATCATAGGAAAACAGGCAAACTATGATGCTTGTATGTACATATCTGAAGGAACTAAATGTGCAGTTGGAAGATGTCTTACAAAAGATACTCTTAAAAAAGTTGAGAAAAATCTGACAGCTTTAAATAGCGTTTCTATTCAAACCTTATTAAATAAAATAAATATTGATACTCATGATGAGATTTTAAAAGAAGAGTACAGAGGGCACTCTTATTATTTTTGGATTGAACTTCAAAACTTTCACGACAGAAAAATTAATTGGGAAAAATCTTCTACAGGGAATATTTTATCTAAAGAAGGGGAAAAAACGTCAGCATTTTTAAAACAAAAATGGTCTAAAGAAAAAAAGAACCAAAAAAAGAAAACTAAATAACAATAGTTTATCAAGCTATAGCTTCGTAGACTTTTCTCCAGATGTCCCAGACATCGTAGTAGAAAACTACGTTTGCGAAGGTATAGTTAATTTTTTACATACACAACTTTAATCTAACATTTAACACTATGAATATTAGAACAGCTTAAAAAAGAAGATTAGTTTCTTCTTTTGTTTAACTCCTATTTCAAATCCCGCACTAATTTTTAGCATTATATTAATCTAAAACCATTTAACATGCCAAAAAGAACTAGAATCCAAGTTTTAAAGCTTGTAGCAAGTACTAAAGAAAAACATAAAGAATTTTTAAAAGGTAAAGGTAACTTTTTGTATAAGAAAGTTGAAAGTAATAGATTTGCATTTGCAGACTAATAAAAAGGGACAGGGGTTTGAATCCCCTCAGTTCCACGAAGTACAAGTGTTTTTAGGTTAGATACCCAGATAAGAAATTATCTGGGTTTTTATTTGTACTAACAAAAAACTTTTTGAGAAAGACTCAAAGAGCTATTTATTCATTAACTATTTAAATTAAAAAGTATGGAAACCAGTGTAAACAATGGTATCAAAAAAACCGTTTCAAAAAGTGCTCCAGTTCTTTCAAGAATGTATCAAGCACAGTACCAAAAAGAAGGTACACAAACTGCTGAATTTAAACAGACTGTTACAACTGTAACTGAGTACCCTAAAAAGTCTGTAGCAAACAACATGAAAGACAATCCTATTCCTATGGAAGAATTTGGCTTTGGCTCTGAAAAATACACAAACAGCTCTACTAGAGTTGCTTGGATTGATGTGCCTAGTGCATATACAGAAGAGAAGTTAAACCAAGTTTTAGCAGGAAAAGAAATTTCTGTCCAGCAAACTATGTCTAATCATCCTATTATTTCTGATGCACAGGAAAATGGTATTTCTAGAGGTGTAACTACTAAAGATGCTATTGCAGAATCTCAAATCTTGAGATACCCAGAAGGCTCTAAAAATAATGCTGGAATGGATGTTTCTGGTCAGATCATTTTAGATTCTGCAACAGGAAAACCTATGTACAGAGTAAACTATTTCAGAAATGGAGAAGTAGATGATGTTGATTTAAGGACTTCAGATACTGCTGATTTTTACTTACCAGAATCTCTTACTGAAGAGGTTACTGCTGATATGTCAGATGCAGCAAAAGAAAGTTTTTTAAACTAAAAATGTTTATTAATTTTTGATTAAGTCTAAGTAAGGTCTTCCTTACTTAGATTTTTTTTTTAACCTAAAATAATATGAAGATACAAGGAATACTAGAAGAATTTAAAGAAGAAACATCTTTTACTATAAAAGGAAAACTATATTTAAGACAAATAATTACAGTAATAGCTATAAATAATCAAAAACTGTTTATAGAACTAAGAGGAAACACTATTAAAAGAGTGAGAGCCATGAAAATACAAGCAGGAGACGAAGTTTTTGTAGATATAGAATTTTTAGGTAGTCAAAAAGGAGACAGGTATTTTAACAACATTATCGCAAAAAGTATTGGTTATGACTACTAACAAGAAAAAAATAGAAGACTTACATTTGCATTTTATAGTTCTTCTTACTATTATAATAGAAAAAATAGAAGAACTAGAAGAAAATGGTTCTTTATTTGGAAAAATAAAATATGTCTTAAAAAACGCTAAGAAAACTTTTGAAACCTTTATAAAACATATTTACAAAGAAGTAGATAAAGATACTCAAGTAGATTCTACTCAAGGTGTGTTCATTATACAGGAAAGAGTAGAGAAAGCTTTGATTAACCAGTATATAATAACTGAATTTGAAAGAGAAAGAAGACTAAAAAATATTTTAAATAGTGTCATTTTAGACGAAGAAGTCATTGATACAATACTAAAAAAAGTAAAATACGATAACCTATTAAAACATTAAACTATGGTAGTAGCAATTATGGATATGGAGACTAATGGTCTCATAGATAAAGTCACTAAAATGCATTGCTTTTGTGTTTCTGTTTACAATGGAAATAAGTTTCTTTTTAAAAGAACTGTTAAAACTGGTTCAGAGCTTTCTTTATTATTTTTAGAACTAAAAGCTATGGATGCTACAATTGTTGGTCATAATATTATTAGGTTTGATTTTCCTGTCATTAAAAAACTTTTTAATTTAGATTATACAGGTACTAAATGGGACACTTTAGCTATGTCTTATAAACTTTTTCCAGACAAACCTGAACATGGCTTAGAATATTATGGAAATAGGTATAAAGTACCAAAACCAGTTGTAGAAGATTGGAAATTAGATACAATTGAAAAGTATATCCATAGATGTGAAGTAGATGTAGAGATAAACACTTTAGTCTTTTCAGATTTATACTCTTATTTTGTTGATATTTACTATCCTCAATCTCCTAATAAAGATATAAATTATGCTACTTGGAAAATGGATTGTGCTAGAGAGCAAGAAGAGAATCCAATAAAAGTAGACAGAAATTTAGTCAATGTTTCTTTAGCAAAAGTTACAAAAGATTTGGAGCTTAGATATAAACAGCTTAGACTAGTAATGCCAAAAGATATTAAATACAAGACTGTAAAATATCCTAATAAGTTTCTTAAAAAAGATGGAGAAATTTCAGTTGCAGGAGAAAAATGGCTTGACATTCTTAGAGAAAATAATCTACCTAAAACTCATAAAGAACCTATAGAAATAGTAGATAACATAAAAGAACCAAATCCAGGCAGCACTCAACAACTAAAAAATTGGTTATTTAACTTGGGATGGGAGCCTACTATTTACAAGACAAGAGTTAGTAAAATCACAGGGATAGCAAAAGAAGTGCCTCAAATCCAAGATGATGATAAAGAACTGTGCTCTGATTTACAAACTCTTATTCCAGATAATCCAGAATTAGAACATCTAGAAGGTATGTTTATGGTAAAACATAGACAAGGAGTATTTCAAGCTTTCTTAGATAAGATGACAGATGATGACTTTCTTATTGCTTCTGTTGCAGGTTTTACTAATACTATGAGATTTAAGCATAGAAAACCTATAGCTAATATGCCAGGAGTTAAAAAGCCTTATGGTAAGCAGATTAGAGGTTCTTTGATAGCTAGAAATGAAAACTATTTATTTTGTGGTTCTGATATGTCTTCCTTAGAAGACAGTACTAAACAGCATTATATGTATTTTTATGATCCTACTTATGTAGAAGAAATGAGAGTACCAGGGTTTGATCCACATACAGATATTGCTGTATTTGCTAGTCTTATGACTAAAGAAGAAGAAATAACTTTTAAGCAGTTAAAAGATAAAGCAGATAAAAAGGAGATATTATCCAATGATGAAAAAGAAATTCTTAGTTACCTCTCAGGAGTCAGATCTAATGCTAAAGTAGTGAATTTTAGTGGTATCTATGGAGCAGGACCAGCTAAGCTTATGAAAGTTCTTAAATGTACTTTAGAGTTTGCAACTGACTTGCATAAAGCTTATTGGGAAAGAAATAAAGCTGTAAAGAAAATCTCTAAAGATGCTCAATACAAACTTGTAAGAAAACAACTCTGGTTATGGAATCCTGTTGCTAAGATGTGGTATTACCTTAAAAATCTTAAAGACATTTTCTCTACATTAAATCAGGGTAAACCTTGCCCTGAATAAATTTGCTTAATTGCTGGAAACCCCTTATATTTGATTTACAAACATTAAATGAAAATTGAAATGCAAAGTAATAATAATCAGATAGTTAAGGATAAATATTATATTTATGGACATTACACACAAGATACAGGGGTACTATTTTACATAGGAGTAGGTACTGTTTTATCTAAAAGTGAAAAACAAAGAACAAAATACTCAAGAGCTTACAATTTTAGAAATAGAAATATTTTTTGGAATAATGTTAAAAATAAGCATGGAGTGAAAGTAATAATTTTAGAGACTTTTGAAACTAAAGAAGAATCCTTAAAAAAGGAAGCTGAACTAGTTTTAAAGTATGGTAGGAGATGTATGAATCAAGGTACTCTTGTTAACATATCTTCAGGAGGAGAGATAGGACCAATAGGTAGACATTTAAAAATGTCCGAAGAACAGAAAAGAAATCTTTCTGAAATAAAATCTATGGAATTATTCATTTACAATTCAGTAGGTGTTTTTCTTCTTTCTTTAAAAGGTATTAGTAATGCTGCACAATATTGTGGAGTTACTTATAATGCTATACATTCTTGCATGAAAACTAAAAATTACTCTAATGGTTATTTTATTTTTAAAGAGTTTAAAGGTAACAATCTTTCTTATACAGTACATGATTTAGATTTTAAATCTACTTTAAGTAAAAATGTATCAACTACAGATCTTCAAGGTCTAGTGATTATACATTCTTCTATACAAGATTGTGCTACTTATCTTAAAACAGATAGAAAAAATTTGAAAAAAGCCATAAAAGAAAATAGACTTTGTAAAAAACATAAAGTAGAATTTATCCTTTGAAAGGACAATCAGCAGCCAAGACCCTAAGACTTAAAATGTTATGGGTAAGGTTCAGAGACTAGTAAGACCTCAGGGAGGCATACACCCAAGTGGGTGGAAACAGCAAACTTCACATTTTAATAGTGTGAATGAAGATATAGTCCAAACTATATAGTAATATATAGAAGTTCATTAAAGAACTGCATAAGAGATAACGAGCTTATGTGAATACAATTGACAGGTGTATATTGTTTTGATACTTGGATTATGGAAGTAAGAAGACAAGGCATCAAAATTATGTTACAGTACCATGATGAAATAGGTTTTGATTTTATCAAAGAAAGACAAGACGAAGTAAAGCAAATTTTATTAACTTCTATTCAAAAAGCGAATGAAAAATTACAATTAAATGTTCCACTAGGCATTTCTATTGATATTAGTCGTGATTATTCTGAAGCACATTAACTTAAAAATTATGAATAAAGAACACAGATTTTTTCAGTGTGATTTTGCAAGTACTATAATTATTCCTAAATATACTTCAGAAGCCGCAAAAAACTTTTTAGCTAAACTTCAAGAAGAAGGTTTATTTATTGTATCAAGACAAACAAAAAATTTAAAACAAGCAGAATCTATCCTAAAAGACATTAACCCAGAATTAGAAGTAGAATGCATTCTATTTTTAGTTCACTATAAAAATTACACTTATGAGAGTTAGCATTGAAAGTTTAGAGTTTGATGGCTCTGTCTTAGATAAAGTAGAAGAAATCTACGAGTTTAGACAAAGCATAGAAAATCCTATATTGCACACACAATTTGTCAATAAAGTAAGAGAAGTTGTACAAAAAGAAGCTGTAGAAGCTATAAAGAATGGTCCTACTAATTGTATAGTAGCAATGGCAACAGGAGCAGGTAAAACTAAAGTGGCTATTGACTACGCTAAAACTACTTTTCAGCATAATCAGGTTCTTTTAGTTCCTACAGAAAAACTTAGAGACCAGAATTGGCAAGAAGAGTATAAAAAGTGGGATGCAGAAGATTTAGGTAATATTACAGAAAAATACTGTTATGCTTCAGCTAATAAAGTTTTACATCAAAAATTCAATGTAGCTATTTTAGATGAAGGACACAACATCACAGAAAATAACTCTAAATTCTTTAGTAATAATCTTGTATTAAAATCTGTTTTGTTAACAGCCACTGTTCCAGATTATAACAAAGACTTTGAAAAGTACAATTTATTAAAGAGTTTAGACTTTAAAGTTGTTTATGAATTAACTTTAGATCAAGCAGTAAAATTAGGGTTTGTAGCACCTTATGAAATAATTGTTTTAAAAGTTCCTATGAACTCAAAAGACAAAAACATTAAAGCTGGAACAAAACAAAAACCATTTATGACTACAGAAGTTAAAGGTTATGAATGGAAGTCTCAGAATGTAGAATCAGCTAAATACAGTCCTAAAATAAATGCTAAGTTTGCTATCATAAATAGAATGAGATTTATTTACAATCTCCCTTCTAAATTTGAAGCAGCTAAGTATTTATTAGAAAACAAAATACCTCAAAATCAAAGAGGATTAATATTCTGTTCTTCTATCAAACAAGCTGATACACTTTCTGAACACAGTTTTCACTCTAAGAGTTCATCAGAATCTTACCAGAAGTTTAAAGAAAAAGAAATAAACAGGTTATCCTGTGTAAAATCTTTAAATGAAGGACATAACTTTGATGAAGTGGATTATGCTTTGATAGTGCAACTTACTTCGAAAGAGAAAGACATTATACAAAGACTGGGTAGAATAATTAGAATGAGAGCTGGACATAGAGCTAAAGCTTTTATCTTAGTTTCAGAAGGAACTCAGGATGAAGTGTGGCTACAAAAAGCTACAGAGAATTTAGACCAAAGTTCTATCACTTACTATGACTTTAATAACATTAAAAAAATGAAATTTTATGAAAATTAATCAAGAGATTATAAGTAGGATAAAAGAATTAGAAATTCCTATTAACGATGGTTTATCTTATCTTCTTAGTGTATACTTTGATTGTGTTCCAAGCACTACTTCCAGAGTCTTAGTTAAACACATGCAGTTTACTAAGATTCTAGGAATTAGTAATGACAAAAAGTTAGTATGGTTAGTGCCTTTATTCCAAAAATCTGAAATAGAAGAAAAATGGGAGTGGGTAACTACAGAATACAGAGAACTATTCAAGAATGTAAACCCAAAAAGGAGTGGTCCTAAATCTTCTTCTATATCTAGAATGAAAAGATTTTTCAGGGAGAATCCAGATATAAGAAAAGATGATGTGATTGCAGCTACTAAGATGTACATTAGAAATTTAGATGATAGTAACTACATTACTTCAGCACACTATTTTATTTTTAAAGGTAGTGGATCTAATTTAGTTTCAGGACTAGAAGATTGGGTAGATAATTACAAAGAACGAGTGTATAAAGATGTAGAAGACAATGATGTAACTAATATCATGCAATAATGAATTTTGTAGCTACTTATGAAGAAGGTCAAAAAGGTAAGCTTATTGGTTTACCAATGGGAAAAGGTTTAGAAACTATTTCTAGAGCTATTGGTGGAGTACAGAAAGGTAAGAACTATATTGTAGGTGCTGCTCCTAAAGTAGGTAAATCTACACTTGTAGATTCTGGATTTGTTATAGAGCCTTGTTTGTATGTATTACACTATAACGGTTTAATAGATAGACAACTAGAATCTTTAACTCCTTCTACTCCAGAGTATGTGAGTCTACAAGCTAGTAAAATAGACTTAGATATTATCTATCTTTCTTATGAAATAGATAGAGTAGGGAAAGAGTTTGATTTTTGTTGTCATTTTCTCTACAGAGATTATGGACTTGACAAAGTTATTTTAGAATCAGGAAAATTCTATAAAGGAAATAACTTTGTTCCTATATCTTCTGAGTATCTTATGGGTCAACTGGTTTATGATTCAGAAGATATTAATGAGAGAGAAGTAATCAAGATACCTAAAGATGTAGAAGATAGAATTAAAGCTGTTTATTTAAACAGAATACTTCCTTTATTTGGTAAGTATAATTCTGAAGGAGAAAAGCTTACTCAAGGTCTTATCAAAGTCATAGAAAATAAAGACAATCCTACAGGAATTAGGAATGATTTATTAGCTTATGCAGAAACTAAAGGTAAGTTTCTTTATTCAGAAGTTAAGAATAAGCATGGTCAAGTTTTTAAAAGAAAAATTGGCTACACTTACACAAATCCTAATCAATTTACTTTGGTTGTTACAGACCACATTCGTAAATTGATACCTGAAAGAACCTTTAACTTAAAGCAAACTGTAGACAAGTATTCTGAATATACTGTGGAACTTAGGAATCTCTGTAAGTTTTCTTTTGTGCATATTGTTCACTTAAATAGAGCAATGAGTGATGTACAAAGAAGAAAATTAGATGATGATAAAGTTTATCCAACATCAGATGATATTAAAGAAACGGGTGAAGAAAAACATAATTATGTTTTTATTTGTTTAATACCCTCCAATGTAGTGTATTTGTAAAAACAAATAAAAATAATTAAAAACGCCCCTTGTAGTAGTGATACTACAAAGCAAATTGGGAGAATTCAGGGAAAGTCTTAACAAGTAGTGTTGAAGATAACCTTGAGCCGAGTTTAGTTTTAAAAGAACTAAAAAGGTGCAACGACTAACTCTTGAAACTGTGTAAACAGAAAATAATAGAGACACGAGAACCCAACATCTTATTTGTAAGATGATGATATAGTCTAAGCTGTATAGAAATATACAGAAATAGTTGATTAAAAGAACAACTATGGTAATAAAACTGAACCTATCAGAAGATAGTAATTACATTTTTACAATGTTTAATCCTAATGATGATAGATATAATTTAAACAAACATTTTGGAGATATTATTAGAAACACAAACGGCTCTTTAAAATACCCAAATATGAGAACTGTTCATTTAGTAGAATCAAGACATTGTGAAGCACCTCAACATTTTAGAGTTAATATGTTAGGTGGATTAAAAACATTTAAACAATTTAAAATTAAATAAATATGGCTAAAATTTTAGTGCTTGCTAAGAGTGGGTTTGGTAAAACAACTTCTATTGGTAAGGTTGAAGCAATTGGAAATAAAGGTTTAGAACCTAAAGATACATATCTTATAAGTTCTACTTCAAAACCATTACCTTTTCCTAAAAGTAAAGTGTTATATCCTCTTACTAATTTGCAGTATTTAGATACTAGGGGAACAGTAGATGTTAAGTCTTTGTCTTCTGGTAAAAGAGTAGTGTCAAATGTTCCAGGAACTGTTACTGCTGTTTTACAAGCTTTAGTAAACTCTCCATTTAAGAATATTGTGTTAGATGATTTTAATTATTTGATGCAGGACTGGTACATGGATAATGCTTTAGCAACAGGTTGGGATGGTCCCAAAAAGATAGGTTACTTTATTGGTCAAATTTTTAAAGCAATTGAAACCTTAGATGTAGCAGGCAAGAATATATTTGTACTTGCTCATGGTGAAGAAGAAAAATCAGAAGGAGACCAAAGAGTATATGTAAAAATGAAGACTACAGGGAAAATGGTTGACTCTTACGTTACTCCAGAAGGTAAATTTGATGTAGTTCTTCTTGGTATAAGTTCTTTTAACTCCTCTGAAAAAAGGGTTTGTAAGAATTTTTTGACTAATGAAAATGAGTTTTATAGCTCAGCAAAATCTCCTATTGGAATGTTTGATAAAGAGTTTATACCTAATGATTTGGGTATTGTTGTTGACAAATTAAAAGAATATTACGGAGAGTAATACAAGTGTTATCTTAATATAAAAACATAAAAAATGTCTGAGACAAAACAAAAAGTTAAAGTTAGTGAAGTATTAAAAATGTTAGATGAAGGTCTACAAAGACCTGAAATTGCAGAAATATTAGACACTCCTTTAAGTGTACTACAAAAAACAGTATTTCAACACCCTAAATTAAAAGGAAGGAAAGCTAAAAAAGTTTATGACATAGAGGTCATAGATGATACAGGAGAAGAGATTACTAATCAAGAAGAAGAAATTACTAATCAAGAAGAAGATTTTGAAGTAAGAGAAACTGAAGAAAACGCAGAAGAAGTTGCACAATCTTGGGATAATTAATTATTAACTTTTAAAAATTATATAGTATGAGTAAATTAATGAATTATGGCTATGTGCCAGATAATGATGAAAGCCTACAATCTAAAGATAGAGGTTCTTTTGGGGGTAATTTTGGTTGTGTTTACATTACTCAGTTTGAGTATAAAGAAAATGTAGCTAAAGAAGGTGAGCCAGAAAGAGAGGCTATTGAAGTTGTTATTAATATCAAACAAGGAGAGAGTAAAACTTGGTTTTCTCCAATTAATAAAGTGTTTGGAGATAAGAATGAAGAGTTACAAGCAGACCATAAAGATTATGCAAATAATTACAATGCTGCTGTACTACAACAAAATGCTGTAGTTATTCATTACTTAAAAGCTTTAGGTGTATCTGAGGAGGCTATTAAAAATGCTCTATCTCAAGGGTTTACAAGTTTTAAAGCTTATTCAGATGCTATTACAGCATTGATTCCTGCTGGATTTGAGAAAAGACCTTTAGATTTGTTTCAAGAATACCAATGGAATATTGGTAAAAAAGCTAGTGGAGAGTTAAATGAAAAGACTTATCCACAAATTCCTAGAAACATGAAAGGTGGTTACTTTTTAGTTACAGCTCAACCTGGAAGTTGGAAAGAAGTAGTTGGTGATGATGGTTCATTGTCTTATGTGAATGCAAATGGGGTAGAACACCCATTTAAAAGAAGCAGTAGATTTATGAAAAGTAACAAGGGAACTCAACAATTTCTCAATTCTCCAAGCTCAGAAGTAGGAGTAGCTCAAAATCCTATGGCTCAACAAGGAGCTCCTCAACAAACAGATTGGGGACAATAAAATCAATTTAAAAATCTTTTTAGTATGTATAAATTTGAATCAGATGATCTTAATCGAGGAGGGTTTATTACTAAAAAAGATATTTTAAAATTTGTTTCAGAGTATGATATATTTCAGTTTGCAATAGGTTACAAACCTGAATTAGATAAAATGTACTATTCTCCTTTTAGAGAAGATAAAAATCCTGGATGTTTTTTTGATGTTTATAATGGCAAACTCTATCTTATAGATTATGGTGCTAACAGAAAAATTGAAGGGATTAATCTCTTTAGTGTAGATTGTTTTCATGCTGTTATGCTAAGATTTAAATTGTTTGATTTCAATAAAGTCTTAAAATTATTGCATGCAAATCTATGCACAGGAAAAAAAGTACAGTACAATTCTATTCAAATAAAATCTACACCTAAGCCAGAAACTATCATAATTCCTTTCTCTAGGTTCTTTGATAGTAGAGATAAAAAGTATTGGTCTCAATATTACATTTCTAGTAAGAACTTAAAGGAAGATAAAGTTATGGGAGTTAAAGCTTACACTTTGAGAAAAAATAAGATTAGTAAATCTTTTGTCTCAAGAGAAATAGCCTATTGCTATACTGATTTTTCTTCTGGACATAAAAAATTATATTTTCCAACAATAAAAAAAGATGATAGACATCCAAGATTTATTTCTAATTGTGATCAAAATGACATAGGGGGAACATCATATTTGCCACCTTTAGGAGAGAAATTGGTTATTACTAAGTCTTACAAAGATTGGAGAGTATTAAAAAATGTAGGATATGATTGTATATGGTTACAAAATGAAGGTTGTTATCCTGAAAGACTTAACTCTTACCTGAAAAGATTTGACAAGACTGTTATATTTTTTGACAATGATGATGCAGGAATTTTTGCTTCTAAGATGCTGAAAGAAAAGCTTAACAGTACTTATTCAGATGTTTCAGAAATAAGAGTTCCTTTTATTAATAACCAAGTTAAGGATCCATCTGATTACATCAAACATAATTTTTTAGATTTTAAAAAGTTTATAAATAACTTTTTATGAAACCTCTAGATAGAATACATAAAACATGGAACCACATAAAGCCTTTGACTAATTCTGAATCTGTATTAGATTTAAAACAGAATGTCTTACCTAATATTATAAGCTACCCTAAACCTTTAGATATATTCAGAGTGTTTAGTATGCCTTTAAATAAGATAAATGTAGTGATATTAGGACAAGACCCTTATCATGGCTTAAATCAAGCTACAGGACTAAGTTTCTCAGTAAATGAAGAGACTACTATACCACCTTCTTTAAGGATAATAAAGAAAGAGATATTAGATAATAGTTCTATTAATGAAAAGTGGGGAGAAAATGTTTTATTTATGGAAGAAAAAGAGTGGAAAACTCTTAACCATTGGGAAACTCAAGGAGTGTTTATGCTAAACACTACTTTAACTGTGGAATCAGGAAAGCCAGGAAGTCATATTAAATATTGGGAAAGCTTTACTACAAATGTAATTAAAAGCCTTTCTCTAAAAAATCCTTGTATCTGGTTACTTTGGGGTAAACATGCTCA
>Ga0307958_1000676_pt1 | contig 17614 bp, 13 predicted proteins | sample OrgLakmetagen492_FD_201826 | JGI IMG/M metagenome (GOLD analysis project Ga0307958, IMG submission 201826) | Saline water microbial communities from Organic Lake, Antarctica - #492 | ecosystem: Environmental > Aquatic > Non-marine Saline and Alkaline > Saline | place: Antarctica: Organic Lake... | reverse complement strand
TTTCTGCGCGGGTCATCGAGGCCGGTGCACGGGAAGATCTTCTGGGTAAGCGCGGATGGTATATCGAACTCTTGCCGAACGGAACCGGCCCGGCTGTGGGTGAGCGTATGGTGACGCCTAACCAGTTTCAGGGCAGTGCCTTGATCGGTAATACTCGGATTCCGGATGCGAGCGACCCCTGCGCGCCCACCGGCCGCGGCGTTATAATGTCGATCGATCCTTTTACCGGGGCGCGGCTCGTCCAAACGTTTTTCGATCTGAATGGTGATGGTGTGTTTAATTCTGACGATATGGTTAAAATCGACGGAGTTGACACTGTGGTCTCTGGTATTGGACTGAATACAGGGTTCAGTAATCCGTCTTTTCTTGGGCAGAAGATGTACATTCCGACCGACGACGGCGAGATCTCAACTCTGGACATCCAGCCGTTCACCACCGGCGCCAGCAGAACGTCCTGGCGTGAACTGATCAATATGGGAAACTGAAATGAAGCCTATAAGTGAGTGCTGCAGAGTGGCAAGCAAGGTCAGACGCCAAGCAGGTTTTACCTTGATCGAAATCATGATCGTGGTCGCTATTATAGGTATCGTGGCGGCGATTGCCTTGCCAGCGTACCAGCAGCATGTTGTTCGTACTTACCGAGATAGCGCCAAAGCTTGTCTGGCTCAGCATGCTCAGTTTATGGAGCGCTTTTACAGCACTAACCTCACGTATGTTGGAGCTGCGCCTGTACTGGGGTGTACGACTGAGTCGAATATGGCCAGTCGCTACACCTTTGCTCTGAGCAACGTAACTCGGGGTACTTACACGGTAACCGCTGCAGCCGCAACGGGAACTGCCCAGGCCGGTGATTCGTGCGGTGATCTAGGGTTGACACATACCGGAGCAAAAAGCGCGTCTGAGACATCCTGCTGGTAAGTGATGGATAGGTGTTATGCGCCGGCGGTGTCGGAAAATTGTTGGCAGAAAAGTCAGCAGCGTAGTGGGCGTCCTCTTGAGTCCTCGGGGATGCCATCATTATTTCTATCCCTGGCGACTCTCACCTGGCCGCCCCTGTTGATTATAATCTGGCCCGCCAACGAAGCGTCCCGTGATTTAGGGCACCAGGTTACGTTGCCCAAGTCACTATGAACGAGCCCTGTGGGTCTGAACTGGAAAAAACTGCGGCTTAGTGAGCGCACTATAAGCCGTCCGTTGCCACTTGGAGAGATTGTTCTGAGAAGAGCTTTGGGCCCAATCAGTTTTCTTGAGTTGTTAGGGTCTAGAAAAGCGTGGATGTCGCCATTCCAATCCCTGCCACACGTATTTGTTGCGTCAAGCGGGCAGACCGTAACGATTGCGCCGGTCATCACCGCGTGTTGCCTTGCAAAGGCAAATACGCCCATCAGGCCATACAACGCACTTTTCCGTTCCTGATTATTTATGAAAGAAGTAAATGAGGGTAACGCTAGAGTCATGAGTATTGCGGCGATAGCCAGCACAATCATTAATTCCAAAAGCGAAAAGCCACGATTTTTTAGTGCAATCATTTTTCAACATCCATGTTTTAGCAGTTATATAACGAACGCATCCTGCGTGTCGCTGCCATTCAGTTTCAAAATACCCTGAAAGTCACTCCAGTCCTAACTTCTTCAACTTATACCGCAAAGCCCGAAAACTGATCCCCAACCTTTTCGCCGCCGCCGTTTTATTCCAACGCGTTGCTTCCAGCGCCTGCTCAATAGCCTTGCGCTCTATGCTCTCGAGATATCCCTCTAGGCCCAGGCCTTGCTCCGACAGTTCGATGTCTGCCGTTACCACCACCTCCGCTGCCGGTGCCAGCAAAGACGGATCAATGTTGCTGTCAGAGCGGCAAGAGCTGCCAAGCTGCAGATCACCGCTGTCAATAACGTCGCTGTCGCACAGTGTAAATGCCCGCTCCAATATATTCTCGAGCTCACGCACATTACCGGGGAAATAATAGCCCTTCAAATAGTCAACGGCGGCATCGGTAAGGGCGATGGGTGTGCACTCGTATTCGCGGGCGATGCGCAGCAGTATGTGCCTGGCAAGCAGCGCGACGTCGCCGCTGCGTTCGCGCAAAGGCGGCACGCGGATTTCAATCACGTTTATGCGATAGAACAGGTCCTGACGGAACAGGCCATCTTGTACCAGCCCCGGCAGGTCTTTATGGGTTGCGCTAAGTACGCGAATGTCGACAGGTACTTCGTGGCTGTCGCCCACCGGGCGCACGGCTTTTTCCTGAATCGCCCGCAGCAGTTTTACCTGCATGGGCAGGGGTAAATCAGCAATTTCATCCAAAAACAGCGTGCCGCCGCTGGCGCTTTGGAACAGGCCGGCTTTGTTGTCCACGGCTCCGGTGAAGCTGCCTTTTTTGTGGCCGAAAAACTCGCTTTCCATCAATTCAGACGGAATGGCGCCACAGTTCACGGCGATGAACGGGCCATCACACCTGGGGCCCTGCTGGTGAATGGTGCGCGCGACCAGTTCTTTACCGCTGCCGGATTCGCCCTGAATAAACACCGGCGCCTGGCTGCGGGCCAGCTTGCGAGCCTGGTTGCGCAAGGTGTGGATCTGGGTGGAATTACCCAGTAGTAAGCCGGGATCGCTGTTGTCTTCTTGCGCAGGCTCTGGGTTCTGGGCCAGTTTCAGGGCGGTGTTGACCAGCTCCCGCAGCCGCGGTAATTCAACGGGCTTTGACACAAAATCAAAAGCGCCTGCTTTCAGTGACTCAATGGCGATGTCCATACTGCCGTAAGCCGTTATAACGGCGACAGGCGTGTTAGGCGCATGCTGTTGAATCCATTGCACGAGTTCAATGCCCTTGCCATCTGGCAGGTTCATGTCGGTCAGGCACACATTCGGCGTGTGCTTTTGCATGCCTGCGATGCCCTCTGCCAGAGTGCCCGCGGTGACCGTGTTCAGGCCCATGCGGTTGAGGGTTATCTCCAGCAGGTCCCGAATGTCGGGTTCGTCATCTACGATCAGCGCGGTGAGTTTGGTCATATTTCCCTTCAGATCACACGCCCGGGATGGGCAAACATAATGCGAAAGCAGCAACCTGGCTGTTTGGTGTTAATCAGCGACAGGTGAGCCTGATTCGCCTCACACAATTCTTTTGCTAAATAGAGGCCTAGGCCGGTGCCGCTTTTGTCGGTCGTAAAAAACGGCTGGAATATGGACGACGAGTTTTCTGTCGCAATTCCCGGGCCGTAATCCTGAATATCAATGAAGGCGCGGGCGCCGTCAGCGGCGATTCCGGCCAGTATTTCTATTTTAGCCTCGCCAGAATGCAATTGGCTGTAACGTAAGCCATTGTCGCACAGGTTAATCAGAACTTGTTCCAGCTGGCTGGTGTCGCAACGTGCAGTTGGGTGCACTCCAGGCTGTACCCGAAGGCCGATAAGCACGGGTTCATGCTGACTGTGGGTTTGTAAAAAATCGTCACGGAACTGTTCTAGCCAGTGCTGCAGGTCAATCGGCTCTGCGGCTGAGATTTCACGGCGAGACACACCCAGCACATTTTCTATAATGGCGTTTACGCGTTTTGAGTGGCGATGAATAATGGCCAGCATTTTTTGATCTGCCGTATCCATATTCGGCGACTCGTCTAAAAGTTGCGCGGCGTGGCTGATAGCCCCTAACGGATTTCGAATTTCATGGGCAATGCTGGCCGTTAACTGGCCCAGTGAGGCGAGCTTAATTTGTTGCGCCTGCTGGGTTACGCGGCTGATGTCCTCCAGAAACACCAACACCAGTTCGCCGGTGTTTTTGTCAAGATGCGCGAAAGTGGCTTGTATGGGGGCCGACGTGCTCGTGGGCTGAAATGGAGCTGTGCCTTGCTGCGGGTTCAGCAGCCAGCTCTTGAATCCGTTTAGCAGGGTAGCGGGCAGAAGGTTTACACCCGTGGTTTGCCCGGTTTCTGATTGTTGTGCAAAAACCTGATACCCCGCAAGCATCTCGCTGGCGGAAGCGTTCATCAGGCGAACCTGGCCTTCACGATCTAACACCAGTATTCCGGTGCGCATGCGCTGAATAATTTGCTGATTAATCTGCTCCAGCTCGGCAAGGCTTCGGGCTCGGCTGCTGGCAAGCGTTTCGCTGTGGCGTAGTCGAATGGCGATGTATTGCAGCGCGGCGGCTGTGACAAAATAAACGATACCCAATGACCCGGCTCGCACTACGTCATCGGCGCTTTTGCCTTGCTCCAGTGTGGCCCAAAGTGCAATGGCCAGTGAACTGAGAGTGGCCAGAGCAGCGTAAAATGTTCCCATGCGGCCCGGCGTCATGATGTTGCCGGCGGCAACGGACACAATCACCAGATTCGCCATGCCATTGGTGATGCCGGAACTGCTGACCAACAAGCCATGAATGATCAGTATGTCCAGCAAAATGGAGACGCTGATGTGGCGCTCACTGGGTTGGAAGCCGGTAATCATTAGCACTGCTATAAACGCGTTTACGGTGAGGTAGGCGATGACGCCCGCCTGAAAATAGTCCAGCTGGCGTAAGCGGCCTTCAAAGCTGGTGGCGTCTACCAGCAGTAGCCCAATAAGCAATATGCCCAGCACCACGCGATAATAGTTGTATACCCGAAACAGCTCGCCGCGCTTGCGCGTGCTCAGCAAGTCGCCGGCACTGGCTGCGGGCGCCGATTTTGTAGGCGGTGTGGAGCCCGCAGAGATTGTGGGCGGGGGCGTGGAAGACGCTGTCATAAATAGTGCCATATACACGTTGGAGGCAGCTTTTTACTGCCGGTGGTGGTGCTGGCGCCCACAGTGGGCGCGGCCGCAGACTTGGCGCGGCTGCGCGTTTATAATAGCCCTTTTTAAGGCATCAGTAACAGGAGCCGACATATGTCGCTAACAGCGGATCAGTCCCGATCCTCACAAACACCGGGCCCTTTGCGCTTGGTGATGGTTCAACAGGATTTTTTGGTCGGTGACATACCCGGCAACGCCCAGCGGATTATTGCGGCGGTAAGGCAGGCCGATGACCAGCACCAGGCCGACATTGTGGTATTCCCCGAGTTGGCGCTGACCGGCTATCCGCCGGAGGATTTGCTGCTGCGGCCCAGCCTGGACACTCGCGTACAAGCGGCAATCGATCAAATCTGCGGGGCAGGGTTGGCACCGGTTGTGGTGTTTGGTGCGCCGGTGCGTGAAAACGGCAAACTCTATAATGCTGCGCTGGTGATGGAAAATGGCAAGATTCTCCATCGTTATTTCAAACAGTGCCCGCCCAACTATCAGGTTTTTGATGAAAAACGCTATTTCGCCAGTGGGTTTGAGTCATTGGTGGTCAGTTTGCGGGGCGTTGATGTCGGCATTACGGTGTGTGAAGACTTATGGGCACAAGGTCCGGTTGAAAAGGCGGCAGCGGCCGGCGCAAAACTGGTGCTGAATCTGAATGCGTCGCCCTATTCCCAGGGCAAACAGCTGCGGCGCAAAGGTCTGGTTCAACGTAAGGCCAAAGCCGCTGGCGTGGCCATTGTGTACGTCAACCTGGTTGGCGCCCAGGACGAATTGGTGTTTGATGGTGGCTCGCTGGTGGCCGACGGCAAGGGTAAGATTGCCGCAGAAGCGCCGCAGTTTGAACCGGGCCTGTTTGTGGTCGACTTTGAATGTGATGAAACCTGCCAGCCGGTTACTCAACCATTACCACAGCCGCTGTCTGCAAGCGCGGAAGTTTATCAAGCGTTGGTGATGGGTGTTCGGGATTATGTGGGGAAAAATGGCTTCAAGTCTGTGGTGCTGGGTTTGTCAGGGGGTATCGATTCAGCGCTGACGCTGGCCATAGCGGTAGACGCGCTGGGCAAGGAGCAGGTGCGGGCGGTGATGATGCCGTTTCGCTACACCGCGGATATCAGCCTGCAAGACGCAGAGGCCCAGGCCAGCACTATGGGCGTGCACTACGATGTGTTCTCGATCGAACCCATGTACGACGCCTTTATGGCAACCTTGGCTGAACCCTTCACCGGCACCACGGTGGACACCACTGAGCAGAATCTTCAGGCTCGCCTGCGGGGTGTTTTGCTGATGTCGCTGTCGAACAAATTCGGCTCTTTGGTGCTGACGACGGGCAACAAAAGCGAGATGGCGGTGGGTTACTCGACGCTTTATGGCGATATGGCCGGTGGCTTTGATGTGCTCAAGGATGTGGCCAAAACCCAGGTGTTCGAGCTGTCGCGCTATCGCAATAGGCTGGCGCCGGTGATTCCTGAACGGGTGATTACGCGGCCGCCGTCGGCTGAGCTGGCGCCAGACCAGAAAGATGAAGACAACCTGCCGGGTTATGACGTTCTCGATCAGATACTGAATCTTTACGTGGAGCGGGACCTGAGTGCGGATGCAATCGTTGCCCAGGGGTTCAGCCGTGAGGACGTAGACCGGGTGGTTCGCCTTGTGGACGTCAATGAATACAAGCGGCGGCAGGCCCCGATCGGTGTCCGTATCACTGAAAGGGGCTTTGGCAAAGATCGTCGTTATCCGATCACCAACGGGTGGAAAAGCGGATCATAGGCGACAAATCAGGCGCTACTCGTCGCCCATCAGACCAAACGTGATCACGCTCGCCAGAGAACGGTCTTCGCGCTGGAGAACGTCGGATTCGAACTCACCACTCTGATTAAACGCGTCGCTTTCCGGGAAATTCTGTTTCAGGGTGGCAATCGCGTCTGACGCCCCTTTTTTCAGATCCAGAAAACGGAAGGTTTCCGCCAGAATGATCAGCCCTTCCTCAACCGGAGGGCTGGAAGGGAAGTTTTCAACCAGGTAGCGGGCCCGCGCATTGGCGGCCACAAAGGCTTCGCGGCTGATGTAGTATTGCGCGGCCATAAGCTCCAGATGAGCAAGACGGTTGCGGACGGCAATCATTCTTTGCCGGGCGTCAGGGGCGAACCGGCTTGAAGGATATCGGTCCAACAGGGTCGAAAAGTCCTGGAAGGCCTGACGCTGTTCGCCCGGGTCGCGCGCTTCAATCTCGATGGGCAGATAGCGTGCTCCCAGTCCGATATCCAGATTGTAAGAAGCCAGTCCCCGCATATAAAGTGCGTAATCGGCGTGTTCGCTCTGAGGGTTCAGGCGCAGGAACCGATCCGCTGCTGCACGTGCGCCCTCGAGGTCGAGATTCTGGTAGCGAGCATAGATCAGGTCCAGCTGGGCTTGTTCCGCATAGCGCCCGAAGGGGTAGTAGGTTTCCAGCGCGTCCAGGTTGGTTTCGGCCTCGTTGAAGTTGCCGGCGTTCAGGGCGCTTCGAGCGTTCTCATAATAGATTTCCTCCGCAAGCACTTCCTCCTGCCCCTTGTTGGAGGCGCAGGCGCTGATCAACAGAGCGGTGGTTAAAAGCAAGACTAATCGAGCAACTGATCTCATGCCGGAATCCCGTATAATGGCAAAACTGAAACTTGGGTTCATTGTAACGGGGATCCTCCGCATTGTGCAGTGGCAGGTCCGCCGGATTCTGTCTTTTTGACTCAAACCTAACTTTTTAATGGCCCTGGGGGCTTAATGTCATCTGAATCACGTATCACAGCCAGCTTTTCGGTACCGCCCGGACTCAGCGACCGAAGGCTTGATCAGGCCGCTGCGGACCTTATGCCCGAACATTCCCGCTCCAGGCTTCAGGGCTGGATTAAATCAGGGGCGCTCACAGTAAACGGGGAAGCCCGCAAGCCCCGTGACAAAGTGATGCTGGGGGACGCCCTGGCGCTGGACGCTGAACCGGAGGCGCAGGTCAGTTGGGAGCCAGAGGCAATCAACTTGGATGTTGTGTTTGAGGACGAGCACCTGCTGGTTATCAACAAGCCCGCCGGCCTGGTGGTGCATCCCGCGGCTGGTCACGCCGACGGTACGCTGGTTAACGCATTGCTGAACTACGCGCCAGAAGTGGAAAATCTGCCGCGGGCAGGCATTGTCCACCGGCTGGATAAAGACACGTCGGGTGTCATGGTGGTGGCGCGCAGCCTGATTGCGCACACCTCACTGGTGGATCAGTTACAGACCCGGACCATGGGCCGGGAATACGAGGCGGTGATCGTCGGCACGATCACGGGCGGCGCAACGGTGGATGCGCCGATCAGTCGTCATCCTCAAGAGCGAAAGAAAATGGCGGTTGTGCCTGGTGGCAAGCCGGCGGTGACCCATTATCGGCTGGCGGAGCGATTTGCTGCCCATACCCACATACGCTGTAAGCTTGAAAGCGGGCGTACTCACCAGATCCGGGTTCACATGGCGCACGTCAGACACCCGCTGATCGGCGATCCGCTGTACGGTGGGCGCCTCAGATTGCCCAAGGGCACAACGGACGAGCTCAGGGTTGCGCTGGCTGCTTTTCAGCGCCAGGCATTGCACGCCCGCAAGTTGACCCTGGAGCACCCGAAAACCGGAGAAACACTAAGCTGGGAGGTGCCCATGCCGGAGGATATGGTGGTGCTGTTGGCCGCACTGCGAAAGCATTACGGTGAACTCATTAACCATGATGTCTGAGCCGGAACTTATTATTCCCGATTGGCCTGCTCCGGCACGGGTACGGGCGATTTCAACGACCCGTGTGGGCGGGTACAGCGCGGCGCCCTGGGATAGCTTCAATCTGGGCGGGCACGTCAACGACGATCCCGAGCGGGTTGAGCAGAACCGTGGAAAACTGGCCAGTTTGGTGGGTCTTCCACGTGCGAGCCTCTGTTTTATGAGGCAGGTACACGGTACAGATATCGAGACATTGCCCGCAGTGACTGACGCCGAAGCTGATGGCTGTGTTACGTCCCAAGCCCTTACTCCCTGTGTCATCATGACGGCTGACTGTCTGCCTGTGCTGTTCTGCAATCGTGCGGGAACCAGGGTTGCGGCGGCTCATGCAGGATGGCGAGGGCTTTGTCACGGGGTACTTGAACAGACGATTGCCCAGTTTGACGCTCCTGATGATGTGCTGGCCTGGCTTGGCCCGGCCATTGGCCCTCAGTGGTTTGAAGTGGGCGCCGAAGTCCGTCGGGCCTTCCTGGAAAAAGATCCGCAAGCCCATAAGGCATTCTTGCCCGGCCGGGTGGCAGGTCGTTTCATGGGGGATCTATATCAACTTGCACGACAGCGTTTGAGCGCTGCAGGCGTTTCGGCGGTCTACGGTGGCCACTGGTGCACCTACTCTGAATCTGACCGGTTTTTTTCCTTTCGTCGCGACGGTGTCACCGGCCGCATGGCGAGCCTCGTTTTTATCGAGTGACAGGTACGCATCATTTCCGTCAAATTTCTGACACTTTTTCTTAAGACCGCTTGAAGTCCCCCCAATCGCCCTTACATTGACGTTAGACAATGAACAAATGTGTGTGGGCGAGACAATGCCTCAAGCGCACAGGGACTGAGGGAATCCGCATCATGAGAATCGACAAACTCACCAGCAAATTGCAGACGGCTCTGGCTGACGCCCAGTCTATTGCCGTTGGCAAAGACCATAATTTCATTGAGCCGGTACATCTGCTGTTGGCTCTGATGGATCAGAAAAGCAGTTCGATCAAGCCACTTTTAAAGCAGGCCGGTGCGGAGCCCGGGCGAGTTCGCCAAGCCGTCGCGCGGGAAATCGAAAATCTGCCGGAAGTGAAGGGCGTCGCAGGCGATGTGTCGATGTCGAATGATATGGGGCGCCTGTTCAATATGGCCGATCGATTGGCGCAGAAGCGCGGTGATCAATATGTCTCCAGTGAGCTTATGTTGCTCGCGGCCCTCGAAGATCGCGGAACCCTTGGTCGGGTTTTGAGGGAGCAGGGCGTGGACAAGGCCGCCCTGGAAAAGGCCATTGAGGAGATTCGTGGCGGCGAAGCCGTAAACGATGCCTCCGCCGAAGAAAATCGTCAGGCTCTGGATAAATACACCATCGATCTGACAGAGCGTGCGGAGGCCGGCAAGCTCGACCCCGTGATTGGCCGCGACGATGAAATTCGACGGACGATTCAAGTGCTCCAGCGCCGGCGCAAGAATAACCCGGTGCTGATTGGCGAGCCTGGTGTGGGCAAGACGGCCATTGTAGAGGGCCTGGCCCAGCGCATCGTCAACGGTGAAGTGCCGGAGGGGCTGAAGAACAAACGGGTGCTGTCACTGGATATGGGCTCGCTGATCGCCGGTGCCAAGTTCCGGGGTGACTTTGAGGAGCGACTGAAGTCGGTTTTGAGCGAGTTGGCCAAGCAGGAAGGTCAGATCATTCTGTTCATCGATGAGATCCACACTGTGGTTGGCGCAGGCAAAGCCGAGGGCTCCATGGATGCCGGCAACATGCTCAAACCTGCGCTGGCTCGCGGCGAGCTTCACTGCGTTGGTGCAACGACTCTGGATGAGTACCGCCAGAACATTGAAAAAGACGCAGCGCTGGAGCGCCGGTTCCAGAAAGTGTTGGTGAGTGAGCCCAACGAGGAAGATACGATTGCCATCCTGCGTGGTCTTAAAGAACGCTACGAAGTTCACCATGGCGTCGAGGTCACCGACGGCGCCATTATTGCGGCCGCCAAGTTGTCCCACCGGTATATTGCGGATCGTCAGCTACCGGACAAGGCGATCGATCTGGTGGACGAGGCGGCCAGTCAGATTCGAATGGAAATGGATTCCAAGCCGGAAGCGCTGGATCGTCTTGAACGCCGGCTGATTCAGTTGAAAATTGAGCGGGAGGCGCTCAAGAAAGAGGTTGATGCGGCCTCGAAGAAGCGGTTGTCGGAGCTGTCTGAGGTGATCACCGGTGTCGAGCGCGAGTACGCCGACCTGGAAGAGGTCTGGAATACCGAGAAAGCAGCGCTGCATGGTTCGCAGAAGATCAAAAGCCGACTGGAGCAGGCCCGGATTGATCTGGAAAATGCCCGCCGTGCCGGCGATCTGGGCAAAATGTCGGAGCTGCAATACGGCCAGATCCCCGAACTGGAGCGACAGCTGGATATGGCGAGCCAGGCTGAGATGATGGAAATGAAGCTGCTTCGTAATCGGGTCACCGAGGAGGAGATCGCTGAAATTGTCTCCAAGTGGACTGGCATTCCAATCTCAAAAATGCTCGAGGGCGAGCGTGACAAGCTCATGCGTATGGAAGAGGCGCTGCATGATCGCGTGATCGGTCAGGACGAGGCAGTGGAAGCTGTATCCAATGCGGTTCGGCGCTCCCGGGCCGGGCTTGCCGACCCTCATCGCCCCAACGGCTCGTTCCTGTTTCTGGGGCCGACCGGTGTGGGTAAAACCGAGTTGTGTAAAGCCCTGGCGTCTTTCCTGTTCGACACTGAAGAGGCCATGGTGCGGATTGATATGTCCGAATTTATGGAGAAGCACTCGGTGGCCCGCCTGATCGGGGCGCCTCCGGGCTATGTCGGTTACGAGGAGGGCGGCTATTTGACCGAGGCCGTGCGCCGACGCCCGTATTCCGTTCTGCTGTTGGATGAAGTTGAGAAAGCCCATCCGGATGTTTTCAATATTTTGCTGCAGGTCCTGGAAGATGGGCGGTTAACGGACGGGCAAGGCCGCACGGTGGATTTCAGAAATACCGTGATCGTTATGACGTCAAATCTGGGGTCGGATATCATCCAGCAAAAAGCGGGTGAGGAAAATTATGAGTCAATGAAGTCAGCGGTTATGGAAGTAGTGGGCACTCACTTCCGGCCGGAGTTTATCAACCGCGTCGATGAAGTGGTGGTCTTTCACCCGCTGGCAAAAAGCCAGATTCAGGGGATTGCCCGGGTTCAGGTCGACATTCTTGGTAAGCGGCTGAAAGAACAGGACATGGCATTGTCGCTGGATGACGCCGCAATGGAGTTGTTGGCGGCCGTTGGCTACGATCCGGTGTATGGGGCGCGCCCGCTGAAACGGGCGATTCAGCGAATGATTGAAAATCCGCTGGCGCAGCGGTTACTTCGAGGGGACTTTGTCTCCGGTGATACGGTGATAGGCCAGGTGAAAGACGGCGCCTTGGTGTTCAGTAAAGCCTGACTACGTAATGAAGAGGCGTGCAGGGCCCGATGAGGCCCTGCCTTGCTAACGCATGGAGCCCGGATACGCTTCAGTTGCCACAGTTGGCTTCGGCAATGTCCTCAAACTGTTCGCGCTTTTCTGCGATTTCTTCATCAGTCAGGAAGCGCTCCTCACCATCTTCCTGCACTTTAATCCGGCTTCCGCTGCTTATCAGGCTAAGATTACTCGTCGCAGTCTGGCAGTTAGCCGAACGCTGTTTCTGGCGGGCTTCCTCTGCCGCAGTCATCGCCTCACTCTCGGCTGCTTCAGCTTGCTGTTCGTTAATCTGCCTGACCCGTTCCTGAGGGCTTGCCCGGTCGGAACTGGATTGTCGGCCGGTCCGGATGCTGATGGATTCGGATTGTTGGCCGATTGGCTGGCGATCGCCGAAGTGGGTGACGCCTTCTTCATCCGTCCACTTGTAAACAGACTGGGCCGAAACGAAAGCCGTAGCGATGATTAAGGATAAGGCGAGAGCGAGGATCTTTTTATTCATACCTGTACTCTTTTTATGCGTGTTGTACGTGATTATGCGTGTTGTACGTGAGGCCAATGTCAAGACGGGCCGGTCTTCAAGAGGGTCAGACTTCATTCTTTTAACGGTCATTCATTTGCTAAGCCTAAGGTTATCTTGTCATTTGTAAAGATAACTTTCGCGTGTCTGGTTCAAATCTTTGACTGTAAACCCCTGACCAGAGCATGGCAGGTCGTTAGTCCGGTAAGGCACAGAATCCGGTCACGGCTATTGACAGGGAGTTTCGCCCTGTCAAAATTACCCGTTACCTGAAGACTGGGGTCAATACGGCAGGCAATCCCGTGCAAGTAGCCCCCGTCAGCAACCACACTGAACGCCCCCGCGAGATAAATCGCGGACTGGCCGTTATGCGTCACAGAGCGCACGGCCCGTTGATTGGCCTTTCTCCGCAACCCTCAGGAGGGCGGCCGGCCAGGAGACAACCTCTTTTTACCAGTGTGGCGGAGCATCCGATCCGGCTTTCATAAGAAGTCCGGTATCTGGATAAGCAGGCACCCGGCCGGGCGCATCCCGGCTCATTCACTCGTAGAAGAGGGTAGAACATGGAGTTATTATCTGGCGCTGAAATGCTGATTCGGTCCTTGAAAGACGAAGGCATCGAATACGTATACGGTTATCCCGGCGGCGCAGCTTTGCACATTTATGACGCGCTTTTCAGACAAGACGACGTCAAACATATTCTGGTACGGCACGAGCAGGCCGCCGTGCATATGGCCGATGGTTATGCGCGGGCATCTGGCAAGCCGGGCACCGTTCTGGTTACGTCTGGCCCCGGGGCTACCAATACCATCACTGGCATCGCCACGGCGTTCATGGATTCCATCCCCATGGTCGTGCTGTGTGGGCAGGTAGCGTCAACGCTCATCGGCGAAGACGCTTTTCAGGAAACCGACATGATCGGGGTGTCTCGGCCGGTCGTGAAGCACAATCTGAGCGTTCGTCACCCGAAAGACATTGCTGAGATTATTCGAAAGGCTTACTACATTGCCTCAACGGGTCGTCCGGGGCCTGTGGTTGTTGATATTCCGAAGGATATGACCACCCCCAACGAGCGGTACGAGTACAACTTCCCGAAAAAGGTGAAACTGCGCTCCTACAACCCGGCGATCCGTGGGCATGCAGGGCAGATCAAGAAAGCGGTTGATATGTTGATGGCCGCTAAGCGGCCGATAATCTACGCCGGCGGTGGTGTGATCCTGGGTAAAGCGTCTGATCAGCTGACAGAGCTTGTCAGAATGCTTGGCTACCCAATTACCAACACCATCATGGGCATTGGTTGTTATCCGGCGTCGGACAAGCAGCATCTTGGCTGGCTTGGCATGCACGGCACTTACGAGTCGAACATGGCGATGCATCACGCCGACCTGATTCTGTGTGTTGGTGCGCGGTTTGACGACCGGGTAACCAACGCCACGGAAAAATTCTGTCCAGGCGCGCGGATTGTCCACATCGATATTGATCCGGCTTCAATCTCCAAAACCATTGATGCGGACGTGCCGATCGTTGGCCCGGTTGATGCGGTGTTGAAGGAAATGATCACGCTGGTCAAAGAAAGCCAGGAGAAGCCTGATGCCGGCGCCATTGAATCCTGGTGGAAGCAGATTGACGAGTGGCGTGCATTTCACGGCATGCGGTATGAAACCAGTGACGACACTATAAAGCCTCAGGAAGTGGTAGAAGCTCTCTGGCGTCTGACCAAAGGCGAGGCCTACGTGACGACGGATGTAGGGCAGCATCAGATGTTTGCGGCCCAATACTACAAGTTCGATCGTCCCAATCGCTGGATCAACTCCGGTGGTCTTGGAACCATGGGGTTCGGTTTGCCGGCCGCCATGGGGGTCAAGCTTAACTACCCTGACGACGAAGTACTCTGCATCACCGGAGAAGGCAGCATTCAGATGAACATTCAGGAGCTGTCGACCTGCAAGCAGTACAACCTGCCGGTAAAAATTATCAATCTCAACAATCAGGCGTTGGGAATGGTCAAGCAATGGCAGGACATGAATTACGAGTCCCGCCATGCCGAGTCTTACATGGGCTCGCTGCCGGACTTTATCAAGTTGGCAGAGGCCTATGGTCACGTCGGTGTCAGGATTGATAAAAAGGAAGAGTTGGAATCCAAGCTTAAAGAAGTTCTGGCGATGAAAGATGACCTGGTGTTCGTGGATATTTACGTCGATCGTTTTGAGCATGTGTATCCCATGCAGGTGGCTCGGGGCGCGATGAAAGATATGTGGCTCAGCAAGACGGAGAGGGTCTGATAATGCGTCGAATCATCTCTGTTCTGCTGGAAAACGAGCCCGGTGCATTGTCGCGGGTTGTGGGCCTGTTTTCACAGCGCAACTACAACATCGAAACCCTGACGGTTGCGCCGACCGAGGACGAGACCCTGTCGAGGCTCACGGTGACAACCAGCGGTTCTGACAAGGTCATTGAGCAGATTACCAAGCAGCTCAATAAACTGATTGAAGTCGTGAAGCTGGTGGACCTTACGGAAGGTGCACACGTTGAACGGGAACTGATGTTGGTGAAGCTCAAGGCCACAGGTTCCCAGCGCGCCGAAATCAAGCGCACCGTTGATATTTTTCGCGGCCAGATTGTTGACGTAACCAGTTCCGTTTACACGGTTCAGCTGGCTGGTGACAGCGAAAAGCTCGATGGCTTCATTCAGGCGATCGGCACCTCCGGCGTACTGGAAGTCGTGCGTTCAGGGGTGTCTGGTATTGCCCGCGGCGAAAAAGTACTGAGCCTTTAACAGGCGCCACCAATATTTTGTACAATCGCGGCCCATTGAAGGTCCAAACAAAACACAGAGGTTTATATGCAGGTTTACTACGATAAGGATTGCGATCTTTCCATCATTCAGGGTAAGAAAGTTGCCATCATCGGTTTCGGGTCTCAGGGGCATGCCCATGCCTGTAACCTGAAAGAGTCCGGCGTTGACGTGACCGTTGGCCTGCGCCCCGGGTCTTCTTCTATTGCCAAGGCCGAGGCCTATGGTCTCAAGACCAACGATGTTCCGGCAGCGGTTGCCGCTGCAGACGTTGTGATGGTTCTGACCCCTGACGAATTTCAGTCCCAGCTGTATACCGCTGAAATTGAGCCGAACCTGAAGCAGGGTGCGACCTTGGCGTTTGCGCACGGTTTTGCCATTCACTATAACCAGATCGTGCCACGTAAAGATCTGGACGTCATTATGATCGCACCTAAAGCGCCGGGGCACACCGTGCGTACCGAGTTCACCCGTGGCGGCGGTATTCCCGACCTGATTGCCATTTTCCAGGATGCTTCCGGGTCGGCGAAAAACCTTGCGCTGTCCTACGCGAGCGGCATCGGCGGCGGCCGCACCGGCATCATCGAAACCACATTCAAGGACGAGACCGAAACCGACCTGTTCGGTGAGCAGGCGGTTCTTTGTGGTGGCACCGTTGAGCTGGTCAAGGCGGCATTCGAGACACTGGTAGACGCCGGTTACGAGCCCGAGATGGCCTATTTCGAGTGCTTGCACGAGCTCAAGCTGATCGTGGACCTTATGTACGAGGGCGGCATCGCCAACATGAACTACTCCATTTCCAATAATGCGGAATACGGTGAGTACGTGACTGGCCCGGAAATCATCAACGAGCAATCCCGCGAAGCCATGCGCAACGCGCTGAAGCGCATCCAGACTGGCGAATATGCCAAGATGTTCATCCAGGAAGGCAGCAGCAACTACCCGTCCATGACGGCCCGTCGCCGCATTAATGCCGAGCATCAGATCGAGACCGTAGGCGAAAAGCTGCGTTCCATGATGCCCTGGATCTCCGCAAACAAGATTGTTGATAAAGCGAAAAACTGATTTTATTGGCGGAGTCCGATGACAGAGCGCGGCCCTAGTGGCCGCGTTTTTCGTATATACTCGCCACAAATGCTATCCGGAGTAATTGAGGATGAGTGAGCAAAAACAAGAGTCCAGCTCAGAGCCAGTGTCCAGGCCTGATTGCAAATTTGATGTTGAACCAGGCGAGGTTGTGGAAGAAGAGCTGGTGGAAGGGGCACCCGTGCGTCGTAAGGGTATCTACCTCTTGCCCAACGCACTGACGACGGCATCGCTGTTTTCGGGCTTTTACGCCATTGTGTCCGCAGCCAATGGCGTTTTTGACAATGCCGCTATTGCGATCTTTGTATCAATGATTCTTGATGGGCTGGACGGCCGGGTTGCAAGGCTGACCAACACCCAGAGCAAATTTGGAGAAGAGTACGATAGCCTGGCGGATATGGTGGCGTTTGGTGTTGCTCCGGGTCTGGTGGCCTTTTTCTGGTCATTGAACAACCTGGGTCAGTTTGGCTGGGCAATCACCTTTATATTTGTCGCCGGTGCGGCGTTGCGTCTGGCGCGATTCAATACCCAGATCGGTTCCGTCGACAAAAAGTTTTTTGTAGGTCTGGCCAGCCCGGCAGCCGCTGCCTGTGTGGCAGGCCTTGTGTGGTGTTTTCATGAGTTCGAGCCAGCGCTCTGGCTGACAACAATTACCATTATTGTGGTTGGGGGCTGCGGTGTACTGATGGTCAGCAACATACTGTACAAGAGCTTCAAGGACCTTGATCTTCGCGGCAGGGTTCCGTTTGCCGCGATTCTGCTTGTGGTATTGATATTGGTGATTGTCGCGCTTGATCCGGCAACCGTCCTGTTTATCGGTTTCCTTGCTTACGCGTTGTCCGGGCCATTATTTGCGTTGTTTCGCAGGTCCAGGAAGCCGATTGCAGCAGAGGCTAAAAAATAACCGGTTTTCCCGCAAGTTGTATGCCGATTGATCGATTTGTAGGTGTAAGGCGAAGGAAAAAAGACAATTGATGTAACGTCGTTGACACAGGCCGATTGGTCTGTAGAATGCCGGATCTCTTAAGGGAAGCGCAGCGAAACGCCACGCCAACCGGATAGAGACCGTGTGTTTGAGGGAAGTGGTGATAAGGCATTCCCCGGGTTCAAATAACGGTTGACAAGATCAAGATTCGCTGTAGAATACGCGGCCTTGATCAGGGAACGGAGACGCTCCCACTGCTCTTTAAAAAGTTAACCAAGTAATTCGTGTGGGCGCTGGCCGAGGTATTTCGGATATGAAATATCAGGACA
>Ga0307958_1000673_pt1 | contig 17669 bp, 12 predicted proteins | sample OrgLakmetagen492_FD_201826 | JGI IMG/M metagenome (GOLD analysis project Ga0307958, IMG submission 201826) | Saline water microbial communities from Organic Lake, Antarctica - #492 | ecosystem: Environmental > Aquatic > Non-marine Saline and Alkaline > Saline | place: Antarctica: Organic Lake... | reverse complement strand
TCGAAAGAAACCAGATATAGAGCTGTTGTACATTACATTACACTCACTTTTTACGTAGTTTGAGAAAAGTTAGCGCAATATATAAGGTTTCAAAATCATCGTTGCAACGGTGGACTTCCCAAGATCTGAATGTTGTTCATGCTAAAAGACGCAGAAGATCGATATTTCAAAAGGTTGAGTCTATCATGAAAGATACGATTCGGTCAAACCCATTCATTACGCTTCATGATTTATCACATCACATCTCCCATGAGTGCAATATCACGTCATCTAGACAAACCATGGGACGTTGCAGGCAAAACTGTGGATTTGTTCGTAAGAAAGTTACACGAGTCGTAGATGTATCTGCCGACACCACTCATGCTACGCGAGTTGATGATTTTTGTGACAGACATGTACAAAAATCAATTTCAGGTAATATCGTCTGTATTGATGAAGCGGGGTTTGTCGTGGGAGATCATCATAGATATGGCTATATATCCAAAGGACAGAGACTAAAGATTCTGTCAGGGCGCACTTTACGACGTTCAAAACTCACACCGATCTTGGCGATAAGTGAACACGGTATAATTGATTATCAGATTTTGTCACACAGCTGTAAAAAAGACGATTTCGTAAAGTTTGTGAAAGAACTGGTTATTCCAGCAGGGACTACGCTACTCATGGATAATATACCGTTTCACCACTCGAAGGAAACGAAGGAAGCGGTGGAAGATTTGGGATGCAATCTTTTATTTATTCCTCCTTACAGTCCAAAATTTAATGCTATAGAAAATGTATTCGGTGTCATAAAAGGTAATTATAGATCGCGTTGTCCTCCGTCACCATCTCTCCGACATGATTATGTTCAGTTGATGGAAAGTGTATTACAAGACTTTATGGACACCGATTTTACTCGGTATTTTCATAGAGCGCTTGGATTTTCGTTGCGTCATTTACAAGGACATCCATTTGTTAATTACGAGGGCTGAACCCCAGTCTGTTAAGTACCGTATGTTTGCATGTCGAAATGCAATTTACTTGAGAGTTCCTCGCGTTCATTTGATCTCGCTGAAAATATAGACTAACGTGTATGTGCAAGATGAGGTCATGCCTAAAACACAGAAACGGAGATCATGCCCTTCAAAACAGGAGACAGGAGACGTCATCGCGGATGACGATGATGAAGTCGCGCAGCGCATAGCGATCGCACAATACACAATACCTGCCAAGTCCAATAAATCATCTCTTGCGATAAAAGTCGTCAAACTAAAACACGGAACTCTCATAGGCGTCAACCGGTTCAATCCATTTAATGGATTGAATAGGATGAAATGACCACCGTCATTTGATTATAACCACTATGGTGCGGTGTAGACGTTATAATGGGGTCACCAATATACACGATGAACAATCAAATAAAGTGGCCAATAGTTGCGATTCGAAAGGTCTGCCTGATCTAGGAAATTCCTTTGACCGAGGTTCTATAACCTCTCCATCGTTGTCCCATTTTAAATGAGCGCAAGTGTAATCACCGATCTTTCGTGAATATGTCCAGGATCGCGATCTTTTTGTGGAGTGGAGTGGCTGGACATAAAAACCCGTGTTCTCTGCAGCATTCACGAATGAACATCTCCTCTGCTGCACCAGACTACGTCCGACTAAACAGAAGCGTTGGTCACGCCGATGATTTCGTGGCCTATACCATCACCCGTCACGAAGCGAACAAAAATGCGCTCGACCAGGAGCTCGATCGAGCCGCGCAGGAGTCCAAAGAAAGGCGTCACCTCGAAGCTCTGCCGTCCGTAGAGCGCGTCAGCCGCGCGATTTACGACAAGTTCATAACAAAGATGGAGACACAAGAGCTTTCTGACAAGATCTTTGACGGGACCAAGTGGACGAGGACAGACAAGTGCGTTTACCGCGTCCGACACATGTGCCTATTCGAAAAAAGTTGTAGGCTCTACACGAAGGACATTGAACTGAAAGTCGCGAGCATCTTGCGAGAAGATCACGACGTCGTAGCTACTGTAACGATCGAAGGCTTGTTTAACGAGGAACAGCGTATGATCATCTTCGGTTTGAGTGCGCTATTGTCGTTTGTTGTCACCGTGACGTTGGCGTGTAGTATGAGACAGTCGATTGATCCAGAAGACGGGTTCGGGGTGTTTTTGGTCGTGGCGGTTTTTTTTTATCTAGGGGCTATGATGGCCGGAGTAATGATGTGTTTGTCGGCAGTGGGATGGTACCTCGATACTCGTGTATTACTCGTAAACATCAGTATACCGAAGTAATGAGAATGGGGCTTCTGCTTCTCGCGCTCTCTCATACATGTATAAGAACATCCACACGTCAATGGCTTACGTCGTCCTCGAAATCTGATTCGGTTCCATACCGGCCATGCCTCCCCACTATATTCGTGCCATTCACATCTAAATTTATCGCTTCCATCATTTCTTCAAACGATGCAAAATTCGGTGAGGACTGTCGGAATTGGTGGACTAAGTTGTCTACCTCCCGTTGTTTCTTTACTTCTGCTCGATTTTCATGTTGCCGATTCTCGACATGTGTGCGCTCTCTTTTTTGATTATATCGGTCTTGTGTAGACCTATGAACAAAACATTCGAGATCATTGACAAAGTCATCGTCATTCACCTGTTCGTCCATTCCCGCCTTCATTGCGCCGACCGTCCACGCGTATTTATTTCGCATTATTTTATCGTTTCGCCCGACCATGGCGAACTGGCGGTCGCGATGACAGGGTACGTCCTTTCGACGGATCGATGACGGTGTGCGGGTGCTCAGAAGATCGGGGTTACTCCTCACCGCGATATCGAATGCGACTAAGTTGGAACGACTAGTCGTCCACTCACCGTCATCGGAACAGTCATTTTCGTCTTCCGTATATGGAGTCTCTGTGTGGCGTCTGTTCGTAGGATCGAACAACTCAGAATTCATCTCAATGACACGATCAAATCATCGGTACGGCGGCGGGTTACACCTCGGCATTGCGGCTGTGAACGAGCCTGTAAATCGCCACAATCCCCCAATTTTTTTCGGTGGAAATTGACAAGCTACTTACTACCAGATCCCCGAGAATCTGTCCTCCTCATTTGTCTCGGACTACTTGCGGAAAGAGTCAAAGAGGCGACGGAGTCACCTAAACAGGTTATCACGCTTTTGAAAAAAAATCAAAACGAGCGCACAAAATTGGAGCAGTACAGTGTTGAACGAGAGTGAGTGTCGAACGTTACATTCAGCACACATCGGATAATAACGCCTCTCCTACGACGGTCCTGATGATGTGATTCGTCAAATTTTTCGATCCGTCGTCAAAATACCCCTTTTTGTCAAGGCGACAACCCATCGCATCACCACCACCAGGAGGATTGTTGTCAAAGTAATCTTCGTTGTGTACGCCCACCAGCATCTCCACGGTACGACGGATGTCCATCGAATCTTGTTCGCTATTCCCTCTCGGTCGAGCAGGGGATGCGCCCCGGTAGGCCATGTCTGTGCCTTCCTTACTCAATTCATCGATGACACTGAGCCTTTTGGCATACTTTCGAATAGGGTGCTTCGCCATCTATCTCGACGAGTCACAGAAGCTGCCTCTCTTGTATGTTCGTTAAGCGATCGAACGATAGTTGTTCACGAATAGACAACCAGGTAGCACACCCTGTGTCTCAAATTTTTTTGGGATGGGCTTCTGCGAAGAAAGGCTCCCCGATCACCAATCGTACGTCTTGCGGACGAGGTTCACGACATACCACAGCGTGGGAATCAGAACGAGGGCTCCACTGAATCCGTACAAAATCGTGAACTGACTGGTCACGATGAGGCCGATGAGGATGGCGACCACCACGATGTACGCCGCTACGGTCGCCCAGAATATCCAGGACTGGCGGCGGGCCTCCCGCTGCAGCTCGCCGTGGTTGTGCATCATGACCAGGAGGTTCTGCTTCCGGCGCTCCAGTTGCGCGTTGATCTGGAACAGGCGCATGGACGCGTCCTTGGTTTTCTGTGACTTGTCCGAGACCTGGTTCTTCCACTCCGGGAACTTCTCCTTCCGGCGCGTCACGAACTCCTTGTTGATCGTGTCCGTGATCCCGTAGGACAGGTCTGACAGGTACGTCATGTCCTCCAGGGAGCTGTCGGTCCGTACCAGGTACTGTTGCATGTGGTCCAACGAGTCAAACACGACACGGAACATCGCGAGCTTGGCATACTGTGACTCCTGGTAGTTGGGATTGAAGCTGTTGCCGCTCGCATTCCAGTCCCCCCCGGGGATGAAGCTCGCCAAGAAACGCATCACAAACCATGGCTTTAGCATGACGAACAACATGTGACGGTTCGTGTCGTCGAAGACTGCATGTGCAGGACCGCTGAACTCGACTTCCTTGTCGTACACATCACGCATCTTTTTCAAGAAGGGAGATATCGACGTGATATAGTCACCGCGGTCGTCGCGTGCGGGCACCTTGTCTTCGAACACCTTCACGGCCTGCTCCAACTGCGCGTCCAAGTTGGATCCCATGCTGTAGTTCAGCTGGTGTAGTTGCTGCTTGTACACCGCCAAGCAGGCGGCTTCCGTCATCTTCAGCAGGTCCTCGACGTCGATGGGCGTCTTGTCGACCGAGATGCGATCCCTGTAGTAGGCCTCTAACGCGTCACGCACCTCTCCCACGCTGTTCTCGTCGCCTCCCTCTTGCAGGGACCTCCTGTCAGTCGAGGACAGAGGAATCCGACGAAACACCGGAAGATCGAAATCTGTCATGGTGTCCCATTCGGCCTCGTTTGTCACGCGGTTATAGGCCATCAGGTCGTATAATCCGCTCTGCTGCGCGGAGTCAATGCCTTCCTTCCCGTTCACGAAATTCATGACATCCGCGTTCAATCGCTCGGTGTTTTTGTTCTCGGTCGTGACCATATTCGTATATTTCTTATAAGTCCGTACGGGGGTGTATTAATAATCCGATACATTTTATTACGAATTTACAAATGCGGTTCCGACCTGAGTGAGAGATACCGCAGCACGCAAAGACATTCGACGGGGGAGTGGGTCGATCCTCGAACGAAAGCAGATGCTGTAAAAAAAATTGTCATCAGAAGCCAGTCCCTCATGTGTTACAACTGTCGTATCGAGTTCCGCAATACCGCCTACATTCGAGATCTACATCCCTGGCAAAATGGAGGCATTGCGTCAATGTCGGGACTTCGTCTGTCCTGCACGCGTAGATGAAATGCTTAACGCACGGTATCAGGCGATCCTTCAGGAAAGGACTCGCGTCGACAAGTATTAACCTGTCGATGATGACGGTGATAACATCGGACATATCTACGATCGAACGGATTTTCGCCTCCTCTCTCCTCTCTCTCTCCGAAGTCGCCCGTTCACTATCCTTCTTACTCCACGAGTGCCCCTTCTGGACGCCCAAAAAGACGCGCGGCTTCAGAAAAACGTCATCGTTCATGACGAATATGTTGCTTTCTGCAATCCGAGGGAAGTACACGAGGGAGCCCGCACTCATCTCCTTCTCCACTAAGCGAATGAAGTCGACGGTTTCCTCGATCAACGCTGCCATCAGGTTCAGGAGCCACGGGGCGTACGCGGACGTTCTGTCGGGAAAACGATCGTCTTCAAAGTAATTACAGTAATCGTTCAAATAGTTCAACAGCTCCCTCCCGTGCTTCCTGTATGTGACAACGAAGGTGTTGCCTCTGGGTACGTTATTCATCATCCAGGAAGAGGAGGGAAAGAAGGGCTGGAACAAAGGTTCCCAGACCTCCTGCGCGTCGACCTTCTCCGAGTGTTTCACGAAATTCGACAAGCTGAAAGGGGTATCGATCACCTTCGGGGAGGACATCCTGTTATTCTGCTTGTGGTATTTTTCCAAGGCGTCCGCCAGGGAGTACCCCCAAATGATGTTTTTCTTGTACGGAACCATCATGTACTCGTTCGATGTTGCCACTTTCGCGAAGTAGTACAGCGAATTGTTTTGCGACAGATTCTGGACGCTCGCATAAGGGGACTCAGGGTCGTAACACTCGGACTCGGACTCGGACTCGACTCTGACTTGAGCCATGATTCAATTTAATTTTTGTTTGTGGCCGTTGTCGCTTGGCAGGGATGACATGATCAATTTTTTTAACAACAGCATCACCGCTTCTCCAAAGCCGTGACACGCTCTGATAGCCGCGCGTTGTCCGCCGCCATCTCCTTGATGCCCTCCGTCAGGAGCGCGACCATGTTGGCGTAACACACGCTGTACAACCCGGTCTTGGCGGCGTCCAAACGCACCACCTCCGGCACCACCTCCAACACCTCCTGCGCCACGAAACCGATGAGATCGCGCTCGCTACTTTTGTTGTTGGTGGTGGTACGTTGCTGCAGCAGCTTCTTGTCGTGTCCATCGTAATCCGACCTGTTGTACACGTACCCTTTCAGACGACGGACCTTATCCAACGCCCCCTGAATCGGGCGGAGGTTGGTTTTGATGCGGGCGTCGGACATGCTGTTCACCTCGCCCGTCACCGTGACGTCACCGTCCACGTTCAGGTCGCGGTCCACGTCCACGCTCAGGCCGTTCACGCGCAGCACGTCCAGGCCGCCGGGATTTACGCGCAGGTCGCCGCGAATGTTCGCGTCCGCGTCCACGCTCAGGTTGCTCTTCACGTCCAGGTCGCGGCACACCCGGACGAATTCGTTCGTGACGGACGCCGCCAGGAACCCCTCGAGCGTCACGGACAAATCACCCGAAATGTCCGTCGCTCCTCCGACACTCAACGATCCCTCCGCCTCAATGTCCCGACTCACCTTGACGCCGCCGTCAGTGACCGCGAAAGCCTCCGAAGAAGAGGAAGAGGGACGCACGCTCAGGTCCCCGCGCAGGTCGCTGATGCCGCGGACCGTCACGTTGCACGACGTGTCCAGACGACGGTGCAGGCGCACCTCCGCCTCGCGCACCTCTAACGAAGGCGTTCCCTGGTGCCTCACCGTGAGATTGCCGGAGACGTCGGCGGCGCCTATCAGGCGCAACGGGCGGTTCATTTCCACCTCGTCGCCGTCCACCGCCAGCACCTCGAACCCGCCCGGCGCGACGCTCAGGTCTCCGCGCAGCGTCGAGTTCCCGGAATCCACCAAAAACGCAGCGTCGGACACGCGGAGATCGCGGCCGCTGACCTGGACGCGGTCCGCGTCGATGGCGAAGCCCACGTTCTCGTCCGGACCCACCGTGAACTCCCCCGACAACGTCGCGTCTCCCGCCACCGCCAGGTTGCTGGCCACGTTCACGCCGCGCCGTAGCTCGATGTTCGAGGCGCTCGCCGAAAAGGCGCGCCCGCCTTGGGCCGTGTCCACCCTGAACAACGACCCTCCCACGAATGATGCATTACCGAGCACATTGAGGTTGCTCGACGCCTCCAAGTCCGCGCCGACCTTGACCCCCTGCGCGGCGTCGACGGTGAGGACGCGCGGAGCGTCGACCCCTCCCGGTCGCACGACCAACGGTCGATACAGGTCCGTGTTACCGTAGACCGCCAGGTTGCTGTCGACGCGCACGTTGCCGGAAACGCCCACGTCACCGCCCTTAACGTCGAGACGTCGGTTCACCTCGACGCGCGTGTCCCGCACGTCCAGCACGGGCACGCCCGCCTGCACCGGGTTGACGCGGAATCGACCGAACACGTCCGTGTTGGAGCTGTAGATGCGCGTCCGGTCCCCTTCGACGTCCAGGTCCTCGCGGATCGTCACTTTGTCGGGGGCAATCGTCATCACGTTCGAGCCGAAGGTAAGGACGGAGTCCGGGCTGTCGAACGCCACGGCTCCGTCCACCCGCAGGTTGCACCGCAGCAACGCGTCCCGGCGGACCTCCAGAGCGGCCGCGTCCAGAACGAGCACTGCGCCGCCTCCCGCCTCGCGCACCGCCAGGTTGCCGCGGACGTCGACGTCGCCCGTCACCTCCGTGTCGCGGTTGATCTCCACGCGGTCGTTGTCCGCGTACAGAGCGCGATCTATCTCGGAGCCGTCGAACGTGCTGACGGTGTTGACGGTCAGAGCGCCGCGGACGAGGACGTCCCGTGACGCATCCACGTTACACTCGGCGTGCAACTCCGCGCGCGCGGTAACGCCCGCCTTCCGACCGTCGTCTACGACGGAGTCAGCGTCTTCTGCTAACACCGAAAAAAGCGGCGTCATTGCCTCCGCATCGTCGAATATTGTGAAGTCCCCGCGCCTCAAGCGCACGCGCCCGGTCGTAACGTCCAGGCTATCGCGCACGACCACGTCGCCTTCCACCTCGAGCATTCCGTCCGATACGGTCAGAGTGGTGGCGTCATTCGAAGAGGAGGGCGACACACGCAAGACGCCGCTAAGGTCCGTGTCTCCGCCGACGATAAGATCATTCTCGATAGTGAATCGATCAGATCTCACCGTTCCCGCGATATCGACGTCTCCGGCGACCGTCAGGTTGCTGCGTACATGCGTGTCACGCCCGATCTTCACATATTCGTCATTCATCTCCAACAGCGGTAGCCCTGATGACGGCGAAGACGCAATCACCTCGAACGCTTCGCTCACCTCGAAACGCGTAGTGTCGTTGGCCACGTCCATGTAGCGTCTCACCGTGACAGCGTCGTCCGTGGCGCTCAGGGAAGCGACGGCGTCTTGCGCGCCAGAGGTCACGACTTCGAACCGCCCTCCGTCGCCACGCACGCTCAACGCGCCGCCTCCCTGGACGGTGAGGTTGCAGCCTTCGCTCACACTCACGTCCCGAGTCGCGTTGATTCCCGAGTCAGTCACGGCCAACGCCGCGTTTTCTCCTGAAGCGACCGGTCGGACCTCGAATGCGCCGCCTGCGACCCGGACGTCTCGCCTGAACAACGCCTGTTCGTCCGTGATCGAGAAAGCGATATCGTTCCCGTTATTTTCGACGGTCGGCGGCCAGGACACCTCGAACTCCCCGTCCCGGATTCGCAAGTCCCCGCCTTGGACGTCAATATTGCATCGGACACTCAGACGACGCGTCGCCTCTATGCCGTCATTTTCGACGGTGAGTATGTCGTTCGAAGAAGAAGCAGAAGAAGCAGCACACCGCACCTTTCCGTAAAATACCGACTCCTCACCCGCGTCGACCGCAAAGACTCCCAGCGTCTTAGCGTCTATCCCCCCGTCTCCGGCCCTGCGCACGCGGAAATACCCCTCTTCGCCGTCACCGAGGTCCACCTCCAGGCCCGCACCGTCCATCACGCGCAGCCGCCGGAACACGTCCACTCCCGCGTCTGAGGTGTCCGATACTACGTTACTCTCGTTGTCTACGCGGAACGTGAAATGCGTCCCGTCGAACACGTCTATCCCCGCGCCCTCCACGCGCCAGTCCAGGTCGCTCGTCACAATTCGTCGACCTGCGCCCCTCTCGACACGAAACGCAGGGCCGCTCCCTCCTTCCGCGTTGTACAAAACGCTCAGGTCGCCGGTCATCGAGGTGTCGCCCACGACGTCCAGATCGCGACGCACGTTCACGCCGCCGACGTCCCGCACGGAAAGAGCGGAATTCGAAGGATTGTCGGTTCCTGTGTATGTGACGTCGAAGGTCCCGTCAGACAACGTCAGATCGGCGTCGACCACGCGCACGTTGCTGTTCATCTCGACCTCGCGGTACGACGTCACGGACTGCGCGTCCACCTCGAACGCGATCGTGCCGCCGGCCTCGACCTTCAGGCCTCCCGTCGCCTGCAAGTCCCCGCCGATCGTCAGGTTGCAGCGCGCCTCCAACCGGCGCGTCACCTCCACCTTGTTGGCCTCCGCCGAGAATACCACTGAGCCGCCGGTGGGATCGACGGTGAGCGAGCCGTGCCGTAAGCGCGTGTCCCCCCTTACACGAACGCCATCGTCCAAAACTGTCTCTCCGAACACGGTCGCGTCGCCGTGCACGGTCAGTCCGTCCGTGATCTCCGCGTTGCTGTCGACGAGCACGGACCGGAACATCGACACCCCCGAATCTTTCACCGTCAATGCGGGCCACGCATTTCCCGCTCCGTCGTCGCCGTTCTTGACCGTCAGTTCCGCGCCTTCCACGAACGTGTCCCGGAAACAGCGCACCTCCTGGGCCGAGGAGCTCGCCGTGAAAATGGGCGTTTCGTCCTCCGTAAAATTCGTCGAGTCAAAGATCGTCAAGTCCCCCGTGACGTCCGCGTTGGATCGCGCGCATAGAAGGACGTTGAGCGTCGTACAAGAATCGTCGACGTACAGAGCCGCGGCGTCGATTTCGACGTCAGGATTATCGTCATCCGGAGAGAAGGCCAGGCTGCCGCCCGTGAACGCCGCGTCCCCCAGGACGCGCACGTTGCTCGTCGCCTCGAATTCGCGCGTCACGCGCACCAGGGAGTCGTCTGCTGATACCGCCGGCGTATCCGAATCTCGAGGCGTCATGCGGAACGTCGGTCCGGTAAAAGCCGCGTCACCGGCCACGGCCACGTTGCAGCTGACGTCCAGTCGACGGTGGATGGCCACCTTCTGGCCGTCGGCCGCGAGGACCAGGTCGCCCGTTCCGCCGCCGGGCGCGGCGAACACGACGAAGTCATCGTAAGTAACCAGCGGCGCGCGCACGTCGAGGCGCGCCCCCACTTGGACGTTGCTGTCCGTCACGCTGAACGTGCCGTCCCGCACCCTGACGTCGCCCTCGAACGCCGCCTCGCGGCTCGCGAACAGCGGGAGGCCCACGTACACGCCTCTTCGAGACTCTTCGTCGTCCACCTCGAACGCCGCTCCATCTACGACATCAGACGAGGATGACGACGGCGTGATCACGCGGAAGCGGCGCCGGACGCGCACGTCCGTGTCTTCGTTCAGCAGGATGTTGGACCCCGCCGCCGCGTACAGCACGGTGTCCCCGGTCTCCTCCGACACGACGTGCAGCTCGCCCTCCAGCTTGGCGTCTGTGACGTTCAGTCGGTTCACCATCGTCATCTCGGAGTTGACGGTGAACTCGCCGTTGACGGTGAACTCGCCGTTGATGACGATCTCTTCGTTGACGCGTAGCGCGCCGTTCATGTTGATCTCGTTGTCGAAGTGCGCGACGCCAGGGATGCGGACGTTAGAGTCGGATATGACCAGGGCCTCGCGCGGGAAATCGTCGCCGCCTTCGCCGTCCGGAGAGGTCTTGGCTCCGATCAGGATCTGTTGCGACGGCAGGTCTGTGTAGATGACGAGGTCGTTCTTCCTAGAGTCAGGGAACACGTCCCCGGCGAATCGCGCCACGAAGATGCTGCTGGTGGTGGTACCCGACATGTGAGTGCGTCCCGTTATACTATTATACTATTCGGTCGACGAAAAAATGGATGGACTCGAGTGTAGGATAACAAAAGCACACGAAAGAAGAGTGACGGAAATTTGTCGTTGACTCAAAAACACATGCGTGAAAATTCGAGGTCAGATCTACTCGACTTTTTACATTGAGGAAAAACCTGGTTGAAAGCCACAATCAATGATACCAAATAAAGGGGGAGGCGACGCGTAAGATACGCTGCAAGACACACACACACACACCCTCCTATCTCATGTCTATCGACGATGACGTCCCGGCTTGGGTCCACTACAACGGCGTCCGGCGCCTGACCGCGGAACTCCGCGCCTTCCAAAAAAAGGACTCCGCGAAAGGCGCTCTGTCGGACACCGGAATACGGGGAGGCGTCGTGCCACACCTCGACGACCTCACGGTCTGGCGGTTCGCGGTGCACGCGTTCCTGCCGCCCGAAGCCGCGGTCAATGCGGACCTGCAGAAACTCCCGTCCGATCGGCGCCACGTGCTGTTCGAGGCCCGATTTCCGTCGGCCTACCCCGCCTCCCCCTTCATGCTCCGGGTCATCTGGCCGAGGTGCGTGCCCTACACCGGACACGTCACCGTCGGAGGGACCGTGTGCCTGGAGCCGCTCACGCCCTCCGGCTGGCGCTCGACCATGACGTTCGAGAACATCGTGCGCGTGGCCCTGTTCGAGATGGTCAACACGCAGGCGGGCAACGCCCTGCGCCTCGACGTGGCGCACGCGTCCGCAGATCAAATGGAGTACGACCTGGGCGAAGCAACGGAGGCGCTCGACAGGTTGATCCTGCGCCACGGATGGCAGGCACCGGCGTCTGTTTCTTCTTCTAGTTCTACTACTACTACGTCACTCGACGAAGACACCGTCGAAGCGGCCTCTTTAGCGGTTCCTCCTCCCCCATCGCGGTTCTGCACGAATGGGGCGACTCTCTCGAAATGGGACGGAGAGGACGCGTACACCCTCGTTTCTGACGTGAACGACATGATACTCGCGTCTGCTGAGCGCAGTATGCACGACGGTGATAGCGCCCTCTACGCCGTGGTCGACGATCCCGGAAGCGTATCCTCCGTGAGCGAGCGGAGGCACCTGCGCCTGGTGTGCCCCGCGGACAGGGCGTACTGGAACGCGCCTCGAATCGCGTTCCAACTCCTCTGGTTCGACAGCGACGACGACATGGTGACGATCAAGCTCGAGGACGGCAGAGGGCGCCTCTTTTCCCTCGACCTGCGCACGCGCGCAAGAGACGCGGACGTCGTCTCTTGGCCTTCGACGGTATCCCCTGACGACATTTGGAACATGCCGGCGCTCATGATGGCGGTCGGAAACATCGTCAGGACTCTGACGCGGACGCTGCCTGATCTGGACGCCGAGCGTATGGCGCGCGCCACCGTCGAGCGCATGAGCGTGGCCATCGAGTCCGCGCCCAGCGGCATCCTCAGCCTTCCCGGCAAGATGGTGTGCGTCGACCCGGAGGCCGACATCGAGGAGCAGCGCGCGCATCTTTTGAACATGGGGATGGCGCCGTCTCCCTTACCGGTCGGTACGAAGCTGAAACCGGCGCGCGTCCTGCGCCGCTTCCTCTGGACCTTCGCGACCCAGGTCGCGTCCTTCGTGGCGCGCCCCGTGTGCATGTGTGCGATATGCGGCTCTCTCGTCGATAAGGCCGCGCTCTCGCCCTCGCTTCGCGACGACCTGGCCCTTTCGTCCGGAGGAATCATCGGACCTTGCGCCAGGCAGCTGTGCAGGCACGCGCACCTGAACAGCAAAGCGCTTCCGCGCGGCCTGCGCCCGCTGTGCGGAGACGCCGCGGCCCGTCGCGCCCTGCTGTTCCTGCTCCGGCTCGCGCTTACGACCGCGACCGCGGCGACCTCTTCCTCTTCCGCTCTGAACGTTCCGCCGGCCAACACGACACGCCCGACCGACGCCAGCGCGCTCCCGCTCCCTGATGTCAAGGACCTGGAACGCGCGCTGGGCGTCATCGTCGATGGTTTAAAACACGATTCTTCGGACGTGTTCAGCCCATCCGATTATGGAGACGAAGAAATAAGGCGAAGAAAACAGGAGAATGCACTCGACGAGTGTGATCAGACGGTCGTTCGAACCATCTGGAACGTCCGGGAGTCGCTGGGCATCCGGCTCAGTCCTTGCCGCCAGGAGGACGTCGCGGATATCGTGGGTCCGGAAGCGGTGGCGTACATGCAGCAGAAGAGCGGAGGCCCCATGATTTACGCGGTGCGCGGCATGACCCCTCTGCGGGCGGCGTTCGAAGACAGGCGACGGATACAAAAGCAGCAAAAGGTGAGTGAGGCGCGTGTTTCACGGGAGTACGGTCGTCAATTGGCTGTCGATCCTGCGCTACGGCATCCGCCCGATGTCCGGCACCAGGTATCAATCGTCCGGAAACGTCTACGGCAACGGTATCTACGTTAGCGACTCCATCGCGACGTCGATGATGTACTCGACCGGAACCATGCAGATCATCGCGGTCTGCGATCTCATCGACGACCCCGCGCTCTATAACACCTTCGACAGCTGCAAGGTGGTAACGGACGCCAGCGCGCTCCTGATCACGCACGTCATCTGCATGTGACCGAGCTGGGTCTGCTGGTGTGTGGTATGATGTGTCTGACTGACGATTTTTCGAGGGTGGAAGATGCGACGGAACTCGATCTCTCCACAGGTCTTTCCTTTCGAAGCGCGGGAATAAATATTGTGTACTATTATACACAACTCGCCGATTGACGATCCTCGCCGACCCCCCCTCTCGACTATATGGCCTTTGAAGACAAAGTATTCCGGGCGAACGTCAAGGCCCTGGCAGAGGCGCTCCAGCCGTACCTTTCTGATATTGGTGATGTTACTGTGAGTGGAAACATATTTACATTGCCTGCCCAAAAGGCGGCTTTGACGGCGTACGTCGTGGCCAAGTGCATCGGCGTCGACGTCGAGTTCGGTGATACTACTGATTACAATTCCACTGATGACAAACTGAAAATAGCAGTCGCCAATAATAAAGTTACAGTTGATGCGGATGATGCAACAAAATTTCTGACAACTTTCACGGAAGCTGTCACTAATAATAAAGATCGAACAGCCAATCTGGCCAAGTTCATCAAAGTCAACACCGGTTTGTTAAAGGGTCAATTACAAAATAATGCAGTTCTGGGCGAGAACAACGCGAGAACAATATTTCCAACCTTGGCCGGCGGCGGCGGCGGCGGACGACGAAGAGGCGCGGCGGCGGCCCCCTCGTCTGCCCGTGCATCGCGCGCCTCTTCGTCCTCCGCCTCCGCCGGCGGTACGGGGACGCAGCGCCGACAGCAACAACCGGCGGCATCATCTCCGTCGTCTCAGTCTCGTCGCACAACCTCCGCAAAGTCAAAGTCGTCCGCTACGGCGCGCGGTGGTGGACCCACCATGCCCGCCTCCTCGCCACAAAAGAAATCTATGACTGGTAGGAAACAAACCGTGCCTCGCACGTCACGCTCTTCATCCTCTTTCGCCGGTTCCTCCAAGAAAATTTAATAAATTTAATCAAGAAAAAAAAATTAATCAAGTTTACGAACCGTTCCCAGTCGAGGCCTTTCTCTTATTTTTTGCGCTGGAGATAGTATAATACTTATGGCGATGAGAAGCCGAATTAAACACGCCGTCGCCTTCTGCGCCTCGCACGTACCGCGCGAGGCCGAGTTCTGGGTCAGCGTATTCATCGTGGCACTGGCCAGCGCCACGCTCCTGGCCTACCGCCGCCTGGACCGACATCAGGGTGCGTCCACCTAGACAGCGACGAGATGCTGACTCCTAGCAAGGTAGACGCTTCGCGTAGAGTCTGGGTTTGCTGACATACACGAAAGGCAGCTTGTCGAAATTTTTGTGTTCGTCATACAGTCGTGCTTATTTTAGAATTGGGACACGTGGAAGATTGTGTGTAGCATATACAACAGGCATCATCCATGATCTCAAAAGATACGAAGTACAGGGCGTCGATGAACGCGGCAGCGACGCCTCGTAGGCCCTCCGGCTTCTTCAGCGCTTCAAAGAGACGCTCCAATAGGTCACGTGACTGGGGTATCGGGAGCGGTCTCATGTCCCGCAGCGCACGCTCCGCGACCTCGCGGGGGTGCACGCTGATCTCGTGATCGACACACACCACGACGGCATCCTTGCCAAACATCTGCGCCGCCGCCGTGCCACCGACGTCGCCTTTGCGCCCCCACCGTGCTCGTCGCGGGTCGGGGTTACACCACGACGTCGAGGGCCCGCAGAGGCGCGGGAAGCTACCACCGGGCTAGGATCCCCGCGCAACTTCCGCCGCACCGCGACGTCGGTCACCACGCACGCCTCGTCCTCGGCCAGCTCCCTGTTCGATATCGGCAGGTCGGCGTCTGGCGCTTCGGGTGCGCAACAAGGAGCGCGCGTGCGTGCACGGCAGCGTCATGCTCGACTCCGCCCTCGACGTGCACAAGAAAAAATTGATCGGTTCTGTACATGCAGTAAGTACGTGTGTATTCAACCTGCGATGTCGTCTACTATAACGACTCCCCTGCTGGCCAGACAGCGCGTGCTGCGCGAAGTCATCAGGCGTGCCGACGAGCGTGCACTTCGGGAGGATGCGGACTACGTACGTTCTGTCCCGCGCTGGGTCCTATCACGCGAAAAAAGAATATACTCCCTGTTCGCCTGGAGGTGGTGGGGGGACGGGGAACGATGCGACGAGGAGCAGCGCCTGCGTTTGGCGCGCATCGTCGAGGCTTGTCGTTCTCTCGACAGTCAGATGCAGGAGCAGCAAGATCGACAGGTCGACGCGATTAACGAGGCGTATTTCGCGGACAAACCTCCCTCATGGCGGGATGCTCACCAGCGCGGCATCGTAGCCGCTCCTGCCAATGCATCTGGCTGCGGTCTCCGCTTGGTGATCCCCAAGGCGTGTACGCTGGACGGCTTGCCTGACGACCCAACGACGCCTCTGGAGCTGCCCCCGTTGGAGATGTTCGTCGACCGAAACTGCCGCTTCCTGTCGTCAGGGGCGGCGGGTCCCGAGGGCCCGCCCTACAAGCTCGTCATCGATCGCTACAAGTCATCCAAGTCGTACGACGACGAAACCATGGCGTGCTTCTCCGCGGACGGACTCATCCAATGCCTCCCTCACGACCCGCGCGTGGATCATCTGGTGCGATTCCTGAAGCTGATATGCGGCAACGACCACGATGAGCATCGCCGCGCGCTGGTCGAAAGGCTGTCTCACTTGCAGGGGACGTGCATGTTCTGCGGACGCAAGCTCAAGACGGCGAGCAGTCTGGAACGCGCCATGGGGCCGACCTGTTTCAAGCGCATGAGCGATCTCGTACGAGCTGCCAGAGCGCCTGGCCCCGGAGGTGATGCGGGACACCACGACCCGGTACGCGGCCGCGTGGAGCGACTCGCGTCGCAGCTGCGTAGCTTCTGCCTGCTGCGCGATGCGGAAGGGGATTCCCTGTCGGCGACGATGGAGGACGTGACGGAACAGCTGAGAAGGCTGCGCGCCCACTCGGACGTGGTGGACTCCGTGGACGAGCTGCTGCGACAGGAGGTCAGAGACGACGAAGAAAGAGGAAAAGAAAACGAGTCCGGTGGCAGCCGTGTTCGGGCCTTCATCGCGTCCACGGCCGTCAGAGCGGGGATCGTGACCTCCTCCTCTTCCTCGTCCGATGACGAGTCCGTCTCGATCGAGCTGGTGCACGACGCGTTGCGGGACGTGGCGCTGTTCTACGCGAGCACGGGGGACGTGTTCAAAACGCCCGACCTGGACGGAATCCTACCGGAGGGTCGCGCACGCCTGGCGGCCTCCTACCTCGTCGCCGACTACCTGGGCATGACGGCGTACAGGAAGCGCGCCCAAGGAGCGCTGATCAGCGAGCATCAGCAAGCCAGAGGATAAAAAGCTGCTAATGAAGATGAGCCGTTTCCGCGACAGGGCGATGCGCTCGATCATGACGACGCAGTGCGTCCACTGTCGTCCGTCCCCTCCGTTATCTCTTTGCACTCAGTCGGACGTGCCGAGCCGGATGTCGCCGTTCAATTTTTCATGGCTATGGATCAAATGCTGTGCGCGGAAGAATTCGCCTCCCGTGCCCACGTCTGCTCGGCCTCGCGGCTGCGAGCGAAGTAGACATCGCACGCGGTCGCTTTGAAACGTTGATACAGTCCGTCCACTCAAAAATGAAACCACCTATTCTCGTCTGCGAAAGTTATATTTTCCTCTTATTTTTTCGATTTCATATTTGGTGCGTCTCACGAACGTTATATCTGACGTACTTGGTATATTAGTACTTAAAGGTACGTCAACAATACTCATGTATACAATGTCATGAATGGACGGCGCTCTTCCTGCA
>Ga0307958_1000582_pt1 | contig 19288 bp, 18 predicted proteins | sample OrgLakmetagen492_FD_201826 | JGI IMG/M metagenome (GOLD analysis project Ga0307958, IMG submission 201826) | Saline water microbial communities from Organic Lake, Antarctica - #492 | ecosystem: Environmental > Aquatic > Non-marine Saline and Alkaline > Saline | place: Antarctica: Organic Lake... | reverse complement strand
GTCGAAGGGACAGATCGTATCGGGGCGGGGATGAGACCCGGAGGGCATTTGACGTCCCGTGTCGTTCGACATACAAAGGTTCTAGGGAGGAAATCATGACACATCACTCACGACTCAATCGCCGTTCGTTTCTTGGCCGCGCGGCCGTCGGGGCACCCGTCGCCGCCGCAAGTTCGCTCGCGGCGCCGGCGGTGCTGGCACAGGCACCGATCGTCCTGCGGATGCAGACATCCTGGGGGGCCGGCAACATCTGGCAGGAATTCGCACAGGATTACGCCGACCGTGTCGAGGAAATGTCGGGCGGCCGGCTGAAAATCGACGTACTGCCGGCGGGTGCCGTCGTGGCGGCATTCCAGGTGCTAGACGCCGTGAATGACGGCGTGATCGACGCGGCGCATTCAGTGCCGGTCTACTGGTACGGCAAGAGCAAGGCGGCGTCGCTGTTCGGCACAGGCCCGGTCTTCGGCGGCTCCGCGACCACCATGCTGAGCTGGTTTTACGAAGGCGGCGGCAAGGCGCTTTATGACGAGTTGACCCAGGATATCATGGGCATGGATGTCGATGGCTATCTCGGCTTTCCGATGTTCGCGCAGCCCTTCGGCTGGTTCAAGGGCGAGGTCGACACCGTCGACGACATCCAGGGCATGAAGTACCGCACCGTGGGTCTTGCGGCGGATCTGCTGCAGAACATGGGCATGTCGGTATCGCAGCTTCCGGGTGGCGAGATCGTGCCGGCGATGGAGCGCGGCGTGATCGACGCGTTCGAGTTCAACAACCCGTCCTCGGACAAGGATTTCGGCGCGCATGACGTGGCCAAGAACTACTACCTTTCTTCGTATCACCAGGCGTCCGAAAGCTTCGAGTTCCTGTTCTCCAAATTCACCATGGAGGATCTGGATCCCGACCTGCGCGCGATCCTGAAATACGGCGTCGAGGCTGCGTCGACCGCCAACACCGCCAAGGCGATGCGCCGGTATTCGGCGGATCTGCAATGGCTGCAGAACGAGGCCGGCGTCACCGTGCACCGGACCTCCGAAGAGATCCTCGCCGCCCAGCTCGAAGCGTGGGACACGCTGATCCCCGAGCTCGAAGAGGATCCGTTCATGAAGAAATGTCTCGACAGCCAGCGCGAATGGGTCGAGCAGGTCACCTATTACGAACTCATGAACTCGCCCGACTATGAGCTTGCCTTCAACCATTACTTCCCGGGCAAACTGAAGCTCTGACAGCGCCGCTAACGCGGACCTGACCAAGGCCCCGGTGCGTGTCGCGCCGGGGCCGATTTTCCAGGAAAGGGGGTGGATGTGCTTGGTTTCATTCAATTCGCCGACAGTCTGTCGGCATGGTTTGGCAAGGCGTTTGCCTGGCTCATCGTCCTTATGGCGGTGGGAACAGGCTACGAGGTCGTGTCGCGCTACGTTTTCGGTGCGCCGACGGCCTGGGCGCTTGACGTGTCGTTCATCATGTACGGATCGCTGTTCATGATGGGCGGGGCCTACACGCTGTCGCGCGGCGGGCATGTACGGGGCGATTTCCTGTACCGGCTGTGGCAGCCACGCAATCAGGCCAAGGTGGATCTGGTTCTCTACATCCTGTTCTTCTTTCCGGGGGTCACCGCGCTGATCATTTCGGGATGGAAATACGCGGCGCGCTCCTGGGCCTATGGCGAGTCGTCGGTCAACAGCCCGGCCGGCGTGCCGATCTACCAGTTCAAGTCTATTATCGTCGCCGCCGGGATCCTGCTGTTCATTCAGGGGCTTGCACAGGTCTGCCGCTGCATCATGGCGATGCGCACCAATGAATGGCTGGCGGCGGATGAGGACGTGTTCGAAACCGAGGATCTGCTTATGAAAAAGGCGTCACAGGCCGAAAAGGACGCGCATCCATGACCGACCCCCAAATCGCCCTGATGATGCTGGGGCTTTTCATCGTGTTCGTGTTTCTGGGCTTTCCGATCGCGTTCACGTTGATGGCCATGGGCATCGGCTTTGGATATTACGCCTATTATGAAGAACGGCGCATGTGGCGGGAGTTCGATCGTCTGGACGAGACGATCGCCACCACATGGGAGCAATGGAGCCTTTATATCAAGGGTTTCTTCGACAACCGGATATTCGATCTGTTCGTGAACCAGACCTTCACGGTGATGTCGAATGAGATCCTGACGGCGGTGCCGCTGTTCTTGTTCATGGGCTATATCGTCGAGCGGTCCAACATCGTGGACAAGCTGTTCAATACGCTCAACATCGCAGCCAGGAACCTGCCCGGCTCGATGGGTGTAGCCGCCCTGATTACCTGTGCGCTGTTTGCCACCGCCACAGGGATCGTGGGTGCCGTGGTGACGCTGATGGGGCTGTTGGCGCTGCCGGCCATGCTCAAGGCGCGCTACAGTCCGTCCTTCGCGAGCGGCATCATCTGTGCGGGCGGCACGCTGGGGATCCTGATCCCGCCCTCGATCATGCTGATCGTCTATGCGGCGGCCTCGAACGTGTCGATCGTGCGGCTTTACGCGGCGGCCCTCCTGCCCGGTCTGACGCTCGTCGGGCTTTACCTCGTCTACGTTGTCGGACGCGCGATCATCCAGCCTTCGGTCGCCCCGAAGCCGACAAAGGGCGAGGTGCCGGACGTGCCGTTCTTCAGGCTGATCCTGATGATCATGACCTCCTTCGTGCCGCTGGCGGTGCTGATCTTCGCGGTGCTGGGGTCGATCCTCCTCGGTCTGGCCACCCCGACCGAGGCCGCCTCCATCGGGGCGCTCGGCGGCATCTTCCTTGCCTTCACCTACCGGGCCATGACATGGCAGCGGATGCGCGAGAGCGTTTATCTGACGGTGCGCACCACGGCGATGGTCTGCTGGCTGTTCGTCGGCTCCTACGTGTTTTCGGCGGTGTTCTCCTATCTGGGGGGCGAGCATGTGATTTCGGAGTTTGTGCAGAGCCTGAACCTCACGCCGCTGATGTTCCTGCTGCTGGCGCAGCTCATCATCTTCCTTCTGGGCTGGCCGCTGGAATGGTCGGAGATCATCATCATCTTCGTGCCGATCTTCCTGCCGCTCCTGCCGCTTTTCGAGGTCGATCCGCTGTTCTTCGGCATCCTCGTTGCGCTGAACCTGCAGACCAGTTTCCTGACGCCACCGATGGCGATGTCGGCCTATTACCTCAAGGGGATCGCGCCTCCGGAAATCAGGCTCACGCAAATCTTCTCGGGCATCCTGCCCTTCCTGTTCTGCGTTCTGGTCTCGATGGCGCTGATGTATATCTACCCGCAGATCGTCTTCTACCTGCCGAATCTGTTCTATGGTTGAGACCGTGGATCTTCTGACACTGGACGCCCGCGCGCTGCGCGAGCGTCTGGCAAGCGGCGCCCTCAAGGCGTTGGAACTGGTCGAGGCCTCGATCGCGCGGATCGAGACACGCGAGCCCGAGGTGCAGGCCTGGGCGTGGTTCGATGCCGATTTCGCCCGCGAGCAGGCGAAAGCGCTTGATATGCACCGTCAGTCCGGGCGCGCCATCGGGCCGCTGCACGGTCTGCCCGTCGCGCTGAAGGACGTCATCGACACGGCGAAAATCCCGACCGAGAACGGGTGCGCGCTGGATGCAGGGCGCGTGCCGATCCGGGATGCGGCCATCGTCGACCGTCTGAAGGCGGCGGGGGCGATCATCATGGGCAAGACGGTCACCACCGAACTGGCCTTCCTGCAGGCCGGGGCGACGCGCAATCCGCACAATCCCGCGCATAGCCCCGGCGGCTCGTCCTCGGGGTCGGCCGCGGCGGTCGCAGACGGGATGGTGCCGCTGGCCGTGGGCACGCAGACCGGCGGATCGGTGATCCGTCCGGCGTCGTTCTGCGGCGTCACCGGATTCAAGCCGAGCTTCGGGGCGATCCCGCGCACCGGTGTCCTGATGCAATCCCCGACGCTCGACACGATGGGGGTGTTCGCCCGCACGCCCGCCGATGCCGCGATGCTCGCGGAGGTTCTGTTCGGCCATGACGCGGGCGACACGGCGACCGCGCTGGCGCCCGCGCCGAAACTGCTGGACATCGCCACGTCGAAACCGCTGGTGAAACCGGTCTTCGCCTTCGTCAAACCGCCCGGCTGGGACGATGCCGACCCCGAGCTGCACGCCGCCTTCGAGGAGCTTTGCGCGGCGCTTGGCGATCAGGTGTTCGAGGTCGCGCTGCCCGACGCCTTCCGTGAGGCGGCGGCAATCCGCGAGCGCATCAATCTCGCAGAGATGGCGCGTTACTATTACCGCTATGCCAAGCAGATGGACGTGCTCGGCCCCCGCACCCAGGAGGCGTTGACAAAGGGCACTGCGATCTCTGCGCGCGACTATCTCGCCGCGCTCGACTGGCCGCAGGTGCTTTATGCCGGGCTGGAGGAAATATTCGAGCGGTGCGACGCGGTCCTCTGCCCCGCCGCGACCGGCCCCGCGCCAGAGGGGCTGGAGTTTACCGGCGACTCGATCTTCAACGGCCTCTGGACGCTGACGGGCGTGCCTGCGGTGACCGTGCCCGCCTTCACCGCCGGGAACGGCCTGCCGATGGGGGTGCAGATGGTCGCCGCGCGCGGCAACGATGCGCGCCTGATGCGCAATGCGAACTGGCTTCAAACCTGGCTGGACAAGGCCAGTGACTGAGAAAGGGATGACGACATGAACAGGCTATTGGCGCTTTTCGCCTTCGCGGTGCTGGCCGCGTTTCTTTATATCCTCGTCAGCGAGATCGGCGAAACCGATCTGCTGTTGGTGACGCTCTTCACGGCCGCGCTTGCGGCCTATGACTTCGTGACCTCCAGCAAGAACAAGCGCTGACCCATGGCCAAGCCTGTGATCTGGATCCCGCGCCGCCTGTCGGAGGCCACGCTCGACCGCGCCCGCCGCGATTACGAGGTGATCGTGACCGAGGACGACACCCCCGGCACAGCCGAGGAGATCGTCGCGATGAGCGGTCGGGTGGATGGCATGATTCCCTGTCATTCCGAGCGCTTCTCGGCCGATGTCGTGGCCCGGCTCGACCCCCGGCTCAAGGTTGTCGCCAATCACTCGGTCGGTGTCGATCACTGCGATCTCGACGCGCTCAAAGCGTCATGGACGTTCTGACGGGGGAAGGGCTAGGCGATTTGGACCTTGCCGCTGTGGCGGTCTTGGCAGTGCCCCTGTGGGCAATTCCTGCCGACCAACGGGCAACCGTCGCACGTCTGTGCGAACACCCATAACGAACTCCGCAAGAGTGCCTCAACTGCCGTCCCTTCGGGGGCGGCTTTTTTGCGCCTACATCGTAGTTATTTATTTAATTGCATTCCTGACCGCGAGACGTAATGCGATGAAACGTGCAAACCAACCTACCACGCCCCAGAACAAAGCAATAAGCACAAACACAATGCTAGGAGCGAAGTGAGGCACGTCACGCACCAGCCAACCTATCACGACGTTTAATACGCCGAATCCTGCGGCCCACATCATCGCACGGCGAAACGAACGAGCAAAAATACCGGACAGAAGCCCGCCAATGCCCCCAATATCAAGCGACATTGCAAGAAATATAACGACTGCGTTCATTGGCTCTTATCCTTTCTGCGCGTTCTACCGAAGCGTCTTCCTATCCTATGAATATCAGGGGCCGCTAAGAAACCGATAACACCGCCGATTACCGCAAACACGATTAGACCCGAAACACCACCGAATGCGCCGACAATACCCGTGCCCGCGCCTAGAAAAGCGCCGATCAATGCACCAACGAATGTCCAAATCAGCCTACCGAACATGCAATGCCCCCTAACTCATTGAAGTGTCTACATGCGTATGCAGCGCGGGCCAATCCCAGAAGCAAGGCTTGGTTATTGTCCGTAAGGGTGTGCCGGGTGCGAAATGCGGTCACGTCTTCGTGAGCGTTCGCGAGGCTTTCAGGTGTTCATGCGCTTGCATTAGAGAATGTATAGAAATCCAGTGTCCTAAAATTCTCTATATAGATCAATAACTTGCAAGGATAAGTGGCAGCCCGTAGGGGAGTCGAACCCCTCTTTCCAGGTTGAAAACCTGGCGTCCTAACCGATAGACGAACGGGCCAGCTGCACATGGGGTGACTAGGCAAAACCCGCGAAGCGCGCAAGAGGGTTTTTGAAAAAACATCCCCGCAGCCGCCGGAAAATCGATGTTGCGTGTCAAATTGCCGGGGCCGCATCCTCGAGCCGCAGCTGAACCGAGCGGCGACCACCCCATGTGTTGATCTCCAGCCGTCCGGCAAGATGAAACCGCGTGCCTTCATGGCCTGCAAGGGCCGGCCCGAGCGGTGTGTCGAAGGCACCGAAGGCAATCGCGTCAAGGCTTGCCCCGAAGCCGTCGGTGATGCGCAGCTTGAGATGGGCGTCGCCCAGTTGCCGCGCGAAGGTGATCTGGCTGTCGGCAAAGACGAAACGCGGCCCCGGCGCGCCTGCGCCGAAGGGGCCCGCCGCCTCGATCTGCTCGATCGCCTCGATGGTGGCCGCACGCGGCGTCAGCAGCCCGTCGAGCCGCAGATCGGCCGGGCCGATGCGATCCGCGCCCTGTTTGGCGAGCAGCTCGGTCAGGCGCGCCATGGCGGGCTCCAGCTGGTCGCGGGCCACGGTCAATCCGGCCGCCATCTTGTGCCCGCCCCCCTTGATCAGCAGGCCCTCGGCCGCAAGCCGCTGGATCGACGCGCCGAGATCGACGCCCGAGACCGAGCGGCCCGATCCCTTGCCTTCGCCGCCGTCCAGACCGATGACGATGGCGGGCCGGTTGAGGCTCTCCTTGAGGCGGCTTGCGACGATGCCGACGACGCCGGGATGCCAGCCTTCGCCCGCCGCCCAGACCAGCGCCGCATCCGATCCGCGCGCCTTGGCCTGTGCCATGGCGTCCTCGCGCACCTGCGCCTCGACCTCGCGCCGTTCGGTGTTCAGAAGGTCGAGCCGTTCGGCCATCGCGCGCGCCTCCTGCGCATTGTCGCAGGCCAGCAGACGTGCGCCGAGATCGGCCTTGCCGATGCGACCGCCGGCATTGACGCGCGGTCCCAGCAGGAACCCGAGGTGATATGCATTGGGGGCCGCATCCATGCGCGCCACATCCGCGAGCGCCACCAGACCGGGGCGTTCACGCCGGGCCATGACATGCAGGCCCTGCCGGACGAAGGCGCGGTTGACGCCGATCAGCGGGGCGACATCGGCCACCGTCGCCAGCGCCACGAGATCGAGGCTGGCCATCAGGTCCGGACCTTCGCGGCCTGCCTCGCGCAACTGACGCCCGGCTTCGACCAGCATCAGAAACACCACCGCCGCCGCACAGAGATGCGCCAAATCGCCGGTCTCGTCCTGCCGGTTGGGGTTCACGACGGCAAGTGCGGGTGGCAGCGTCTCACCGCCCAGATGGTGATCGAGCACGATGACCTCCGCGCCCTTGGCGGCGGCGAGCGCCTCGTGGCTGAGCGTGCCGCAATCCACGCAGACGATCAGGTCATGGCGCGCCGCAAGCTCGGCCATGGCGGGCGGGTTGGGGCCGTAGCCCTCGTCGATCCGGTCGGGGATGTAAAGCGTCGGCTCGGGCGCGCCCATCCGGCGCAGCCAGTCGATCAGAAGGGCTGCGGAGGCCCCGCCATCGACATCGTAATCGGCAAAGATCGCGATGCGCTCCCCGGCCCGGACCGCGCGCAGAAACCGACCTGCTGCACGTTCCATGTCGCGCAGACCGCGCGGGTCGGGCAACAGATCGCGCAGGGTGGGCGCAAGATAGGCCGCGGCGTCACCCGATGCCACGCCAAGCCGGGCAAGCGTCTGGCACAGTGCGCGGGGCAAGGCGCTGCCCTGGGCCATCGCCTCGGCCTGTCGGTCGGTCTCGATCCCCGGCCCGATCCAGCGCCGCCCGGTCAGCGAGCATTCCACGCCGAGAAAGGCCGTCACTGCCCGTATCCCCTTCTTCCTGGTCCAAATACCCCCGGGGGTCGCCAGAGTTGCGCCAATGGTCCGAGCGACACTGGCGACGGGGCAGCGTCCCCGCCTGTCCCGGTCTCAGTCACGCTTGCTGCGATAGATCATCCGCCGCAACGATCCGGTGCGCGAACGCATCAGCACGGTTTCGGTCTCGATATATCCCGGGCGGCGTTTCAGACCCGACACGACAGAGCCGTCGGTGACCCCGGTGGCGGCGATGATCACCTGATCGGTGACCATGTCGTCGCGCGCATAGACGCGGTCGAGATCGGTGATGCCGGCCTTGGCGGCGCGGGCGCGTTCCTCGTCATTGCGGAAGGTCAGCCGTCCCCAGATCTGCCCGCCCATGCATTTGAGCGCCCCGGCCGCCAGAACGCCCTCTGGCGCACCGCCGAGACCCATATACATGTCGATGCCGGTCATCTCGGACTCGGCGCAATGCATCACCGCCGCGATATCGCCATCGGTGATCAGAAAGACGGCCGCGCCCGTGCTGCGCAGATCGTCGATCATCTCCTGATGACGGGGACGTTCGAGCACGCAGACGGTGATATCCGACGGCTTGCAGCCCTTGGCGCGGGCCAGCGCCTCGACCCGCTCGCGCGGGCTCATATCGAGCGAGACGACATCCTTGGGAAAGCCCGGCCCGATCGCCAGCTTGTCCATGTAGACATCGGGGGCGTGCAACATGGTGTGGCGCGGGGCCATGGCGATGATTGTCAGGGCATTGGGCATGGCCTTGGCGGTCAGCGTCGTTCCCTCCAGCGGGTCGAGCGCGATATCCACGCCCGGCCCGTCGCCGGTGCCCACTTCCTCGCCGATATAGAGCATCGGCGCCTCGTCGCGTTCGCCTTCGCCGATGACGACGACGCCCTGGATCGGCAACATGTCGAGCTGTTCGCGCATCGCGTTCACGGCGGCCTGATCCGCCGCCTTCTCGTCCCCGCGTCCGATCAGATCGGCACAGGCCAGTGCCGCCTGTTCGGCCACGCGGGCCAGTCCGAGCGACAGGGTGCGATCGTTGAAATCCGAAGGGTCAGTCATGGCAAATTCCTTTTGAATCAGTGCCTTTTAGAGCCGCGCCGCGGCACGGGCGTTCAGACGGTTTCAATCCGCAAGGCGACCGGGTCGCCCGCCAGCACGTCGAGCCGGCGGATGCCGGTCAGCGCCGTGTCGAGCGCTTCGCGGTTGGTCTTGTGGGTCACGATGAGAACGGGTGCAGTGGTGTTGTCATGGCCATACTGGCGCATCCGGTCGATGGAGATCCCCGCCTCGCCGAGGATCGTGGCGACCTTGGCGAGCGCGCCGGGCGTGTCGAGGATCGACATGCGCAGATAATAGCGGGCGGGTGTCGCGCTTGTCGCGCGCACGCAGGGTTTCAGCGATGTCGCCGGCTGCCCGAAGGTCGACACGCGCGTGCCGCGCGCGATGTCCATCACGTCGCCGAGCACCGCGCTCGCCGTCGGCCCCATGCCGGCGCCCGGGCCGCGCAACACGATCTGGTCCACCTGATCACCTTCCAGCACGACCATGTTGGTGCCGCCCTCGAGCTGCCCGAGCGGGCTGTCGGCGGGCACGAGACACGGCGACATGCGCTGTTCCAGCCCGCGTCCCGTCATCTGCGCGACGCCCAGAAGCTTGATCCGGTACCCCATGTCGCCGGCGCGGCGGATATCGTCGAGCGTGATGCTCTGGATCCCCTCCAGCACGATCCCCTCGAAGTCCACCTGACAGCCAAAGGCGATGGCCGACAGCAGCGCCAGCTTGTGACCCGCGTCGATGCCGCCGACGTCGAGATTGGGGTCGGCTTCGAGAAAGCCCAGCTTGTCGGCCTCCTCGAACAGCGCGTTATAGCCCTGCCCCGTCGCCTGCATGCGCGTCAGGATATAGTTGCAGGTGCCGTTCATCACCCCGACAATGCGGGTGACCTCGTTGCCGGCCAGGCCTTCGGTCAGGGTCTTGACCACCGGGATGCCGCCGGCGACGGCCGCCTCGAAGCGGATGACGCAGCCGGCCTCTTCGGCGGCCGTGGCGAGCGCCTGCCCGTGATGGGCAAGCATCGCCTTGTTGGCCGTCACCACGTCCTTGCCCGCGGCGATGGCGGCCTCTGCGGCGGCCTTGGCCGGGCCATCCGAGCCGCCCATCAACTCGACGAAGACATCCACATCGTCACGCCGCGCAAGGGCTACGGGATCATCCTCCCACGCGTAGTCCGAGATCGTCACACCGCGATCCTTGTCGCGGGTGCGGGCCGAGACGGCGCTGATGGTGATCGGACGCCCGGCGCGCGACGCCAGCAGTTCGGCCTTTTGCTGGACGATTCGCACGACACCTGTGCCGACGGTGCCCAGACCGGCTATGCCGATGCGCAGGGGGGGGGTCATTGCGGTCTCCGATCGTCGCTTTGCCGAGGTTGATCGGGGATGTAACGGGTTCGCATCGGCCTTGCAACGCGCAGTCCGCACGATTGCGCGGTGTTTTTCACCGGACCACGCCGGTTTGCATCCTGTCTCGGGTCGCGTCGTCGATCACCGGCGCGTCGAGCCGCGCCGCGCGGGCGCGCAAACGCGCCGCGCGCGCCTCCGTCGGCGCCGCATCGCGCGCCTCAGCGGAGGGCGGTGGAACGCTCCCGGTGATCCGATCCGCCGGGATCAGCACCGGATAGGCGGCGTCGCGTTGTGTTCGCGCGATGTCGTCGGACAGAGGCGGCACATCGCTGCATCCCGCAAGCGCTGCGATGGCAAGGGCGGCGATCACCGGACGGGATGAGGTGCGCATATGCGTGCTGTCCTCGGGAAACTGGCCTGATGCGGTCATGCCACGGTCGCGTGGTCCGGGCAAGGCCGGGCGCATCGGGGGCTTTGATCTGAACGGATGTTCAGTTAGCCTTGAAGGATGGCGCGCACGCAAGGCTCTCACTCGGATATCACCGGCCCGCGTCTGCGCACCGTCGCACTTGCGCTGTTCGCACGCCACGGTTTTGCCGCCGTGTCGATGCGCCGGATCGCCGGCGAGGTGGGGGTTCAGGCCGGCGCGCTTTACAATTACACGCCGGACAAGCAGACGCTGCTGTTTGATCTGATGCGCGGCCATATGGAGGATTTGCTGGCTGAATGGGACCGGCAGGCCCCAATGGGCGATGCTCTGGAGGCGCTCGAGGCGTTCACGCGCTTTCACATCCGTTTCAACACGCGGCGCGCGGATGCGGTGTTCGTCTCCTACATGGAGTTGCGCAATCTCACGCCGGACAATTTTGCGGTGATCGAGGGGCTGCGGCGCGACTACGAGACGCGTCTGGAGGCGATCCTGCGCCGCGGCGTACAGGAAAAGGTCATGGCCGTGGCCGAACCGCGCATCGCCAGCATGGCGCTGATCGCGATGGTGACGGGGGTGAACACCTGGTTCCGCGAGCGCGGGCGGCTTTCGCTGGCGCAGGTCGAGGCAGTCTATTGGGACATGGTGCGCAAATCGGTGGCGCAGTGATCCGGCGCGGCGGTCCCGACGCGGGACCCTGCCGTGGTGCCGGGCCTGCTGCGGTCTCGCCGACCAACAGAATTTTCAAAAAATTCCGTAGAAGAAAATTTTAAATTTTCTTGTCTGTCTCCACGGCCACTGACGCTGACACTGCCGATTTCAGCCCTGCGCCGCCCAGATATAGGCCGCATAGCCCACCAGCATCGCCACGCCGACGCCGCGCCCGATCACCGGGCGGGTGACCAGAAGAACGCACAGAACCAGCGACACCGCGATCAGCACCGGCAGATCGAAACTCAGGAACCGCGACGCCACCGGGATCGGCGTGATCAGCGCCGTCACCCCGAGAATGCCCAGCAAGTTGAATATGTTCGAGCCGACAATGTTGCCGATGGCGATCTCGGACTGGCGGCGCAGTGCCGCGATCAGCGAGGTCGCAAGCTCTGGCAGCGAGGTGCCGACGGCGACGATGCTGAGGCCGATGAACGCCTCGGATATGCCATAGCCGCGCGCGATCGCGACCGCGCCATCGACCAGAAAGCGCGCGCCCAGCATCAGGGCCACGAGACCGCCCGCCACCCACAAGGCCGAGACCAGCAGAGAGGACGGCGCGGGCACGCCCTCTTCCTCGATCACGGCCACGCCGGGCTTGAGGTACGCCCAGACCAGATAGCCCGCCAGACCGGCCACCAGCAGCGCCCCGGACAGCCGCCCCACCTGCCCGAGATAGAAGATCGGCACCAGCACCAGTGCCGCCGCCATCATCACCGCGGTGTCGCGGCGCAGGGTCGCCCCGATGACCCTGATCGGCCAGACGAGCGCCGAAAGGCCGACGATCAGCAGGATGTTGGCGATGTTCGAGCCCACGATGTTGCCAAGCGCAATGTCCGGCACGCCGCGCCATGCGGCCTCGACCGACACCAGAAGTTCTGGCGTCGAGGTACCGAATCCGACCACCGTCAGACCGATCAGCAGCGGCGGGATCGCCATGCGCCGGGCGATGCCGACACTGCCGCGCACCAGAAATTCACCGCCAAGAAAAAGGCCGGTCAATCCGGCCAGAAGATACAGATAATCCACGCCACTTTCCTTCCGGGGCGGTTGAGTCGCCCCGGAAGGATACATGGTATGCGCACGGACCGGCGTGCAAGACACGCATCGAAATAAAGGCCCGGGCCTCGGCCTCCCCGGAACCTCATGCGCGTGTCGGGGCAGCCCTTGCATGACGGCCCGGTATCACCTTCGCCTCACGGTCAGGTGACCGGCGGGGCGGTTACATCGCGGCGCGCGTCAGCTTAACTTCGGATCACGAGAAACAAAGGAGGTTTTCATGACTGCCGAATACAAGACGGACGCAACGCCCGTGACCGACGATCAGGCCGATGGCCTGGGCAAGGAGTTGCTGGATGGCGCACGCGAAAAACTGGGCTTCGTGCCGAACATGTATCGGGGCATGGCCATCAATCCGGGGCTTTTGTCCACATATCTGCACGGCTACGACCATTTCCGCACGCAGGCCAACTTCACCCCGCCCGAACAGGAGGTGGTGTTTCTGACCGTGTCGCTGGCCAATGGCTGCGATTATTGCATGGCGGCGCATTCGATGCTGGCGCTCAACGTCTCGAAGCTGTCCGAAGATCACACGCAGGCGCTGCGCGACGGCAAGTCGCTCGATGATCCCAAGCTGGAGGCGCTGCGCGGGTTCACCCATCACATGTGGCAGACGCGCGGCCTGCCGAGCAAGGCCGAGGCCGAGGCGTTCAAGGCGGCGGGCTATTCAGACCAGCACGTGCTGGAGATCATTCTGGCGCTCGCCGTCAAGACGATCAGCAACTACGCCAACCACGTGAACCACACCGAGGTGGACGATGCGTTCGCCCCCTATGCGGTGGACAAGACCGTGAAAGCCGCCTGATCCGGATCAGGCGCTGTCCTCGGTGCCTGCGTCCCGGCTGACATCATCCGGGGCGTCACCGGCTGCGCAGAACAGCTCGTAGACCACTTCGAGCACGCGGCGCGGCCGCTCGTCGGCAAGGCTGTAATAGATGGCCTTGCCCTCGCGGCGGGTGGTCACCAGCCCTTCAAGCCGCAGGCGCGACAATTGCTGCGACACCGCGGCCTGCCGGGCCGACAGAAGCGTTTCCAGCTCGGTCACCGATTTCTCGCCCGACACCAGATGGCACAGGATCAGCAACCGTCCCTCGTGGCTGATCGCCTTGAGGAAAGTCGCCGCCGTGGTCGCGTTTTCGACCATGCGGTCCATCTCTTCCTGGCTGGTCGAGTCGTCGAGTACGGGAAGCGGCATGACTGGTCGATTTCTCTGTTGTGGTGATGTGCTCATAAGATGTTTCGCACCGGCCTGCAAAACAAGTCCGCAGTTCCGCGCAAAAAATCCCGCCTGCGTGACACGCAAACCCGCGACCGGCCTCCCGGTTGCCACAAATTCATGCGATGCCCTTGCAGCCCTACGGGCGCAACACTAAGACTCCTGCAGCGCGAAGGTCGGCAGATGCCGGCCGATTTTGAAAACCGGACCCACAGCGCCGGGCAGCAAAGCAGGCAGGCCACGATGAACGATCCCCAGGAAATCTACATGAACACCCTCGTGCCGATGGTCGTCGAGCAGACCAGCCGGGGGGAACGATCCTACGACATCTTCTCGCGCCTGCTGAAAGAGCGCATCATCTTCGTGAACGGGCAGATCCATGATGGCATGTCGAGCCTCGTGGTGGCGCAGCTTCTGCATCTGGAGGCCGAAAACCCGAAGAAGGAGATATCGATGTATATCAACTCGCCCGGCGGGTCGGTCATCGCCGGGATGAGCATTTACGACACGATGCAGTATATCAAGCCCAAGGTCTCCACGCTGGTCTGCGGTCTGGCGGCCTCGATGGGGTCGGTGATCGCCCTTGGCGGTGAAAAGGGCCTGCGGTTCTCGCTGCCCAACTCGGAATTTCTGGTCCATCAGCCGTCAGGCGGCAGCCAGGGCACCGCGGAAGACATCCTGATCCAGTCACGGCATATCGAACAGACGCGCGAGCGTTTCTACCAGCTTTACATGCGTCATACCGGTCAGGACTACGACACGGTGCGCCTCGCGCTGGACCGCGACAAGTGGATGACCCCCGAAGAGGCGAAGGAATGGGGTCATGTCGATGAAATCGTGAGCAAGCGTGTGAAGCCCGAGGACGAAGATAAATAACCCGTGATCGGCTCGCGCGTTGATCAGGCATTTTCGCATTGTGGTGTTTTCCTGCCTGACTTAAGCTGGCCGGACACAGGATTGACAGAGCAAAGGCCCGACCGGGCCGCATGACCGAATGGCGGCTCAGGGTCTGAAAGGTACGTGATGGCGAACAATTCCGGCAGCGACAGCAAGAACACGCTCTATTGCAGTTTTTGCGGCAAGAGCCAGCACGAGGTGCGAAAGCTCATCGCCGGCCCGACGGTGTTCATCTGCGACGAATGTGTCGAACTGTGCATGGACATCATCCGCGAAGAGACCAAGGGCGGTGGAATAAAGTCCAGCGAGGGCGTGCCGACCCCGCAGGACATCTGCAAGGTGCTGGATGACTACGTGATCGGCCAGGCGATCGCCAAGCGCGTTCTGTCGGTCGCGGTGCATAACCACTACAAGCGGCTCGACAATGCCGGCAAAAGCGATGTCGAACTCAGCAAGTCGAACATCCTGCTGATCGGGCCGACCGGCTGCGGCAAGACGCTTCTGGCGCAAACGCTGGCGCGGATCCTCGATGTGCCGTTCACCATGGCCGACGCGACCACGCTGACCGAGGCCGGCTATGTCGGCGAGGATGTGGAGAACATCATTCTCAAGCTGCTGCAATCGTCGGAATACAATGTCGAACGCGCACAGCGCGGTATCGTCTATATCGACGAGGTCGACAAGATCACCCGCAAGTCCGAGAACCCCTCGATCACCCGTGATGTCTCGGGCGAGGGTGTGCAACAGGCGCTTCTGAAGCTGATGGAAGGCACCGTCGCCGCCGTGCCGCCGCAAGGCGGGCGCAAGCATCCGCAGCAGGAGTTTCTGCAGGTCGACACCACCAATATCCTGTTCATCTGCGGCGGCGCCTTTTCCGGTCTCGACAGGATAATCGCGCAACGCGGCAAGGGCAGCGCCATGGGGTTCGGGGCCGATGTGCGCTCGGACGATGAGCGCGGAATCGGCGAGGTCCTGACCGATCTCGAACCCGAGGATCTTCTGAAATTCGGTCTGATCCCGGAATTCGTTGGGCGCCTGCCGGTTCTGGCGACGCTCGAGGATCTCGACGAGGAGGCGCTGGTCACCATCCTGACGCAGCCCAAGAACGCCCTCGTCAAGCAGTATCAGCGCCTGTTCGAGCTGGAGGATGCCAAGCTGTCCTTCACCGAGGACGCGCTGAAGGCGATCGCCAAGCGCGCCATCGCGCGCAAGACCGGCGCGAGGGGTCTGCGCTCGATCCTCGAGGATATCCTGCTCGACACGATGTTCGACCTGCCCGGGCTGGACAATGTGGAAGAGGTCGTGGTGAACGAGGAGGCGGTCACATCAGAGGCCTCGCCGCTGGTGATCTACGCGGATTCAAAGCCCAAGAAGAAAGAGGGCACGCACGCCGGCTGATGGCAGGCGACACTGTCGAAAAGACCTTCTGGCCCGTGCCACGCGCACGGGCCTTCTTTCATTGCGGCGGTCATCGCGCACGGCATCTCACATCACCAGTCCGCGGCGGATCAGGTTCGCCCCCGCGATCAGCAGGACCCAGAGCGTGGCCTTGCGGAAGGTCGCCTGATCGAACCTGTCCTGCAGCCAGAAGCCCAGCCAGACCCCGATCATGGCCGGCACCACGAGCCAAAACGACAGCGGCAGCGTGTCGATGCGCAGAACGCCCGAGCCGAGATGCGAGGCCAGCAGCACAACCGACCCAAGCGCGAAAATCACGCCCTGCACGCGCATCTGTTCGCGTTTCTCGGTGGCGCGCGCGGTGAGCATCGCCACGGTGGGTGGCCCCCAGATGCCCGAGACCCCGCCGAACAACCCGGCAAGCGCCCCCATCGCCGCCTCGCCCCGCACGCCGCCCTCGGCCACGACGCGCAGGCCCCGTCCCAGCAATGTGGCAAAGGCATAAAGCGTGATGAACACACCGATGATCAGGAACAGGGTCGCGGGCGGCAGAACGGGCACCAGTTGCGCCGAGGCCAGCATGACCAGCCCCCCGGTCACCAGAAACACCGTGTAGCGCCGCATCGACGCCAGTGCGGCGCGCGGCCCCTGCCGCAGGGCTTGCCACAGGTTCGTCACCAGCGTCGGCAGAATCAGCCCGGCCAGCGCCAGATCGGGCGACATCATCGTGCTCAGCCCCGCCATCAGCATCATCGGCATGGCAAAGCCGACAACACCCTTGACCACGCCGGCCAAAAACGCCAACCCTGTCGCGAAAATCCAGACCCATTGCGGGACGATATCGAAAAAGAATTCCATGCCCGGTGGTTAGCACAGCATCACGACGCCCGCACATGGAAAAGAGCACGCAACTTTCGAACAAAAACCTGCGACAATTGGCAGAATTGTTGTGCTGCGCTTGCGAAATAGATAAAAGCCTCGAAACAGTTGAGAAGGAGCCGACCCATGGCACATGACGGACAGGATATTGCAATGAACCAACCGGTCATCCTGCGCGACCTTCTGGCGCTGACAGGCTCGGCCCTGAATCCCGCAGAGGCGCTGCTTGGGCGCGCCACGGCGTCGGTGGCCGAAATGGTGACGGTCGACGGGCGCGTCTCGGGCACCGCCATCGAGGCCAACCAGACCGCCGCGCACGGGCTTGCATGGCTGGCGACCTATGTCGAATCCCTGCGCCAGATGCAGACATGGGCCAAGGGGCTCGACGGTCAGGAGCAGTTCGGCGAGATGGAACAACTGATCCATCAGATCGCGTTCGGCGAATATCTCAACCAGATCGCCGGCGGGATCCCGATGAACCAGGGCGAGATCGTGCGCCTGCAGGACATGGGTCTTGCCGCCGATGATGCCGCCATGGCGATGAACCCGGCCGCAACGATGCTGATGCAGGCCGGCAACACGCAAGGCGCCCGCACCCGGCTGGTCGAGCTGATGCAGGAACGCTCCGCCGAGGCCACGGTGGGCCGCACCGGTCTCGACGAAGAGCTGGAAATGATCCGCGAACAGTTCCGCCGCTTCGCCATCGACAAGATCGAGCCTTACGCGCATGACTGGCACCTCAAGGACGAACTGATCCCGATGGAGATCATCGACGAGCTGGCCGAGATGGGCGTGTTCGGCCTGACCATCCCCGAGGAGTATGGCGGGCTCGGCATGTCCAAGGCGTCGATGTGCGTGGTCTCCGAGGAACTCAGCCGCGGCTATATCGGCGTGGGCTCCCTGGGCACCCGGTCCGAGATCGCCGCCGAACTGATCCTCGCCGGCGGCACCGAAGAGCAGAAACAGAAATGGCTGCCCGAGCTTGCCAGCGCCGAGACCCTGCCCACGGCGGTGTTCACCGAACCCAATACAGGATCAGACCTTGGCAGCCTGCGCACCCGCGCGGTCCGCGACGAGAACGGCGATTGGAAGGTGACCGGCAACAAGACCTGGATCACCCATGCCGTGCGCACCCGCGTGATGACGCTTCTGGCGCGCACCGTGCCCGACACCACCGACCACCGCGGCCTGTCGATGTTTCTGGCCGAAAAGACACCGGGCACCGAGGATGATCCCTTCCCGACCGACGGCATGACCGGCGGCGAGATCGAGGTGCTGGGCTATCGCGGCATGCAGGAGCACGAGCTTGCCTTCGACAACTTCCACGTCAAGGGCGAGAACCTGCTTGGCGGCGAGGAAGGCAAGGGCTTCAAGCAATTGATGGAAACCTTCGAGAGCGCCCGCATCCAGACCGCCGCGCGCGCCGTCGGCGTCGCGCAATCGGCACTAGACGTGGCGACGCGATACGCGCAGGACCGCAAGCAGTTCGGCAAGCCCCTGATCGCGTTTCCGCGCGTCAGCGGCAAGCTGGCGATGATGGCGGTCGAGATCATGATCGCCCGGCAGCTCACGTATTATTCTGCCTGGGAAAAGGACAACGGCCGACGCTGCGATCTCGAGGCCGGGATGGCCAAGCTTCTGGGTGCCCGCGTCGCATGGGCCGCGGCCGATAACGGCGTGCAGATCCACGGTGGCAACGGCTTTGCGCTGGAATACTCGATCAGCCGCATCCTGTGTGACGCGCGCATCCTCAACATCTTCGAAGGCGCCGCGGAGATCCAGGCGCAGGTCGTCGCCCGCAGGCTGCTCGGCTAAGACATCCGCCACCTTCGGAAATGCTTCAGAATATCGGCCCGGTGCCCTCTCCGGGCCGATATTTTTTTACGGCGCTCACAAGAAGGAGACACGACACCGCGGACCCGCCGCGTTGAAAGAGCCGGCGCTCGGGCCAAGATGTGCTCAAGGGGCACGCCGGACACGACAAGGGGCGCAATGGCATCATTCTGGAAACTCTCCGCTGCAGGCTTCGCCGCGACCGCGATCACCTATGGTCCGGCCCGCATGGGGTTCGGCCTGTTCCTGTCGGAGGTCCGGGATGATTTCGCGCTGTCCACCGGGCTGGCGGGGGTCATGTCCAGCCTCGGGTTTCTGGGGATGCTGATCGGGCTTGTCGTGGCCTATGCGACGCTGGCGCGTGCCGGACCGCGCCCGCCAGTCCTGCTGGGGCTGGGGCTGGCAACGCTCGGGACGGGTCTGGTGGCCACGGCCACGAGCCTGCCGATTCTGACACTCGGCGTCATGCTGGCCATGACAAGCGCCGGGTTTGCCTGGACGCCCTTCAACAATATCGTCAGCCGCCGGTTGCCCGACGA